>Ga0105047_10000811_pt1 | contig 54586 bp, 39 predicted proteins | sample MAT04_FD_78384 | JGI IMG/M metagenome (GOLD analysis project Ga0105047, IMG submission 78384) | Freshwater microbial communities from Lake Fryxell liftoff mats and glacier meltwater in Antarctica - MAT-04 (megahit assembly) | ecosystem: Environmental > Aquatic > Freshwater > Ice > Liftoff... | reverse complement strand
GGTGCCGGTGGCGGTGCACATCGTCGCCCCGCAGTCGTTGCTCTCGTCGGCGGCGCGCTCTCGCTTGCTCGGCCTGCTGAGCGACGAGGTCGGTCGCACGACGCGGCTCGAGCTTTCGGGCGCGGGCGGCCTGGGCCTCGACTCGATGGCGCTCGAGGCGTGCAACGAGCAGGGCTCGCTCGCGTGCTGGGTGCGCGCCACGCGCTCGGAGGATCCGGAGTTCGTGCTCGCGCTGACGATGCGAGCTGGCACCGAAGGCCGCGTGAAGGCGGCGCTGCTCCTCATCCCCACCGACCAGAAGATGCGCGAACGCGTCCGCGCCGGCGGAGCGGATCCGGAGAAGCTGGAGGAGGCGATCTTCGCCGACGCGATCGCCATCGATCGCGAGGTCCGCATCGACGATCCGCGCTCGTGGCGCGAGATCGCGCGGGAGCTTTCGAAGAAGCTCCACGAAAAGAGCCCCAAGGGCGACGTCGGGACGCTGGTGATCCAGGCCCCCGCTCCCACCCTCCGCGTCCTCCTCGACGGTGAGGATGTGGGCGCGCTCGACAGCTCGGGGCACATCGAGCTGCGGCGTGTCGCGAGCGGCGGGTACCAGATGGGGCTCCGCGACCCGCAAGGTGACCTGGCGCACCAGCCGGTGCCCGTCGAGGTGGTCACGGCGACCGTCACGATGGTGAGGGCGGTGATCGACGCGCCCTCCAGCTCGGTGCCGCTCATCGGCGGCCTGGGCCTGACTGCCGTGGGAGCGGCGCTCACGATCTATGCTTCGTTCGCGCCTTCGAACCACGCGGTGTGCGTCGAGCCTTGCAATGGAGGCTTCGTCACGTTCGGGGAGGGCGCGGGCTCGAGCTCGGGCATCATGATCGCGCCGCTCGGCTATGGACTTGCGTTGGCCGGCATCGGCTGGACGGCCTCGCCGCTCCTCCTCGACGATTTCGACGATGCCACCTTGATAGGGCTGGGTCTGTCGCTCCTGGTCGGCGCGACGGTCTACGGTGTCTCGGCGCTCGCCGCGCCATGATACCATCGCCGGCTGGTGGACTTCTCACCTGACACCACGCCGAGCGCCCCCAAGGTGCGCTGGCTCGGCCGCTATGCGCTGATCGAGAAGCTGGCCGAAGGCGGGATGGGCTCGGTGCACCTCGCGCTGCGCGACGGCGCGCGCGGGCTGTGCGTGCTCAAGCAGATCCGGAGCGAGCTCGGAACGAACGACATCGCAGTCCGCCGCTTCTACCGCGAGGCCAGCATCGGTGCGCAGCTCATCCATCCGCGCATCGCGCAGGTGCTCGGCGCGGGCACCGAGGACGGCGTGTTCTGCATCGCCATGGAGCTCGTGCGCGGGCTGGACCTCGAGACCATGCACCGCGCGATGCTCGACAGCGATCGCGTGCTGCCGCCCGCGCTGGTCGTGAACGTCGCGCTGGGCGTGCTCGAAGGCCTGGGGTACGCGCACACCGCGCTCGACTCCAGCGGCGCGCCGATCGGCGTCGTCCACCGCGACATCACGCTGCGCAACATCATGGTGGGCTTCGACGGGAAGGTGAAGATCATCGACTTCGGCCTGGTGCGCGGCGGCGGTGATGACCTGAAGACGCGCGCGGGCGCGTTCCTCGGCACGCCGCGCTTCGCCTCTCCGGAGCAGGCGCTGGGCGCGGACATCGATCGCCGCAGCGACATCTACAGCCTGTCGGTCGGGCTCTTCGAGCTCCTCACCGGGACGTCGCTCGTGCGGCCGGGGCACATCGTCGAGATGCTCGACGCGATCGTGAAGGAGCCGGCGCCCTCGATCTACACGCTCAACCCGGCGGTGCCGCGCGCGCTGGCCGACGTGGTGGCGCGCGGCCTGGCCAAGCGGCCCGAGGAGCGCTGGCCCGATGCGGCGACCTACGCGCAGGCGCTGCGCGAAGCGGGAGGCGCCGAGCTGCGCGCGGATGCCGGCCAGGTTTCGGCGTTCATGCGCGAGCGGTTCCCGGGGCACGCGCAGGTGCTGCAGAAGCTCCTCGAGCGGGGCGAGCGGCTGGTGCAGGACCGCAGCGTCTCGTCCGACGACGGCCTCGGCAAGACCAGCACCAAGCTGGCGCCGCTCCTCGGTGACGAGAGCGGGCCGGAGCTCACCATCGCCGAGCGCACGCGGGTGTTCGCGGAGGAAGACGCGCTGACCTCGTTCAAGGAGTTCAGGCCGACCGAGACCGGCGACAATATGGTGATGTTCGCGCCGCGTCGATCGACCGGCTCGAGCCCGGCCCTCTCCCCGCTCTTGATGCGCGCGCCGTCGGGCAGCATCGGGCAGCCGCTCCTGGCACAGCCGTCGCGTGATCGCAGCATGCTGTCGATGGTCGCGGTGGCGGTGATCGCCGCCGGTGGCGCGAGCGCGCTGACCGCGTACCTCGTGGCGGCGCCCGCACGACCGCCGGAGGTGGTGGTGGTCGCGCGGCCGGTCGAGACGCCCGCGCCGACACCCGAGCCCCGCGAGATCCGGGCGGTCCCCGCCCAGGTCGTCGCACGCGCAGATCCCACGCCGGCGCCGGCATCCTCGGCCGCGCCTCCGAATCCGAGCCCGCGCCCCCGCACCGCGCGAACATCTCCCACGCCGATCGCGCCGGTCGAGCCCGCCGCGTCTCCTACGCCGTCGCCGAGCACGCCCGCGCCCTCGCCGACCCCGCCGCCGATCGAGTCGATCGCGTCGGTGAGCCCGCTGCAGTCGATGCTCGATCTCTACATCGCGGCGCCGACCGACGAGAATCGCGACGCGTTGGTCCACGCGCTCGAGCGCCACCCGGGCAAGGACACGATCGCGCGCCAGCTCGCGGTGCTTGGCCAGGTCACCGACCCGCAGGCCGCGATCAACCAGTTCAAGACGGCGATCGCGAAGCTCGAGCGCTGAGGCTCATTCGACGCAGGCCGAGGGCTCCTGCGTGCGGGTGATGACGGTGATGCCCATCGCCGACTCGCGGTCGAAGCGAGTCAGGGCCAGCAGGTAGAGCGGTCCGACGCGCGCGAGGTGCGAGACGGCGAAGTCGCTGAGCGTGTCGAGCGAGGCGCAGTACTGATACCTCGTGTGATACTGGCCAAATCCGCTGGCCCCGAAGTTTAGATCCACGATGCCGGTGTAAACGAAGCCGGGGCCCTCGGGCACGATCGTGCGGACGTAGCCGACGTGGCTGTCCTCGCGGCTCAGGCGCGACCAGCCGTTGTCGCGGAGGACCAACACGTCTCCGCCCTCGTTGCCCACCAGGGGACCGAGCGTGGGGTGGTTGATGATGCTGGTGATCGGGCTGCGGCTGATCAGAGCGCGCCCGTACTGGCTGTCGACGACGAAGAAGATGCGTTCACTGTCGCCGCCGACGGCGACCGCCACCCTGGGCCCCAGCCAAGCCACCGCCGGAATGTCGCTGCTGGGGCTCGCGTGCGTGCTCGTCGTGATCCAGCGATTGTCGTCGCCGAAGTGGCCGAGGCCGCTCCGTCCGTTGCCGTTGCTCGCGACGAACAGCTCGAACGGCACGCCGGCCGGTGAGCTCACCATCGCGTAGCGCGGCTGTTCCGAGAACCTGTGCGCGCCCGCGTTCATCACCTCGGTGAATCCAGCCTCGATCGTACCGCGGTACAGCGTGCCCACGCGGGTGATGAGCCAGAACTGCCCGTCCGGTGCGCGCGTCGCCGCCTTGAACTCCGGCTCGCCCTCGGGACGCTCCAGCGACGCGAGGCGGGTCGCGATCTTGTCCGCGAGATCGACCCGAAAGAGCTGTCCCTTCGACGTGCCGACCAGCGCAGTGGTGTCGTCGATCGGGACGATGAACGCGCCCGTCCCGAGGCCTTGGGGGACGACGGCCAGCGCGTCGTGGGTGTAGCGCGCGCCGAGCGTCCGGCACGGCGCGTCCTCTGGGAACGGCAGCACCCCGATCGCGTCGATCACCGGCGTTGGCGGGTTCGGCTGGAGCGTCCTCGGCGAGGACTCGCCGACCGCGAAGGTGAGCTCGTACGCTTTTCCGTCGGGCGGTGGCCCACCCTGACTCGCGCTGGTCGCGACCTGCGGCTGCGGCCCGGGCTGGAGGCCGAGGCGCGCGACGTCGCACGTGAACGGGAACGCGTGGACCACATCGCCCTCGTGCCAGGTGAGCGTAGGGATCGCGACGGCGTCATAGGCCTCGATCCCGCGCAGACCCTCAGGGCCGGTGACGGCGAAGATGAACGATGCCGCGGTCGTGGACGGGAGGTCGAGCGCGGTGGTGGCCTGACAGCCGCACAGCGCCAGCGCGACGATGGGCCACCGCGACACCAGCGAATGATGCGCGGATTTGCCGCGCCGATCTACTTCGTGGAGGCGGCGCGGGTCCGCGGGAGGCGGGCCGACAAGTTGTACTGCTTCAGCTTCGTCACGAAGGTGCGCAAGGGCATACCGATCAGCTCCGCCGCGCGGGTCTGATTGCCATCGCACACGGCGAGCACCTCCGACATGCGGGTGCGCTCCAGCTCGCGGATCTCCTCGTCGATCGGGCGAAACTTGCGCTCGCCGGCCGGTCCCGCGTGGGTTGCGAACGCCGCCGGTGCGTCGCGGCTCATGTGCTCCGGCAGGTGCCACGGCTCGATGGTGTCCCCGTCGGCCGTCGCCGCCGCGAGCTCGAGCGCGTTCTTCAGCTCGCGCACGTTGCCCGGCCACTCGTGCGCGAGGAGCGCCTGGCGCGCGGCCGCGGAGAGGCGGCGGTTGGGGAGGGCGTGGGTCTTCGCGAGCTCCTCGAGCAACGCGTCGGCGAGGATCGGGATCTCGCGCGGGCGGTGGCGCAGCGGCGGCAGCACCACGCGCGCGCTCGCCAGGCGGTAGAAGAGATCCTGGCGAAAGCGCCCCGCCTTCACCTCGCCTTCGACGTCCTTGTGGGTCGCGCAGACGAAGCGCACGTCGACCGGACGCTCCTTGGCCTCGCCGAGCCGCAGGACGCGCTGTGTCTCGATCACGCGCAGGAGCTTAGCCTGCACCGCCGGGGTCAGCTCGCCGAGCTCGTCGAGGAAAAACGTGCCGCCCTTGGCCGCTTCGAACAAGCCGGCTTTGGCCGAGTCGGCGCCGGAAAATGCGCCTTTTTCGTGGCCGAAGAGCTGGCTCTCGACGAGCTGCTCGGGGAGCGCGGCGCAGTTGATCGCCATGAACGGGCCGTTCCTGCGGCGCGGCGACCCGTGGTGCACGGCGAGCGCGACCAGCTCCTTGCCGGCCCCGGTCTCGCCCTGGATGAGGATCGCGACCTCGGTGGGGGCGAGCCGATCGACCAGCGCGTAGAGCCGCTGCATCACCGGATCGGCGACCACGATCGAGCGATCGCCGATCATGCGCGTGGTGCTGGCGTGCCGGGCGAGCGCCACGCGGCCGGCCAGCGCGACATCCGCCGCGGCGTTGGCAGCGGCGATCAGCGCGTCGCGATCAGCGGCGTCCTCTGGGCACACCGCCACGCCGGCGCGCGCGGCCGGGGTCAGGCCCGCGAGCAAGCGCGCCGCCTCGGCCTGGGCCTCGCCGCTGTCGAGCTCGGGCGCGATCAGCGCGAGGCGGCGCTCGCTCGACCAGCCCGGGATGTCGATGGTGCGCGCCCGACCGGCGAGCGACGCGAGCATCGCCACCTTGTCCGAGCTGGGGCCGGGATCGAGCACGATCAGCGCGACCGGCCGGTGATAGCGGGTCGCGCGCGCGATCTCCTCGCCGAGCCGCGCTGCGAATGCCGCCGGCTCGAGCAGCGGTCGCTCGTGAACCTGGGCCTTGTCGCGGTGAAAGATGATCGTGACCGTCGGCGCGAGCTGCATCGCGTCGCCGGAGAACAGGCTGCGCGCGGCGCTGATCGTCTCGCCGTTCACCTTGGTGCCGTTGCTGCTGCCGAGGTCGATGGCGCGCACCTCGCTCGCCGAGACCATCAGCTTCAGATGGAGGCGCGAGACCGACGCCTCGGCCAGCCGCACGTGCGCCTCCTGCGATCGCCCGAACACCAGCTCGCCCGCCGGTGGGAGCCGGACGGTCCACGAGCTGTCGCCGTCGACCACCACCACATGTGCGTGCGCGGGCGGGTGCTCGCCGGGGATGGCGTCGAAGCTGAGCGTGAGCGCGTCCTGCACGATCACGGTCTACCTCTCATTCGACGAGATCGAAAGCCGCGCCCACCAGCTTGTAAGTCTGCGCAGCGCGCGCATCGAGCGACAGGATGGACAGCTTGTGATGCGCGGCCGTGGCTCCGATCAGCGCGTGACCGTCGTCCAGGATGGCGCGCGCGGCCTTGTGTTGTGCGTGCCAGCCTGCATAGGCCGAAGGTCGCGGATCGCCTTTGGGATCACCACCCGTCCTCCAGCGTCAATGGTATGAGACACGGTAGAGAACTGGGAGGAGGCTCCCCGGCTGTCAAGGTCCACGATCTGTGCGATCTTCGTCAGGGCGTGCAGCGCGCGGGTGACGTGGTGGGTTCCGGCTTCGTCCTGGAGTCGATGCTCGGTGAGGGCGCCTCCGGCCAGGTCTGGCTCGCGACGAAGGATGGCGAGCAGGTCGCCATCAAGATCCTGCGCGCCGAGCTCCGCATCCAGCCGCGCGTCCTCGATCGCTTCCGCCGCGAGGTGATGCTCCTCCAGAAGATCGCGCACCCCGGCATCCCGCGCCTCATCGAGGCGGACATGGGCGAAGACGTCGCTTACGTCGCGATGGCGCTGGCCCGCGGCGGAACGCTCGCCGAGTGGCTGCAAAAGAAGAGCGCTGCGGGCGTGTGGCCGGCCGCGAGCGAGATCGAGACCATCCTGCGCGGCATCGCGGACGCGCTCGGGCACGCGCACCTCAAAGGCATCGTCCACCGCGATCTCAAGCCGGGCAACGTCGCCTACGACGACGCCACGCAGTCGGTGATGCTGCTCGATCTCGGCCTCGCGAAGCAGCTCGACGACGTGCAGGGCCACCAGACCACCGTCGGCCGGGTGATGGGCACGCCGTACTATCTCGCGCCCGAGCAGATCCGCGCCGAGCCGGTGGGACCGGCGACCGACATCTTCGCGCTGACGACGCTGGCGTTCGAGCTCTACACGCTGCGGCGCGCGTGGGGCCGCGACGGCGAGGATCGGCCGCTCTCGCTGAGCGCGCGCGTGACGTCGGGCGATCCATGGAACACCGCGCTCGCGGTGACGCAGCGGATCTTGTCGGGGCTCCGCCCGAAGGTGAGCGCGCTGCGCCCCGATCTGAACCCCAGCATCGACGACGCTTTTGCGCTCGGCTGGACGCAAGATCCGACCGTGCGCGTGCGGACGCCCGATGCGTGGCTCGACGTGCTCCGCCGCGCGAGCAGCGGGCTCAAGGTGCGCGAGCCGACCGGGATCCCGGCCGCCTCCACCGCGGCGGCGCGGCCGACCGAGGCGAAGACGATGCCCTCGCAAGACGGGATCGAGATCGTCGAGCCCACCCTGGTCAGGGTCGAGAAGACCGATCTGACGATGGCCGTCCCGTCCCCGGGCACAGTGACGATGGAGCGCCCGCGCAAGAAGAGCCGCGCCCCCTACACCGTGGTGGGCCTCGCCGCGGCGCTGGCGATCACCGCCGCCCTAATGCCGACCCGCGACCGAGAGCCCGCCGCTCCGAGCCCGGTCCCGGTCCCGGTCCCGATGGTCTCGGTGGTACCCGCGCCCCAACCCACGCCCGAACCCACCGTGCCCCCGCCCAGGCCGATCGCGACCCCACGCCCGCGTTCGACACCCACTCCAACTCCAACTCCAACCCCCGTGCTCGCCGCTCCGAAACCCGTCGATCGCCTCGACGCGATGCTCGCCGATCTCGAAGCCCACCCCACCGACGGCGGCAAGCTCTCCGCGCTGGTCGAGGCGATCCAGGCCCGGAGCGAGTCGCTCTCGACGTCCGACAAGCGTAGCGTGGGAGGGGCAGCGCGGCGTGCGCTGTTCGGAGGTGGCGCCAACCAGGCCCGGGTGGCGCTCGAAGCGCTGCGGCGCGCGGAGGGATCGCGATGAGCGAGGCGGCGATCGGCGACGAGATCGGCGGGCGCTACCGCATCATCCGGCCCATCGCGCGCGGCGGCTTCGCGTCGACGTACGAGGCCGAGCAGATCCAGACCCACGCTCGCGTGCTCCTGAAGGCGCTGACGCTCGAGCGCGCCCTCGACTGGAAGGCGGTCGAGCTCTTCGAGCGCGAGTCGACGACGCTGTCGCAGCTCGATCACCCCGGGATCCCGCGATACATCGATCACTTCCAGATCGATTCGGCGTTCTACACCGTCCAGACGCTCGTCCCCGGCCAGACGCTCGCCGAGCGCGTGAAGCTGGGGTGGCGGCCTTCGCAGCCGGTGGCGGAGGAGATCGCGCGGCAGCTGCTCGGGATCCTGAGCTACCTGCACGCGTTCCAGCCCGCGGTCGTGCACCGCGACATCAAGCCTGAAAACGTGATCTGGACCGACGACGGGCACGCCTACCTCATCGACTTCGGCGCGGTCGTCGCGCGCGCGCTCGGGCCCGGTCAGGCCGGCAGCACCGTCACCGGAACGTTCGGGTACATGCCGCCCGAGCAGACCCGCGGGCAGGCCGAGCCGCGCAGCGATCTCTACGCGCTCGGCACGACGCTGCTCGCGGTCCTCACCCATCGCGCGCCGGAGGAGCTGCCGATGAAGCGGCTGCGGTTCGATGTGGTCGCCGTGGCGAATGTGACGCCGCCGTTCGCGCGCTTCCTCGAGCGGATGGTCGAGCCGATCCCGGAGGATCGCTACGCCTCCGCGCAGGCGGCGCTCGAGGGGCTGGCCGGGCGAAGCGAGCAGCCGGCGCGCCCCAAGCCGACGACACACCCGGGCATCGGGCTGGGCGCGGTCGCCGTCCTGTTGATCGCTGCGGGCGCCGGGGTCATGACGGCGGTGGGTGTGACGACGAGCGATACGCGAGTGCCGGTCACCGTCATCCGTCCGACCACCGAGTCCGTCCCGGAGATGCTCGCCGCGATCCGCACCGCCCAGGAGAGCTTTCGCGCCGAGCGCGACTTCTACGTCACCACCGCGCCGGTCGGCCCCGGGACCGCCGAGCCTGCCGTCTGGGACGACGAGCCCTGCAACACCGCGTGCAGCGACAAGAACCCCTCCGCGTGCGCGCGCTTCTCGTGCATCGGGATCCAGCCTGGAAAACGCGTCTCCTACCGCTACGCCTGCAACGCCGTCGGCGGCCCGCGCGGCCCGACGCCCGACTTCACCTGCGCGGCCTCCGCCGATCTCGACGGCGACGGCAAATCGAAGATGTTCGTCTACGGCACCGCCAACGGGCTCGAGGCCAAGGGCCGCATCGTCGCGCCCATCCCCGACCTCGGCGATCAGGGCGCGTGCAAGGACGGCCAGGCGTTCGCGGGCGAGGTCGTCGACTGCGATCCCGCCGAGGATTAATAGACCGAGCCGACCACCACGCCTGCCGCGCCCATCGCGATCCCACCGACGATCGCGATCCACGGCACCTCGTCCTCCTCGGACAGCAGCGCTCCGATCGCGCTCGTCGCGCCCCACCCGAGCAAGCCGAGCGCGACCGCGCCCATGCGCACGCCGGCCTCGGACGGTGACGACGGCGAGAACGAGAAGCCGACCCGCGCCGCGCCCGGACAGCGATCGAGGCTATTCGCCGTGCCGAGGCAGATCTGATCCGGCGTCGATGCGCCCGCCAGCGCCAGCGCCGTCACTCCGACCGCTGCGCCGCCCAGCGCGAGCGCCGCGCCTCCATAGATCGCCGCCCCGCGCGCCACCGTCACCGACTCCGGCGTCGGGTGCGTGACCGTGAGCTGGACCGTGGCGCCCGGCCCGAGCTCCACGTCGCGCTCCCAGCGCGGATGGCCCGGATGCAGCAACGCGATCCGGTGTTTTCCTGCGGAAAGTGGGCCCAATCGATGCTTGCCAGCGCCGAGCGAGTCGGCCGCGCGCCCATCGATCTCGAGCGTGTAGCCACCGGACTCGGTGGTGAGCTCGATCTCCGCGGGCGTGCCCCAGGCACCCAGCTCGACGAGCGGTGCGCGCAGCACGTCGAGCGCGCGCGCGACGAACGCCTTCGGGTCGGTGAGTGGCACTGGACGCGCATCGGAGAACAGCGCCTCGGCGTCGATCCGCGCATCCACCGCCGACTCCCAGTCCTCGTCGGTTCGCCGCGCGTCGTGCCACGCGCCGAGCGCCTTGTCGGTGTCGACGACCACCATCGCGCCGGACATGCGCCCGCCTTCGGACAGGAACGAGAGCACCACCAGGAGCCGCGCCACCGGGCGGTGCGTCTCCTTCATCTCCTGCGCGTGCAGCGCGTACGGGCGGTGCGCGAGCGCCTCGCGATCGTAGTCGGGCCGCCCGATGCGCGCGAAGCAGGCGAAGCTCCCCTGGCAAGCGCCCACCAGCCGCGGATCGAGCCGATCGACGTGCACCGCGCTCTGCGCCTCGATGGCGTGCGCGAGGTTCGCCGTGAGGGTGGCGGTGATCGCCGGATTCACCGGCCCGACCACCGCGAGCGCCAACGGCATCAGCGGCCCCACGGTTCTCTATACCCCAGGAATGCGCCGCGAGATGCGCTATAGAGGGCTCGTGCGGGTGGTCGTGGCTGTGGCGTGCCTGGCGGGCTGCGCCGACGTCGCGGAGCGGGTCGATCTCGCGCTCGATGCGCGCACCCAGTCGATCCTGCTGATCGAGGACGAGCCGGCGCTCCCGCTCCGCGTGATCGCCCGTGCGCGCGCCGACCTCGACGAGACGCCGCTCCTCCTCGGCAACAACGTGGCGGTGCTCGAGTACGAGGAGCCGCTGTCCGTCCTCGGCCTGCGCGCGCAGGAGCTGGTGGCGGGGACCTGCCGCGCGCTCCCCGAGGCGCTGCGCGCGCGCTCGCGGGCGGTCGGCGACGGCGGCTGGGCGAGCCCGGCGGTCCTGTCGGCGCGGGTGACGGCGTTTCGCCTCGGCTGCGAGGGCTGTCCCAACCCCGAGGCCGACGGGCGCGGTCGGTGCTTGCCGGCGTGCGCGGGACGCCGCCTCCCCGATGGCACGTGCGACGACAAATGCGGCGATGGAACGCCGGTCGACGCCAGCGGCCTGTGCGGCAATGGCTGCTTGCCCGGCTTCCTCCGAAACAGCGGCGGCGGATGCATCTTGCCGGCCGCGTGCGTGGGGATCGGCACCGACGGGAGCGGCGTCTGCCATCCCGCGGGCGACTGCTTCGGCATCCGCGGCTTCCATGGCTCGGGCGACGGCCGGTGCCTCCCGCTCGGCGAATGTGGGGCGGGCTTCGTCGACGGCGGCGGGGGCGCGTGCGTGGCCCGCGGGACCTGCGCGCCGGGCTACCACGACGGCGGTGACGGCGCCTGCGTCGTCGCCGGCGCCTGCACGAGCGGCCGCCACGACGGTGGCGATGGGCTCTGCGTCGCCACCTCGACCTGCTCCGACGACTTCGGGCTCGATCCGAAGCTCGGATGTTTGCCCTTCGAGACGTGCCCGCCCGGCGAGCACGACAACGGCGCCGGCACCTGCCAGCCGGAGGGCCGCTGCTTCCTGTTCCACACGCTCGACGCCGACGGCGTGTGCTTCAACTGGAGGCGGGCTGCGCCGATGCAGATCGCGCGCTTTCGCTTCGCGGCCGCATCGAACGGCGGAAACGACCTGATCGTCGCCGGCGGGAGCAACGACGCGAGCGCGCTGCTCGACACCACCGAGATCTACAGCGCCGCGACGGATCGCTGGCGCTTCGGCGCGAACCTCCCCGAGGGCGTCACGCGCATGACGTCGATCGGCGTCCCCGGTGGCGGTCTGATGATCGCCGGCGGGCTGAGCTCACCGCGCTGGACGAGCATCTCGCCGCGCGTGATGACGATCGAGCGCGACGGCCGCATCTCGGCGACGTTTGGAGCGCCGCTGATGATGGTGCGCCTCGCTCCGGCGCTCGAGCGGCTCGGCAGCGGTGAGGTCCTCCTCGCGGGCGGGTTCGCCGGGTCGCGCGATCCGACGCTGGTGACCGAGATCCTCGACCCGTCCACGCAGCTCTGGCGCCAGAGCGGCGACAGCACCGGCCCCATGCTCGACCCCGCGACGGTGCGCGTCGATCGCACGCATGTCTTCGCGCGCATGGGCAACACCAGAGGCTCGACGGTCGCGACCGCGGAGACGCAGATGTTCGACGCCGAGACGGGGCTGTGGCGCTCGACCGCCGCGCTGCTCACGCCACGAGTCAGCGCCACGATGGTGCTGCTCCAGAGCCGCGAGGTGTTCGTGGCCGGCGGCGACATCGGCGACGCGCTGACCGACCAGAAGCCCACCGACAGCGCCGAGATCTACGCGGTGGCCACCGACACGTGGCGCCGCACCACGCCGATGTCCGCGCCGCGCTTCGGTCACGCGATGGTGCGGCTCTGCGATGGGCGGGTGCTCGCGGTGGGCGGCGCGGATGCAAACGGCGCGGTCGACAGCGCCGAGATCTACGATCCGCGCGACGCGAGCTGGAGCGCGGCCGGGCGAGTGCCACCCGCGCGGCTGCGGCCCGCGGTGATCCGACGCGACGATTGCCAGGTGGTGGTGCTGGGCGGGGCCGAGGGGCTGGAGGTCGAGACGCCGGACAAGTCGCAGTTCGTGCCGGTGAACGCGCGCAACGAGGTGTGGCTCTATTCGAGCCCCGGGCTGAAGATCAGGCGCTGACTCACTTGCAGCGATCGCGCTGCTCGGCGCTCATCGACGCGAGCTCGGCCGCATCGATCAGCGGGCGCTTCCGCTCCAGCAGATCTGCGGCGGTCGCGCACGACGCGTCCAGCGCCAGCGCCCATCCCTCGGCGCGCGCGCAGGTCTTGTCGCGCGAGGCCGCGAGATCCTTGTTTTGCCCGGCTGCGTCGCTCGCCCGCACGAACGCCGCCGATCGCGCGCAGATGCCCCGCGCGTCCTTCGTCTTGGGATCGAGCTTCTCGAGCTTCGCCAGGTCCTTCATCGGATCGACCTTCGACCACTTCTTGCAGGTCTTGCCGAACGCGCTCTTGGCCTTCGACAGGTTCTTGCCCTTGAGGCGCTTGTTCTTGGTCAGCACGCTGATCCAGACCTTCGCCGACACGCACTCGATCTCGCGCGCCTCTGGCTTCGCCGCGCTCGCCGCGCTCTCCAGGCTGCTGAACAGATCGGGCAACGCGCACACCACGTTGAGCGTGCGCTCCTGCTCCTCACCGCCGGTGCGATCGCGCAGCTTCACCTGCAGCGCGTCGGTGCGCGCGTCGCGGCACAGCGTGATCGCCGGCTTCCCGCGCGGATCGAGATCATCGATCTTCGCGAGCTCGCCGGTGGCCTCGAACTTCACCGGCTTCTTGCAGACCTTGCCGTGCTGCTCGCGGATCGCGGTCACGTCGGCCTTTGCGTCCTCGAGCCGCTTCATGATCACCACGACCTTGCCGCAATAGGCCGCGCGGTTGGGCCCGTCCGCCTGGGGCGCCGAGCGGAGGAGGTGGCCCCACGCCTCGGCGACCATGCAGCGCTTCTCGACCTCGTCGCCGAGCGCGGCGATGCCGGCCTCGCTGCGATCCTGCCCGGTGCGGACGGCGGTGCGCGCGGTGACGCACTCCTTGTCGGCGTCGGGCGACTTCGGATCGAGCGTGCCCAGCTTCTCGAGGCTCGCCTTGGCCTTCTGCGTCCAGTCACCGAGCGCCGGCGCCTCCGACGGCTTGGGCGCCGTCTTCGCCGGTGGATCGGGGATGCACGCGCCAGCGAGCGAGAGGACGCAGAGCCACCGAACCAGCATCGCCGGCAGACTGCCACGGCGCCGGGCTCGCTCCAACGTGCTATGTTTCGGGGGCCCGCGGCAGCTTACGGGAAGACGGTGATCGACGTCAGGCGGACGTCCGGCAGGCCGGAGAACGTCCCGCTCGACCCCTCGCCCAGACCATCGAAGTAAAAGCGGTACACCGGGCGCATCTGATCCCAGCCGGCGAGCGCATTCGCGTCCGCGTGCTCCATGCGCAGGCTGTAGATCGAGGCGGCCGTCGGGAGCCAGGCGGCGAAGGCCGCAGGGATGACCGGGGCGGTGATGACCGTCGTGCTCGACGGGAACACGAAGGTCCAGCGGCCGCGCGCGGGCAGCGACCACTCGAGCATCGCGAACCCGCCGTCAGCGATGATCGGCGCGTCGCTGGTGTAGCTGAGCGAGGGGCGGCTCTGGTTCGCGCGATTGACCGTGAACGTCCGGATGATCGGCAGACGCGTGGCGAGATCGATCGACAGGCTCGCGGCGGGCGCGGTGTCGAAGCCGAGGCCGGTGAAGCTCTGGATGTTGGGCGCGTCGATGCGAGCCTCGCCGTAGACGCGGAGTGATGTCGCGAGGCCCGGAGGGAGGGCGGGGAGCGCCGTCGGGGTCGACGCGCCGGCGCGCGATTGCGCGAGCGAGGCCTGGATGCCGTCCACGATCGCGGTGACCTCGGCGTCGAGCGTGAAGACGTCGGCCGGAAAATTGGAGAACGTCATCGGGATGTCCTGCCGCGCCGCCCACGCGGGCATCACCACCGAGGAGCCGGGCGTGACGTCGCTCAGGTAGCTTTGCTGGAACACGTTGCCGGGACCGGACGCGCGCGCGACCAGCACGTAATTGCCGTTGGCGCGGCGGCACTGCGCGAAACCGCTGACCGCGATGTCGGTGTTCAGCTGGGCGGCGGTGATCGGACGGACGCACGGGCCGTCGCGGACCTCGTAATAGTTGGCGCCAGCGACCGGGCCGGGGACGCGAACGGTGAACCCGGTCGCGGGGGTCAGGCAGTCCATCATCCCATCGCCGATCGTGAGCGGCTCGCCGGCGCGGGCGCCGAACACCGTCTCCAGGCGCGTGTCGCTACCGTCCATGTATGCCGCGGTGACGAGATCACCGTCGAGGATGAGGTTGGTCGTCGCGCTGCCGCCGAAGCCGGTGGTGACCGTCCCGCGCACGATGCCGTTCGGCGCGTGGACGATGATCGTCGAGCCGGAGACGGTCGTGCAGCCGCGGATCAGGATCGAGACGGTGGTGTCGATGCCGACCGCGAACGTGTAGCTCGCGACCGGCCCGAGGTTTCCGACGCCATCGGTGCCGCGAACCGTGAGCGTGTGGGTGGCCGCGGAGAGGTTGGTGAAGTCGACGCCCGCCGACGTGCAAGCGACAGGTGCAGCGTCGAGCGTGCAAACGAAGGTGGCGGGCTCGCTGCTGGTGAAGTCGATGTGGCCGCTGGGGGTCGTGACGTTGCCGGGCAGCGGCGTGATCGCGACGGTGGGGCCGACGGCGTCGACGTTGAAGCTGCGCGCGAGGCTGGCGGTGTTTCCGGCGGCGTCGCGCGCGGTGATGCGGAACGTCTGCGCGCCCCCGGCGAGGTTGCGGTAGGGCACCGGAGAGGCCGGGCAGGCGGCGAGCGCGGCGGGATCGAGGGCACATCGAACCGTCGCGCCTGCCTCGGCGGTGTACGCGACATCGACATCCCGGCGCGTGGTGGCGTTGGCCGTCGGCGCGCTGACCGCGAGCGCGGGCACCGTAACGTCGACGGTGAACGCGTGCGTGGCGGGCGTCGGATCGGGCGTGCCCTGGTTCACCGCGCGGACGAAGAAGGTGTGCGCGCCGGCGGCGACGACCTGTGTGAACGGCGAGGCGCACGGCACGAAGGTCGGGGAGTCCAGCCGGCACTCGAACGACGCGCCGATGACGTTGGAGGTGAACGCATACTGCGCCGAGGTGCTGTTGGTCAGCGCGCTCGGGGTCTGGGTGAGGGTCGTGTCGGGGACGACGATCGCGGCGTCGGGCGCAGCAGCGTCGGGCGCAGCAGCGTCGGGCGCAGCGGCATCATCGGCGGCGGCGTCATCGGCGCTAGAGTCGGGCGCAGTCGCATCATCGGGCGCAGTCGCATCATCGGGCGCAGTCGCATCATCGGGCGCAGCCGCATCATCGGCAGCGGCGTCGTCCGCAGCGGCGGCGTCATCGTCGAGGGTCGCGGCATCATCACCCGCGGCGTCGATCGGCGCGCTCGCGTCTGGCGCGACCTCCGCGTCCAACCCCACCGCGACCTGCGCATCCACCCGCCGCGCCGCGTCGTCCGCCGGCTCCGAGACCGTCGCCGTCGGGCAGCCCCAGAGCAGGACGAGAAGCAGCACCTTCACCCTCTTCATGCGAGCTTTGAAGCCATTATCGTCGCCCGCGTCAAGACCGCAGGACTTGCATCGCCCTTCGTCTGCCTCGATTGTCGCGCAGATGCCCGCCACGCCTGGTCCGCGCGCGAAATCCTCGAGCCTCCTCCCTCCGGCACCGCCGCAGGCGCCCACCGTCGAATCGATCCTCACGGCGCTGAGCGAGCCGCGCCTGCCCGACCTTTGCCGCATCGCCGGATGCGACGTCCGGGGCGTCACGCGCGGGCGCGCGAGCCTGTCGCGCAAGCTCGCAGAACGGATCGAGCTCCCGCCTCTTCTTCGCGAGCTGGGGCGAGACGAGCTGCGCGCGAGCTGTCGCCGTCACGGACTCGATGCGACGAGCCCGGCCCGTGCCGAGCTGCAAGCGGGGTTGCTCGCCGCCGCCGGCCTGGATCCTCGCGCGTCGCTGTCCCCTTCGCCCGTCGCGCCGTCGGGGGCGCTGCCGCAGAAAGGGCAGGTGGTCCACGCTCGCCGCCGCCAGTGGATGGTCGAGGACGTCGTCCTCGGCGCGAGCGGTGAGTCCCCGCTGGTGCGGCTGGTCTGTCTTGACGACGACGATCCGGGGCGCGCGCTCGAGGTGCTCTGGGATCTCGAGCTCGGCGCGCGCGTCGTCGCGCCGGAGACCAGCGGGCTCGGTGAGGGGCTGCACCTCGATCCGCCTGCGCGCTTCGGCGCGTATCTGCATGCCATCAAGTGGAGCGCGGTGAGCGCGGCGGACGCGACGCGGTTTTAGGCTCCTTTTCGAGCAGGAATCAAGCTCATGGCCCACCAGCTGACGCCGCTGATGAAGGCCCTCGAGCTACCCCGCGCCAACCTGTTCATCGCCGACGACGTCGGCCTCGGGAAGACGATCGAGGCGGGCCTCGTCCTGCAGGAGCTCATCCTTCGCCAGCAGGCGGACTTCGTCCTGGTCGTGTGCCCGGCGTCGGTGACGCTGCAGTGGCAGGGGGAGATGCAGCGTCGCTTCGGTCTCCGCTTCGAGGTGATGACCCGCCAGCTCGTCGGATATCGCCGGCTTCGGCGTGAACCCGTGGAGCACGCACAACCGGTTCATCGTCTCGCACGCGCTGTTGCGCCGCCCCGAGCATCGGGAGCCCCTGCTCAACTTCCTGGGCGAGCGCGCGCGAAAGAGCCTCCTCATCCTCGACGAGGCGCACGCTGCGGCCCCGGCCTCGGCGAGCAAGTACGCCGTCGACACCGAGATCACGGCGACCATTCGGACGCTGGCGACCCGCTTCGATAACCGCTTGTTCCTCAGCGCCACGCCGCACAACGGTCACAGCAACAGCTTCAGCGCGCTGCTCGAGATCCTCGATCCGGTGCGCTTCACCCGCGGCGTCCCGGTCGAAGGAAAGAAGGACCTCGAGCCGGTGATGGTCCGTCGCCTCAAGCGCGATCTACGGCAGCTCGGCGTCGAGCAGTTCCCTCGCCGGTTGCTGGTCGAGCTCGCGATCACGCACCAGGCCGGCGCGTGGGCGGTCGAGAGCACGAGCCACGACGCCGAGACGGGCGCGACCCGCGCGCCCGTGCGATCGAGCCTGGGCGAGGGCCCTCCGCTCGAGCTCGATCTCGCGGAGAAGCTCGCGCGCTACACCGAGCTCTGCGCCCCCGACTCCGGGAGGAGGCGCCTCTCGTTCATCAACCTGCAGCAGCGGCTGCTCTCGAGCCCCGAAGCATTCGCGCGCACCCTCGAGGCGCACGTCCAGGGTCTGGAGAAGAGCACCGTCCCGAGTACGAAGCGAAAGGCCTCGGCGGAGGACGTCGATCCCGAGGTTCACGGCGAGAGGGACGAAGACACCTCGGAAGAAGAGGAGGCCGAGGTCCGCAATGACAGCGCAGGGCTGGATGCGCCGACCAGCGAGGCCCGCACCCTGCTCGGCGAGCTGCGCGCTCTCGCAGAGAAGGCCCGCCGGAGGCCCGACGCCAAGGTGCTGGCGCTGCTCGCGTGGATGCGCGAGCACCTCTGCCCGGCCATCGGCCTCGGCGCGTCGACCTCAGCGAAGCGTCAGTGGTCCGATCGCCGCGTCATCCTGTTCACCGAGTGGGGTCACACCAAGAAGTACCTGTTCGATCTGCTCACCCTCGCCTTCGAGCACACCGATCGCGGCGAGGAGCGGATCCTTCAGTTCCATGGCGCGATGGGCGAGGACGCGCGCGCCGAGGTCCAGCGCGCGTTCACCGCGGATCCTTCGCGGCATCCGGTGCGGATGCTCGTCGCGACCGACGCCGCTCGCGAGGGCGTGAACCTCCAGGCGCACTGCGCGGACCTCTTCCACATCGACATCCCCTGGAACCCGTCGCGGCTCGAGCAGCGCAACGGCCGCATCGATCGCACGTTGCAGCCGGCGGAAGAGGTCCGGTGCCACTACTTCGTCTATCCCGCGCGCCCCGAAGATCGGGTGCTGGCCGCGGTGGTGAAGAAGGTCGACACCGTCCAGCGTGAGCTCGGCTCGCTCGGCGCGGTGCTGCTGGGGCAGCTCGAAGCGACGCTGGCCGGGGGCATCTCGCGGGACACCGCCCGAGCGGTGGAGCTGGTCGGTAGTGACGCGACGACCGCCACGGTCGACGCGGAGCTGGAGACGCGCCGCTCCGACATCGAGGCGGTTCGCGCCGAGGTCGAGCGGGCCGGACGCCGGCTCGAGTCTTCACGAAAGGCGCTCGAGGTTCATCCGGAGTCTCTGCGCGGCGTGCTCGAGATCGGCCTCGAGATGGCGGGGGCGGGGCCGCTGGTCGCCGCGGAGCCCACCAGCGATGGGCGCCCGACCTACGTGCTGCCGAAGCTCGATCGCACCTGGGACGTCACGCTCGACACGCTGCGCCCGCCGCGGGAGCGCGAAGAGGCGTTCTACGAGTGGCGCCAGCGCCCGCCGCGACCGGTGACGTTCCATCCGCTGTCTCGTCTCTCGGAGGACGCCGAGCAACTCCACCTCTCACATCCGCTGGTGCGCCGGGTGCTCGATCGGTTCCTCGCGCAGGGCTTCGGGGCCCACGATCTTTCGCGCGTGACGGCTCTGGTCGCTCCGGACGAGAGCGTGACCCGAGTGGTGGCGTTCGCGCGGCTTACGCTGTTCGGCGCTAGTGCTGCGCGGCTTCACGATCAACTCGTGCCGGTCGCAGCCGCGTGGGCGGGAGATGCGGCGTCGGTGCGCCCGTACAAGGATCGTGCGACCGCGGTCGCGGCCATCGCCTCCACCGAGCGACTGCTGGCGTCGGGTGCCAGGAGCCCCAACGCCACCATCACCCAGCGCATCGAGGCCAACGTCGGGCCGCTGTTCGCGGCGCTCTGGCCGCACCTCGAAGCCGAGGCCGACGCGGCGGGCGTGGAGGCGCGCCAGGGGTTGGTGCAGCGCGCCCGCAAGGAGGCGGACGACATGCGCGCGCTGATCGAGCGGCAGCGCCTGGCGATCGACAAGGCCGAGAAGCGGCTCCGTCAGAACGAGATGTTCACCGTCGAGGACAAGGATCAGCGGCGGCAGATCGAGCTCGATCTGAAGCACCTCGAGCGCCGCAAGGGCGACGCGGCGAAGGAGCTGGAGAGCGAGCCGCGCGCGATCGAGGCGCTGTACGAGGTGCGGATGCAGCGGCTCACGCCGGTGGGATGGTGGTGGCGTGGGCGGAGGCGATGACGTGAGCCCCACGAGATCGGTCGACCGTCTGACCGGCGCGTTGGCGCGTCTCGGACGGCGGCTCTAGGCGCGAACGATGAGCTCGCATTTATGGGCGGTAAACTGGTCGGCGCGGGTCTCGCCATTGGTCTGGACGAGTACGTCGATCTTGTGGAGAAGCACCCAAAGAACGCCGAGGTTCTTCGCCCTTACCTCGGTGGCGAAGAGGTGAATTCTAACCCACGGGGCGATTTCGAACGCTACCTGATCGACTTTTCCGAACACTCGCTCGACGCCGCCCGAGCCTATCCGCAGCTGATGGACGTCGTCGAAGCCAAGGTCAGACCCGTGCGCGAGAACGACAAGCGCGGAACATACAAGACCTATTGGTGGAGGCCCGGAGAAAGCGGAGGCGCTCTCTACCTACGCTGCGCTCGCCGGCTCGACACGCTGCTTGGTGGCCGCAAATGTAACGAAGCATCTCATGTTCTCCATGCGACCCACGAGCTGGTTCCTCAGCCAAACGCTTTACGTCTTCGCGCTCGACTTGATGTCCGCCTTCGCGGTCCTCCAGTCCCGCGTCCACGAGCCCTGGGCCCGCCTCCTCTCCTCCTCGCTCGAAGATCGACTTCGCTACTCCGCCTCCGACTGCTTAGAGACCTTCCCCTTTCCCCACCCCGACCCTCGCACCGTCCTCCCCGATCTCGAGCCCGTCGCGGAGCGCCTCTACACCACGCGCGCCCAGCTCATGCTCGACACCAACCTCGGCCTGACGAAGACGTACAACGCGCTCAAGGACCCGTCCTCCACCGAGCCGCGCATCCTCGCGCTCCGCACCCTGCACGAGGACATGGATCGCGCCGTCCTCGCCGCCTACGGCTGGAGCGACATCGCCGTGCCGCCGTTCTGCCCGATCACCGACGCTGACAAGGCCGCGCTGCAAGCCGCCGGCGCCCCCCAGGACCCAGGCCAAAAAGAAGCCTCGAAAGCCCAGGGCCGCGAAGTCGAAGGATCAGGGCGATCTGCTCGACCCCTGAGCGGCTCTCGAGATTGGCCCGTCAGCGAAATCGTCCAACAAGGTGTTGGACGATTCGGTGGCATCGCATCCTCTAGCGAAACGCACCGTTCCTGAGCTCGGCTTTGATCTCCGAGCTCGACTTTGCCTCCGCCGAAAAGCGAAGGCGAACGTGCCCCATCCGCGCGCCGAGTACACGAAGAGACTTCGCCGTCGCCTCGATGATCCGTCGCATGTCGTGGCTCACGACCTTGCGGCCTGAAGACTCCGCGGTGAAGTAGGCGTTCGCGGTGCGCTCGCGGATCCGCACCTTGTCGGTGTCGCGAGGCAGGCCACTCGACTGAAACGGGGTCGTCACCGCGTGGACATCCGCTGTCACCAGCGCGTTCCAGATCTCGACATCGTCGGCCGTGGTGGATCCGTGGTGCGCCACCTTCACGATCGATGATGGTCGCGCGCCCACCCCCTGCGCCGCGGTGACGACGGCCGTCCATCCCACGGCCGGATTGGCGCTCTTCTCCAGATCCGACCCCAGCAGGACGCTCACCCCGCCGAAGTCGATGTACAGCACGACCGCCAGCGCGTTCGCCTTCTGCGCGACGACATTTCGCTTGGGACCCTCGACCGGGAGCAACCGCGCGAGCTCATGCTGAGCCAAACTCAGCGTCCCAGGGGATGGACTGAGCGCCCAGATCTGCGCGCGTGGAGTCCGAGCCACGAGCTGGCGCGCTGACGTCCACTGGGGGCCCATCGAAGCAGCTCGCCCCGAGGTCCGAGCTTTGAGCGTGCGTAGCAGCTGCTCGAGCTCGCCGGTGCCGGTGTCGACGTGGGGCGTGGCGTTGGCCTTGATGAGGCGCTTGAACTCCTCGCGGTTCAGCGCGGCCGAGCAATGGAGGGCTGCGTTTACTGCCGCTTCGAAGACACGAGCGGCACCCTTGATGTGGTCGTCATGCCAGTGTGTCACCACGACATGCTTGATGGCGTCCGCCGCTACGCCAATCGACGCGAGGTACGTGAGCGCGACTGGAAGGCCGCTGTCCTGGCATGAGTCGACCACCATCCAGGCAGCGTCGCCGAGATGGACGACGATGCATTCACCGATGCCAGCACCGAATATCGAGACCTCGATCTCGTCGTGCTTCGGCGGGGCCTCAGTCAAAGAGGTCGTCGACATCGGATGGCTCTTCCAGCTTGGCGAGCTCAGCGCGCGTCCACACCGGCAAACGTCGGAAACGAATTTCGGAGAACGTTCGACGCGTCCCTCGCGTGGTCACGTACCCAACCATCCAGTAGAAGACAGCGCCGGGTTGGACCAAGGAGAGGTCTCCCAGGTCGACGTCCTCCATCGAGAACTCAGCCGCTTCCCGCGGCGAATCCGCATGGTCTTGATCGAAGATCTCCGCGTCGAAGCTATCCTCGGAGATCTCTTGCACCACACCACGCCAACGCCGACGGACCTGGTACTGGTCCTGAGCTGATGACGTGGTGAGCGCGAGCGGCGAGATCTTGCTCGACTGTGCGCTCGATTCGCGATCGCTGGCGAACGTCACCTGGGGCGAGTCGCTGCCGGCGATCGTCTCCTCGTCGGGGCGATCGTGCCAGATCGAAAGGCCCTCGGGAGTGTCGAGGGTCGGCAACCCCGTGGCCGCGAGAGCCAAGCGCGGAACGTTCGCCGACAAAGTCGAGGCGACTTCGTCGGTCCCAGCCGTCGCCGTCGAGACATCGATCTTTGCTATCGCGGCGCTCATGAGGTCGGCTTTTCCAATGTCATCACTCGTGTCGCGATGACCATCGCGTTGAGCGCAAACGGATCATATTGTCGGCGAAGACGAGCGAGAAGCGCGGCCATGTTCGCTTCGGCCAGGTCGAAGTGCTCATTGACGGCGACGTGAACGCCTGGCGCGACCTTGTTCGAAGGCTGCACCGAGACCTGAATTCGACCATCACTGTTTTTCCGTCGTCCCAAAGCGACCAGAGCTCGTAGCTCTGGCTTGTCGCCAAGCACCCCGTCCCAGATCGCCGGCGGAGCGAGCGCATGACCGATTTCGTCCATGCGCTCCTTCGGTTCACGGAAGTGCATGTGACGGTTGAGACCAAACGCTTTGATGGGGGTCTCGGAGAGTATCTGAAGAACGCTCGTGACCAGATCGAGCAAGGGACCTTGATTACCGATGTCGGAGATCTCGAAGATGGCCTGCGTCGGAACGACCTGAATGTCGAACGGGCCAACAGTGCATTTCGTGAACTCGGGACGCACGAGCTCGATCTTCGCAGCCTCGACTTCGGCGTCTCGCAGGAGCTTGTGTCGAGCGAACCAGTACGGTTGAAAAATCGCTGGGTTGAGCGAGCCGACCAGCACGATGTTCAGGCCGTCGGCCTCCGCACGGGGCTGCGCCATTTGCGGCAGCATGCGATCGCCATTCTGGCCCGTCAACTTGGCCGGCCAAGTGCAGGTCCGGCCAGGCCTCCGCGACGCCCGCATGTACTTGGGTTCGAGCGAGAACCCTTTCATCCTGGAAGTCGGTCCGGAGATCATGCGCCCGAGGAGCTGGTAGATCGCCACGAGCTCATGGCTGGACCCGTCGGTGCCCCGCGCCGAAACGTACTTTCCCAAGCCTCGAAGCTCGCGCCGAGACGCCGTACAACAGCCGCGTGAACGAGCTCGACGTCCGCCGTCGCCTGGTCGAGGCGCTCGAGGCTGATCTCATCGGCCCGTTCACCTCCGACGCGGTCGCCGGCGCCGAGCAAGAGATCCTCCCGCTCGCGCCCTCGCGCTGGTACCTCACCGGCTTCCTCGCCCCGCAAGGCGGACGGGTCCCCGACGAGGACGATCACGACTCGAAGGACGGTGGCCTCGCCGCGGGGGACGACACCCAGACCGAGGACGCCGGCAGCGCCGATCAAGAGCCCAAGCGCCCGGTCCGATTCCCCGCCTCGATGGGCCTCAGCCTGTTCCTGCCGCCCGGCGCGGGCGACGCGATCGAGGTCGACGTCTGGTACGCCGACTACGACAAGATCAAGGTCGCGATCGAGCACAGCGAGCGCGAGGTCAACGGCTACAAGCGCGTGCCCCACGGCCCGGTGCGCGTCACGGTGCCGCTCGAACCCGAGGTGCTGCAGTCGAAGGGCGGCATCAACGTCAAGGGCAGCCGCGGCCTCGTGCTCAAGGGCGAGCTGCGCACCACCGAGATGAAGGGCCTCGATCCCGCCACCCGCGTGCTGAGCCTGTTCCTGGTCAACACGCGCGAGCCGCAGGACAAGGACCGCGACGAGCAGTTCGTGTTCCAGGTGCGGATGGCGCTGACCTATCCGCCGGGCTTCGTACCGAGGCCGAACCGGCGCGGCGAGAAGGCTGACGAGGAAGACCTTCGGGTCCTCGCGCTGACCTTCCGCGATCACCAGGAGTGGGCGGTCGGCCACAACACCAGCGTCGAGCGTCCGCAGGTCACGAACGGCAAGGTCACGCGGAGAAGAGCTACGACAAAAACGGCGACGCCAAGCAGCCGGCCGACCCGTACATGACGCTGGTCGGCTACTTCAACAGCCTGCGTGAGCTCGGCGGTATGCGCCGGCTGGTCGAGGACGAGGTGAGACCAAGCGCCGGCTCGCCGCGCGGATGCGATCCGAGACCATCGAGCCGCTCGACGTGGTGCTCGCGTCGAACATGATCTCGGTCGGCCTCGACGTCGATCGCCTGGGCCTGATGGTGGTCGCCGGCCAGCCGAAGACGACCAGCGAGTACATCCAGGCCACCAGCCGCGTGGGCCGCGCGTATCCCGGGCTGGTGGTGACGTGCATGAACGTCGCGCGCCCCCGCGACCGATCGCACTACGAGCGCTTCGCCGCGTACCACGAGAGCTTCTATCGCGAGGTGGAGGCCACCAGCGTGACGCCGTTCAGCGGACAGGCGCTCGATCGCGGCCTGGTGGGGAGTTTTCTGTCGATGATCCGCCACGGGAACATGACGATGGAGCCGCCGTCCGGCGCGATGAAGCTCAAGGTCGAGCGGCCGAGCGCCGAAGAGGCGCTGACCTGGCTGGTGACGCGGGCGCGCGGCCATCGCCACGACATCGACGAGGAGGCGGCGGTGCGCATCGCCGATCTGATCCGCGCGCGGGGCCGGAGCTTCCTCGACGCCTGGGAGCGGGTCATCGACAAGGCGCTCGCCGGCGCCGCGTCCCGCACCTACAGCAAGAACGACAAGGCCGGGAGCGAGGGGCTGCCGCTGCTCTACACCGCGACCGACGAGCCTCCGATCGATCACGACGCGCGCTGCTTCATGGCGCCCACCTCGATGCGTGACGTCGAGCCGAGCGTCGATGTCTGGCCGGGTTCGTGGCGCTCGACGACGCGCGGCTGCGGCGGTCGCTCATCCCGCGGCTCCAGGCGATCGATCCCGATCTGAACCTCGCCAAGGAGGGCTACTTCCGCATGCCGCCGGCGGGCGATCCGCAGGACCGGCACCTCAGCGTCGGAGTTCGGGCGCTCGAGTTCCCGCGCTGGTTCGTGTGCCAGGGCTGCCGGCGCCTCGCGCGGGCGGGCGACCAGTTCGAGAACAAGGGCGGACGCTATCGACACGAGTGCGCGAAGAACAAGAGCGCGATGGCGGTGCCGGCGCGCTTCGTCGGCGCGTGCAAGCGAGGCCACATCACCGACTTCCCGTGGGCCGCCTTCGCGCACCTCAATCGCGAGGGCGGGCAGTGCGATCGACCCGAGCTGTACCTGTGGGAGAAGTCGAGCGGCGACATCGCGCGTATCAGCGTGGAGTGCAAGAACTGTCACGCGCCCGCGGCGACGATGAACCGTGCGATGAATCTGGGCTACAAATGCAGCGGCGATCGGCCTTGGCTGGGCGGACGTGCTGCGAACGAGGCGTGCGATCAAGCGCTCGAGCTCCTGGTCAGGACCGCGACGCATGCGTACTTTCCGCAAGTGGTGAGCGCGCTGCGGCTGCCAGATCCGGAGCCAGATCCGCTGCGGATGAAGCTGCGCGCGCCCGACCTGTGGAAGTCGGTGCAGAACGTCACCGCCCTCGAAGAGCTGACGATGCTCGTGAAGCTCATGCCGCACGTGGCCGCTGCCAGCGAGGGCCACGCGCACGACAAGGTGCTCGCTGCGGTCAAGAGCGAGAAGGAGGCCGGCGCCGCTGTCGCCGACCGCCCGCTCCGGAGCGCCGAGCGCGCTGGTTCCGGGCCCGCCGTGGTCGAGCATGCACGCCAAGTGTGTGGTGGTCGACGGGGCGCGAGCCTTCGTTTCGAGCGCCAACTTCACCCAGCGCGGACAGGAGCGAAACATCGAGAGGATCCGAGCTTTGCGAGCTTCCTCGCGGCGCAGTGGATGGGCCTTGTCGACGGAGGACTCGCGGCCGAGTACGCGGCGGGCCCTTAGTCGACGTCCTCGCCGATGCGCCAGCGTTGAACCGCCAGCAGGGCGAGCGCGGCCTGACGGAGGCGGATGGAGGCCGGGCTCCACTCCGTCGCGTCGATCGTTCGGGTCATCGCGTACGTGCTTTGCTGGTAGATGCGTCGTTTCTCATCGTACGGCGCCCCGCCGAGCGTCTTGTTGAGCGCCGATTCGAGCGGCGTGAGGTTTCCGAGGCGCGAGGTATCACGAGCGCGATCCTCGGCAGAGAAATTGGGCCAGCTCTGGTTTGGATTCTCGGGCAGCACGTGCTCGATGGTCGCGTCGGCCGCGTCGAAGTCGATGGGGTGGCTGCCCATATCCTCCTCCAGCTTGGAGAAGAGGTAGCGTAGAAACCGCTTTCGCCGACCCTTGGGGTCGATGGTCAGCGTCTCGAAACCTCGACGGAAGTCCTCATCGGAGGGCGTCACGGACGCCAGGGCACGCGTGATGCTTTGCGGGCTCTTGAGGTCGCCTCGTTCGATGCTGAAGGCCGTCGAGTGATAGGCACGAGCCAGATCGCCGGTGTTGATCTTGGCCACGGTCGCGCGCACCGAGATGATGACCAGGTTGCGCAGGACGCGCTCGAACTTCTCGGGCCGTTCGCGAAACCTCTCGAACGCCGCGAGGGCCACGGACTTATATTGATCGAGCCCGAGCGTACAAAGCACTCTGACCGACTCGCGGGCTCCGGACATCTCGGCGCTCCACAGATCGGCCTCGGGATCATCGAGCGCCGTGTACACCTCGGCCGCTGACTCGAGACCGGAGAGAAAGTCGAAGACCGTCGCCTTCTGCGGCACGATGCGTTTGAGCTCGACGAAGACCCGCTTCTCGCGGAGATCCTGCACCGAGCCCGCGAGCTTGTGGAAGAGAAGCGTCGCGACCTTCTCGAGCTCGATGAACCGCAAGATGCGAGCCCAGTGCTGTCGGGCGATCTCGAGGTCGGAGGCGCCGCCCTTTGAAGCACAGGCGTAGATATAGTTCTTCAAGAGATCAGCCGTGCCGAGCGCGACGCCACGCGCGTTCAAGGTCTCGAAGACGGTGAAAGCTGTCTCGTCGTCCTCGACCCTGATCTCGATGAAGCGGAGCCGGTTGGCCACCCGATCATCGAGGAATCGAGCGATGGCCGCACCGTCGACCGCGTCGCCGAGATGGGCCCTGATCTTGGAAGCGAAGAAGTCGAAGCAATCCTGCAACCGCTTCTCCGAGCCCGTTCCGCTTCGGTGGTTCTTCGGGACCTTACCTTGCAAAATATAGGTCTGATAGAAGCCGTCGTCTGTCTGGTTCAGCTTCATCCGGCTCCGGTGCTGGAGCGAAGAGCTGTCCTTGGTACTGACGAAGCGCTCACGCAGGAGCCGCGCTCGCTCGTCGTTGTTCTGCTTCTCCCTCTCGTCGACGTCGAGGCCCTCGATGAGGGAGATCGCGGCGAGCACCATGACGCTCAGTGTCACCAGCCGCTGCTGGCCGTCGATGATGTTGAAGGTGTCGCGTTCGCTGGTGGGTTGGAGCACGAGGGCGCCGAGGAAGTGACTCGACTCGGTCGCAGGGCTGCTGGCGGCGATGATGTCTTCCCACAGCTCGGCCCACTCGGGCTCGCCCCACGCGTAATCGCGCTGGAAGGGCGGCACGATGTACCGCTTGCCGTTGCTGAAGACCTCGGCCAGCGTGGCCGGGCTGGCGGTGAGGGCGTTTCCTGCTGCCATGCCGGCCTTCTAAGTATCAAATCGTGTTGCCGGTGGCGAGGCAGGCGCTCGGCGGAGCGCGGCCGCTACGGCTTCAAGAAGACGGGGGTCGGCTCGAGCCTAGTGAGCCCGGGCGCCGAGCCCCAGCAGAAGGTGTGGCCCTTCGCGGTGAGGCCGCAGCCGTAATCGCCGCCGACCGCCGCCACCAGGCGCACGAACACGTCGCCCGCCACCATCTTCGACTTCAGCACCTCGCCCGGCGTGCGCGTGCTGCCGACCTTGGTGCCGTTGCCGAGCTGGCCGCCGCTGTTGCTGCCCCAGCAGAACGCGACGCTCGCGGTGGTGAGGCCGCAGGTGTGCGCGCCGCCCGCGGTGAGCTGGGCGAAGAACTTCGCGTCGCCGATGCGGATGCGATTGGGCTGCTGCGCGCTGGGCTCGACGCTGTCGATGCCGAGCTGGCCGGAAGCGTTGTCGCCCCAGCAGTAAGCCGCGCCGGCCTCGGTGAGGCCGCAGGTGTGGCGGCCGCCAGCCGCGAGCTCGACGAACGTGTCGCCGCGGTCGAGGCCCGTGCTGTCGACCGGATCCTTCGGGCGCGCGATCGAGTCGTCGCCGGCGCTCACGCCGAGCTGTCCAGCCGCGTCGCTGCCCCAGCAGAACGGGCGGCCATCGCTGGTCAGACCGCAGGTGTGGACCTCGCCCGCGGTGACCTGCACGAAGGTCGCGACGCCCGAGACGCCGCCGGTCTCGAGGAGCGCGACGTCGATCTTCTGGGGCGCGCGCTCGAACGGGCTCACGGCGCCGCGACCGAGCTGTCCGGCTTCGTTCCGGCCCCAGCACCAGATCTCGTTCTGATCGCTGACGCCGCACGCGTGGCCGTAGCCGGCGGCGAGGCTCTGGAAGTGCTCGTTTCCAGCGATCGCGGCGGGCTTGTTGCTACCTGCGTCGGTGCTGCCGCTCTGGCCGAGATCGTTCTTGCCCCAGCAGTACGCCTTTGCGCCCGCGAGGCCGCAGGTGAACGAGACGCCGGTGACGATCGCCTCGAAGCTCGTGCCCGCCTCGAGCGCGTCGCGCACGACTTCTGCCGGGGCCGCGGTGGTCTGCGCGATGGTGGTGCCGGTGCCGAGCTGGCCGTCATCGTTGCTTCCCCAGCAAAACGCGCGTCCATCGGCGGTGATGCCGCAGGCGTGGGTCTCCGACTCGGCGATCTCGATCAGCTCCAGCTTGGCCGGGGCGGTGGTCGGCGAGGGCGACGGGCCCGGACCGGGGCCGGAGGGGGTGCTGGTTCCGCCGCAGGCGCCCAGCAGGAGGCTCATCGCAAGGACTCGTCGCGACACTGCGATCGGAGATACCAGCGCCACGAGACTCGCGCTAGGACTACACGGTGCGCGTCTCGCTCCCGGCGCTGGTGGCCGCGCTCCTGTTGCTGCCGCAGGCGCTCTCCTCCCGCGACAGCGCCGCGTTCCTGCACCTCGGTCCCGCGGAGATCGAGAGCGGGGATGAGCCTCATTATCTGCTGATTTTGAGCAGCCTCCTCGAGGACGGCGACTTCGATCTCGCCAACAACTACGCCGCCGTCCACCGCGGTAGCGCGCAGGCCGGCCAGCGCTTCGCCGGCTCTTCGATGGACCACCACACCAGCTGGTTCGAGGGCGACACCCGCGTGCGCTGGTCCGACGTCTACGAGAACACCTGGACTCGCTCCTCGAGCGGCGCCTGGACCGCGGCCCTCCGCCCGGACATGCAGCCGTACGACGGCCCCGAGATCTCGCTCCACTCGATCGGCCACGCGCTCGTGCTCGCGCCGTTCCTCTACTTGTTTCGGGGCACCCGATGGGTCGAGCCGATCGCGCTGTTCATGAGCGGGCTCGCGGTGGTGATCGCGATGCTGATGTTCCGCATGCTGCTCGAGGGCCTGGTGACCGATCGCCGCATGCTCGATCTGGTCACCGTGCTCACCTTCCTCGGCACGCCGATCTGGCACTACGGACGCAGCCTCTTCGTCGAGCCGTTCCTGCTGATGTTCGCGGTCTCTGCCTACGCGCTGGCGCTGCGCCGCGATCGCGCCTGGATCCCCGGCCTGCTCATCGGGCTCGGCGTCCTGATGAAGCCGGTGTTCGTGCTGATCGGCCTGCCGCTGCTCCTGCGGCGCCGCTGGGTCACGGGCGTGCCGATCGCCGTCGCGGTGCTGCTGGTGCTGATCACCAACCACCTCCTGCTCGGCGCGTGGGATCGCACCGCCCAGCCCTGGATCTCCGGTGATTTCGTGCGCGGCTTCTTCGGCCTCTTGCTCTCGCCGGAGCACGGCCTCTTCGCCTTCGCGCCGATCGCGGTCATCGCGCTGCCGGGGCTGTTCCTCTTCGACGCCGAGGAGCGGCTGCTCTTCCTGGCGCCGTTCGTGGTCTACGTCCTGGTCCACGCGTTGTGGTTCGACTGGGGCGGCGGCTGGTCGTACGGACCGCGCTTCTTGGTGCCGGTGATCCCGTTCGTGATGATCGGCCTGGTGCGCCTGCGCGACCTGGTCTCGACCCGCCACATCTGGTCGAAGGGCGACGTCGTCATCCTCGGCCTCGCGTCGCTCGCCATCAACGCGCTCGGCGCGCTCCCCTACTGGCGCTCCTGGGGCCGCCACCCGTTCTTCTCGTGAAGCGCGTCCTGCTCATGCTCGTGGTGGTCGGGCTGGCGATGGCCGCGCCGTCGCTCGGGAACCCATTCGTGTTCGACGACCTGCCGAAGATCGTGGAGAACCGCGATCTCGACACGCTCGGTGTGGGCCGGCTGATCTATCCGTACTCGTCGGCTTCTTCGCGCGCGCGAAATGACCCTTCGCGGCCGCTTGTTTTTTATACCTATGCGCTGAACAAAGCGCTCAGCTCGGCGCCGTGGATCTTCCACCTCACCGACGCGGTGCTGCACGTTCTCGCGGCGTTCCTGCTCTTCCTCGTGGCGCGGCGCATAACGCCGGAAGTCGCGCCGTTCCTCGCGCTCGTGTTCCTGACCCACCCGCTGATGTTCGGCGTGGCGCTCTATCCTTATGCGCGCGCGGAGATCCTCGCTGCGATCTTCATGCTCGGCGGAATCGTGGCGTGGATGCAGGAGCGGCGCGCGATCACGCTCGCCTGCTACGTGCTGGCGCTCATGTCGAAGCAGTCGGCGATCGTGCTCCCGCTGCTCCTGCTCTTCATCGAGCGGCGAAAGGTCGGTCCGCTCTTCGTCGTCGCGCTGATCTATCTCGGCCTGCGCGCCTGGCTCCTCGGGGGGCTCGGTGATCTCGAGGCCGATCCCGAGACGCTCTGGAGCGCGCGCCGATACATGGACGCGCAGCCGTACGTGGTCCTGCGCTACGCCCAGCTGATCCTGTTCCCGCTGGGTCTCTCGGCCGATCACGTGGTGCCCGAGCTCGGCATCGCGCTGCGCCTCCTCGGCTGGGCGTTCCTCGTGCTGTGCGCGCTGGCGTTCTGGTTCCGCCCGCGCCTGCGCTTCGGTCTCGCGTTCTTCTTCCTGCTGCTCGCGCCGACCAGCTCGCTCCTCCCGACCGCGGACGCGATGGTCGAGCGCCGCGCGTACCTCGCCAGCGCGGGGCTGCTCTTCATCCTCGCGCCTCTCTTCGCCGACCTTGACTCGCGCTCGCGCCGCACTGCGCGGGTGCTGGGTTTCGTGGTGATCGCCGCGTTCGTCGCGCTGTCCCTGCGCCGCGGCGCGATCGGCGACAGCGAGCAGCACCTGTGGGCCGACGTGCTCGAGACCTATCCGACGAACGAGCGCGGGCTGCTCCGGCTCGCGCAGCTCTCGAGCGACGACGAGGCGGCGTTCGCGCTCTATGACCGGCTCTTCGCGCTGCATCCGCGCCACTTCGCCGGCTACAACAGCCTGGGCGCGCTGTACTACCGGCGAGAGCAGCCGGCGCTCGCGGAGAGGTTCTTCCGCTTCGCGCTGGAGATCCGGCCGAGCTATGCGCCGGCGCGGATCAACCTCGAGCGCATCACCCAGGCCTCGTCCGCCGTCGTGGCGCCGCCGGTGCGAGCTTTGCGCGAGGAGGTCGGGCCGCCGCTGACGAGCGCGTACAAGGCCTCGCTGATCGAGAACCGCGCGCTGGTGGTGAGCCTCTATCGCGCGCAGATCGAGAAGCACCCCGAGACGACCAAGTTCCGCCGGAAGCTGATCGAGATGCTGCTGTTCATCGATCGCCCGGACGACGCGCTGGTCGAGCTGGAGGCGCTCGCCGCGATCGAGCCGGATGATCTCGAGGTCCGTCGCAAGATCGAGTCGCTGAGGGCGCCCAGGTGAGGCAGCTCTTCGCGCTCTTCTTCGCCGCGCGCGTGATCTTCGTGCTGGCGTTCGACACCGACGACACCGACCTCAAGCTCTACGCGCAGTACGCGATGGAGATGGCCTACGCCGATCGATTGCACGTGCCCTTTTATGAGTATCACCAGCGCTACATCGACAGCGAGCTGGCCGCCTGGAAGAAGGCCGGGGGACCGCCGCTCTCCGATGCGGTGCGGGTCGTCGAGTATCCACCGCTGGCGATCGGCTGGATCCTCATCCCGGCGGTGTTCGTGCCCGCGCCGCCGGCCGATGGCGTCATCACCGACGCGCTGAAGGACGCGTACAAGCGCGCTTACCGCTGGGTGATGCTGGCGCTGGATTCTCTCCTTTTCCTGATCATCCTGCGCACCGGCAGTCGCGAGCGCGCGCTGCTCTACGTCGTCGGCGGCGGGCTCCTCTATCACGTGCTCTACGATCGCCTCGATCTGGTGGTCGGCGGCCTGATGCTGATCGCGCTCTCGCTGCTGGTGTCGACGCGCCACGTGTTGTGGTCGTTCACCGCGCTGGCGGCCGCGATCGGCTTCAAGGTGGTGCCGGTGGCGATCGCGCCGATCTTCCTGATCGCGTCGATCCCGATGGCGTTGTTCGGCTGGCGACCGTTGCTGTCTCGGGCGCTCCTGCTCGCGGCGCTGTGCGCGCTGTTCTTCGTGCCGTTCTATCTCGCCGCCGGGGAGCCGGTGCTCGCGTTCCTCGGCTATCACGCGGCGCGCGGGCTGCAGATCGAGTCGGCGCCGAGCGCGCTGTTGCTGCTGCTGAGCTACGTCGGCCACGAGATCCGCGTGGTGCAGGGCTTCGGATCGTACAACCTCGCATCCTCGCTCTCGACCTTGCTGGCGAGCGTATCGAGCGTGGTGCTGCCGCTCTCGCTGGGTATCGCGTCGCTCGCCTTCTTGCGGCGCGTGTCCCGTTCTCCCCGATCGCCGCACGCGGACGCGCTGGGGACTGAGACCTTCGCCCAGCGCTACCCGCGCGAGACGGCCTCGTGGGTGGTGCTGATGGTCCTGATCGCGATGCTGGGGGCGAAGGTCCTCTCGCCGCAGTACCTTTTGTGGTTGGTCCCGCTCGTACCGATGGTCGAGCCCGATGCCCACCGCTACGCCGGCCTGGCGAAAATCTTCCTCCTCGCCTGCCTGCTGACGACGATTATTTTTCCGCACTACTATCCCAGCGATATTGCTCGCATCGTCATCAATCCCTTTCTCCAGCCGGAGATACTTCCGCCGAGCGCGCTCGGAAAGGCGCTGATCATCGCGCGAAACGCAGTGCTCTTGACGCTTGCGGTCATGATCGCTCGTCCCATTGCGCTGCGCCCGCCCACGCGTTAGGGCCAGCGCATGGGACTATTCGACAAGGTAAAAAAATTCGCCGGCGGTAAGAGCACCGCCAACGTGGAGATCACCAAGATCAATGGAATGGCGCCGGGCGGCGCGGTCATCGGCGTCAACGACGGCACCGTGCGCGGCAGCATGAACGTCACTGCGCTGCAGGACTGCACGATGCTCGCGATGAAGTACGAGGTCATCCTACGCACGCAGGACGCGCAGGGTCAGTGGGGCAACATCACCGTCGGGTCCAACAAGGACATGGGCACGCGCAAGATGACCAGCGGCCAGATGATCACCCAGGACTGGGTCATCAACAACGTCGAGCTCGAGCAGTACCTGCGTAACCAGAGCTACGAGGACATGAGCGCGGTGCAGAACCACGCCAAGATCAAGCTGCTGGTGCGCTGCGTGGCCGACGTCGAAGGCTCGCCGTTCGATCCGGATCAGGAGGTCGAGGTGAAGATCGGCGCGGCCACCGCTGGCGCGTGCAAGATCGAGACGACCGTCGTCGAAGGCAAGCCCACGTCGATCGCCTCCTTCCCGGTCACCGACAGCGTCTTCAAGGGCACCGTCGTCGTCACCGCCACGGGATCGTGCGTGCTCACCACGACGCGCTACGAGCTCGCGCTCGAGATGTCGACGCCGAACGGCCCGGCCGATGTGGTGGTGGCGAAGAGCCAGCACCCGGAGATCAAGCAGGAGGGCCTCGCTGGCCTGAGCGTCAGCTTCGGTGGCACCAACATCACCTTCCCGCACCGCATGGGGAAGGGCGACAAGGCCACCCAGACGTGGATGGTGCACGACGTCGATCTGGCCAAGACGCTCGCCGCGCACGGGTTCGGGGACCCCCGCAGCGCTGTCGGCAACAGCAACGTGAAGCTGGTGGTGCGGTCTTACGCCGACGTCGAGGGCGGCGGCGTCTCCAATGGACGCGTCGAAGTGAAGATGACGTGATAGTGTCCAGACGTGGCTGAAGACCCCGTCGATCGTGAACACCTCGAGACCCCCGGCGTACGGACGGCGCGCAAGCGCGAGAGCTCCAACGTCGAGCTGCGGGGCGACGACGACAAAGTGCAGGTCATCGTCACGCAGGCGTTCGGCCCGCGCGGCGACAGCTTGATGAACGAGAAGGTCCGTTTCGACGGGCAGCGCTCGATCGCTCTCCTGGTCCGTGCCAACGGCCAGGAGGGCATGGTCTATCTCAGCCCCATCCACGGCGACCCGCGAAAGTCTGGCTTCACCGTGCCGAACGGCACGAAGTGCGAGCTGATCTGCCCGACCTCGAACCTGCCGCTCGATCGGCTGCCCGACGTGAAGAGCGACGGCGGCACCGAGTACTTCGCGATCTATCTGACGCCCGAGCTCTCGGAGGGCGCGGTGGTCGGCATGAGCAACGTCTGGGGCCACCACCACTCACGGGTGATCGATCACTTCGAGTTGATCTCCGTCTATCTGGCGTCATTGGAAGCGTGAGAGTCGCGACTTCAGCATCGGGCGACGTTCCCCTCGCGATCGTCGAGCTCCCTTCGCGGCCGCTCGGCCCCCGCGACGTGCGCGTGCGCGTCGGCGCGATCAGCGTCAACCCGGTCGACTGGAAGATGCGGAGCGGCGGCCCGCTGCGCTTCGCCCACCGCTTCATCGGCCCGCGCGGGCCGCTGGTGATCGGCGTCGACTTCGCGGGTGAGGTCGTCGAGGTCGGCAGGCGCGTCGTGGGGCTCGCGCTCGGCGCGCGCGTCGTCGGCGGCACCAACTTCTCGCGCGGCCAGCTCGGCAGCTACGCCGACGAGGTGGTCGTGCGGCCGGACCAGTGCGCCGTACTCCCCGACACGATGAGCTTCGAAGACGCCGCGTGTATCCCGGTCGCAGGCGTGACGGCGTGGAGCGCGCTGACGGAGTACGCACGAATCAAGGCCGGAAGCCGCGTGCTCGTGCTGGGCGCGTCGGGCGGCGTCGGCCTCGCCGCGATCCAGCTCGGCAAGATGCTCGGCGCGACCTGCTACGGCGTGTGCTCGGCGAGGAACGTCGCGCTGGTCGAGCGCCTCGGCGCGACCGCCATCGACTACGGCAAGAGCGACGCCCTGGAGCAGGCCCGCGCGTATGGATCTTATGATCTGATCCTGAACGCCGTGGGTACTCATACTTATCCCGGCGACGAGTGCCGCGCCCTCCTCACCGCAGGCGGAAAACACGTGCTGCCGGTGATCGGCGGCCGCGACCTCCTCCCGATCGCGTTCCTCCCCAACACCCACTCCATCCTCGGCAAGCCCAGCAAGAGGACGCTCGACCCGCTGGTCGCCGCGATGGCGCGCGGGGAGTATCAGGCGGTGATCGAGGCGAAGTATCCGCTGGCGGAGGCGGAGGCGGCGCATGTGCGATCGAAGGCGGGGAAGGTGGTGGGTAAGTTGGTCCTCATTCCGTAGGCACCAGCCAAGCCAGCGCTGGATAGCCTCCACGCGCAGCGTCCGTCGTCACCACGATCGACGGACCGGCGCGGATGGCGTGGACGACCGCCTGTCTCGAGATGGCCGGCCCGACCTCACAGAATCCCCAGCCCGGATACCATTGCGTATGCGAGCCGGTCGATCCGCCCGCCCAGAAGCCGTCACCGAACGGCTCGATCGCGTAGACGTCGATGCCGAGGCCGCTCGGGCCGCCGTCCACGGGCTCGAGCATGGTCCACTGCCGGTCGCCTCGATCGAGTAACAAGCGCCCTTCGATCACTGCGCCCGCGACCAGGCCGAGAGCGGGGATCACGGCGACCGACGCGATCTCGCGCATGAGGTCGTGGGACGGCTCTTCCAGCGTTGCGACGCCGTCCCGGTAGCGATGGACGAAGCTCGAATGGGCGGTCCACACGGCGTGTCGGGGTCCGATCACCGCGAGGGACCGCGTGACGGTCTCCGCGTCGCGTCCCTCGGCGAGCGAGATGAAGCGCGCGCCGTCGAGCTGGAAGAGCTCGCCGCTCGTCGAGACCGCCAGCAGATCGACGGCGTGCGTGCTGCCCGCGACGACGGCCGCCACCACCAGATCTGCCGAGCCCGGCGCGGTTGGGCCGGGGACGAAGCCGTCCTCGAGACTGCCGTGCGCGGTGCTTCCGTCGCTGCCGAACAGCCAGATCTCACCGTCCGGCGTTCGCACACCGGACGCGCCGGGGAGCCCGGTCAAGGCGGGCAGCGGCGCGATCGAGTCGGGCGTCGACAGAAAGAAGTCGCCCGCGCGCGTTCCTACGAGCACCCGCTCGTCATCGAGGCCGACCAGCACGGCCGGGCGCTCCGAGCTCTCGATCGGCTGGATTCGCAGGCGCAGATCCACACACGGGCCGCGCGCGTTCGGGAGTCGCACGCTTTGCAGCGACCCCGGGAGGTCGGCGCGCGCCTTCCACGGCTCGGCGGTATCGACCAGCTTCGTCTCGAACGCTCCCGCGATCATCGGCAGTGGGCGGCCGCGGGTCAGCGTCGAGAGATCGAGCTCGCCGGTCTCCAGCCCCAGCGCAGAGAGCGGCAGCGCGAACGCCGCCAGCTCGAGCGCGATGTCGCCCGGGTCGTCGATCGTCGGCAGCGCCACCGCCGCGGTCAGATCGAGCGCCCACACCTGCTGTCGCTCGGCCGACCGCGCGACCAGAAGAGCGCTACGCGCGTCCGCGATCTCGGGCAACGTGACCATCACGACGTCGCGGGCGCAGGCCAGCGCGGAGGACGCGAGGAGCGCGAGGACCAGCACCCGAAGCACCCACCATAGCTATCATACGTTCCGCCCAGCTAAGCTACGCGGCGATGGAAACGCCGCTCTCGCCGCTCGAGCTCATGCGCCGCACGCGGCGGCACTATCCCGAGCGCGAGGCGGTGGTCGACGGCGACGTCCGCTTCACTTATGCGCAGCTCTTCGCACGCTGCGATCGGTGGGCTGCGGCGCTCCAGGCGCTCGGCGTGCAGAAGGGCGATCGGGTCGCGTACATCGCGCCGAACATGCACGCCCAGCTCGAGTCCTTCCACTCGGTGCCGCAGCTCGGCGCGGTGCTGGTCCCGATCAACTATCGACTCATCGCCGATGACTTCGCGTACATCATCGCGCACAGCGGCGCGAAGGTCGTCTGCGCGCACCCCGACTATATCGCGATGGTCGACTCGATCAGGAGTCAGATCCCCGCCGTCACCACCTTCGTCGCCCTGGAAGGCGCAAAAGAAGGCTGGATCGACTACGAAGCCACCCTCGCAAAAGCGCCTCGACATTTCGAAAAGCCGGAGATCGCCGAGACCGATCTCTTGACCATCAACTATACCAGCGGCACCACCGCGCGGCCGAAGGGCGTGATGATCACCCACCGCAACGCGTACATGAACGCGATCGGGACGCTGGTCCACGTGCACATGGCGGCGGCGAAGGAGCGGTATCTCTGGACGCTGCCGATGTTCCACGCCAACGGCTGGACCTTCACCTGGATCATCACCGCGGTCGGCGGCACCCACGTCTGCCTGCGCAAGGTCGAGCCGCCGCGCATCTTCGCCGAGATGATCAAGGAGCGGATCACCATGCTCTGCGCGGCGCCCACCGTGCTGATCGGCATCGCCAGCGCGCCCGCCGAGCTGAGAACCGGCGCGCGAAAGGGCGTCCGCGTGCTCACGGCCGGCGCGCCGCCCGCGGCCGCGACGATCGCGCGGGTCGAGGGCGAGCTCGGATGGGAGATCCTGCACGTCTACGGGCTCACCGAGACGTCGCCGTTCATCACGCTCTGCGAGCCGCGGCCCGAGCACGAGGCGCTGTCAGCCGACGAGCGCGCCACGATCAAGGCGCGCCAGGGGATCGAGCTGCTGACCTCGGGTGAGCTGCGGGTGGTCGACGAGGAGGGCCGCGAGGTCCCGCACGACGGTCAGACCGTGGGTGAGATCGTGGTCCGCGGAAACGCAGTGATGAAAGGCTATTTCGACGATCCGGCGGCGACCGAGACCGCTCTCAGGGGCGGATACTTCCACTCCGGCGACGCCGCGGTGGTGCACCCCGATGGGTTCGCCGAGGTCCGCGATCGCATCAAGGACGTCATCATCAGCGGCGGCGAGAACATCTCGAGCGTCGAGGTCGAGGGCGTCCTGCTCCAGCACCCCGCGGTGCAAGAGGTCGCGGTGGTCGGCATGCCCGACCCGAAGTGGGGCGAGGCGCCGCACGCGTTCGTCATCCTGCGCGGCGAGACGACGGCGGAGATCTTGCGCGAGTTCGTGCGCGCGCGGCTGGCGCACTTCAAGTGCCCGCAGGCTTTTCACTTCGTGACCGAGCTGCCGAAGACCGCGACCGGGAAAGTGCAGAAGTTCTTGCTGCGCGGCAAGAAAGCCGGAATCACTGCCCAGTAGTCAGAGCTGCGATCGGAATATCTTCGCGAACGACTCTTTCGCGCGCTCCGTCCAGGGCCGCGCCTTCCAGGCCTCCAGCGTCATCCGCTGGCCGAGCTTCATGTCGCGCTCGAAGGTCTCGGTCTCGCGCGCGGCGAGAGCCGCGTCGACGACGTTGAGATTGGCCTCGTCGTTCAGCCGGAACGATCGATTGTCGAAGTTGGTCGAGCCCACCGAGACCCAGAGCCCGTCCACCACCATGACCTTGCAGTGATACATGGTCGGTTGGTACTCGCTGATCACGATCCCCGCTTCGAGCAGCGGTCCCCACCGGCCGCGCGAGGCGTGCGCGACCATCTTGCTGTCGCTCTGCTCCGGTGCCGGCACGAGGATCTGGATGTCGACGCCGCGCTTGGCCGCCTCGACCAGCGTGTGCACGGCCAGATCGTCTGGCACGAAGTACGCGTTCGCGATGCGGATGGTCTTCTTCGCCGAGGCGATCGAGAGCAGGTACATCATGCGCACGCTCTCGCTCGCCACGTCGGCCGAGCCCATGAACACCTGCGCGGTCGAGGTCCCCACCGGCTCGAGGCGAGGGAAATAGTCATCTCCGTGCAGCAGGGTGCCGCGCGCCTCCATCCAGTTGTCCAGGAACGTCGCCTGCATCTGCGCCACCGCCGGTCCCTCCAGGCGAAACTGCGAATCGCGCCAGTGCTGCGGCGAGTCGGCGTTGCCCAGCCACTCGTCGCTGATCCCGACCCCGCCGGTGAAGCCGATCTTGCCGTCGATCACCAGGAGCTTCCGGTGCGTGCGCTGATTGAGCTCCGTCAGCTGGTACCAGGCGAGCGGGTGATAACGCTCGACCTCCGCGCCCGCAGCGGTCATTTGCTCGATGTAGCTCTCGTCGATCTTCGCCCCGCCGACATAGTCGATGAGGACGTGGACCTTCACTCCGGCGGCGGCGCGTTCGGCCAGCGCCTTCATGAAGCGCTCGCCGATCTCACCCTGATAGTAGATATACGTCTCGAAGGTGATGGTTCGCTTCGCCTGCGCGATCGCCTCCAGCATCGCCGGGAAGATCTCGACCCCGTTGTAGAGCGAAGTGATCTTGTTGCCGCCGATCAGGGGCGGCCCGAGGATGGTGCCCATCGATCGCATGAACTGCGGATCGTCGACCGCATAGATCGGCTCGATCGGCGTCTCCAGCGTCTTGTTCGGAGGCGTGAAGTTGAGCACGACGATCGTCCCGAACGCCGTGATCAGCACCGAGCCGATGATCCAGCGGAGTCGCCTCACGCGGTCACCCGGTCGATCGCCGGTCGATACTTGTCCTTCGCGCCGCCGATCACCGGAAATCCGTGCGAAGGCAGCACGTGATCGAACTTCAGATCGAGGATCGCGCGCATGTTCGAGCGCGGGGGCTTGCCGTTGTTGAACCAGGCCGGGCCGACGTTGTGCGGCTTGATGAAGCCCATCAGCCGCATCATGACCTTCGTCGGACCGCTGAAGTATTCATCGGGCGGCGACCAGTTCTGGAGCGAGTCACCGGTCACCAGGATCCCGCCTTCGCGATCGAGCACCAGGATCCCTTCGGGTGGGTTCGATCCGAACACGAAGAGCGAAGCCGCCGAGATCGGCAGCGGGGTGGTCGCGTCCATCGGCGCGTCAGCCTCGAAGTACGGCCTGGCGGTGCCCTTGCGATCGAAGCCCGCCGCGTACTTCTGGCCGCGCACGGTCCAGACCTTCGCGCCGTAGCGGTCCTTGTAGAACGGGTCGTCCATGCCGTGGAAGCCGGCCATCCGCATCACGTCGGTGACCTTGCCGAGCGCGTCGAGCTTCGCGAGCCCGGCGTCGTCGAGCCGCACCGAGTTGATCAGCACCAGCCGCTCGCCTTGGCGCACGATCGTCATGTTGCGACTGAAGCGCACCGGCAGCGGCCCGGGCATGGACACCGTTCCGGTCACGAGCCAGATGCCGGGAAAGATCGAGCGAATATCGCCGTGCGGGAGCGCGTTGGGGAATGCCATTTTTCGCAGCGGACGCTAGCACCTCGGCTACGCGCGAACGAAGCCGCGCGCGATGATCTCGCGTTCCTCCTCGGAGAGCGGTGGCGTGTCGTAGGCCAGCAGGTCATCGCGCATGTGGAGCGAGCTCTTCGTCCCGGTCAGCACGATCATCCCCACCTCGAGGCAGAAGCGGAACACCACCCGCGTCACCGGGACCGAGCGGTGCTTCGCCATCCGCTGCACCCGCCTGTCTTCCAGGACCTCGGGGTTGGCCGTGAGCAGCGAGAAGCCCTGGTAAAAGATCGCGTGGCGATCGCAGAACGCACGCACTTTTTCGTCCCAGCCGAAGCGCGCATAGCAGCGGTTCTGGACCAGCATCGGCTTCACCCGCGCGTGCGCGCACAGGAGCTCGAGCTGCTCCAGCGTCACGTTGCTGACGCCGAGGTGGCGCGCTTTCCCGTCGATGTGCAGGAGCTCCATCGCGCGCCAGGCGCGGCGATCGAGGTCCGCGAGGCCGCGGCGCGTCGAGGGCCCGTGCAGCACGTAACTGTCGATCTTCGAGACGCCGAGGTGCACCAGCGAGCTGGCGAACGACTGCTCGATCTGCGCCTCGACCTCGGCCTTCTCGTCGTAGGGCAGGCGCTCGTCCTGGCCGTCGCGATAGGTGAACTTGGTCTGCAGGAAGAGCGGGCGCCCGGCGAGCGCGCGGCCCACGCCTTCCTCGTAGTAGTGCTTGCGCTGATTGGCGGTGTCGATCGCGACGAAGCCGGCGTCGATGGCGGTGCGCACGCAGCTCTCGGTCTCGTCCTCTTTCCACGCCGTCCCGTAGAAGAAGGTGGGGATCTCTTGGCCATCCCGCGCCACGGACCTCGCGACCATCGCGCGATCGTGGCACAGGATCTCCGCTGGCGCGACGTCATGAGACATGACACGAAAGCCCGTGCGCCGGAGCTTTGGGGACATCATCTCTCGCGCTCCACTCATCGCCGTCGTCATCGCAGTTTCTGCCTGCCGCGCCTCTCCTCCGGCGGTCCATCCGGACGGGATCGAGGACGCACCGAGGCCGGCGAGTGAAGGCCCGCTCACGACGCGTGAGCTGATGCTCGAGGTCGCGGAGACCGCCGGCGTCGCGCGCACCGCCGAGGTCCTCCGCTCCGGCGTCCCGCTGGCGCGCGCGTTCGATGTCCGCAGCACCGATCGCATCGCGGTCGTGAACAGCGCCGACGTCGCGGTCCCCGCCGAGATCGAGGTCCTGGCGCGCTGGAACGCGGGCAAGAGCGACCCGTCCGCGCCCATCCAGTGGCTGCTCGTGACCTTCGCCGCAAGCGCTGGCGCCAGCGCGACCTCGACGTATCGCCTGGTGGTCGACGGATCGAAGACCAACCCCGCGCCGCCCACTGCGATCACGCTCACGCAGTCCGGCAACCGCGTCACCGTCGACACCGGGGTCGCGCGCTTCGTCATCGACGGGGCGAGCAACGCGCTCTTCCAGGAGGTTCGCGCCGGCTCGACCATCGTCGCGGGCGCGAAGCCGATCGACGGCACCGTCGAAAACCGCCCGGTCCGCCACAGTACGCTCCGCAGGGTCGCGATCGAGCACCAGGGGCCGCTGTCGGCCATCGTGGTGGTCGAGGGCGCCTATGACTTCCCGGCCACCGGGGGCGGCGGGCTGGGCTCGCGCCTGCGGTACCAGTTCACCGCCGGATCACCGACCGCGCTGGTGCGTCACTCCATTGCGTTCGAGGGCGACAAGTGCGGCGCGGGCAACCTCAGCTGCGCCGCGGGCCCGAATGGCTTGCTGGTCGCTCGCCTCGAGGACGGCGTCGCGCTCATGCTCCCGGCGTCGCGCACGGTGACGACCATCGGCGCGCGCAGCGGCGAGCCCGCGGCCGGCAACGGGTCGATCGGCGCGCAGGCTTGGGTCCGCCAGAAGCTCCGCAACTCGCGCACCGAGCCACGCGCCTTCGACGTGTCGGCGGGCAGTGTCGAGCAGCAGGGCGTCGGCGCGGACGGCGGATTGCTCGCGGTGAGCGGCGGCGGCAACACCGTCGCGATCGCCCTCGATCACATGCAATACATGGAGCCGCAGGCGGTCCGCCTGAAGAGCGACGGCAGCCTGGCGATCGGGGTGGTCGACGACAAGGCCTGGATCGGCGCGCGCCAAGGCATCTTCGCGACGTACGCCTTCACCGCGGTGACGGGCGTTTCGACCCGCGCCGATCTCGAGCGCCTGACATGGGCACCTCTGAACGCGCCGCTGCGCGCGTGGCCCACGAACAAGATGTTCAGCGCCTCGCGTGCGGTCGGTGATCTACCGAACGGCAGGCTCCCGGACGCGCTCGAAGGCTACGACGCGCTCACCCGACGCGTGAACGACGACACCATCGCCCTGCGCGCCGAGCGCGGGATCTTCGGCGTTTCCGTGTTCGGGAGCGTCCCGCGTTATTGGGGCTCCACGCAGACGACCGAAGAGCTCGATTGCGGCAATGACCCGACGCCCGGCGACACCTGGGACAACTTGTACTGGTGCGGGACGTTCACCGACTATCACAACGGGATGAATCAATCGGCGCTGCGCGCGATGCGCACCGGCGAGGTTCGATATCTCGACGAGATCCAGGAGCCCGCCGCCCTGCGCGTGCTGCACACGCAGATCCTGCAGTGCGCGCCCGGTGACGACCTCTTTTATTGCGGCCAGTCGCCGGCGGGTTATGGCGGCTTCCGCGCGGACATGAACAGCTCGCACGCGTATTTCCAGAACTTGATGACGTACTATTGGCTCACCGGCGATAAAACCGTAGTCGAGACCATCCAGCGCGGCGCGGCCTCGATGCGCAACTATCTGTGCTCCCGCCGCCCGGCGACCGCCTGTAGCCCGACCGATCCGCCCGCCGACGTGTGGGCGGGGCTGACCGATCGCGTGGCGTCGCAGTGGTTCAACGCGTTCCGTTTCGTGGGTCTCGCCAGCGACGACGCCTCCTATCTCGACGACTATCGCCAGAACCTCGGGCGCGCGCTCACCCAGAACTATCTCGAGGGCGTCAAGGATGGCGTGCGGTATGGCTTCTGGACCGCGGCGCGCGTGACGGGCGCTGGAAGTTATTCGACCGGTCAGCTGTGGATGACCTCGATCTACGACATGGAGATGCTCAACTGGCTTGCGATCGACACGAACGACGCGCCCGCGGGCTCGCCGGCCATTCCGCCGAGCCGCGCGCTCGCGGCCTGGGCGCGTACGCTCGCCGCGTACGCCCCCACGGTGATGGGCGACGGGACCGCCACCGCGGTGATGCCCAACGCGCTGACGGTCGTGACGAGCGGGAGCCGGCTCGACGGCGCGCTCGTCTCGGTCGCTCCGAACACCGGCGGCGGTGATCCGACGCTCTACGAAGGCGGCAAGGCCGCCCTCACCGGTGTCCTCGCGCGGAATGGTCACACCGCGCTGGCCACGGGGATGGCGATCAACGCGATCGCCGCGGCCGACCGGGCGGCCACGCCGATCGGCAAGGAGCAGGGCATCTTTCTCGCGCAGCTCGGGCCAGCGATCGCGCGCCTCACCCGCCCAGCGCCTCTTCCGACGTCGACCGTCGCGCAATCGCCGGCCCCATCGCCTTTGCCGACGATGGACACCCTCCTCGCGCTCACCGCGCTCAGCGCGGGCTCGCCCGGCGTCACGCATGCGCTCCCGGCCGCCCAGACGACCGCGCTCCTGAAAAAAGGTGAGATCAGCTTCCGCATCAAGCCCAGCTTCGGTGCGGGCGATCCCGATGATGAGCAGCACACCTTCGTGGTCATCGGGGACCTCGCCAACCCGCCGGCTCTCTACGTCGCGGAGAGCGACGCCTTGTCGGTCACCTATATCGACGCGAGCTGGGTGACCCACCGCGTGTCCACGGGCTGGCGGGCCCCGGTGTTCGCGGCAAAGACCTGGACGCAGATCACCGCGCGCTGGGACTCGACCGCGAGCGACTCCATGCAGCTCCTGGTCAACGGCGCGCGCGTCGATGCGGGGGGAGCAGGGGTGTACACCACGAGCGCAGCCCGCAAGAGCGTCGTGACGATCGGCGCCGACAGCCAGGGCGCGCACGGCGCGAGCGCACTCATCGACGATCTCCTCGTCAAGTCCCACTGAGCCGGCCGAAAAGTTGGTGCTATAGTTCCGCCGCGTGCGGGTCGCGTTCTTCATCGTCGTGGTCTTGGTCGTGCTCCACAAGATGCGCGGCGACGCGGCCTGGGCGACCGCGATGGGGGTGTTCGTTTACTTCGCGATCCCCAGCCGTGAGTTCTACATGCCCACGGCGCCGTATCAGGCGGTCTTCTTCGGGAGCGCGGTCCTGCTGTCGATACGGACACGAGACGTCTACAACGAGTGGGTCAAGGGTGAGGTGCGGACCGAGTCGCACCAGGCTGCCGCGGCAGTGTACGACGCGCTGAGAGCTCCTTTCGTCGAGCTCATCTGTCGCGGCGTCCTCGACGGCCGTGACCGTGATCGGCTGCGCGCGGAGGCGCAGGCGCTGACCGAACGCACGATCGACGAGGTCCGCGTGAAGCTCGTCCCTGCGAAGCTGGAGCGCATCGTGCGACCGCTGCTGACGTCACGGCTGGAAGTAGCGGCGACCGTCGCGGTCAAGGAGGCCGAGCGCATGCTCGGCATCCACGCGGGCGCGCCGCCCAGGAACTTCCTCGCGACGATGATCGAGCGCGTCACCCAGGCGGTCGACGCGAGCACGGCCGAAGGGCTCGAGGCCGAGCTCGACAGCCACATCGCGACCGTCGACGTCGCGCACGAGCGCGCGACGCGAATGTTTGCTGCGGGCGACACCGGTTTCCTCGGAATCCCGATGCCGAGCGGCGGTCTCATCGCCGTGTTCTCCAACTCCGGCATCTGGTTCCACTTCGCTTTCATAATCGCGACCGCGGCCACCGCGCAGACCGCGCGCTACGACGTCGCGCTCGCGTCTGCTCAGATCGACGTGGTCTTTCTGCTGCTCATTCCGCTGGCCGGGATCATGTTGGCGATCCGAACCGCCGAGCAGTTTCGGCTGTTCTTGTGGTCGTGGATCGCGGGCGTGTCGATCCTTTGTTACAACGGCGTCACGATGTGGCTTGCCCACGGAGGTCGTGCGGACTCCGTCGGTGGTCAGGCCGGCGACGCCAACTGGCTGGGGATCATCGCCGTCTCCGTGGCGCCGATCTGCATCTCGATGGTCACGGGGGAGCGCAAAGCGATCATCCGCTTCGCTGGGTTGATGGGGGCCGGGTTGTCCGGATTGGGGATCATCGCGTGCGGCTCCCGCGGCGCGCTGATCGCGGTGATCGTCGGCGTCGCGTACTGGTTCGTTTGGACCAACAAGAAGGGCCTCGCGCTGTCGATCCTGTTGACCGGCGGCGCCGCGTTCCTGGTGGTCGCGCCCGAGGAGTTCTGGGAGCGCATGGGCTCGATGTTCCTGTCGGAGAAGAACCCGTGGATCCACGTCCAGCACGAGGCCTCGGCCGAGATGCGAAAGCGGTTCTGGGTGGTCGCGCGCGAGGTGTTCGCGGAGAAGCCGTGGACCGGGATCGGGCCCAAGAACTATCCGAAGGAGGTCGGCGTCCGCGGCGTCCTGTTGGAGTTCAACGGCGTCGCGATCGAGATGGAGTGCCACTCGACCTGGTTGCACTTGCTCGCCGAGTACGGAATCTGGGGCTTCATCTGGATCGGGGCGCACCTTTCATCGTTCTTCATGATCTTCCGCGCGATGGTGCTGACGCGGCGGTTGAAGAACGACCCGCAATACTTCTGGCTGACCTCGTACATGGTCGGAATCCAGGGAGGCTGGATTGGTGCATGGGTGGCGATGAGCTTCGTGTCGAGCCAGTGGTACGACTTCAACTTCTGGATCTTCATCGTGGGCCCCATGGCGCTCCAGATCGCGCGCCACACGATCGCCTACCGGGAGTGGTTCGAGCTGCCGCTGCCGACCCGCGACCTGCCTCCGCCGCGTTATGGGCCGCCGGCCGAAGGTAAGCTGGACCTCACGCACATCGACGTGTCGGATCAACCGGCGCTGCGCCCGCAGTCCTGATCGGTCTTCAAGGCAGCGGAGGCTCGGACGCGCTGGCTGGCGACTCGATGCCCAGCAGCGCGGCGATCGTCGGCGCGATGCGCGTGACGTCGTATGGCGCCATGTCGCGGCCGGGTCTCACGCCGGGGCCGGACAGCACGATCGGGACGTGGGTGTCGTAGACGTACGGTGATCCGTGGCCCGAGCCGGTGTGGTGCTCGACCTCGACCAGATCGTATGGCCGCTGCAAGAACATCACCTCCGGCGTGCGCCCCGGGAACAGCACGCGCTCGAACATCGCGCGGTACTGCGCGTCGAAGCGGCCGATGTCGTCAGAGGCGTACGCCTCGAGCAGCTCCGGCCCGTCTGTCATCGCCTTGGCCGCCGCACGGGCCAGCGCCACGCGATCGGCGGTGGGGTCGGCGTGGTCCAGCCAGAGCAGCGGCGGGTCGAGGAGCGCGACCGCGGTGGGCTTCTTTCCCTTCTGCGCCAGGGGCGCGAGGGCCGCGTTGACCCGGGCCGCGATCGCGTTGCCGTCGACGCGCTTGCCGCGGCCGCCGTACGCCACCGTCTCCTCCGGTGCGAGCGTGATCCCGTGATCGGCGCTCAGCGCCCAGAGCACGCTGTTGGTTCCGAGCTTCTTCTCGACCCGATCGATGAGCGTCCCGAGCGCGCGATCGCTGCGCAGCAACATGTCGAGCGCCTCCTGCGACGTCGGGCCCCAGTAGTGCCCGGCGTAGTCGAGGCTGGTGAGACCGACGAACAGATAGTCGGTCTCGCCGCGTCGCCCGAGCTCGAGCTCGTCGACCGCGCGCCCCGCCATCTCGATCAGCGCGTCGAGCAGGAGCGGCGAGACGCGGTACGCCTCGGCGTCGATGTCGAGCCCGTACGCGTGCGGGAAGGTGCGGCCGAGGCCGGTGATGAAGCCCTCGTGCGGGAGGTCGTCGGCGCTCGCCAGCTTGACGTAATCGAGCTCGGGTCGCAGGCGCAGCCAGGGGAGGTTCTTCGCTCGAATCGCCGCGTGGATCGCGTTGGTCGGCTCCAGCGAGAACGGGAGCGCGGTGCCGGCGTAGATCCCGCGCACGAACGCGTTGGCCGCCGGATCCCACCACGCCGCGAGGTTTGGCGACTGCCCGCCCATCAGCACCGCGACGCGATCCTTCAGCGCGAGCGAGACCACCCGCGCGCGGCCGCGGCTGGCGAGCCGCATCTGATCGGCGATCGTCGGCGCCTCCATCCGCCGCGGCGTGATCGCGCCCTGGGCGTCCTTCACGCAGTACGTCTCTCGGCCGTTCTCGAACCACTCGTTCGACACGATCCCGTGCACGCTCGGCCACGCGCCGGTCGCGACATCGGCGTGCCCGGGGCCGGTGGCGGTGTTGGCGTGGTTGTGCACGCCGTTCGGATAGACCATTCCGCGGCGGGCGAGGCGGGCGAAGCCGCCGTCGAACAGCGGCTCGCCGCGCAGCCAGTACTCGGTGCCGAGCTGATCGACCATCACCACGACCACCAGCTTCACCGGCGGCCGCGCGAGGGCGGGCGATGCGACGACGAGCGCAAGGAGCGCGAAAAGAAGCCTGTTACCGGCCTTGATCATGGGAGGGGCAGCGGGCGCTGGCGGGGCGAATCGTCGACGACGCCCGCGGTGAGGCGCGTCGATTCCACCGCGCGCGCCATGCAGGCGAACGCGGGCACGTCGGAGAAGCCGCTGGGCTCGAGGCGCACGTCCTTGATCGTGCCGTCGGCGTCGACGCGGAAGCGCACCGCCATCGCCGCGGGACGCTCGCCGACCGGGAGCTCGCCCCAGCCCTTGGCCTTGCACCGGGCGGCGCTGCGATCGATCGGCGCGAGGGCGCGCTCCAGCGCGTCGACGTCCTGTTTCGGCGGCACCGCGGGCTTCGCCACCGGCTTCGGCGACGCGACCGGCGCCGCAGCAACGCTCGGGGCGGGCGCCTTCATCGCCGACAGGCCTTCCATGGCGCACGCGAGGAGGCCCTCGCTCCACTTGCAGGGGAGCGCGATCGTCTTCTCGAGGCCGGTCTTCTTGCCGTACACCCGCAGGTCCACCCCGCTCTGATCGTCCTTCACGGCGATGGTCACCGCGCGCTCGGCCGACACCAGGATCGCCAGATCGCGCGGGCACTCGTCGCCGGGGCAGGCCTGATCGGCCAGGTCCTTCGCGACGACCCTCACCCGCGCATCGAGCGTCACCTCCAGCGCGGCCGCGATCGCATCGGTCAGCCGCATCAGCGTCGGGTCACGCGGAGGCGGGCGGTCCCCCCGCGCCGGCAAGATCGCCCACTCGATCGGCTTGGCGGCGGCCGGTCCCGCCAGCCCCATCACGATCAGCCCCAGAAACACGCGCTTCATCGCCCCGCCCGCATACACGCCGCCGCGCCTGCGCCGCATCGGACGCTCGTCCGCAATTCATCGTATGCTCGCCCCGTGCGCCGCCTCGCGATCGCGCTGGCCTCGACGGTCGGCTGCGCCCGGGCCGAGATCACCTCGGTCGAGATCGGCGGGTTCGGCCTCGACGCCGCGGCCCTGCTGGTGATCGGCGCCGACGGCCGCGCGGTGCGCATGACCCCCGCCTTCGGTCCGACCTTCGGTGAGCCGCCCTCGATCGCGCTGGCGGATGGGGAGACCGCGCTCGTCGTCGGGGTGCAGCGCGCGTCGCTGCTCCGCGCGGTGCCGATCGCCGTTCGCGGCGCGATCGATCGGATCCACTTCGAGCTGGGTCCGCCGCCGTCCGAGCCCAGGTTCACCGAGGAGAGCGGCGAGCGGGCGATCCGCTTCGCGCTCCCGCCCGACGCGACGCTGGTCGATCTCGCGCTGGCGCCCGCGCCGCGCGACGTGCTGGCGAACGTCACCGGCACCTGGTCGGTCCCCGGCGGCGACAACCCCGGAGATCTCGCGCTGCGAACGTTCAGCGACAAGAACGTGATGTTCGACCTCACCACCGTCATTCCCAACGTCGGCAGCGGAGCGTCGCCCTTCTATCGGGTGGTCCGCGCGGTCGCGCTCGGCCCCGAGCGCGCGGTCATCGCGACCGAGCGCTTCGTCGGCCTGGTCGATCGCGGCGTGCCGTTCGACTTCGCCCCCGAGCGCATCCTCACCGGCCGCGCGCCCCGCCCGGGCACCATCCTCGTGGGTGGCGCCGATGGCGCGCTCTACCTCAAACGACCTATGCGTACGCCGTCGTCGCGGACTGCGATGGCATTCTCCGGCTGAGACGCGACGACGAGTCGCCTGCCGCGATATTGCTTGAAGGCGAGACAGCCGCGCGCGTGATCAGCGATGCAGAGCCGCGGACGATCGGTCTCGGCACGCAAGGTCCGTTGATCGGCGGCGAGCTCGGATTGCTGATCGAGGTGCGCTGATTTCTTGACGCTCTCTGCATCGCTGCGCGATGGTCCCGCGCATGTCCGGTCGATGGTTCCTCGCACTGCTCGTCGTCGTCCACGGTGGGTGCCTCGAGGATGAAGACGTCCTCGATGCCACGACCGGCGACGCGGGCGCCGCGAACCTCGACGCGAACGCAGGCGCGAACGACGCGGCACCGGCCGGAGATCCCGACGCCGCCGCTGCGACCGACGATGCTCTGGTGGCGCCCGACGCGATGATCACCGGCGTTTGCGAGCTCAGCGTGCGACCCGCGATCCTCGCGTTCGGCTCGGCCGAGGTCGGACGCCGCACGCTCCTGCCGATCGAGCTGGTGAACGCGGGCGGTGCGCCCTGCACGATCGACAGCGTCCGGCTGACCGGCGATCCCGACTTCGGTCTCCTCGGGAGCGCGCCCACGACGGTCCCCGCCAGCGGGAGCGTCGCGCTGTGGATCCACTTCGACGCTTTCCTCGCGGGCCCGAAGACCGCGCAGCTCGCCGCGGTGTCGGGCGCCGAGACGCGCAACCTCGACATCACCGGCACCGCCGCGTTCTCCGGCCTGCGGGCGCTCCCGAGCGCCGCGGACATCGGCTCGACCCGCAAGAACTGCCGCCAGACCACGGTCCTCGGCTTCACCGGCGAAAAGGCCGGCGGGGTCACCGTCGAGTCGATCGAGCTCGACGCTGAGAGCTCGAGCGCGTTCATGCTGGAGCGCCGCCCGGTCCCGTTCACCATCAACGAGTCCGGGCTGGTCGGCATCCTCATCACCCACCGCGCGTCTGGTCAGCGCGACGACAGCGCGCGCGTGCAGGTGCGGGTCGCCGGCGTCGCCGAGCCGTTCGTGAGCGGCATCGTCGCCCACAGCACGCTCACGCTTGACAAGTTCACTGAGCACTTCCCGCCGGTGACAGGCCCGCTCGACGTGTTGTTCGTGGTCGATGACTCGACGTCGATGTCGAGGCGCGCGGTCGCGGTCACCAGCGCCGCGACCGAGCTGGTGCGCCAGCTCGCGGCGGCGGGCGCCGATCTTCACGTCGGCGCCACCAGCGCCAACCCGGCGGCCGACCGCGGGACGCTGGTCGAGCTCGATGGGGCCCGCTGGCTCGACTCCGCCACCCCCGATCTCGCCGCGGCGGCCGGGCGCCTCGTGGGGCTGATCGCGCCGGCACGAAACGACGGGAAAGCGGCCACCGAAGCGGCGTATCTGGCCATCACCGGTGCGGCGATCGGCGGCCCCAACCTCGGCTTCTTGCGCCCCGAAGCGTCTCTCGCGATCGTCGCGATCAGCGACGCCAACGACGACTCGACCCGGCTCAGCGACGTCTACAGCTCGTCGTTCTTCGACGTGACCGCGATCCGCCACGATCGCCCGGTGACCTTCCACGCGCTGGTGATGCTGCCGAGCGATCCCCAGGGCTGCTTTCAGGGGACGAGCTCGCTGCCCGGCCCGAAGTACGTCGCCGTGGCGGAGCGTACCGGCGGCAAGTCGGCCTCTCTTTGTGCCGCGGACTGGGCCACCTCGCTGCCCCCGCTGGTCGAGGTGATGAACGGACGGCGCGCGGTCTTCCACATCGATCCTCCGGGCTCGCCGCCGAGCCTCGAGGTGTATGTCGACGGCGCGCGGGTCATGACCGGCTGGCGCCTCGACATGATGGCCCGCGGCATCCGCTTCGACGAGGCGACGCGCCCTGCGAAGACCTCCACCGTCGACATTCGGTACGGGTCGGAGTGCTTCTGAGCTTGGAACTGGTGTAGGGAGGTCGTGATGCGGTGGAGTCTCTCGCTCGCGCTTTGCCTCGCCTCGATCAGCGTGGGCGCGCAGGCCGAGCCGACGGGTGGCAAGGTCGATCGCCTGGCGGTTCTGCCGATCATCCTGGAGGGCCCGCACGGTGAGGCCTCGCTCTCCTCGGTGATCAACGACGTCTCGATCGCCGCCGCTTACCGGCTCGGCCTCAAGCTGGTCTCGAACGAGGAGATGTTCGCCAACGCCGGCGACGTCGGCACCAAGGTCCGCGACTGCGGCTCCGACTCGAGCTGCATCGCCGATCGTCTCCGCCGCTTCGACGCGCGCTACGGCCTGGTGGTCGTCGTGAACCTGGCCATCTCGCCGCCGCTGCTCGGCCTGCAGATGCTCGACACCGACGAGCGCCGCCTGGTCGCCGAGGGCCTCGGCCCGCTCACGGCCGCCGAGAAGACCGTCTCCGCCGCGATCCAGGCCCGCACCCGCAAGATGCTCGACGACGCCGGCTACATCGAGGCCGGCCGCATCCTCGTCGAGGTCACGCCCGGCCGCGCGCGCCTCTCGCTCGCCACCGGCCAGCCGCCCGAAGAAGGCGCGCCCAACGTCTTCTCCGTCGCTCCCGGTCGCTACGATGTCCGCGGCGAGCTCGATGGCTACATCGCCGGCAGCGTCGAGGCCGTCGCGATCGCCGGCCAGGAGACCAAGGTCGGCCTCATCCTCGAGGAGGAGTCGTCCCTCGTCGCCTCACCGTGGTTCTGGAGCGCGATCGGCGCCGCCGTCGCAGGCGGCACCGTCGCCGCGATCCTCGCATCGCGCCCGACGACGCGATGCGTCTGCATCATCGTCAACGGCGTCGGCTGCCAAGGCTGCGCTGAATAGGGTCGGCTTCGCTCAGCGTGTGTAGCGCATGACGCGCCCTGCTTTGTTCTGAGCTTGGGCATCCGTTCTGAGCGGGACCCGTCGTCGCGGACACCGACACCCGCCGCGCCGCGCAAGAGCGGCGTTCGGATCGTGCTTCGAATCAAAGGTGGACGTGAAGGCACGATCCGAACGCCGCTCTTGCGCGGCGAAGCGGGTGTCACCGTCTTCGGTGACGGGTCCCGCTAAGACAGAGTGCCCAAGCTCAGAACGAAGCAGGGCGCGTAATCTCCTGAAAAACTTGACGAAGGCGCAAACCTACGGGAGGCAGTCGAGCGGATCGCCGAAGTAGCCACAACGAGCGCGGAACGAGATCCCGAGGTCGTTGCCGCCGTTCGGGCCGTTGTCGGTGCCGCGCCAGAACCAGGTCGCGCCGTTGTCGGTCGAGAAGCGCATCTTGAAGCCGTAGCTGCCGTCCGCGATCCGCGATCCGGCCGCCTCGACGCCGCCGCCGCAGAGCTCGCCGTACGACATGAAGGTGTAGATGAAGTCGTTGTTCAGCTTGCGCGCGAAGGTGGCGGGGACCGCGTGCCAGCCGCGGCCGCCCTCGCGGAGATCGGTGTAGAGCTCGGCGCGCAGGATGGACGACGCGCCCGGCGGGACGTCGGCGCGATCGGTGATGCCCGGGACGTAGACCCGCACCGCGCGCACCACGTACGAGCTCGCGCTCGCGCCGTGGTTGAAGCATCCAAACGAGGTCGATCCGTCGGCCAAAAAGAGCGAGCCCTCGCGATACGAGCGATCGGTCGGGCGGTACTGCCCGAAGCCGCCGGCCCACATGACCGGGTACGCGCGCGGCGTGACCCGATAGTTCGCGCCGTTGTTGCTGTCCCAGGCTTCCTTGCCGTTCAGGTCCGTGGCGCGAATCCAGTACTGGAGCCGCTGCCCGGCGCGCATGCGTTCGGCCGGGATGGTCCCGCGCCACTGGCTGTTGTTGCCGTTGCTGCCGGCGCCATCGCGCTCGAGCGCCATCGGGACCTCAGTCGTGCCGTTGCTGTCCGAGACGAACAGGCTCATGTGCATCGGTCCGGCGGGGAACGTCTGCGCGTAGACCTGCAGCGGTTGGCCGGCGGGCGCCGAGGCGGCCGTGATCGTCTCGCCGTTGATGCGCAGGTGCGCGTCGCCGACCCACTCGATCCCGGGGTGCGCGCCGACATCGAGCGCGTAGTTGGCGCGTTCGTTGTTCAGCCACTCGGTGGGCTGGCTCGCATCGAGCGGCTCGACCGCGATCGCCAGCTCGACGTGGGTGCCCTGCGGGAACGAGCCGATCGAGTAGCCGACCAGCACGAACGGGTCGGCCGGATCGCTGCACCACTCGCGCAGATCGAGATCGCGCGAGGTGCGCCACCCGTCGGTCGTGAAGCGCACGTGCGCGCGCGACTGGTAGGCGCGCGCGAGGCGGTACGCGACGAAGATCTCCTCCTGCACCGCGGGGTGCGCGGGGACGATCCAGCCCCGATCACTGCCGATCACGTAGCCGTCGCGGGTGCGGTCCACGCGCGGGAGCCCGACGCAGTCCGGGATGCGGCCACCGAGGAGCGCGCTGCTGCCGGCGGTCATCTCGGCCGTATCGCTGGGCTCGGAGGCGAGCGGTGCGCCGCAGGCGGTGACCAGGACGGCGATCGTGGTGGCGCGAAGGAGGCTGCGAAACATGTCTGAGCGCCGTGTAGGGGATGCGCCGACACCGAGTCAAATCAAAAGGCTCAGGCG
>Ga0105047_10000810_pt1 | contig 54638 bp, 45 predicted proteins | sample MAT04_FD_78384 | JGI IMG/M metagenome (GOLD analysis project Ga0105047, IMG submission 78384) | Freshwater microbial communities from Lake Fryxell liftoff mats and glacier meltwater in Antarctica - MAT-04 (megahit assembly) | ecosystem: Environmental > Aquatic > Freshwater > Ice > Liftoff... | reverse complement strand
GTTTTCCTCAGGTTTTCCTATCTCCAGCCAGCCGACATTGCGAAGCCTCGGAAACCGTTGCGAATGCGTTTTCAGCTCTTCACCCGTTCGTGATTCGCCTGCGTCACGCTTTCCGAGCAGCCTGCCTGATCCAGCGTCAGCGGCGTAATGCGGGCGAGTTCCGCCAGGAATAACGGCATCAGGATTGGATTGGGCGGCTGTATGAGCTTTTGCTAAACTGTTGCAGCTTTACATTCATGTGTTGCATATCACAACACTCGGCAACGAATTCACTCAGGCGCTCGCACCATGAACAACCCGCAACTCCTTCGGTTTTTTCCTTTCCTCGCCTGGTTTCCAGTCAATTCGATCATCTTGCGCGGCGACCTGATCGCCGGCATCACGGGTGCGTTGGTGCTGGTGCCGAAAGCCATGGCGTATGCCCAATTGTCCGGCTTGCCGGTGTATTTCGGACTCTATGTAGCGTTCATTCCCGCCATTCTCGGCGCGCTTTGGGGTTCTTCCCGTCAACTCTCGACCGGCCCGGTGGCCATCGTCTCGCTGATGACCGCCGCCGCCATCACGCCGCTGGCGATGCCGTTCTCGGAAGAGTTCATCGGCCTCGCCCTGCTTCTGTCGCTGATGGTGGGCATCATCCAGTTCACCCTCGGCGCGGTGAAACTCGGCACCATCGTGAATTTCGTCTCGCATCCGGTCATCCTCGGCTTCATGAATGCAGCGGCGGTGATCATCTTTCTGTCGCAACTCGACATGTTGCTGGGCATTCCGAAGGGACGCAGCGATTCCTTCCTGTATGACATCTGGGAAATGTTCGGCTACCTGCCGCAAACGCACCTGCCCACATTGGCGATGTCCGTCTTCGCCCTGGCGCTGATGCTGGGACTGAAGAAAATCCCCGCCTTGTCCAAGCTTTCCGTGCTGATCGCCGTGGTGGTCACCATCATCGTGAGTGCACTGGTCAACTTTGAGCACAAGACCAAAGGCACGCCCGATCACATCGCCGACCCCACCGCGAAAGCCATCGTCAGCGCCTATGCCAGCGCCGACCAACAGATTCTGGACAAGAGCGCGCAAGTAACCGCCCTTTCCAGCCAGAACCGCCAGGCAATGAAAGCGCATGACGCCCGCGTTGCCGCCGATCTGGATTACAGAATTGAATTGGTGAAACTGGATATCGCCGCCCTCACCGCGGCGAACAAGGAACGCATGCGCGATATCCGCAAGCTCCAGTTCGAGCGCGCCAAGGCGGATGAAAGCGCCACTGCCATCTTGTATGTCGCCGGCCAGATTCCTGCCGGCGTCGAGACCGATGGCCGCCATTGGCACATCAAGAAAATCGAGAAAGGCGAAGTCAAGCTGGTTGGCGGCGGCGATGTTGTCGGCGCGATTCCATCTGGTCTGCCCAGTTTCCGCCTGCCGCCGTTGTCGCTCGACGCCATCCTTTCGCTGCTGTCAGCCGCATTCATCATCGCCCTGGTCGCCTTCATGGAATCGATCTCGATGGCGAAAGCGCTCGCCGCTCAAACCAAGCAACGCCTCGACCCCAACCAGGAACTGATCGGCCAGGGCCTGGCCAACATCGGCGGCAGCTTCTTCCAGGCGTATCCGGCATGCGGTTCGTTCACCGGCTCGGCGATCAACCTGCAAGCCGGCGCCAAGACCGGCTTCGCGATGGTGTTCAACGGCCTGTTCGTCGCAGTGACCCTGCTGTTCCTGACCGATTTCCTCTACACGCTGCCCAAGGCCACGCTGGCGGTGATCATCCTGCTGGCGGTGACCAGCCTGATCACGCCGAAGGCACTGAAGCACACCTGGCAGGCCAGCAAGTTCGACGGCATCGTCGCGCTGACCACCTTCGTCATCACGCTGGTCGCCGCGCCGCATCTCGACAAGGGCATCCTGATCGGCGCCGGTCTGGCCATCGTGCTCTACCTGTATCGCACGATGAAACCGCGCGTCGCCCAGCTCGGACGCTTCCCGGACGGCACGCTGCGCGACATCAAGGTCAACCCGACGCTGCCGACCAGCCCGCACATCATCGCGATGCGCTTCGACGGCTCGCTGTACTTCGCCAATGTGTCGCACTTCGAGGACAACGTGCTTGAGCTGATTGCCGCCAAACCCGACGCCAAATATCTGCTGGTGGTGGGCGACGCGATCAACCAGCTCGATGCCTCTGGTGAAGAAGTGGTGCATCACCTGGTCGAACGCTTGCGCGAGGGCGGCATGGAGATCGTGTTCTCCGGCCTGAAGAAGCAGATTCTCGACGTCATGCGCGCCACCGGACTGTTTGATCTGATCAGCCAGGACAACATCTTCGCCACCGAAGATCAGGCCATCGCGGCAATCTACGAGCGCCTGGGCGAAGCGGCAAAAGATGATCTGTTCTGCATGATGCCGGCAAGGGCTTGAGGGCTTGCCACGCCCGCAGTTGCCGGCGACACAAAAGGGCCGGCAACGGATCACCCGCGAAGGACACCAGCACTGGTTTTCGGGAGCGCCAAGAAACGCAGAAGCAGAGGCACACAAAAGCAAGCCAGACCAGGTTGGTTTCAGGATCAATCAATAGTGCAACCCTGCCGCGATAGAATCCGGCTTGCATTCTTTCTTCCCACCCAACCTTCCTGGAAAACATGCAGATGCGAAACAACATCTCCCGCACCAGCGGCTTTACCTTGCTGGAAATCATGATTGTCGTGGTGATTCTTGGCGTCCTCGCCGCCTTGGTCGTGCCGAAGGTCATGAGTCGTCCGGACGAAGCACGTCAGGTCGCGGCCAAGCAGGATATTGCTTCGCTGCTTCAGGCTTTGAAACTGTATCGATTGGATAACTTCCGCTATCCCAGCACAGAGCAAGGTCTGGATGCGCTGGTCAACAAGCCGACGACGGAACCGCTTCCGCCAAACTGGAAGGGCGGCGGCTATCTCGACCGTCTGCCGAAAGATCCTTGGGGTTCACCGTACCAGCTCCTGAATCCTGGCGTACATGGCGAAATCGACGTGTTCTCTTTTGGTTCCGACCGCGAATCCGGCGGCGAGGCAGAAGGCGCGGATGTCGGCTCCTGGAATCTCTGATCTCCGCTCAAGGGCGCATTCGCCGAATCCCGCGCTGGCAGGTTTCACGCTGATCGAACTGCTGGTGGTCATGGTCGTGATTGGCGTCATCGTGGCCTCGATTCAGCTCAATCTGTTTTCCGACGATGCGCGGCGACTGCGCAATGAAGGTGAACGGCTGGCGGCATTGCTCACCGCGCTGGCGGATGAATCGGTGACCAGCGGTGCGCCACTGGCGGTGTCGTTCAGCGCTGACGGCTACATCTTCTGGGAACGTGATGAGGTCGCAGCGAGCGAAAAAACCGTGCCGCAAACGCCGGGGTTGACGTCGGAGATTCGCTGGCGGCTTCGCCCGGGCGACGAGTTGTTCAGCGCCCGCAAAATGCAGACCGAGATCCAGATCGCCGAAGTGCGCATTCGGCAGCGCATCTTGTCACGCTCCAAGACACAGCCGGAGCGAATCGTTTTTTCGCCCTCCGGCGTGCATCCGCCGTTTTCCGTGCTGCTGGCGCTGAACGATCTGCGCGTCCAGGTGGTGTCCGATGCGATCGGCAATCTGCGGGTGGAAGACGATACCGATAAGGTTGACGAGGAATGAACCCCGTTATTCAACGCAAGCGTGCTTGCGGCGGCTTCACACTGATCGAAATGCTGGTCGCGCTGGCCATCCTGGCGATTGCGCTGGCCGCCGTGCAGCGCGCCGTCTCCGGCTCACTGGATAACGCGTTCGAACTCAAGCAACGCCTGCTGGCGAGTTGGGTGGCGGATAACCGCCTGGCCGAATTGCGCGCCCTGCGGGTGTTGCCGCCCACCGGTGAGACGCGCGGCGAAGAAATCCAGGCCGGCATCGTGTTTCACTGGCACAGCGATATCAGCAACACGCCCAATCCCTATGTCGAGCGAGTCGAAATCCGGGTTACGGCAGCGGCCGAGAGCGAGCATGCGTTGGCCGTACTGGTGGGTTATCTGGTGAATCGATGAACCAGGCGCGCGGCTTCACCCTGCTCGAAGTGCTGGTCGCGGTGACCATCTTCGCACTGCTCGGCATGGCCGCTTATTCCGGCCTCGATGCCGTGCTCAAGGCACGCGCACGGCTGGATGACGAGAACCGCCAGTGGCGCTCGGTGGCGCTATTCTGGGTGCGACTGGAGCGTGACCTGTCCGCCTACGTCGAGCGTCCGGCACGCCTGCGCGGCAGCGCGCCGCAAGCCGCATTTCTCGGGGAACCGAACGTCAGCAGCGAGTATGCGGCGCAACTTGAATTGACCCGTCTCGGTGCCGCCGATGCCGGTGCCACCCCACCCGAGCGAATCGCCTATCGGCTGCGCGAGGGCAAGGTGGAATGGCTGCGCTGGCCGGCGCTGGACAGCGCCCAGCGGGCGCAACCGGATATCGCCGTTTTGCTGGAGCGGGTTGCCGCGCTGGAGTTTTCCTATCGCGACCAGGCCGGCTTATGGAACCCGCGCTGGCCGGCCAATGCCGAGACGGGCGCGCCGACGGCGGTGAAAGTGCGTCTGCAACTGGAGGCGGGCGAAGTACTCACCCGTTGGTATGCTTATTAATCATCACGCCAACCCGAGTCGGCAGTGCGGCATTGCACTGATCACGGTAATCCTGATCGTGGCCCTGGCTACCACGGTGGCGAGTTTCGTCGCCTGGCGGCAGCAGGTCTGGACACGCCAGGTGGAAAACCTGCGCGATGCTTCTCAAGCAGCGGCGGTGGCGCGCGCCGGAGTCGATTGGGCTGGCGTGATTCTGGTTGAAGACCGGCGCAAGAATCAGGCCGACCATCTTGCAGAAGCCTGGGCGCAACATGTCGAGTTGCCGGTTGAACGCGGCAGCGTCACAGGCGGCATGAGTGACAGCCAGGCGCGTTTCAACCTGAATAATCTGGTGCGCAATGGCCAGGTCAGCCTGACCGATGTCGCCGCCTTTCAACGCCTGCTGAGTACGCTCGAATTCCCCATCGAGACAGCGAATACCATGGTCGATGCGCTGGTCGACTGGCTCGACGCCGACAGCCTGCCTTATGCCGACAATGGCGCCGAAAGCAGTTATTACCTGGCACTGCCTGAACCCTATTTTCCAGCCAACCGGGCTTTGATCGATGTCGCCGAGTTGCGCCTGGTGCGGGGCTTCGATCAGGCCGCAATCGACAAACTGGCGGCCTGGGTCAGCGCGTTGCCGAATCCGACCCCGGTCAACATCAACACCGCCAGCGCCGAGGTCATCAGTGCGGTGATTCCCGGCCTCAACCTGGAAGATGCCCGCAAATGGGTGGCCGAACGCGGCGAAGGCAGCCAGACTCTGGCCGAATTTCGCGGCAAGTTGAGCGTTGCGCAGGCGCTTGGATTGCAGGAAAACCTGCTCAGCGTGGCGAGCGACTATTTTCAGGTCGATCTCAGCGTCGAGTTCGGTCGCGTGCGGCAGCGATATTTGGCGCTTTACCAACGGCAAGGGCAGAATTGGCCGCTGCTGCTTTGGCTGCAACAGCGATAAAACCCATCCCCCCGATTCAGCGAGACCTTTCGTGACCCGCCTTTTCATTACCCTGCCAGACCCCCTGCCAGAAAATCTGGCCGCGATCGCATGGCGCCTGTCCGCTCCCGGCCTGCCAAGCGCGCAGGCAAATCACGGCGTTGCAGCGAGCGCTGCGGATTTACCGAAAGCGGATGAAATCTGGCTGGCTTTGCCCGCCAGCCGGGTATTGCTGAGTCGACTCACGCTTTCTCGGCGTGCGCTGCGCCAACTGAATGGCGCCCTCGGCAACGCGCTGGAAGACCAACTGATGCTCGACCCAGCGCAGTCGCATGTCGTGCTGGGCAAGTCGTTGGCCGGGGATGACCACCCGGTCGCAGTGATCGAGATCGCCTGGCTGGAGCAGGTTCTGGCGTTATGCCGGCGACATGGCATCGAACTGTTCGGCGCCACCCCGGAAACCCTGCTCTGGTTGGGCGAGGCAGCGCAAGAGCAATGGTGCGCACGCTGGCTTGGTCAGGGCGGTTTTGTCCGCAGCGGCGCCTGTGCCGGTTTCGCGCTTGATGACGGCGATGCTGCGACTCCGCCGCTGGCGTTGCAATTGGCGTTGGCCGAAGCGCGGCGAACGGGAACCGCGCCAACGGCCATTGCGCTCGAATCCGACCTGGCGGTGGATGCCACTGCCTGGAGCCGCAGCCTGGAAATTCCAGTGTTGTTGCAAAGCCTGCATGCAGACCCGCTGCCGCCGACGCTCAATTTGCTGCAAGGCCCCTACGCATCGCGTCGACGCGGCAGTCGCGGCTGGTTCATCGATCTGGCCGGCAGTCAGCAACTCGGCAAGTATCGTCTCGCTGCCGGTCTGCTGGTCGCCGCGCTCGGGGTGCATGTAATCGGTACGCTGGCCGATTGGGCGCGGTTATCTTATGAGAATCGCCAATTGCGCAGCGAGATGCGACAGGTCTTCCAGGAAGCCTTCCCGCAAACTCGCGCCATCGTCGACCCATCGCTGCAAATGCAACGGCAACTTGCCGACATGCGACGCGCCCGCGGTTACGCCGCAACCGGTGACTTCCTGCATGCGGCCGGCGCCGTCGCTGGTCAGGTCAGCGGCGTCAATGGACTCACCTACGCAAGCGGCCGCTTGACCTTGCAGCAACCGCGCAGCGTTGACCTGGATGGCTTGCGCGCCGCGCTGATCAGCCAAGGCTACAAAATGGCCACCGCCGGCGAGCCAGGCAATCAATCAGTCAGCATCGAACGGAGTCCGCAATGAGCTTGCCCGTGCGTTTTCAATTGTTCTGGGATGGGATCGCGGCTCGCGAGCGTGGCTTGATCGTGTTCGGCCTCGTGGTCCTGCTGCCGGTCGGGCTTTATCTCTATATCTGGCAACCCGTCACGGAAGAACGTGCGCGATTGGCGACGCGGGTGCAACAACTGCGCGTCGAGGTGGCGCAATTGCGTGCCGATGCCGAAGAAATAAAACGTTTGCAATCGCAAATGCCGGTGCGCGGCGGCAACAGCCTGGAAGTGGTAGCGCGGCAGTCAGCCGCTCTTTTCGGCTTGCCGGACCTGGAGCGGGGCTTGAGCGCCCGCGGCAATGACCGCCTGGAGGTGAATCTGGAAAACGTCGCGTTTGATGCCTGGCTGCGCTGGCTGGGCGAACTCGGCGTGCAAGGCATATCGCTGGCCGAATGCAAGGTGGAAGCCATGCCCGAATCCGGCATGGTGCGGATCAAAGCCACCCTGGCGCGAGAAACGTCTTGAGCGCTGTGCCAGTAACAAATCAAGCACAGGCACAGCCGCGACTGCGCCTTGTATTGATCCTGGCCGGACTACTGTTTTACCTGCTGTTCATGCTGGTCCAGATGCCGGCAGCCTGGCTGGTTGAGCGTCTGCCGACCAATTCTCCGTTGCAAATGGGACAGGCCAGCGGCACGCCCTGGCGCGGCGAGGTGGAACAAGTGAGTTGGCAAGTCGAGGGTGATCGGATCGAACTGGGTCACCTGAGTTGGCGCTGGCTGCCGGCGGAGATACTGAACGGTCGCCTCGGCATCCAGTTTGAACTGACGCAAGCCTCCAACCAGCTCAACGGCATTGTCCTGGTTGGGCGCAACGGGCATGCCTTGAAACAGATTCGGGGCCAGGTCGACGCCGCCTTGCTCGGCTATGTTTCACGTCCATTCAGCCTGTTGCAACCGCAAGGCAGCCTGGTTCTCGATATCGCCGATCTGTTTGTTTCCGCCAAGCGCTTGCATGGCGCCGCGCAGATCGACTGGAACGACGCACGCAGCGGCATGGTTGCCGCGCCGTTGGGTAACTATCGCGCCCTGTTGCACAGCGATCCGGATGGACGCCGTGCCCGCATCGAGGTAACGACCTTGCAAGGACCACTTGCGCTCAACGGCAACGCTGAATACCTGCCGGGCAAAAACGCGCAAGGCAGCTTGCAGCTGACACCGCCACAAGGCGAGGCTGGCGCGGTGTTTAAACCATTGCTCGGTTTGTTGGGGCGGCCAAATCCCGAAGGATCCTGGCGATTGAACTTCAACTCGAACTGAAACGGTCAAGCCGCGGGGTGATGCTCGCTTCACCGGGTTAGCGGACGCTTCACAACCCGGTTGGCTTCGACATATTCAACTTGCCCCGCTTGCGTCAGAGCCTGCGCCGCCTGCGTGCGCTTGGCCTGATCGGCGAACTCGGCAAGATACAACTGCGCAGAAACCGTTTCCACGCGCAGAGCGCCCACCGCCTGCAAAGCGGCGCGAGCAGTGGGAGTGCCAACAGCCGGCGCGAACTTGACCAGCAATTGCCGCTCGGCAGCCTTCTCTTTTGCATGCTCATTCGCGATTTCAGCGGCAATGACATCCAACCGTGCATCCACCCGTTCAGCCTCAGCCGGCGTTGTTTCAGCCGGACGCAAGAAGGCGCCGGCCCGGGCTTCCGGAACAATCGCTTCAGCCAGCCAGACCAGCGGCCAGAGCAGGGTTCGCACGCCGGCTCTGAGCCATTCATGCCGAGAAATGAAATCTGCCAGCGGCGGGCTGGCGCGATAGTAGACATCAACGAATGCCCGCCCAATGCTGTTCGGCAACAAATATCGGTCGCGCAGTTGGCGCAATGTATTGACCTTTGGATGCAGCGCGCTGCCATATGCAGCGGTTGCGATGAAACAACCGCCACCACCGCCACCGCCCTCACTGGCGGCTTGCGGCGTGATCAACAGTTCGGATGAGTAAACAGAGAAGCCGGCAGCTGCACTTTCGGCACGCACACGATAACGATATTGCGTACCCAGCGTCAGGCCACTGTCCTCGAAGCGGGTGGTATTGGCAGCCAGATTCGCGATTTCATTGAACAGACCGCTTTGCACTCCACGTTCAAGGCGATAGCCGGTTTCTCGCCCGGAACGATCGATCCAGGTCAGACTGAGTGTGCCGCCTTGACCCGATGCTCGCAGATTATCAGGGGCCAGTGGCGGGGTGATGAGCTTGACCTCCGCGGTCGGTAGGGAATCTCCGACGCCGTTGAAGGCGCGGACTCGATAGCCGTTGTAGGTGCCCTCACCCGCCTGCACGGCGACATCCAGATATTCACTCGATCCGGCAGCCAGCGAGGCGCGGGTGGTGAAACTTGCGGCGGGATGATTGCGGTATTCCAGCTTCCAGCCGGTCTCGATGGTCGAGTCGTCGAGCCAGGTCACGTCGATCTGGCTGTCGTTGACTTTCTCGGCAACCAGATGCGATGGGTGCATCGGCGTGCTGGTGGTCAGGTCAAAGTCGATCGCCGCGCCCACATCGAGCCGCCCCGAAGTGACCGCCAGGTCAGCCAGTGCGGTTTTCGGCTGGCTGGTCTTGAGCAGAATCTCGCGCACCTGAAACATATCCAGCGCCGGGCGATAAGACTTCAGCAAGGCCGCCGCGCCAGCAACATGGGGCGAAGCCATCGAGGTGCCGCTCTGGAATCCGTAACGGTCGTTACGCAAGGTGCCGTAGATGTTTTTTCCCGGTGCGAACAGATGCACAGTCTGCGCGCCGAAGTTGGAAGCCGTGACATTGAACGGAATGCGGCTGAATACCGCGAGTGTGTCGAACTGATCCGAGGCGCCGACCGAAAGCATGTTGTTGAGTGCATGGTTGGCGGGATAGGAAGGCGTCACGTCGTTGTCGCAGCGGTCGTTACCGGCCGCCAACGTAACCAGAATTCCCTGCGCTCGCGCGCGGTCGTACGCGTCGCGCTCGCTGATCGAAGGCGCTACGCCGCAATCGAACGCATATGACGCGTTGATCACCTTTGCGCCCATGGCGATAGCGTAGTCGATGCCGGCGATAACGCTCGCGAGATCGCCCGAGCCTTCATCGCTCAACACTTTGAGCGGCATCAACTTGATGTTCCAGTTGATGCCGCTGATTCCATTTGCATTGTTCCCGACGGCACCAACGATGCCGGCGACATGGCTGCCATGGCCGCCGTCCACATCATCATCCATCGGGTCGGCATTGTTGGAAATGAAGTTCCAACCCCGGATGTCATCGACTTTGCCGTTGCCGTCATTGTCGATGCCATCGTTGGCCACTTCACCCGGGTTGCGCCAGATATTGGCCGCCAGCTCCGGATGCAGGTAGTCGATGCCGGTATCCAGCACGGCGACGACAACAGCGCCGTTGCCGGTATGCCGGTCCCAGGCCAGGCTGGCGTTGATGTCGGCCCCTGCCATGCCGAATGTGCCATTGACGCCTTGTCCAGTATTGCGCAGCGCCCATTGCACCTCGAAGTGGGTGTCGTTCGGGGTTGCCGCTTTGCGCACGATGTAGTTCGGTTCGGCATATTCCACATCAGCCTGGCGTTGATACCAACGGCGCATGCCTTCGACATCCATCCCCGCAGCCAGGCGAACATGCTCCAGTCGACCGAAGCGCGACAGGCGTTGCGACCGAGTGCTGGCATGAGCCGCGCTCGCCACTGCGCCAGGCTTGAACTTGACCAGCAGCTCACCTGGGCGATATGGCGCTTGTACATCTGGAACCTGCGCAACGGGCACTTGCACAATTGGCGCTGATCGGGCGTGCAACATAGGTGCAAACGACAACATCAGAATCGCCGCGAGACCCAACTTGCTTGTAAGGAGAGAAGTCATTTCGAATCGGACAAGTGATTAAGTGACGAATCGGAAAACGGGGCTGCTGCACGATCAACTGACACCTCAGCAGCCTGGAGAGTAGCTCCAAGCCTGTTATGAATCTACGCCATAAGTATTCAGCCAAAGTGTGCAAGCAAAGCGACTTCGCTAAAAAAACCACATTGATGCGAATCAAGACAGCCATGTTAACCATGGGTTACGAGCCAGCATGCTCTGTTTCTACTTCAGTCCCATTTCTATTTGTGCCCCGTTCCAACTGGTTTCGATTGTCACGTTCTTGAGTTACCCTGCGCTTTGATGGTTCGTCTGAGCACTGTTTTTCCCGGTTTATCCAAGTCATACCGAACCGGCTACCGGGCTGGTTAAGACGGTTTTTTCTCCCCCTGTTTATTGGTGTCGCATTGATTCGCTCTGTCTTGCTGAATCGCATTCCCGCGTTAGCCATATTGGCCGCACTCCTATCGCTGTCCTGGATTCTGGCGCACTGGAGTTGGGTGGCGCTTGCCCCGCGCCCGCAAGCGACGCAGTCAGCCCCCGCCACTGCGAGTCTGAGCAAGGTTTTAGCCGAAAAGGTGGTGGCATTGCATTTGTTCGGCGGCGGAAGCGTGGGTAGCGAGGCGACTCCCGCTTTGATCGCTGCAGCGCCCTCGAACATCAGTCTGCGTGGCATTTACGCCGCAGCCGATGGTCGCTCCGGCTTTGCCGCTCTGGTGCTAGACGGCAATCCGGTGGCGGCAGTAGTGGGGCAGGAATTCGCGCCAGGCATGGTGCTGCAACGGGTATACCCGGATTCGGTTGAAATTTTGCGCGGCGGACAGGTTGAATCGGTACGCCTGCCGAATGCGCCAATCTCCGGCGCCGGCGGGGTGAACCAAGCGACATCCGGCATTGGCGGTACGCCGCAATTGCAGATCGGGATCAAGCAACTTGGCGCACAACAATTTGCGTTCGCTCGCAAGGAATTGTTGGCGGCGTTGAAGCGACCGGATCAACTCGCTCTACTCGGCCGCTACGCCCCGCATCCGCGCGGCGGTGCGCTGCTGGAACGCAGCCCGGTGGGTGGGTTGCCGGAAAAACTGGGGCTGAAAGTCGGCGACGTGATTACCTCGTTGAATGGTAAATCCTTGTCCGGCCCGGGTGATGTGGCACGACTCTATGACCAATTGGTAAAGAATGAACGCGTCAGCGTGGATGTTTTGCGATCAGGTGAAAAGATGAATTTCGGCTTACAGGTGACGCCATGAACGGGCTATTTTTCAGACCATTGACCGTGCTGGCGCTCGGGCTGCTTGTCTCGACAAGCTGGGCGCAAAGCCGGGTCACGTTGAACTTCGTCAACGCGGAAATTGACACCGTAGTGCGCGCGATGGGACAGATCACCGGCAAGAATTTTTTGCTCGATCCGCGCGTGAAAGGGACGATCAACATCTCATCGGTGGCGCCGGTCAGCGCCGATCTGGCCTATCAGATATTGATTTCTTCGCTGCGCATGCAGGGCTTTACCGCAGTCGAAGGCAAGGGCGTGGTGAAGATTCTGCCGGAGGCCGATGCCAAACAGCACTACAGCCAGACTTATGGCAAGGTCGTGAAGAGCGGCGGCGATCAGGTGGTCACGCAGGTCTACCCACTGCAACACGCCACCGCAGCACAGTTGGTCAATGTGCTCAGGCCGTTGATTGCGCCGAACAACGCGATCTCGGCGTATCCCGGCTCGAACACCCTGGTGATTACCGATTACGCCGACAACCTCAAGCGCATCACGCAGATCATCGAGTCGATCGACAAGCCCAACGATGCCGAATTCAACGTCATCAAGGTCAAACATCTGTCGGCAATCGAACTGGCGCAGCAGTTATCCCGTCTTTTCGCTGACCCAACTGGCGCACCGGCTGGACAGGTGCCTGGAAGCGCGTTGATGATTGCCGCCGATGGTCGCAGCAACAGCTTGCTGGTGCGTACCGACAATCAAGGCAAATTGGAAACCTTGCGCACGATGGTGGCGCAACTGGATACCCCGGCCGCCGGCATGACCAACCTGCAGGTGGTGCATCTGCGCAATGCCGATGCTGTCAAATTGGCGGACACGCTGCGCCAGCTTGCGACCAGCGAGGCGCGTGCCGCGGTCTCGACCGGCACAGCCGGTGGCGCAACCTCTTCCGTATCAACTGGCGGCAGCAACGGCGTCACTATCCTGGCAGATGCCGCCAGCAACTCGTTGGTGATCAACGCACCGGACCATCTCTACAACAGCTTGCGCGCGGTGATCGACAAACTGGATGCACAACGCGCGCAGGTATTTGTTGAAGCGTTGATTGTCGAAGTGACCAGCGAGAAAGCGGCAGAACTCGGCATCCAATGGCAAGCGCCGCTGCTGCAAAAGGAAGGCAACTATGCTTTGGTGGGCGGTACCAATTTTGGCACCGGGGGTAACAATCTACTCGGTCTTTCGGCTTCGATTGCGGCCGGCACACCAAGCTTGCCAGGTGCTGGTTTGAATTTGGCATTGGGGCAAATCGTCACGCTGAATGGCAAGGAAATTACCTCGCTCACCGCATTGGCACGCGTGCTCGAGGGGGATAGCGATGCCAATATCCTGTCCACGCCCAATTTGCTGACCTTGGACAACGAAGAAGCCAAGATCGTCATCGGCCAGAATGTGCCATTCATTACGGGCAGCTACGCACAGGCGGCTTCGACCGGGACCAGCGCTTCGGTGAATCCGTTTCAGACGATCGAACGCAAAGATGTGGGTCTGACATTGAAGGTGAAACCGCAGGTCTCGGAGGGGGGCAACATCAAGCTGCAAATTTTGCAGGAGGTCTCCAACGTCAGTGATGCGGTCAATCAGGCCGGCATCATTACCAACAAACGCGCCATCGAGACCACCGTGCTGGTTGGCGATGGCGAAGCGATCGTGCTGGGTGGACTGATTCAGGACGATGTACAAAATGGCGTCGACAAAATCCCTGGCCTGGGCGACATCCCGTTTCTCGGCGCCCTGTTCCGCAGCGAATCGCGCAAACGCACCAAGACAAACCTGATGGTTTTCCTGCGTCCGGTCGTGGTGCGTTCACCCGAAGCCTTGTCCGGCCTGACCGAGAGCCGTTATGACTACATCCGCAATATCTATGGCACTTATCCGGTCAAAAAACGCTGGCTGTTACCTGACAATTCGCCGGGCAAATTGCCTGACCTGAAACTGGACAGCGTACTGGCCGCAAAACCAGTTACCCACGCAGAGCCGTCACAGCAAGACAAAGCGGCCAAGGCAACCGCGCCGCAAGACAAACCGGCAAAGTCAGCCAACGATTTCTCAATCTGGCCGGACTGACTTTTACAGATGTCGCAGATGCCGCAAACCTCCCTCGATCCCGCCATCGTCCGCCGCATTCCCTACCATGCAGCGCGTGCACAAGGTGTTGTCGCTGCACGCCAGGTCGGCGACTCGATCGAACTGTGGGTGCGTGAAGGCGCCAGTGTGGCGGCCTTGTCCGAGGCGCGCCGCATTCTGGCCGCGCCTTTGCTGCCGGTTCTGCTAGGTGCGGAAGATTTTGATGCTCGCCTGGCGCAAGCCTACGCACGTGAGGAAACCCATGCCGCGCAGATCATGGACGACCTCGAACAAGAGATCGACCTTACCGCACTGGCGCAGGACATTCCGGCGGTCGGCGACCTGCTCGAATCGGAAGACGATGCGCCGATCATCCGCCTGATCAACGCCTTGCTGGCGCAGGGACTGCGCGAGGGCGCTTCCGACATTCATCTTGAGGCCTATGAAAACCGCTCGGTGATCCGCTATCGCGTCGATGGCCTGCTGCGCGATGTGATGACGCCGCCGCGCGCGCTGCATGCGGCGCTGGTATCGCGCATCAAGGTCATGGCCAGTCTCGACATCGCCGAAAAACGCCTGCCGCAGGATGGCCGCATCACGCTCAGAGTGGCCGGCCGGCCGGTCGATGTGCGCGTCTCCACCCTGCCCACCGGGCATGGCGAACGCGTCGTGCTGCGTCTGCTCGACAAACAACACGGCCGCCTGGAGCTGGAAGCGCTGGGGATGAACCCGTCCGTGTTGGCTGGGTTGGACAACCTGATCCGCACGCCGCACGGCATCATCCTGGTCACCGGCCCCACCGGTTCCGGCAAGACCACCACGTTGTATGCCGCGCTGTCACGCCTCGATGCCAGCAAGCTGAATATCATGACGGTGGAAGACCCGATCGAGTACGACCTCGACCAGGTCAGCCAGACCCACGTCAATCCGCGTATCGAACTCACCTTCGCCCGCGCCCTGCGCGCCATCCTGCGGCAAGACCCGGACGTGGTGATGATCGGCGAAATCCGCGACCTGGAAACCGCGCAGATTGCCGTGCAGGCCTCGCTCACCGGCCATCTGGTACTGGCCACCTTGCATACCAATGACGCACTCGGCGCGGTCACCCGCTTGTCCGACATGGGCGTGGAACCCTACCTGCTGGCGACCAGCCTGATCGGCGTATTGGGCCAACGTCTGATTCGCCGCCTCTGTCCGGCCTGCAAACAGCCCGCGCCGCTGGATGGCGCAGAGCAAACCGCGCTGGCCGGGTTCAACCTCGATCAAGTAATGCACGCGGTCGGTTGCGGCGAATGCAATCAAACCGGCTATCGCGGCCGTACCGGCGTGTATGAACTGTTCAGCCTCAACGACACCGCCCGACGGCTGATCCACGACGCCGCCAGCGAAGCCGAACTGCGCGAGGAAGCCACGCGCAATGGCTGGCTGAGCCTGTACGACGATGGCCTGCGCTGGGTCGCGGCGGGGGAAACCACGTTGGAAGAAGTCATGCGAGTGGCGAGAGCATGAGACTGAAGCCAGCCGCCGTGGAGGCCCGCTTGCGGGCCGAACTGCCATGCCCACGCAGGTTATTCGGCCCGCAAGCGGAGCCTCCTACGGCATGGCGCTTGTGACACGCTGATTAGCATGGCCGGATTCCGCTTCGAAGCCATAGACGCCGCCGGCCACCGTGAAAGCGGCGTGTTGGAGGCCGATACACCGCGCCAAGCACGCGCGCAGTTGCGTGAGCGCGGCTTGATCCCGACCCGGGTTGATGTATTGCTGGAAGCGGAACAAAAACAGAAGAAAAGCCGCTTGTCGGAACGCGGTCTGTCCACCGCCGACCTTGCCCTCGCTACCCGCCAGATGGCGACGTTGCTGGCAGCGGGTTTGACGATGGAAGAAACCCTTTCCGCCTGCATCGAACAATCCGAATCCGTCGCCACCCAACGCGTCCTGGCCGGCGTGCGCGGCGAAGTGCTTGGCGGCGCATCGTTGTCGCGCGCGATGGCGCGTTACACCGCCGTGTTTTCAGAGCTTTACCGCACCCTGGTGGCGGCAGGGGAAGACTCCGGCAAGCTGGGCGGCGTGCTGGAACGGTTGGCCGATTACATCGAATCACGCAATGCGCTGCATCGCCGCGTCAGCCTCGCCTTCATCTATCCAGCGCTGGTGACTACCGTGGCGGTACTGGTGGTCACCGGTTTGCTGACCTATGTCGTACCGCAGGTGGTGGCGGTATTCGAGAACTCGCACCAGACGCTGCCGCTGTTGACGCAGATTCTGATCGGCGTATCCGGCCTGTTGCGCAGTTTCGGACTCTATCTGCTCGCCGCGTTGATCGGCGCGGCGTTGCTGTTCCGCCAAGCCCTTCGTGGCGAAGCTTTCCGTCGGCGCTGGCATCTATTCCTGTTGCGCTTGCCACTCATTGGTCGCTTGACCCGCACCGTCAACACCGCCCGCCTGACCAGCACGTTGGCCATTCTTTCCGGCAGCGGCGTCCCGTTGCTGCCGGCCCTGAATGCCGCCGCCGGCGTGGTCAGCAACCTGCCGATGCGCAGCGCAGTCGATGAAATCTACAAAAAAGTCCGCGAAGGCGGCAGCATGAGCCGCGCCATTGCCGCCACCGGCCTGTTCCCACCGGTGATGACGCATCTGGTCGCCAGCGGCGAGAAAAGCGGCCGTCTGCCAGAAATGCTCGACCGCATCGCCAGTCAGCAAACCCAGGAACTCGACACCCGCGTGCTCTCTATGACCGCGCTGCTGGAACCACTGCTGATCCTGGTCATGGGCGGCGTCGTGCTGTTGATCGTGCTGGCGATTCTGATGCCGATCTTCGAGATGAATCAGATGGTGCGTTGATTTCGGGGTCAACCGCAAACAGGTTGCGTAACTTCAGACCTGCAGCCTTGTGCCCGTGCAGCATGTCTTTCGAGTTCAACCATACCATTCCACGCCGGATGCTTCCGCGCTAGGCAGAACGTGGCTTTGTTAGAAACTCAGAATTCCTGATCCCGGCAGCGTTTTGAGTTGTTTTACGGAAACCAGCATGGCACAAAGAATGCGGCACAGTCTTGGCACCGCTGACGCATCCGTCATTGACAGTGATATTGCAACGAAAGAACCCAAGTAGCCTGGATGAAGCGGAGCGGAATCCGGGCAGGGCGCGCTCCGAAAAACCCGCGAAAAATCTGGATTCCGCTTGGCTCCATCCAGACTAGCCAGCCTCACACATTCCACAGCAACAGTAGGCGCGAACGATATCTCTGGCTTGCGCCACAAATGGACCGGATTACGCACGAATATTTCGTGTTGAGCATTTGAAAACGTGGTCTGTCCCGGTTTCACGCTCGCCAGGCGAAAAAAAGCCCGCCAAACATTGGCGGGCTTTTTTGTTCCTGCTTTCAGTTACGGATCAATACGCAACACCACTAGTCGGGTCGCGCCGCCTGTTACCGCGTCGCCTGTTCCCACCGTTAACGCAACCTGACAGGTCAACGCGGGAGGTACAGGGCCTGTTGGTACACATACACCGGTAGGAGTGCCACTAATGACGCCGGTATTAGACATCGTCAAGCCTGCCGGCAATCCAGGAGGAGTTGTACCCCATGTGTACGGCGGCTTACCACCGGTTGCGGTAACAACCGTAATGTAAGGCACACCTACTTTCCCGTTAGGCAGACTGCTAGTTACCACTGTCGGCGCAGTCGGAACAAGAATTGGTATTGCTGGGGCGGTGTATTTAATGGTCAACTGCTTCTGCAATGTGGTGCCTTGCGCATCCCGAACTTGCACAACAAAATTGTAGTCAACAAAATTGACGTCGCCAGCAATAGCGCCCGACGGGGTTCCCGAGATCACACCGGTGGTGCTCAGCGACAATCCAGCCGGCAAACTCCCGCCAGTCACCAAAGACCAAGTATAGGGAGCAGCACCACCGCTAGCTTCAATAAGAGCACCGTACGGAATATCTCCGGTAGCATCGGGCGATTTACTGGTCACGATAGCCAGCGGCGTGGTAACCGGCGCCTGCGTCGGCGCCTCGGTCACCGCGTAAACAGTGAAGTAGTTGTAAATCTCCTCGGTAATGCCGTTGTCGACATTATTGTCCACGCGATCCGCCACCGCTTTGACCAAGATTGGCCCGGCCGTGGTGCCGCTGACCAACGTGAACTGCGCTTGGCCATTGACGCTGCGGACTAGAATCGAAGTGCCCGCCACCGCTTCATTCGCGGCGTTGACGCCTCGCAGAATGGCGGCGTCATCCGCTGTGGTGCTACTGCTTGGCACGATGCTCAAATGCAGGTTATTGACGCCGGCAACCGTTGCAACCGGTACGCCTACTTCATCCGCCATATTGACCTGCAACTGGACCTGAGTGGGGCCGTTTAAGCCCTGAACAAACAGGTAATTCGGGCTGGAAGCATCGAATACCACTTGCGACACCTTGCCGCTGGAGGTGGTGCTGCCAACCTGGATAGTGAACTCGGCTGAACGCTCCACATTGCCAGTATCTTTAACCGAACAACGGATTCTGGCCGGGCCTACCACATCGGATGCGTGGAAATGGAAGGTCGCCAAACCTGCATTGGTGGACAGAGTCACCGCCCGATAGGCGTTCGGCGTAGTGATTTCAACACCATTAATGGTTACCTTTGTCTCATGTTCAGGTTTTCCATCCAAATAATAAAGCGGGCCGGAATCCAGACCAGCAACATAGGAGCAACCGACACCGTCTTCGGCAACCGTAACCGGCCTGCCATCGGCATCCTTGATTTCGACATACATCGTGGTGGTGTAAGCACCCCCAATGCTCGGTCCAATGCCCGCGATGTTGAGCGGCAAGGCCGTGTCATCGGCCCGCACATTGATCGTGTAGGAGGGTGTGCTACCTGCCCCGCCTCCACCGCAGCCCGCCAGCAGCCCACTCAAGCCGATGACGCCGGCAAGTAGCAGGTTTTCGATTGTTTTCATGGTGTACATCGCGGTTTTCCCCATTTTCAGTTTTGCGGGCTTGTGTGGTGGAGTGGTGGTTTGCGTTGAACAGTCAGAGCACGATTGTTCGATTGCGCGTGATGGTCAGTGATTCTTGAAAACATCGTCCAGCGTGGTGGCATCCAGGAGATTTTCGGCCCACTGTTCTAGTTGTTCGAGGGTGGCGGCTTTCAGCCGGGCTTGAATGTCGGCGCTTGGCGGGCCGAAGCGGCGGGCGAGGAGGCGTTCGAACAGGCTGGTTTCGCCTTCTAGCCGGCCTTCTTGCTTGCCTTCTTGCCGGCCTTCTAACCGACCTTCGATCTTGCCTTGTTGCATGCCTTGTTGCATGCCTTGTTGCATGCCTTGTTGCATGCCTTTTTCGATGCCGATGCGTTCTACCGAGGTGATGTAAGGCATGGAGCGGTTCCTTTCCAGTTGTTCGATGTCTTGCCAGAGTTGGTTCTGTAACTCTTTGGGTACTTGCATCATCCAGTCAATGACACTGAACAAGTCGATGATACGTTGCTTGCTCCAGTTGCGTTCGTAGAGCAATTTGGCCAGCCGCCATTTTGCCGCAAGCCTTTGCCGGTTGTCGCCTTTGGTTTTCTGGGTGAGCAGGTGCGCTGCGGTGACGAGGGCAAAGGGGTTGGGGTCGGTGAGCAGGGCTTCGGTTTGAGGTTGGTAGTCGAGAAGTTTGATGACAGGAAAGCGTATGCCGACTTCACAGCCGAAGAGTTCATAGCCGTAGGTTTGCGGCTTCCAGTTTTCGCGGTCGTCGGCGAGGACGGCGAGACTGGCGATGGGGCGGCGGTATTTGTCGTAGAGGCGGTAGTTGTAGGTGAACAGGCGTTCGGCGAAGTCGCCGTCGTGTCCGCCTTGGACTTCGATGTGGATATACACCCAGTGTTCACCGCCGTCGTGGCTGGCCACCTGGGCGAGTTTGTCGATGAGCCGTTTGCCGAGTTCTGCATCCTTGACGATCTGCGCGAGTTCCTGATCAAGGAAAGTGTAGCCTCGCTGCCAGTCGATTTGACGATGCGCATCGGGGAAGTAGAACGCGATGAACTCGGGAAAGTAACGTGTGACGGCGTCTTTCCAAGGCGTGTCGTAGTCATCGTTGGCGTGCTTGTGTTCTGCATCGGGCGCATCGGGCTCATGCTGCATGACTGTTACAAGTCGTTGAACTGGCGTCTCGAACCGTCAAGCACTTAACGCCCCGTCAACAGATCGTCATGCAGGATACGGGGGGTCAGGAAAATCAGCATTTCCGATTTAACGTCAGATTTGCTGTTGCTTTTAAATAAATGGCCAAGGATAGGCAAATCACCGAGGAAAGGCACTTTATCGGTGTCGTTGCGCAAAGTTTGTTCGAAGATGCCACCAAGAACAGCGGTTTCTCCGTTATTTACCCGCACTTGAGTTTTGATTCGCTTGGCGTTGATGGCTACGTTATCGCCGACTTGGGCACCACGCGCGTCTTTTGTGACTTCAACGTTGAGAATGATCGAATCGTTATTCAATACCTGCGGATTGACTAACAGACAAAGCAGCGCATCTTTAAAGGTTGTTGTTGCAGGTGCATTAGCCGAACCGGGTGTGACGACCGGAATCTGTTCGCCCTGAAGAATGACTGCCGGACGAAGATTGGTGGTCACCACGCGCGGGTTGGAAACAATCTTGCCTCGGTTGTCCACTTCCAGAGCTTGCAATTCCAGACTCAAGATAGCGGCTGTTGATGCATTAAAAATGGTAAATCCCAAGCTGGGCGCCCCCGCCACAGACAGATTTACATTCTCTGTGGGTGAACCCGTAATACCCGTAATTCCACCGATTGCCGCACTCCCGGAGTTCGAGTAAGTACCCAAGCCAAACCCGGTGTCACCACTCTTGCCACTTCCCTGGAAGCCGAGCCTGGCGCCTAGATCACGGCTGAATGTGTCATCCGCCACCACGATTCGCGCTTCGATCATGACCTGCTTTGAAGGCACGTCTACGCCCTTCAGCACTTCTTCGATGGCGGCATGACGCTCCAGCGTGTCGGTCACGACCAGTGTGTTGGTGGTGAGGTCGTGTGACACGCCACCACGGTCAGACAAGACGCGGTTTACTTTGTTAGTACTTGTGGTCGTGCCGCCCCCGCTCTGACTCGTGGTACTGGTTGAGCCGGAGCTTCCGGCTGCTGCGACATCCGCCTTAATACCGGTAGAACTCGGCGAGCAGGTTGCCGCTTCCTGGTTGCTATTGATCGAACGCGAATCGCCGGAAATCACCGCCATCGCTTCATCAGCGCGCAGATAGTTGAGTCGATAACTCCGCGTGGTCAGCGCTTCTAGCTCAGCCATCGATTTCTTGGCTTCCAGTTCCTGCTTTTCCTTGGCGGCGAGTTCGTCGCGCGGGGCGATCCAGATCACACTGCCGCTGGCGCGTTTGTCGAGTCCTTTGGCACGCATGATGATGTCCAGCGCCTGATCCCAGGGAACGTCTTTCAGGCGCAGCGTGACATTGCCGGTTACCGTATCGCTGGCGATGATGTTGAGGCCGGTGAAATCGGCGATGACTTGCAGCACCGAGCGCACTTCGACGTTCTGGAAGTTGAGGGTGAGTTTTTCGCCGCTATAGATTGGCTTGTCGCTCTTGGCGAGGCTTGGGTCATCAAGTGAACGGAGGTCCATGACGAACTGGTTACCGGTCTGATGCGCCGAGTAATCCCATTTCCCCTTCGGCGTGACCAGCATGCGGACATTCTTGCCCTGCTCGAAGGTCTCGATCAGTTGCGCCGGGGTTGCGAAATCGGCGACATCGAGGCGACGCTGGAGAGCGGCAGGCAGTGATGTGTTGAGAAAATCGACTTGTATGGCGCGGCCTTTTTGCTGAATGTCGATACCGACGCCGGGGTCGCTCAGGCTGATCGTGATGCGGCCTTCATTGTTTTTGCCACGTCTAAAATCAACATCGCGAATACCGTATTCACGTTGACTGCTTGCTGCCGCAAACTTCGCCGGCGCGCTGACCGGCATGCTGGCATCTGCCTTCTGGGTTGCGCCCTGCAAGACGACCAGAATCATGTTGCGATCCTTGCGCAATTCATGGCTGGCCGGCACGTTCAGGTTGAACACGATGCGAGTCCGATCGCCCGCCTGAACCACCTGATAATTCTTGATCGTGGCGCTGTTCAACGATTCCACCACGCGTCCGATACTGTTTGTGGTGTCGGCGAAATCGACGACCAAGCGATGTGGATTGCTGGTCGTGAACGAAACCGGCATGGTCTCGATCGGCTCTTTCATGATGATCTTGATGACCTGACTCTGGTTCGGGCCTTCCGCGACGGAAACCCGGTTCAGCTCATTGGCTGCATAGCCAGGCCAGGCGGCCAATAGTGCCAGACCTGCGGCAAGGCTGACCCAGACGGGCATGTTCGATTGATTTGATTTCATAACGTTACTCCTGAAGGTCCAGCGTGGCCTTCGTTTCAGTCCAGTCGCCCACACCATCCTGGACGGTTTCCCTGAGTTCGATGCTCACATCGGAGATGCCGATGACCAGGCCAAAATTGAGCCCCAAGTAATTTCCCTTCTTGACGCGAAAAAGGGCGTTTTCCGGGGTACGTACCAGCGCGAACTGTTGGCCGTCTTTGCTGATGGTGCCCACCATGCGCAAGCCGTCGAGCGGAAATTGTTCCAGCGGCCCCTTCGGGCGGTTGAGGTCAGGCTGAAATGCGCCCCCCGCTTTCGCCTGTTTGAGACTGCGCGGCTGAAACGGGTCTTGACTATCACCCGGTTCGTAGGTGAAGTTTGTCTGCGGTTTGACCTCAGGCAAGGGTTCCAGCGCTGGTTGAGCGGTTGAACCTGTATTGGCCATGAATTCACGCAGATCTGAATACTGGTCCTGGCTGCAGCCCGTCAACCAAACCAGGGAGGCCAGCAACAGGGGCGAAAATGAACGAGTGGCAATGAAACGAGACCGGGTCATTTCTTCTCTCCAGCCTGTTTTTGTCGGCGCACCGCAGCCAGCTCGTTTTCGTCCAGATAACGATAAGTCTGCACTCTTGCGTCCATGCTCAGGAGACCTTCTTTTTCCGGCGCCAGCGCGACATCATGCAAGGTGACGATACGTGGCATTTGGGCAAGATCGCTCACAAAGCCGCCGATATCGTGATAACTGCCACTGACTTTGATCGCCACTGGCAAGGTGGCGTAGAAGTCGGCCAAGGTCTCCGCACCGGGTCGAAACAAGTTGAATTCGAGTCCACGACCCACACCTACCTGATTGATATCGGCCAGCAACGCATCCATTTGCGAACGATCCGGCAATTGGCGCAGCATCGCGGCAAGCGATTGTTCCACCTCGCCCAAGCGGCGTTTGTAGGCTTCGTAATGAAATACCTGGCCTTTCTTGACGGTGAAACTGGTGCGCAGTGATTGTTCTTCGGCACGCGCGGCATCCAGACTTTGTTTGGCGTCAGACCAGACCAGATACCACCCGCCAGCCAGGATGGCGAAGAACAATACGGCCAAGACCGCGGCGCGAACCGGCGCGGGCGCACTCGTGATGTCTTTTAAATCGAGATTATTGAGTTCAGACATGTTCATGGTTTACCCCCCTTCTGCTTCGCTTCCGGGGTCTGGCGAGCGATTTTGACGTTGAGGGAAAATTCAGAACTGCGCACCGGGCCAACCATGGCTGACTTGACTTCAATCAGAACCGGCTCGTCAAACAAATCGGCAGCTTCAAGCGACCGCATGAAGGTTGAAACCCTTGCGCTCGATTGAGCATAGCCGGCCAAGGCAAGCAGATCGCCAGACTGCTTGACACTCTTGAGGTAGAGCCCATCGGGCAGTCGGCGCATCAGTTCGTCAAACATGACAACCGCTTCACCGCGGTTGTTCTGCAAGGTTTCGACGACTTTCTTGCGTTCCAGCAAGTCGTTGGTCTTTTCCTTCAGCTCGGCAATCTCGGCAATCTGCTTGTCGAGTTTGAGCATTTCATCTTTCAGGAAGGTGTTGCGCGCATCCTGGGTAGCTTTCGCATTCACCAGATAAGCTTGCCCGGCCGCAACTGCGGCCAGACCTAGCCCGACCACGATAGCGGCGAGAATGGCGAACCAGCGCTGTTGCCGAGCTTTGCGCAGCTGGCGATGCGGGAGGAGGTTGATGCGGATCGGGGTCATGCTGGATCAAACCTTCGCAAAGCGAGGCCACAAGCCACAAACAGGGCGGGCGCTTCGGAAGCCAGCTGACGCGGCTTGACGTGATTCGAAACGGCCATCTTGGCGAAGGGATTGGCAATCAGCGTACTGGTCTGCATCCGACTGTGCACAACGTCATCAAGCCCCGGGATGGCAGCACAGCCGCCAGCCAACAAAATGTGATCCACCCTTTGATACGAGGTGGCGGAGTAGAACAGTTGCAATGCGCGCCCAATTTCCTGCGCAATGGAATCAAGAAATGGCTGCAGAACTTCAGATTCATAACTTTCTGGTAACAATCCCTTGCGCTTTGCGTCTTCCGCCTCTTCAGAAGGCAGATCGAAACGACGGCTGATTTCATTCGTCAGCGCGCTGCCGCCAAGCGCATGTTCACGCTGATAAACGGTGTGGTTGTCGTGCAGAATATTGACGTGCGTGGTGTGAGCGCCGACGTCGATGACCGCGATGGTTTGGCCTTTGCCGTTGTCTGGCAACTGAAACGCCATCTGTTCATAGGCGGTCAAGGTTGCAAAGGCATCCACGTCCATGATGACCACCTTGAGTCCGACAGCCTCGGCAAGCGCGACCCGTTCCTCAACGCGTTCCCGCCGAGCCAGAACCAGGAGCGCGTCGTTTTCAGTCGGATTCTTCACGCTAGGGCCGAGGATCTGGTAATCGAGACTGATATCACCGAGTGGGAATGAAGCCACCTGATTCGCTTCCGCCGTCACCTGGGTATCTATTTCAGCTTCGGTTGCGCCGCTCGGCAACATGATCTTTTTGGTAATCACCGAAGAAGCTGGCAGCGCCATCACCACATCGCGAGTTCGCGTATCGAGCGCCTTCCAGGCTTCACGCATGGCTGCTTCAACGACTTCGATCTTGGCAATTGCACCATCCTGCACGGCGTCTCTGGGCAAGGGCGAAATGGCATAGCGCTCGACGCGGCGCATGCCTTTGCCGCCGTCCGCCAGCTCAAGCATTTTCACCGCTGATGAGCTAACATCGACGCCGATTAGAGGGCGAGAACCTGGGCCCAAAAAAGCAAGTTTCAAACAAATTCCCCTTCGCAGACACCGACTTCAGGCGCTTACTTAATAATCTACATTAAATCCTAGCAACAACTCGTTATTATTTGCAAGGCTTTTCATTTTCCACTTCAGCTTGCCTTGGTCTTCCACTTGATCTTACCCTTGGCTTTGCCCAATTCATCCGCTTTCCCCGCGAACCTGAAATGACCCGTTGGTGGCCCATCCTGCTCGCTTCCGCCGTTGGCGTTTTTATATCGGCAGTTGCAATAATAGCTTTAGCTTCTGCAATCATTTATCCAAATTTGCCCAGTTTGGATGCGCTGAAAGACTATCAGCCCAAGCAACCCTTGCGAATTTATACCGAGGATGGCGCGCTGATTGGTGAATTTGGCGAGGAACGACGTGCGGTCGTCAGGTTGCAAGACGTACCCAAAGCCTTGCCGCAGGCGATCCTGGCGGCAGAAGACGAACGTTTCTACAGCCATGGTGGCGTCGACACCCTGGGGGTGCTGCGTGCGGCAATGTCGAATTTGATGTCACGCGGCGTTAAAGAGGGCGCTTCGACGATCACCATGCAGGTGGCGCGAAATTTCTTCCTTAGCTCGGAAAAAACCTTTACTCGCAAGATGAACGAAGCACTTCTTGCGATCAAGATTGAGCATGCCTTGTCGAAAGACGAAATTCTCGAGTTGTATATCAACCATATTTTTCTGGGCCAGCGCGCTTATGGTTTTGCCGCCGCCGCACAAATCTATTTCGGCAAGCCATTAGCCAAGATCAATGTCGCCGAAGCCGCGATGTTGGCCGGCTTGCCCAAAGCCCCTTCCGCTTTCAACCCGGTCGTCAATCCGACCCGCGCGAAAAGCCGGCAGCTTTACGTTCTCGGACGCATGAAGACGCTGGGTTACATTTCCGACAAAACCTATCAGCAGGCCAAGTCGCAGCGCCTGCAGATCAAATACTCACCACAGAGTTTTGATGTCGGCGCACATCATCTGGCTGAACTAGTTCGGCAGCGTATGTTCGAAAAATATGGCGCAGATATTTATGTCAGCGGCATGAAAGTCTTCACGACACTGCGTCTGGCGGACCAGAAGGCGGCGCTGAATGGCGTGCGTCAGGGCATTCTGGAGTTTCATCGCAGACGCGGCTATGCCGGTCCGGAAGGCAAGATCGATCTGCCCGCCGATGAACAGGAGGCCGAAAAATCCATCGACGAGACGCTGCTCGGTCTTGAAGAAGCCAACGGCATGCTCCCCGCCATCGTCCTTGGCATCAATAAATCCCGCATCAAACTCCGCCTGCGCAATGGCGATGATGTCGATTTGGGCAGCAGCGAAATCAAATTCGCGCAACGTTTCTTGTCTGAAAAAATGGCCGTGAACAAGCGTCTGACGCGAGGCAGCATCGTGCGCGTGGCGCGGGTAAAGCCGGATGCAGCCTGGCAGCTCAGCTATCTGCCGCAAGTCGAGGTCGCATTCATCGCGCTTGATCCGGCAAATGGGGCTGTTCTCGCCATGGTGGGTGGTTTCGATTTCGCGCGCAATCAGTTCAACCATGTCACCCAGGCCACGCGCCAGGCCGGCTCCAGTTTCAAGCCTTTCGTATATTCGGCCGCATTGGAACGTGGCATTACGCCCGCGACCGTGTTCGACGATGCGCCCATTTCCGTTGACCCGGCCGAGACGGGAGGCGTGAGTTGGGAACCGAAAAACTATGACGGAACAATGGAAGGCCCCCTGACGCTACGCAACGCCTTGGCAAAATCGAAAAACCTGGTCTCCATTCGTGTTCTGGAAAGTGTTGGCATCCCTTTCACCCAGGAGCACGTCGCCAAATTCGGCTTCGACATGCGGCGCATTCCGCCATACATGACAATGGCGCTGGGCGCGGGAGAAGTGACACCGCTGTCTCTCGCGTCGGCCTATGCGGTGTTTGCGAATGGTGGCAAATCGATCACTCCATGGCATTTATTGCGGGTCACCGACAAGAATGGACGCGTTCTTGAAAGCTTCACCGCACCGCCGTCCTATCAGGCGATCGACCCGCGCAATGCCTTCATCACCACCAGCCTGATGCAGGATGTCATCCGGCGCGGTACCGCAACCGCAGCGCTGAAACTTGGGCGGTCCGATCTCGCCGGCAAAACCGGGACCACCAATGATCACCACGACGCCTGGTTCGCCGGCTTTCAACCAACCCGGGTGGCGGTAGCCTGGATGGGATATGACAAACCTCGTCCGCTGGGCTCGGGCGAGACGGGGGGGGGCACCGCGCTGCCGATCTGGGTTCGCTACATGGAAGAAGCTCTGCGTGACACACCAGTGACGTCTTTTGTCATGCCGGCCGGCGTTGTCGCGGTCGAAATCGACCCGACTACTGGCATGTCGGTCGAAGCGGGCAAAGGCGTCAACGAATATTTCTACCTGGAATTTGCGCCCGGCTATCAAGCCGAGCCGATCGCGGAACCTGACGCGGCATCGCAAAATCTGCCGCCAGCGGTGCCACCTTTCCCTCTCTTGAATTGAGCCCGCAGTGCGAGATGCTCATCTTTCCAATAACCGGGCACGCATTGCCGACATGGCGGCGCGCTTGATTGCCGAGCATGGCATCCATGACTACGCGCTGGCAAAACGCAAAGCAGCGCGCAGCCTGGGCTTGCCCGAGGGACATAGTCTGCCGAGCAATGAGGAAGTCGATGCCGCGTTGATCTATCGTCAATCCCTTTTCGAACCGGAAGAGCAGGCTGCCTTGTTGCTTGCCCTGCGTCAGCAAGCGCTTGCCGTGATGCGAGTATTCGAGCCTTTTTCCCCCTTTTTGACCGGCATGGTCGCTTCAGGCGCGGTTTCTGAGCACAGCCTGATCGAACTCGATATTGACGCTGATTCCAGCAAGGACTTCGATCAGTTCCTGGTCAATCACAACATCGAATTCAAGATCCAGGACAAGGGCGGGCGCATGGCGTACCTGATCTATTCGGAACCAACGGATATTTTGGTCAGAATCAATTCGGGTGAGGGTTATCACTCCACCACCACCGCCCGCTCTCGCTTGAGCCGGCATCAACTTGAAAAACTGATGCAGCTGGCGCCTCTGGTTGCGGCGCCGCCAACCGGCTTGACGCCGCAACATTGACGTACCTATGGTCAAATTGATTTCACTTTCCCCTCCGTTCGAATCGGTGCAGCCATGATCCGATTCTTTCGCCACTACATCCCGATGAGCATGTTGTTGCTCACCGTCGTTGAGTTTCTGGTTTTTGCCTACATCAGCGTATTTGTGGCGGAACGCTATGGCGCCGGACAACTTCTCGGCACCGAGCATGGCGCCGATTACAAACCGTGGATGTTCGCGGCGATTCTGACCTTGCTCAATTCAACCGTCGGCCTCTACGACTGGGAATGGACCAAAGGTTTGATGAGCTTGCTGATTAGAGTCGGCGGCAGTTTTTTTGTCTCGGCAGGCATTCTTGCGTTAGGAAGTCAGTTATTGCCGCAGGTGTTCCCGGTCGGCGTGGAATTTCTGGTCGGCATTCTGGTCGCCGGACTCGCTTCCGTGCTGATCCGTCTACTGTTCATGGAATGGGACAAAACCGATCTTTTCAAGAAGCGCATCCTGGTTCTCGGCACCGGTAGTCGGGCTGCCAAAATCGAGGAAATGGCTTCCACCGGAGAGGCGCAGGGTTTGTACATCGTCGGCTATATGCCGCTTGGCGCCTCGCATCACTATGTACCGCACGAGCGGGTGCTCGATGAAGAACACGGCTCACTGTTCGAAACAGCGACCCGCCTGGGCGCCAGCGAAATCGTGGTGGCAGTAAGAGAACGGCGAGGCGGCGGGCTGCCGATGGCGGATCTGCTCGAATGCAAACTGCGTGGTTTGCACATTCTTGATTTACCAGCTTTCTTCGAGCGTCAGACCGGCATTCTCCCGCTCGAAGCAATCAATGCCAGCTGGATGATTTTTTCCGAGGGCTTCTCGCAAGGCTCGGCGCGTGACGTGGTCAAACGCATGTTCGACCTGCTGATCAGCGGCTCATTTTTGCTGTTTGCCTTTCCGATCATGCTGCTCGCTGGCTTGTTCATCCGAATGGAGAGCCGCGGGCCCGTGTTCTACACCCAGGAGCGCATCGGCCAGTTCGGCCATCCGTTCACCATCTACAAATTCCGCAGCATGTTTACCAATGCGGAAAAGGACGGTTTACCTGTATGGGCGCGGCAAAAGGATGACCGCACGACGCGAGTGGGACGCTACATCCGGCGCACGCGTATTGACGAATTGCCGCAGATTCTGAATGTCTTCCTTGGCCACATGAGCTTTGTCGGACCACGCCCGGAACGGCCTTATTTCGTCAACGAATTGGCTGCGCAAATTCCCTATTACCACGCCCGGCATAGCGTGAAACCCGGCATCACCGGCTGGGCGCAGGTCAAATTTCCTTACGGCGCCAGCGTCGAGGATGCGATGAACAAACTCCAGTACGACCTGTACTACGTGAAAAATCACAGCCTGTTCCTTGACTTGATGGTGCTGCTGCAAACGACCCAGGTCGTGGTGCTCGGAAAAGGGGTGCGTTAGCAGGGACGCGTGCCCGAGGTTGAACACCCCTGCTTAACACACCTGCTCTCAAGAAACACAATGCAACCCATTGATTCCGTAGGGTGCGCCGTGCGCACTATCGATTGTCAAGCGGTGCGCGCGGCACGCCCTACCTTGTTTATTTGGCTCGCCTTTCGGCCCAGACCGAATACTTCGCTAACACGTCTCAGCAGCACACCGCAGCAGGCAATTTGTTCAAGTCATTCTTAAGGCAAACCGCGACCGTGCCATGACACTCGATTCCTCCGCCAGCATCGCTGCGATCAGTTATGGCTTGGCGGCCGTCGCTTTTGCATTTCTGGCGTTGACCTCCCGCGGCCGCGATGGCCCGCCGGGCGTGCCCGGTCTGGCGGTGCCTGCCGCCGCCAGCTTCCTCTGGGCAAGCATCCTTTCCCTGCACGCCTTGCTCCGTATTGGGCAGGAATTTGCCGCATTGGCAGAACTTGGCCGCAATCTGGTCTGGGTCTGGTTTCTCTGGCGCAACCTGCGTGCGTTGCGCGCCAGAACCGATACCACCGATACGCTGGCGTTTCTTGGCAACGGGCTTGGTGGCCTGGCTGTCCTGGCGGTGGCGAGTCACGCCTTCATGCTGGTTTTCCCCGATACCAAACTGAGTTACTGGGTCGGGGCGGTTTATCCGGCGTTGTTTGCCGTCGCCGGGATGGTGCTGGTCGAGCAGTTCTATCGCAATTCAAGCGCCCAGGAACGGTGGGGCATCAAACATCTTTGCCTGGCTTTGGGCGGCATCTTCGTCTTCGATTTTTATCTTTTCTCGGAGGCGATGCTGTTCACCGCCATTTCACAGGATGGCTGGATTGCCCGCGGCGCAGTCAATGCCTTGCTGGTACCGTTGTTGTGGATTTCGCTCAGACGACGTGTCGTCACTACCGACATGAAACTGGCCATTTCACATCGCATGGCGTTTCACAGCGCCGCGCTGATGGGTTCCGGTCTCTATCTCATGCTGATGGCTGCGGCGGGTTATTACATTCGTTTCGCCGGTGGCGAATGGGGTGCGGTGCTGCAAACCGTTTTTCTGTTTGGCGCTGTGCTGTTGCTGTTGCTGGCGGTTTTTTCCAGTTCTGTGCGGGCCAAACTGCGGGTCCTGCTGGCCAAGCATTTTTTTCGTTATCGCTACGACTATCGTGAGGAATGGCTGCGCTTTACCTCCATGCTGACCGAGGGCGAACCCGGGGCTCAGGTTTACGATCGCAGCCTGCAAGCCATGGCCCGCTTGGTCGACAGTCCTGCCGCCGCGCTCTGGTTGAAACAGGATGCCGGCGCAGGGCATTCTGCCTATCGGCGTATCGCGCACTGGAACTTTGCTGAACTTGATGGCCAGTTGGAAGCCGGCCATGCGTTTCCCGCGTTTCTCGAATCGCGCCAATGGGTGCTGGATCTGAAGGATTGCCGCGAACAGCCCGACCTGCTTGAGGAAGCCCGATTTCCCGCCTGGCTGCTGGCCTGCGACAAAGCCTGGCTGGTGATTCCCCTGCTTTGGCATGACAACCTTTCCGGCTTTGTCGTCCTCGCCAAATCAATCACGCCGCCCGGCATGGATTGGGAAATCAATGATCTGCTGAAGACGGCCGCCCGCCAGGCAGCCGCTCACCTGGCGCAAGCGCAGGCCGCAGAAGCGCTGACCGTGGCGCGTCAGTTCGAATCCTTCAATCGCGCAGCGGCTTTTGTCGTGCATGACATCAAGAACCTGGTCGCACAGCTTTCGCTATTGCTGGCCAACGCGGAGAAGCACAAGCACAAACCGGCATTTCAGGAAGACATGCTGGCGACCATTGAAAGCTCCGTCGCGCGGATGAACCGGATGCTGCTGAAACTCACCGACGAACCAGAAGGCAGCGACAAGAGCACGGTTGATTTAAGCGCCATTCTGGATGAAGTCATGCAATCGAAACGCGCTTACAGCCTGCAGCCTAGTCTGCAAATCAAGGCCACCGGCATGCGCGTCAAAGCCGATCATGAAAAGCTGGTCCGGGTCATCGGCCACTTGGTCCAGAATGCGATCGAAGCCACGCCATACACCGGAAAAGTGGGTGTTACACTCGACCGCGAAGATGACTGGGCAGTGCTGACCGTAGCGGATACCGGTGCCGGCATGGACGCCACTTTCATCAGGGAGCGACTGTTTCGCCCTTTTGCATCCACGAAAGGTACGGGAATGGGTATCGGGGCCTATGAATGCAAGGAATATGTGCAAGAACTGAATGGCACCATTCAGGTAACCAGCACCCCCGGCCGCGGAACCCTGTTCAACGTGCGTTTTCCGCTAATCACTGAAATCAAGCCATGAGTGATAAATCAAGCGATAAAGCCCCGAAGATTCTGTTGGTAGAGGACGATGTCGGTCTTCAGAAGCAAATCAAATGGAGCCTCGACGACTACGAAGTTCTCCCCGCCGGAGACCGTGAATCGGCATTGGCGCAGTTGCGCCGCTTCGAACCAGCGGTCGTTCTGCTCGATCTCGGCTTGCCGCCCGACCCGGATGGCGCGACGGAAGGCCTGGCGACGCTGCAACAAATCCTGCAACTCTGTCCCAGTTCGAAGGTTATTGTCGTCACCGGCAATCAGGATCGGGCCAATGCCATCCAGGCAATCAGCCTGGGGGCGTTCGATTTTTATCACAAGCCATTCGAAGAGCAGATTCTCAAGCTGATCATTGAACGCGCCTTCCGCGTCTATGAACTGGAGCAGGAAAATCGTGCCCTGATCCTGCGCACCCGTTCTGAACCTTTGCAGGGATTGATTACTTGCGACCCGGACATGCTCAAGGTCTGCCGCACGATCGAAAAGGTTGCGCCAAGCGACGCTTCGGTCTTGCTGCTGGGCGAATCCGGCACCGGCAAGGAAGTGCTGGCGCGCGGTCTGCATGAGCTCTCGCCGCGCATCAAGGAACGCTTCGTCGCCATCAACTGTGCCGCCATTCCGGACAATTTGCTCGAATCGGAACTCTTCGGTTATGAAAAAGGTGCCTTCACCGGCGCTTCCAAGCAGACCATCGGCAAGATCGAATATGCCCATCGCGGCACGTTGTTTCTTGATGAAATCGGTGATTTGCCGATGTCCTTGCAAGCCAAACTGCTCCGTTTTCTGCAAGAGCGGGTGATCGAGCGCCTCGGCGGGCGGGGTGAAATTCCAGTCGACGTGCGTGTCGTGGCGGCAACCCACCAGAACCTGGCGGAACAGATCAAGAGCGGCCAGTTCCGTGAGGATCTTTTCTATCGCCTGTCCGAGATTTCGGTGCATATCCCGCCACTCCGCGAACGACAAGGCGACAGTTCGTTGCTGGCGCATGCTTTTCTCGAGCGCATGGTGCAAACCCAGGGCCGCAGCTTGCGCGGTTTCTCGCCGGAAGCCCTGCAAGCAATTGAAGCGCACCGCTGGCCCGGCAACGTGCGCGAGATGGAGAACACCATCAAACGCGCCGTGATCATGTCGGATGGTCCCAAAGTGACTTTGGCCGACCTTGGCCTTACCCAGCATGAAAACAGTGAAAACGAACCGCTTAACTTGCGTCAGGTGCGTGATGAAGCTGAACGCAATGCGGTGATCAAGGCGCTGGCGCGGTGTAACGGCAGTGTCGCCCAGGCTTCCGAACTGCTCGGCGTTTCTCGCCCGACGTTGTATGACCTGATGAACCGCTTTGGCATGAAGTGAACTGGCAACACGCTCACCAACCCCACACCAACCTCACACCAACCCGACGCCAGCGCTTCAGTCCGTCAACAAGCGCAAGGCTTCGCGATATTTCTCGGCGGTACGCGCGACGATGTCCGGCGGTAGTTCAGGCCCTGGCGCCTGCTTGTTCCAGCCCGAGGCTGTCAACCAATCACGCACATACTGCTTGTCGTAACTGGGGGGATTTTCGCCCACACGGTACTGATCAAGCGGCCAGAAACGGGATGAATCCGGCGTCAGCACTTCATCGATCAACGTCAGCGTGCCGTTCGCATCAAGGCCGAACTCAAATTTCGTATCGGCAATGATGATGCCGCGGGTCAGCGCGAATTCCGCCGCCGCCGTGTACAAAGCGATCGACGCGTCACGCACCTGAGCGGCAAGGTCTTTACCAAGCAAGGCCTGGCAACGCTCGAAGTCGATATTTTCATCGTGCTCGCCAATCGCTGCCTTGGTTGATGGCGTGAACAAAGGCTCCGGCAGACGATCGGCCAGTTGCATCCGATCCGGTAATGGAATGCCGCAGACCTTTCCATTTTGATTGTATTCAGCCCAGCCTGAACCGACCAGATAGCCGCGTACGATGGCCTCCACCGGCAAGGCCTTGAGCCGTTTGACCACGATGGCACGGCCAGCCACCTGCTCCCGTTCAGCCGGGGCAACCACCGACTCGGGTGCATCGCCAGTCAGCTGGTTCGGCATGATGTCGGCCAGCTTGGCAAACCAGAAATCGGCGACGGCAGTGAGAATACGGCCCTTGCCCGGAATAGGCGTCGGCAACACGACATCGAAGGCGGAAAGTCGATCCGTGGTCACAATCAGCATGCGCTGGTCATCCACGCCATAGATATCGCGTACCTTGCCCTTATGCAGCAAAGGCAGGGATTGGATGGAGGATTCAAATAAGGTGTTCATGCGAATACCGTCATCAGATACCGTAAAAAGAAAAACCGGCAGCGAGAATCCCCGCTGCCGGCTTCAGACCACAAGAGAATGACTAGGAGCCTATCGGACTTTGGAATCGTCGGCTGCAAACCGACCGCGACGGCCCATTTTTCACCGGCTTCTTGCCCCATGGAACAGCCATGCAGCGGCGAATCCGGCAAAAAATGGGCTCGCCGGGGCCGGTTTTCGCTATCGACGACCAAAGTCCCACAGGTTCCTCGCCGAATCAGTTGATCTTCGGATCAAGTTCGCCCTTGTCGTAGCGCTTCTGCATGTCTTCCAGGCTGTAAACCTTGGCGATCTTGCTCGCCATACCTGCTGCGCCGAAGGCTTCGTAGCGCGCCTGGCAGATACCGCTCATCGCCTTGGTGGCATCCTTCAGGAACTTGCGCGGATCGAAGTTCGACTTGTTCTCGGCCAGATGCTTGCGGATTGCGCCAGTGGAAGCCATACGCAGATCGGTGTCGATATTCACCTTGCGTACGCCGTTCTTGATGCCTTCGACGATTTCGCTGACCGGCACGCCGTAGGTCTGGCCCATGTCGCCGCCGTAGCTGTTGATGATTGCGAGCCAGTCTTCCGGCACCGAGGAGGAACCGTGCATGACCAGGTGCACGTTCGGGATGCGGGCGTGGATTTCCTTGACGCGGTCGATACGCAGCACCTTGCCGGTAGGCTTCTGGGTGAACTTGTAGGCGCCGTGGCTGGTGCCGATGGCGATGGCCAGCGCATCGACACGGGTCTTGGATACGAAATCGGCGGCTTCGTCGGGATCGGTCAGCAGCGCGGAATGATCCAGCACGCCTTCGGCGCCGTGGCCATCTTCTTCGCCGGCTTTACCGGTTTCCAGGGAACCCAGGCAACCCAATTCGCCTTCGACGGAAACGCCGCAGGCATGTGCCAGTTCGGTGACGTGCGCGGTGGTGGCAACGTTGTATTCGTAGGTGGATGGGGTCTTGCCGTCAGTGCCGAGGGAACCGTCCATCATCACCGAGCTGAAGCCGGACTGGATGGAACGGAAGCAGATGCTGGGCGATGCACCGTGATCCTGGTGCATACAGACCGGGATATGCGGATATTGCTCGATCGCGGCCAGGATCAGGTGACGCAGGAACGGCTCACCGGCGTAAGAACGCGCGCCGGCGGAACCTTGCAGAATCACCGGGCTGTTGGCAGCGTCGGCAGCCAGCATGATTGCCTGGACTTGTTCCATGTTGTTGACGTTGAAAGCCGGCAGGCCGTAGCCATTTTCGGCAGCGTGGTCGAGCAGTTGACGCAGGGAAATCAGAGCCATCTGTAAATCTCCTATTGGGTAAGCGTAAGAGTGAACTTAATCAAGCTTTTTTATGTTCGCCGACGCGAACGATCTTCATGGTATTGGTGCCGCCGGGTTTTCCGATCGGCTCGCCGATGGTGAGCAGAATCAGATCCCCGTTACGGACTGCCCCCCGACGGCGAAGTTCATCTTCGGCTTCGGCAAGCAACTGGTCGCGTTCGTTGGTGGAAGGGCGGAAATTGACCGGATACACGCCCCGGAAAAGAGTGACTTTTCTACGGGTTTCGGTTTCGGGCGTCAAGGCATAGATCGGCACATGTGTGCTGATACGCGACATCCACAGTGCCGTTGAACCGGACTGGGTCATGGCAGCAATCGCCTTGATATTCAGGTGCAACGCGGTAAAGGCAGCGGACATGGCGATAGCTTCGTCCACGCGCAGGAAACCGTGGTCGAGCATACGGTTGCCAAAATTGGCTTCCAGTTCCTTTTCGGCTTCCAGACAGACCCGATTCATCGCTGAAATCGCTTCGACCGGATACAGACCGGCTGCCGTTTCCGCCGACAACATCACCGCATCGGTGCCATCCAGCACCGCATTCGCCACATCGGAAACTTCCGCTCGAGTCGGGATCGGGCTGGAAATCATCGACTCCATCATCTGCGTCGCGGTGATCACCACCTTGTTATGCTCGCGCGCGGTGCGAATCATGCGTTTCTGCAAGGCTGGCACGGCCGCATCACCGACTTCGACGCCAAGATCGCCGCGGGCGACCATGATTGCGTCAGAGGCGTTGACGATTTCTTCCAATGCCTCAATCGCCTCGGCACGTTCGATCTTGGCGACAATCCAGGCTTTGCCACCTGCCGCCTGCAGCAATCCGCGCGCCAGTTCGACATCGGCCGCCGAACGAGGAAAGGAGATGGCAAGATAATCCGCCTTGATCAGCGCGGCAGTCTTGATGTCTTCCATGTCCTTTTCAGTCAGCGCCGAGGCAGAAAGCCCACCCCCCTTGCGGTTGATGCCTTTGTTGTTCGACAGCACGCCGCCTTGCACGACTTTGCAAAAGACCTCATGGCCATGCACTTCTTCAACCCACATTTCGATGCGGCCATCGTCGAGCAGCAGCGTGGCGCCACGCGCCACATCGTTGATCAATTCTTTGTAGTCAAGGCCAACACGGGTCTGGTCACCCAGTTCACAGGTGGCATCCAGGATGAATTGATCGCCCGGATTCAGCGTGATCTTGCCATCCTTGAACTTGCCGATACGGATCTTGGGGCCTTGCAGATCGACCAAAACACCGACCGCGCGGCCACGCGTCTTGGCCAGAGAACGCACCAGTTCACAGCGTTGTTGATGTTCTTCCGGGGTGCCGTGAGAAAAGTTGAGGCGGACCACATCCACCCCGCCTTCGATCATCTTGTCCAGAATTTTCGGGTCCGAACTAGCCGGCCCGAGGGTGGCGACAATTTTTGTTCTGCGCAGCATTTTTTATCCTGAAATCGTAGGAACGGGCATGCCCGCGAAAAAGGGTGTCGCGGGCGCCATTGGCAACCCGTCGTTCCTACTGAATCAGCCCGCCGCCCGCTTTTCCAGAATATCCACGGCTGGCAACACTTTGCCTTCCAGGTACTCCAGGAATGCGCCACCCGCGGTCGAGATGTAAGACACCTTGTCGTAGATATCGTACTTCTGGATAGCGGCAATGGTGTCGCCACCGCCAGCCAGCGTGAAAGCCTTGGTATTGGCGATCGCCATCGCGATAGCCTTGGTGCCTTCGCCAAACTGATCGAATTCAAACACCCCAACCGGACCATTCCAGACCACGGTGCCCGCCTTCATGATGATGTCGACCAGTTCTTGCGCGGACTTGGGCCCGATGTCAAAAATCATGTCGTCATCAGACACATCGCCGGCTGCTTTGCTGACAGCGGGTTCGTTGGCATCGAATTTCTTGCCGCAAACCACGTCGATGGCGATCGGGATGGTGGCGCCGCGCGCGGTCATCTTGGTGATCAGTGCCTGGGCGGTGGGCACCAGATCGTGTTCACACAGCGATTTGCCGACGTTCTTGCCGGTGGCAGCCAGGAAGGTGTTGGCAATGCCGCCACCAACGACCAGTTGTTCACACTTCTCGGACAACGCTTCCAGCACGGTCAGTTTGGTGGAAACCTTGGAACCGCCGACGATGGCGACCATCGGGCGGGCCGGGTTGGCCAACGCCTTGTCCAGCGCCAGCAACTCTTCCGAAACCAGTATGCCGGCGCAGGCGGTGGGGGCGAACTGAGCGATGCCGTAGGTGGAGGCTTCGGCGCGGTGCGCGGTACCGAAAGCATCCATGACGAACACGTCGCACAGGGCGGCGTATTTCTTCGCGGTGTCTTCGACGTTCTTCTTCTCGCCCTTGTTGACGCGGCAGTTTTCCAGCAGCACGACTTCGCCTTCGGCGACATCGAAACCGCCATCGACCCAATCCTTGATCAGACGCACCGGTTTGCCCAATTTGGCGGCCATGACATCGGCGACCGGCTTCAGGGAAACTTCTTCGGTCCATTCGCCTTCGGTCGGGCGACCGAGGTGGGAAGTCACCATGACCTTGGCACCGGCCTTGATGGCATGCTCGATGGTCGGCATGGAGGCGGTGATACGGGCGTCGGAAGTCACTTTGCCATCCTTGACAGGTACGTTCAGGTCGGCGCGGATGAAAACGCGTTTGCCCTTCAGGTCGAGGTCGGTCATACGGAGGAATTTGGCCATTCTGATGCTCCTTGAATGAAGTAAGTGGTAAGGGCTGGGTTGAACTCAGGCCTTACGGCTCACAATGTGTAGAGGCGGGTTTCAAACCCGCCTCTACGTCGATTACTTGGCGACGTGCTCGACCAGACGCAGCATGTTGCAGGTGTAGCCGTACTCGTTGTCGTACCAGGCCACCACCTTGACGAAGGTGCTGTCCAGCGCGATGCCGGCTTCGGCGTCGAAGGTGGAGGGTGCGGAGTTGCCGACGAAGTCGGTGGAAACCACTTTCTCGTCGGTGTAGCCGAGCACGCCCTTCATGGCGCCTTCGGAGGCGGCCTTCATGGCGGCGCAGATGTCGGCGTAGGTGGCTTCCTTGTTCAGCTCGACGGTCAGGTCAACCACGGAGACGTCGGAGGTGGGAACGCGGAAGGCCATGCCGGTCAGCTTGCCCTTCAGTTCCGGCAGCACCACACCGGCAGCCTTGGCGGCGCCAGTGGAGGACGGAATGATGTTTTCCAGGATGCCGCGTCCACCACGCCAGTCTTTCATGGAGGGGCCGTCAACAGTCTTCTGGGTCGCGGTGGCCGCATGCACGGTGGTCATCAGGCCGCGCTTGATGCCCCAGTTGTCGTTCAACACCTTGGCCACGGGCGCCAGGCAGTTGGTGGTGCAGGACGCGGCGGAAACGATGGCTTCGCCGGCATACTTGGAATGGTTCACGCCGTAAACGAACATCGGGGTGGCGTCTTTGGAGGGGGCGGACTGCACCACCTTCTTGGCGCCGGCGGTGATGTGGGCCTGGCAGGATTCAGTGGTCAGGAAGAAGCCAGTGCAGTCGATGACGATGTCGGCGCCGATTTCGTTCCACTTCAGGTTGGCAGGGTCGCGCTCGGCGGTCAGACGGATGGTCTTGCCGTTGACGACCATGTTGCCGCCTTCGGTGGAAACGGCGCCATTGAAACGGCCATGCACGGAGTCGTACTTCAGCATGTAAGCCAGGTAGTCAGGCTCAAGCAAGTCGTTGATGCCAACCACTTCGATGCCGGGGAAATCTTTGGCGATGGCACGGAAAGCCATGCGACCGATACGACCAAAACCATTGATGCCTACTTTGATAGTCATAACTGCTCCTTGTTGACGATTAAGGTTTGCTCCGAAAGCGGCTGACGTCCGCTTCCGGATATAAAGACAGGACGCCGATTACAGAATGCCCTTGACCTTGGCGACCACGTTCTCGACGGTGAAACCGAACTCCTTGAACAGCAGCGGCGCGGGGGCCGATTCGCCGAAACGGTCAAGGCCGACAACCGCGCCGCGCAGGCCGACGTACTTCCACCAGCCGTCGGTGACGCCGGCCTCGATGGCGACCTTGCGCACAGCGGGCAGCAGCACACCGTCCTTGTAGGCCTGGTCCTGCTTGTCGAACTCGTTGGTGGAAGGCATGGACACGACGCGGGCATTGATGCCTTCTGACTTCAGAGCTTCCTGTGCCTTCATCGCCAGTTCCACTTCCGAACCAGTGGCGATCAGCACCACATTGGCGGCGCCGTCGCAATCAGACAACACGTAACCGCCCTTGCGGATGTCAGCGATCTGGGCATCGGTGCGCTTGACGAAAGGCAGGTTCTGGCGGCTCAGGATATGGCAGCTCGGACCATCCTTCTTCTCGACGCTGGCCGCCCAGGCAACCAGGGTTTCAGTAGTGTCGCACGGACGCCAGACGGTCATGTTGGGGATCATGCGCAGGGTGGCGGTCTGCTCCACCGGCTGGTGGGTCGGGCCGTCCTCGCCGAGTCCGATGGAGTCGTGGGTGAACACGTAGACCACGCGCAGTTTCATCAGCGCCGACATGCGCAAGGCATTGCGCATGTATTCCGAGAACATCAGGAAAGTGCCGCCGAACGGGAACAGGCCGCCGTGCAGCGCCAGGCCATTCATGATGGCGGCCATGCCGAACTCGCGCACGCCGTAGGAGATGTAGTTGCCGCCCGGATTGCGATGCAGCGGGTGGCAGCCGGGCCAGTTGGTCAGGTTGGAACCGGTCAGATCGGCGGAACCGCCGACGCGCTCGGGCAGGGTGGAAACCAGACGTTCGATGGCCAACTGGCTGGCCTTGCGGGTGGCCACGGTCTCGGCCTTCTCCAGCGTGGTGGCCAGGGCGGCTTGTACGCGGCCGGCCCAGTCGGCGGGCAACTCGCCATTCATGCGGCGGGTGAACTCGGTGGCCAGCTCAGGGAACTGGGTCGCGTACTCGGCAAACTTGTTGTTCCACAGCTTTTCCAGGCCCTCGCCCTTGGTCTTGGCGTCCCAGCCGTCGTAGACGTCCTGGGGAATGACGAAGGGCTCGTGGTTCCAGCCAATGTGCTTGCGGGTGGCCTCGATCTCGGCGTTGCCGAGGGCGGCGCCGTGCACATCGTGGGTGCCTTCCTTGTTCGGGGAGCCCTTGCCGATGATGGTCTTGCAGCAGATCAGGGTGGGCTTGTCGGCAGACTGCTTGGCCTTCTGCACGGCAGCTTCCACGGCTACGGCGTCATGGCCGTCAACGTTGGCAATCACGTTCCAGCCGTAGGCTTCAAAGCGCTTCGGGGTATCGTCAGTGAACCAGCCATCGGTGTGACCGTCGATCGAGATGCCATTGTCATCCCAGAACGCGATCAGTTTGTTCAGGTGCCAGGTACCAGCCAGAGCGCAGGCCTCGTGGGAGATGCCTTCCATCATGCAACCGTCGCCCATGAACACATAGGTGTGGTGATTGACGATATCGAGGCCGGGCTTGTTGAACTCATGCGCCATCAACTTCTCGGCCAGCGCAAAGCCCACCGCATTGGTAATGCCCTGACCCAGCGGGCCGGTCGTGGTCTCGACGCCCGCGGTGTAACCGTATTCCGGGTGGCCCGGAGTCCGCGAATGCAGCTGACGGAAGCTCTTCAGGTCGTCAACGGTGACGTCATAGCCGGTCAGGTGCAGCAGCGCATAAATCAGCATCGAGCCATGGCCGTTGGACAGCACAAAACGGTCACGGTCGGGCCACTTGGGGTTGGCCGGGTTGTGGCGCAGGTGGTGATTCCAGAGCACTTCAGAGATTTCCGCCATGCCCATCGGGGCGCCCGGGTGACCGGACTTGGCTTTCTCGACAGCATCCATTGCAAGTGCGCGGATGGCGTTTGCGAGGTCGTTACGTGTTGCCATGTCTTTGTTTCCTCAAAGAAAAAACCGAAATCTAGGCCCAGATGGGCGGAAAGTGCTGATTATCCCGCAGGCGATTGGGACTGAGCAAGCCAACGCCCACCTGACTCATGCCTGGAGAAATGCAGTACAAACCCTGCGAACAGGCCATATCATCTTGTTTGAAGCGGATTTTCATGCCGTTGAATAAAGAAAATTAAAATATTTTTATATTCTCGAACCGAGAACTTATAGAAGTCAGCAATGCTACGCTGCGTCAAGGCTTCTCGGGTTATTTGAATCAGATTTTATGCGCATTATTCATACTCCGATCCAGCCTTTCCACTGCCGTAACAGGTCCGGCGTCAATGCCGCAAGAACCGACCTCGACCATGGATTCTCACTGACAAAATCTGATCCATCCAGCGCACAAGCGGCCCCACCCGCCTCTTTCAGGATCAGGCAGCCAGCCGCGTAATCCCAGAGTTTCTGGCCGCCGTGCAAATAGACATGCAGCCTGCCCGCCGCGATGTAACACCAGTCGAGCGTGCTGGCGCCCAGGTTTCGCTGCGAACTGAACGGATGTTCAAACGCCAGACGGCCGGCCAGCGTGCGGTCGATCCGCTTCAATTCGATGCCAGCCATGCATCGGCTCAACTCGTCTGGCGGCACTTTCAGCGGCAAGCGATCGCCGTTCATGAACGCACCCTGGCCTTCGACGGCATAAAACGCTTCATCCGCACTCGGGTCATACACCACGCCAAGCACGCTTTTTCGATTTCGCACCAAAGCCACTGAAATGGCGAAAAAAGGCAGTCCATTGACGAAATTGCTGGTGCCATCGATCGGATCGACGCACCAGAAACCGTCATCACCCAGGCCCCAGACATCCTCTTGCTCAGCCTCGGTCATCTCCTCACCAAGCACCGGATAAGGCGCAATCGCCTGCAACTTCTTGAACAGCGCCACCTGCGCCGCCAGATCCGCCTCGGTCAGCAGGCTGCCATCGACCTTGCGTTGATGCGCCACCTTCAAATAGCGCGGCATGACTTCTTCGCGCCCGACCTCGCGACAGGCCTCAACCACCTGCTCGACCAACCGGTTCAGGTCTTGCATGTAATCAGCTCGTCCACTTGATCGAACAACCCATGCCGGGAATCTGCTCGGCCGGGCCGTGCTGGGTCTCCGCCACCTGTTTCATTGCCTCGAACAGATCACGTCGGACATCGGCCGGCGCGGTTTCCTTGCGTGACTCATCCAGGCGGCCACGATATTGCAGCTCCAGATTGCGGTTGAAGCCGAAGAAATCCGGCGTGCAGACCGCGTCATAAATTTTTGCAATGTCTTGCGAAGCATCCAGCACATAGGGCATCGGAAAACCCAGTTTTTCCGCCAGCAAACGCATGTTGTCGAAGCTGTCTTCCGGATATTCGGTCGCATCGTTCGACATGATCGCAATCGCGCCGACACCCAATGTCTTGAGTTCAGCGACATCGCGCACGATGCGATCAATCACCGCTTTGACGTAGGGACAATGGTTGCAGATGAACATCACCAGCAAACCATGCCGACCCGCCACGTCTTTTAACGAATAGGTTTTGCCATCGGTCGCGGGCAACGCGAAATCAGGTGCTTTCCAGCCAAAATCACACATCGGGGTTTCCATGCGTACCATGCGCCAACTCCGGTTGAACCAAGGCCGGCGATAATATCACTCCGCCATGCCCAAGCTGCACCGACCAGTTTGTAGGTTTATCTTGCCCGTCTGATTCCTGTCCTGAAACGCATCGCCTATGCTCCGTGCCTATGCCCCGTTTTTATTGTGACCTTCCGTTAACCGTCGGCCGACTGATCGAATTGCCCGACGAAACCGCGCGCCACGCGGTTGGCGCATTGCGGCTGCGCAGTGGCGATGACGTCGTTCTGTTCAATGGCGATGGCAGCGAATATCAGGGCAGACTGGAACAACAAGGCAAAGCCGCAGCGGTTCGGCTCAGCGGGCAGATCGAACCGCAACGTGAATCGAACCTGCGGATCACGCTGGCGCAAGGCATTTCCAGTGGCGAACGCATGGACCTGACGTTGCAAAAATCGGTCGAGTTAGGCGTTGCCGCCATTCAACCTTTGATGATGCGGCGCAGCGTCGTCAAGCTGACCGGCGAGAAGATTGAAAAACGCCTGCGCCACTGGCGCGGTATCGTCATTTCCGCCTGCGAACAATGCGGCCGCAACCAACTGCCGCCGGTGGCCGAGATACAAGATTTCATGCCTTGGCTGCGCCAGACGCCAAACGAGATGCAGCGCTATCTCCTCGACCCGGACGCCAGTCAGCGCCTGCGCGACCTGCCGGCACCAATCGGGCCGGTGCTGCTTCTGGCTGGCCCCGAGGGCGGCTTTGACCCGGTTGAACGCAACGCTGCGATTGCCGCCGGCTGCATCCCGCTGCGCTTGGGGCCGCGAATTCTGCGCACCGAAACCGCGGCCCTGGCGGCGCTGGCTGCGATGCAGGCGATCTGGGGCGATTTCAAATAACCGGATTTCGCACTCGAAAGCATAGATCGCACTCAAGATTTTTAGTTGAATGCCGTAAAAACGTGTGTTCAATTCATGGCCAATACAATCGGGAGGCAAGCAATGGCGAAATTGGCTGAAGCGGAAGCGGCATCTTTCGTCGAATGGTTTCGTGCCGCCGCGCCCTATATCCACGCTTTTCGCGGCAAAACCTTTGTCCTCGCATTTGGCGGCGAGGCAATGCTGCGCGAGGATTTCGTCGATCTGGTTTACGACATCAACCTGCTCAATGCGCTCGGCGTGCGCCTGGTTTTGGTGCACGGTGTGCGGCCTCAGGTGGAAGAGCGCCTGGCCGCCGAAGCCCAGTATGTGCAAGGCCGCCGGGTGACCGACGCCGAAGCGCTGGAACACGTCAAGGACGCAGTCGGCTCGGTGCGGGTGGATATCGAAAGCCTGCTCTCGGTCGGCCTGCCGAATACGCCGATGGCCGGCGCCGATATTCGCGTCGCCTCGGGCAATTACGTCACCGCCCAACCGGCTGGAATCGTTGACGGGATTGATCTGCAGTTCACCGGCGAAGTGCGCAAGATCGCCGTCGCCCCGATCCGCGACCGCCTGAATGCCGGCGAAATCGTGTTGCTTTCGCCGATCGGCTATTCGCCCACCGGCGAAGTGTTCAACCTGACGTTGGAAGAAGTCGCCACCCATGCCGCGATTGCGCTGGAAGCCGACAAGCTGGTTTTCATTCTCGACCACGGCGACACCGTCGACGCCAAAGGCCGTCGCATCAACCGGGTCACTGCCGCACAGGTACCCAAACTGTTGCGCGAACTGCCGGAAGGCGACATGAAGTTGTATCTGCCGCATGCCGCACACGCCTGCAAGAAGGGGGTCGGCAAAGTGCATCTGATCAGCGCCGATGTCGATGGCGCGGTCTTGATGGAGCTGTTCACGCATGCCGGCGTCGGTACCATGGTCACCCGGCAATCGGTGGAAAACCTGCGCCCGGCCAGCATCGACGACGTCGGCGGCATTCTTTCGGTGATCGAGCCGCTGGAAACCGAAGGCATTCTGGTGCGGCGTTCACGCGAACGCCTGGAGCAGGAAATCGAACAGTTTTTTGTCGATGAACTCGATGGCCGCATCGTCGGCTGCGTTGCGCTGTATCCGTTTCCCGAAACCGGCGCTGGCGAAATGGCTTGCCTCGCGGTGGCACGCGAATTTCAACGTGGCGGACGCGGCGACGCCCTGCTTGCCGCCGTCGAAGAAGCTGCGATCGAACTCGGCCTGACCCAGTTGTTCGTGCTTACCACGCGCACCGCACACTGGTTCATCGAACGCGGCTTCATCCAGGGCCAGCCGGAAGATCTGCCGGCGCCTCGGAAAGAGCTATACAACTGGCAACGGCGGTCAAAAGTACTGGTCAAAAAACTCGGCGTCTGAGACAAGAAACTGAAGTAAAAAAAACCGAAGCCAAACCCATGCGACTCCTGTGCGACCTGCGTGTTATGCGAGTTTTTCACTTTTTCCGCGTTTTACTCATCGCGCTGCTGTGCAGCGCCGGAACTGCGCAAGCGGCACCCAGTTTTATTCTCGGCGTGCTGCCGATCCACAGCGCACGCGTGCTGACCGAACGCTATGAACCGTTGCGCGCGTATCTCGAAAAACACCTGCGACAACCGGTTCGAATCGAAAGCGCGGCGGATTTCCGGCGCTTTCATGAACGCACCCTGGGTGGTGATTTCGACCTGACCATCACTCCCGCCCATTTCGCCCGACTCGCCCAGAAGGAGGCCGGCTTTATTCCCCTGGCCCAGTTCGCGCCCGACCATGACTCGCTGCTGGTGTATGCCGCTGATCGACCACTGCGCGACATCAAGGCATTGAGAAACCAGCCGCTTGCGGTGATCGACCGCCTCGCCATCACAGTGACCGCCGCCTTGCAACATATCGAAGCGCAGGGGCTGGTAGCGGACCGTGACTATCAGGTGGTTGAACATCGCACGCATGCCAGCGCCGCCTACTCGTTGATTGGCGGCCTCTCCGCGGCTGCTGTCACCACCAGCCAGGGCATATTGCAGATACCGGACGATCTGCGCCGGAAGCTGGTGGTTATGAAGCATATCGCCACCATTCCCGCCTTCTTCCTGATCACCAAACCAGCCATCAGCAAACGCCAGGCGGAGTACTTGAAGCGAATCCTGCTCGCCTTCCCGGCAGAAGCAGAGGGCATCGATTTTCTCGGCCACACCGGCTACAACAATTTGATTCCGGCCAGTGAGGCCAACTTGAAGCGCGCCGATGTTTTCCTCCAGGAAACCCGCAAGGCACTCAATTGAAAAACTTTATTCACATGCCGCTTTGGCTGAAGCTCTCGCTCGCTGGATTATTGATCGAAGCGCTGATGCTGGGCCTGCTGGTGATCAGCAATCTGCGCCTGACGGAAGAAGAGCTGATCCGCAAAACCCAACTCCGGGTGAATAGCGCCGTTCCATTGCTCAATGCCGCACTCGGGCCGCCGCTGATGCAACGCGACTATGGCTCGCTAAACGAGGTTCTGAATGCCGCGCTGGGCAACGATGCCTATGTTTACCTGACCCTTATCGACCTCGATGGACACCGTATCGCGGCCGCCGGGATTGGCAAAAACGCGCCTCTGCCGGCGCTCGATCAAACCCTGGGCGAAGAGCAGGACGCCATCTTCGATACCGAAACCCCGATCATTCTGGCCAACATGGCGTATGGCAATCTGCGTTTTGGCATCAGCACCGCATTTCTCGCCGAAGCCCGTGAACGCGCGCTGCGTCAGGGCATCTACGTCGGCCTCGGCGCGGTGGTGATGACCTTTCTCACGCTGACGCTGATTGGCTACTGGTTGACCCGGCGCCTGCAACAACTCACCGACGCCAGCCATGCGCTGGCCGACCAGAATTTCGACACCCTGCTGCCCGCCCCGGGACCAGATGAAGTCGGCCAACTGGCCTCCGCCTTCCGCACCATGTCGCATCAACTGAAAGCGCAACTCTCGGAACTGCGCGACAGCGAACAACGCTTTTTCGCCATCGCCAACTACACCTACGATCTTGAACTCTGGATCGACCCAAACGGCCGCGCAATCTGGGTCAACCCTTCGGTGGAGCGAATGACCGGCTACGCCCCGGATGAATGCCTGACGCTGCCAGGCTTTCCGCTGAGCCTGATCGCGGATATTGACCGTATCGCCGCAGCGAAGCATTTTCAATCTGCGCTGCGCGGCACCACCGGCGAAGGCTTCCAGTTCCGCATGACACGCAAGAACGGCACGCAGTTCTGGGCCGCCGTCAACTGGCACTCGATCTACAGCCGAGAAAATCAATTTCTCGGCATCCGCGCCAGTATTCGCGACATTTCCGATCTGAAGTCTTCCGAAGCCAAATCCCTCGAATACCTGACCGGCGCGGAAACCGAACGCGCGCGCCTGAAGGCCCTGCTATCGGCGATGAACCTCGGCATTCTGTTCGTCGGCGTTGATCAGCGCGTGATCTATCACAACCCGGCGTTCAACCACATCTGGCAATTGCCGGAAGACACCGACCTGATCGGCCAGAGCGCCAGCCTGATCTTCTCGCGCGGCACCGCCAACCTGGTCCAGCCAGAAGCGTATCTGGATTATCTGAGCGAAGTGCTGGGCCAGCAGGCCGACGCCGAAAGCCTTGAAATCGGCATCCGCGACGGCCGCATGATTACCCAATCCAGTTATGCCGTGCGCGACAACGAAGCGCGTTTCCTCGGTCATCTGTGGGTTTACGAAGATGTCACCAGTGAACGTCAGACCGCCGAACAGCTGCTCTACCTGGCCGAGCGGGATTCGCTCACCGGCCTCTTCAACCGGCACCGTTTCAAGATCGAACTCGAACGCATGTTGGTCGAATCGGGCCGCCAATCGGGGCAACACCCCGCCACCTCGGCGCTGCTTTATTTCGACCTCGACGAATTCAAGACGATCAACGATCACTTCGGCCACCCCGCTGGCGATGCGATGCTGGTGCGCGTCGCTGGCGAAGTGTCCGGCCTGACCCGGCGCAACGAATTGCTGTTCCGTCTCGGCGGCGACGAATTCGCCATTCTGCTGCCCGCCGCCGATATGCAGCAAGCCGAAGCCCTGGCGGACCGGGTCGTGCGCGCCATCGCCCAGATCCCGTTCCGCTTTGAAGGCCAGTTGCTGCATATCTCCTCCAGCCTGGGCATCGCGCTCCACCCGCTGCATGCGGCGGAACAGGACGAATTGGTCGCTTGCGCCGATGCCGCCATGTACCAGGCCAAGCAGGCCGGCAAAAATGCCTGGCGCGCCTATCGCGCCGATCTCGACACGACGCCGGAAATGGTCAGTCGCCTGTCCTGGAACGAGCGTCTGACCTGCGCGCTGCTCGAAAACCTGTTCGAACTCCATTATCAGGGCGTCTATTTCATCCAGACCGGCAAACTTGGCCACCTGGAAGCCTTGATCCGGCTGCGCGACGAAGTCACCGGCGAGTTGGTACCGCCCGGCCTGTTCATTCCGATCGCGGAAAAGAGCAACAAGATTCTGGAGATCGACCGCTGGGTTTTGCGTCAAGCGATCCAGCTGTTGAGCGAAAAACCGCATGCGCCGCCGATCGCGGTCAACATCTCCGGCCGCTCCTTCGATGACCCGGCATTGCCCAACTACATCGCCGACCTGTTGCGCGAATATCGCGCCGACCCGGCCCGGCTGCTGATCGAAATCACCGAAACCGCCGCCGTGTCCGATCTCACCGATGCCGAACGCTTTATCGAAGCCTTGAAGCAAACCGGCTGCGGCGTCTGTCTCGACGACTTCGGCGCCGGCTTCGCCTCCTTCGCCTACCTGAAGCACATCCGCGTCGACACCATCAAGCTGGATGGCATGTTCATCCGCAACCTGCCGCACGACCATGAAAACCAGGTCTTCGTGCGCGGCATGGTGGAAGTCGCGCGCGGCCTCGGCAAAACCACCGTCGCGGAATGCGTGGAAGACGAGGCCACACTGAAACTTTTGGCCAAGTTGGGCGTTGATAAAGCCCAGGGCTATCACCTCGACTACCCACAAGCCGATCACCCCGCTTTGAATACCGTGAATGAGGCAACGCCGTCATGACCCCATCCGAACTCGCCCACGCCGACATCCTGGCCCGCCTGCATGAACTTGACCGCGCCATCGCCCAACATGCGCAATGGCTGGCGCGCCTGAACCGGCAGTTGATCTGCGGCGGCAGCGCCAGCCCGGATGATCTCGCCGATGACTCGCATCTGCGCTGCCAGCTCGGACACTGGTTGCACGGTGTCGAGGGTGCCCGCTCCGGTGAAGAACCCCGCCACGCCGCGCTGGTTGCCGCGCATCAATCCATGCACCAGATCGCCGGCCACCTGTTGCAGGCGCAAGCCGCCAACCAGCCCATCGCCGGCGCCGATTACGACGCGCTGGTCGCCGTCGCCACCCGCATCCGCCAACTGCTGCGACGCAAGGAACAGGAACTGACCGAGCGCCTCGGCGCAGTCGACAAGCTGACCGGACTATGGAACCGCCAGGCCGTGCATCTGCGCCTGGCGGAAGAAATCGAACGTGTGCAACGTACCCGCCAACCGTGCGCGATCTGCTTTGTCGATCTGGATGATTTCGCCCAGGTCAACGCCGCACACGGCCAATTGATCGGCGATGAAGTGCTGAAAGGCGTCGCCAGCTTCTTCGCCAACCACCTGCGCGGCTACGACACGTTGTTCCGGCTTGGCGGCGAAGAATTCCTGCTCTGCCTGCCGAATATCGACCTCGATCAGGCCGGGGCGCTGATCAATCGCCTGCGCGAAAAACTGGCCGCGCATACGTTTGAAGTCGATACCCGAAAAATCCAGTTCACCGCCTCGTTCGGACTGGTCAACCTGGAACCCATCTTCTTCATCGACGAAACTCTGGAACGCGTCGAACGCGCCCAACTGATCGCCAAATCGGAGGGCGGCAACCGAGTCTGCGTCTGGCATGACGGCTTCGAAGCGGCGCCGCAATAAGCCGGTTTCAGTTCATCTTCCAGCGAGCGGCAGCCAAGTCATCCGACTCCCGCGCATCGACCCACTTCTCGCCTTCCGGCGTGGCTTCCTTCTTCCAGAACGGCGCGCGGGTTTTCAGAAAATCCATGATGAACTCGCAGGCCGCGAAGGCATCGCCACGGTGACTGGACGCCACCGCAACCAGCACGATGGGGTCAGTCGGATGCAACGGGCCGACCCGGTGGATGACGCAGGCATCCAGAACTTCCCAGCGTGCACGCGCATCTTCGACGATTTGCGCGAGCGCTTTTTCAGTCATGCCGGGATAGTGTTCCAGGGTCATCGCGCTGACGCCTTGGCCGTCATTAATGTCTCGCACCAAGCCGAGAAAACTCGCGACGGCGCCGACTTTCGGGTTGGCCTGATACAGCGCAGCCACTTCGGCGGCAAGATCGAAAGCTTCGGTCTGGACGGAAATTTTCATCACACTTTATCCACGATCTTGTCCACGATCTTGTCCATCAAATAACCCAGACCGCGCAGGGTGCGGATGGTGACCCCGGCGGGCTCCAGTTTCTTGCGCAAACGGTGCACATAGACCTCGATCGCGTTGGCGCTGACTTCTTCGCCATAGCCGCACAGGGTTTCGATCAATTGATCCTTGCTGACCACTTTGCCCAGACGCGCCAGCAGCGCCTCCAACACAGATATTTCGCGCAACGACAGCTCGATCGCGGTCTCGCCCATGCTGGCGCGACGGCCGACCGTGTCGTAGCTGAGCGAACCGCAAGTGATGATCGGAGAGCCCCCCAGGCCGCGCCGTAACAGCGCGCGCGCACGGGCTTCCAGTTCGACCAGGGAAAACGGTTTGGTCAGATAATCATCAGCGCCGAGATCGAGGCCCTTGACCCGATCTTCAACACCGTCGCGCGCAGTCAGAATGATCATCGGCGTGCGACAACCATTGGCGCGCGCCTGACGCAGCACTTGCAGCCCATCGACCTTGGGCAGGCCAAGATCAAGGATAACCAGATCAAAGCCACCACCGCGCAACAGACCAAGCGCCAATTCGCCATCCCCCGCCAGATCAATCGCATAGCCAGCGGCTCGCATGGCGCGAGTCAGGCTGTCTTGCAGAATCGGGTCGTCTTCGACGATGAGCACACGCACGGAAAAAACTTCCTGTAAGAGTGGCGTAAGAAGGAATAGCTAGGATATTAACCCGCTCGACTCGATCCGAGTCCGGCCGTATCACCGACCTCCCCCGCTTGTTGCGTCAGCGACGGGCACCGCCCCCCGGCTTGTCCGGGGGGTTTCCATTTCTGCTTTCTGCTTTCTGCTTTCTGTCTCCGTTTCCGTGACCAGGAACCGAAGCCTTGCTCCTGCAAACAGCTTCTTCCTCGACTTCACTTCGGACAGATCGTCGTCGCACACACCAAAACCCTGAAAAGCACCGGGTTAAGTAATCGTTAAGTCAGCGTATGGAAGAATCAATTCCAGCCAAACGATACACGTAAGGCTGTTACCTACCCTTGGAGAAACGTATGAACAAAATTCTGATCGCCCTGCTTGCCGCCGCTTCCATGTTCGCCTTTGGAGCCGCCCAAGCCAACGACGCCGCGCATGCCACCGAAGCCAAAGCCGCCCCGGCCGCCGAAGCGAAACCGGCAGCCGAAGCCAAGCCGGCAAAGAAAGTTGTAAAGAAAAAAACCGCCAAAGCTGAAGAGAAAAAGGCCGAAGCAGCTCCCGCCGCTCACGCCAAGTAAACAGCAAGCGTTCCGAAGGGCCGGGTGTCGATACGACACCCGGCTTTTTTCGCTTCAGGCCGCCCGGTTTATCCTTGGAGAAACGCCGAATAAATCGTCATTCCCGCATTCAAAACACGACAGAATCGAATTTTTCAGCATTTCCCCGGAAGCTGACAAATCAAACAACACCATGAAACTCCTCCTCGCAGAAGACGACCCGATGATCGGGACAAGCATGGAACAAGGGTTGCGCCAAGCCGGCTTCGCCGTTGATTGGACACGCGACGGAAGATCTGCCGAAGAAGCCTTGCAAAACAGCAAATATGCCATGCTGCTGCTGGACATCGGCCTGCCACGCCAGGATGGGTTGAGCCTGCTGACGCGAATACGCCGCAAGGGCAACGACCTGCCGGTATTGATCGTCACCGCACGGGATGCCATAGCCGATCGGATCGCCGGCCTCAATCTAGGCGCCGATGACTACTTGGTAAAACCCTTTGATCTCGATGAACTCATCGCACGGGTGCATGCACTCACCCGACGACAAAGCGGTCGCGCAAACTCCGAAATGCAACTGGGCGCATTGCGTCTAGACCCGCTAAAACGTGAAGTTCACCTCGCAGAAAAACTGATCACGCTCTCGGCACGCGAATTCAATCTGCTGCAAACCCTGCTGCAACGCCCCGGCGTCGTCATGTCCAAAGATCAACTCGAAGCCAGTCTTTATGGCTGGCAGGAAGAAATCACCAGCAACGCGGTAGAAGTCCATCTACACAACCTGCGCCGAAAACTGGGCGTGGAATGGATACGCAATGTGCGCGGCGTCGGCTACAAGATCGTCGAACCCACATGAGCACGATCCGCGGCCGCCTGCTGCTCTGGCAAATCAGCGCCCTGCTGTTGACCGGCCTGCTGGTCAGCATCATCACCTACCTGCTGGCTTGGGACGCCTTCAACAAAATACGCGACTACGGCCTGGAACAGATCGCCTATTCCGTTGTGCGTCACGGCGTGCAATATGACAACGACGAAGACGTCCGCAACGACCGTGGTCAATTCGTCAGCCAGATATGGACCGCAGACAACAGCCTGTTCTTCTCCTCCATCGACGAAGCCGCACCGCCCAAGCAAGCGCCGGGCCTGCACATACTGGAATGGCAAGGCACGGAATGGCGCATCTTCACCTTGCTCGAAGGCGGCATGACCATCCAGGTCGCAACAACATCCGCCAACCGCGCCCGCAAGTTCGCCACCATCGCCCCCTGGTTGCTGCTGCCACTGCTCGTCCTGGTCGTCGTACTCGGCCTATTGATTCGTGCCGCGGTCGGGCGCGCACTCGCACCACTGGAACATCTGCGCACCGAAATCGGCCAGCGTGGCGCCCTGTCTCTGCATGCACTCAACCTGCGAGGCATGCCGGACGAAATCGCACCCCTGGTGGCAACACTCAACGAACTGCTTGTGCGCCTGGATCAGGCCATGATCGCGCAGCGCCGATTCATCGCCGATGCAGCACATGAATTACGTTCACCGCTGACAGCCATCAAACTGCAAGCCCAACTGGCCAACCGCGCCGCCAACGACAGCGAACGCGAAGCCGCCCTGACACAACTCGCCGGCGGCGTAGACCGAGCTGCACACCTGATCGAACAACTGTTGCACATGGCCCGCCTGGAACCCTCCGCACGCCAAAATGCATTCATGACAGTAGCGCTCGATGAACTGGTCAAACAGGTCGTCGCCGATTTTTCCACCCAAGCTGACGTCTACCACATCGACTTGGGCGTCGGCGTATGTGCCAACCTCAGCATCACCGGGCAAAGCGACAGTCTGCGCATGCTGCTTGGCAACCTGATCGACAACGCCCTGCGCTATACCCCAAGCGGCGGACGTGTCGACGTCGAACTCGCCATCGAGAACAACCAGGCAGCCATCAGCATCAGCGACAACGGACCTGGCATTCCGGAAACCGAGCGCAATCGCGTATTCGAACGCTTCTACCGCGTCCCCGGCTCGGACGCCCCCGGCAGCGGACTCGGGTTATCGATCGTCAAACAAATAGCCATCCTGCACGGCGGCACTATCGAGCTGATACCCCGCCCCACCGGCGGACTCACAGCGCGCGTCTTATTACCAACGCATTGAGCATTGCAACCACAACACGCCCTACCTTTCGGCCGGGCAATGCCGTTTTGCATCGGCTAGTGTAGTTTTGCCTTCCAGGTTTCAATCTGCGCCCGGCCTTTCGGCCGGGCGATGCACAGCGACAACTACGCATCCGGCCTGAACGAGCGCGTTTCAATCCGCGCCCGGCCTTTCGGCCGGGCGATGCGTAACAGACGGTGATTTTCCGGGCGGGCGCGCGCCGTTTCAATCCGCGCCCGGCCTTTCGGCCGGGCGATGCGGGGGATGGGGAACTAATTGGGCTTGTCCAGCCACTGTTTCAATCCGCGCCCGGCCTTTCGGCCGGGCGATGCTAGTGCGCCAGCGGGTAGGTGCCTGCGTTGTCGACGTTTCAATCCGCGCCCGGCCTTTCGGCCGGGCGATGCGTTTGGCGCGGTAAATGGTGCGATCATCAAACGCAGTTTCAATCCGCGCCCGGCCTTTCGGCCGGGCGATGCATCATGTCGCGAACGGCCTTGATCTGGTTGGCCAGTTTCAATCCGCGCCCGGCCTTTCGGCCGGGCGATGCCTGGCATCGGGCCAACCTGGCCGCCCACGAGCAGCCGGTTTCAATCCGCGCCCGGCCTTTCGGCCGGGCGATGCCCGCGC
>Ga0105047_10000808_pt1 | contig 54716 bp, 45 predicted proteins | sample MAT04_FD_78384 | JGI IMG/M metagenome (GOLD analysis project Ga0105047, IMG submission 78384) | Freshwater microbial communities from Lake Fryxell liftoff mats and glacier meltwater in Antarctica - MAT-04 (megahit assembly) | ecosystem: Environmental > Aquatic > Freshwater > Ice > Liftoff... | reverse complement strand
GTTGGCGGGACGCGTCGCCGGACGAGGTGGCTGCAACTCATCGGTCGAGATGGGCAGCACCCGGGACGGGTCCTGCCCGTCGGCCTCGAGCACCGCCTGGGCGAACTCGTGCCACGAGACCGCGCCCTGGTTGGTCACGTGGAACGTGCCCGGACGACGCTCGATCACCAGCGTCTTGATCATGGCGGCGAGATCGGAGGCGAAGGTCGGATGGCCTCGCTGGTCGTCGACGAACTTCAGCTCGGGATTGGCGTCGGCCGCCCGCAGGATGGTCTTGACCATGTTGGCGCCGTAGCGACCGCACACCCAGGAGGTGCGCACGACGGTGCTGCCCGGATCGAGCTCACGCTCACCGGCCAGCTTCGAGGCGCCGTAGACGGACTGGGGGTTGGGCGCGTCCCACTCGAGGTAGGGGGAGGTCTTCGTGCCGTCGAAGATGTAGTCGGTCGACACGTAGAGCACGCGGGCGCTGGCGATGCGGGCGGCGTCGGCCACGTGGCGGGTGCCGACGGCGTTGATGGCGTAGGCCAGGTCGGGCTCCTCCTCGCACCGGTCCACGGCCGTGAGGGCGGCGGGGTGGATCACCGCGTCGGGACTGGTGGAGGTGATGGCCGAGAGCACCGCGTCGCGATCGGTGATGTCCAGCTTCGATGCCGGGTCGCCCGGTCCGGCGATGGCATCGGTGGCGATGATCTCGTGGTGGCTGTCGACGCCGAAGACCTCGCGAAGCTCGGTCCCGAGCTGCCCGAGGGCGCCGGTGATGAGGATGCGCATCTCAGGCCGTCGCCTTCAGTGGCTCCCACCACCACGCGTTGTCGACATACCACTTCACCGTCTCCTCGAGCGCCTCGCGGAACTCGCGCCGCGGCTCCCAGCCGAGGGCGCGGGCCTTGGAGATGTCGATCGAGTAGCGGCGGTCGTGGCCGAGGCGGTCTTCGACCGGCTCGATCATCTCCTCGCCCTTGCCCAGGATCTCGAGGATGCCGTAGGTGAGCTCTCGGTTGGTGTGCTCGTTGCCAGCACCGATGTTGTAGACCTCGCCGATCTCGCCGTTGCGCAGCACGATGTCGACCCCGGCGCAGTTGTCCATCACGTAGCACCAGTCGCGCACGTTGAGGCCGTCGCCGTAGAGCGGCACCTTCTTGCCCTCGAGCAGGTTGGTGCTGAACAGCGGGATGACCTTCTCGGGGTACTGGTACGGACCGAAGTTGTTCGACGACCGGGTGACCAGCACCGGGAGGCCATAGGTCTCGCCGTAGGCCAGGGCGATCAGGTCGGAGCCGGCCTTCGACGCCGAGTAGGGCGAGCGGGGGCCGAGGGGATCGGTCTCGCGGAACGAGCCCTCCTCGATCGAGCCGTAGACCTCGTCCGTCGAGATGTGCAGGAAGCGATCGACCTCGAGCTTGGTAGCCACGTCGCACATCACGTTCGTGCCGTTGCAGTTGGTGAGCACGAACCGATCGGGATCGACGATGGAGCGGTCGACGTGGCTTTCGGCGGCGAAGTGCACCACCTGGTCGCAGCCGGCCATGGCCGCGGTGACGGCCCCGCGATCGCAGATGTCGCCCTGCACGAACGCGAGTCGGGGGTCGTCCCACACGTCCTTCAGGTTCTCGGTGTTGCCGGCGTAGGTGAGGGCGTCGTAAACGACGATCTCGTCGTCGCTGGTGGCGAGCACGTGGTGGACGTAGTTGGAACCGATGAACCCGGCACCGCCGGTGACGAAGAGCTTCATGCCCCCCATGCAAGCAGACCCCGCGACTGCTGAGCGAACATGCAGGCGTGACCGATGGCGCCGAACCCGACCTCGACTGGTTCGGCCACCCCCTGCGCCCGGAACGTTCTGCTCCCCCGCCGGGGTCGCGCCGCGACCTGCCGGCGCTTGGCCGCGATGGTCGCACCCCGCGACAGCGGCGCCTCCGTCAGGTTCCGTTGCTGCTGGTCCTGGCCGTCAACGTCGCCGTCGCCGTCGGGCTACTGGCCGCCATCGATGCCATGGACCTCGCGTGGTGGGAGCAGATCCAGGAGCAGAGCTGGGATCAGTTCGTGCTGGTACCCCTGCTTTGGCCGACCATCGCGTTCTTGGCCCTGCGCGGCTTGGACTGACGAAGGTCCGCGTCGACGGTTCAAGAAGCGAAGGATGGTCCACCTGGTTCGTCCCCACCTCGTGCCGAGGGGGAGTTGCTCGGCCGGAGTCTGTCGAGCGATGAGCACGGCAACCGTGGTTGCGGCGAGGGCAACCGCCGCGCCGAGGGCAGCGCCGCCGAGCACGTCGGTCGGCCAGTGGACACCCAACACGAGCCGACTGGCCCCGATGGCGGCCGCCAACAGCGCAGTGGTCGCGACACTGACGAGTCGGGCAAGTGGACGGTGGAACACCAGCAGCGCCAGCAGCAGACCGATCGTGACGTAGAACGCCGTGCTGTCGGTGGCGTGACCCGACGGGAACGAGGCGTCGGCTTCCGTGACGAGCCGCCCGCCGGCAGGCGGGCGCGGTCGGGCGACGACGACCTTCCCGACTCCAGCGGCCACGCCCGCCAGCCCCAGCGCAAGGGCAGGGGCCAGGGCGATGACGAGGCGCTGGCCAGCCGACCACAAGAGCAGGCCGGCAACTGCCGCCAAAGGGAGGAGCAAGGCGACGGAACCAAGGTTCGTGACCGCCCGTGCTGCGTCGACGAGCAGCGCGCTTCGATGACCGGTGACCACGGCCAAGTTCGTGCCGTCAGACACCTCGAGCCCGTCGTGCTGGATCACATCTCGGGCCACGGCGACCAACACGACCATCGACGCCGTCATGGCGACAGCCGCCGCAAGCAACACCGTGAGACCGACCCGACCGAGTGCGAGTCGGTCTCGGGCTGCCACCAGCCGAACGCCGATGCATTCACGAGCGGCAGCAGCGGTGGTGGAGGAAGACATCATGCTCCGACCTCAGCTGAGCGAGACGATCAGCGCGTTCAACGCCGACCTCTCGCTCGTGGGATCGGGGTTCACGGCGCGGAGCTCACGCAGCACGGTGTCGATCTCGCCGTCAAGCTGGTTCCAGACGGCCTTGTCACGGGGCTTCAGCTTGGCCTGGGACGTGTCCCACTCGTGTTCGAGATCGGCAACCCGCGACGTGGCGCCGGACTGGTCGCCGTTGTTCAGGATGGTGAGGGTGTCCTGGCTGATCGCTTTGAACGTCGTGAGGTCGCCGAGCGGTGACGGCGGAGCGCCGTCGGTGGTTGATGCAGCGGCCACCGAGTCGCTGATGTCGCTCTCGAGCGAGGCCGTTCGAAGCTGGTACGCCGCACCTCCGACAACCACGAAGAGGGACACCACTGCGATCGTCTGCCAGAGGCCTCCTCGTTCCGGGGTCTCGTGCGAGGCCTCGGCCGCGGAGATGGCGTCGGTCTTCGTCAGCGAGAGGTACGTGACCGTGGCCAGGATGCCGACGGTGAAGATGGCGCTGGTCACCATGGCACCCAAGCCCAGTCCGCCGTAGGTCGCAGGCTGGGACAGGTAGTCGCCCACCGACGCTCCGAGCGGACGAGTGAGGATGTAGCCGATCCAGAAGGCCAGGATCGAGTTGAGTCCGAGCTTCCACGCCACAGCGGTGAGGGCGATGAGCGACGCCACGAGGACACCGGTCATGAGGTAGCCGACACCGAGCTCTTCGGCCACGAGGTCACCGGTCGCCGTACCCAATGCGAACGTGAAGAGGATGGCCGCCCAGTAGAAGGCCTCCCGCTTCCGGGTGAAGATCGAGTGGATCGAGAGGCTCTTCTCGCTCAGGTACCAGACGGTGAACGTGGCGGCCAGCAATCCTCCGAAGAGCAAGGTGCTCGTGGTGAGTGGCACTCCGATCTTGTCGGTCAGGTTGTCAGTCACGAGCGTCCCGAACACGCTGACGAGCGCCACGGTGAGCCAGTAGCGGCCGGGGATGTAGCGGTCGGCACTGAACTGGAAGGCCAGCGCCACGAGGAGCAGCGCGCCGGTGACGACGGACGTGCCGGTCAGGCCCAAGTTGAGGTTCACGTTCAAGAAGTCCGCAGCCGATTCGCCGACGGTGGTGCACAGAACCTTGATGATCCAGAAGTAGATGGTGACTTCGGGGACCTTGCTGAAGATCAGCTTGCTGGTGGGGGTGGGGGTGGGTGCGGTGGTGGTGTTCATGGGTTCTCGGCCGATCCTGTCGAGTCGACGGCGACCCGTCGTGGGCCGTCATCGGGGCACGGTACGGAAGCGCACGTCATCCAACGGCCTCCCAATGGTCAACGAGCGGTAAACGATCCGGATCGTTGCCCGAGGTGGGATCGGCCCAGCCGCGTCCGCTAGGTCGACACCCCGACCTCAGGTGGGGCGGGCACGGCGTGGCCGAAGGTGAGCACGAAACGCGGTGTCGGAGTCCCGAGGTAGACGAGGCTTCCGCCCTCGGCCTCGGCCAGGGAGCGAGCCAACGCCAGCCCGATGCCCCGCTCCTTCGTGCGGTCGGCGCGTCGTCGGAACGCCTCTTCAGGATCGCCGTGGATGCCCGGGCCGCCGTCGCTGACCTCGATCCGCAACCAGTCTCCACACGCGGTCACCACGACCAAGACGTCGCCAGCGCCGTGTTCGACGCTGTTGGCCAAGAGCACGGAGAGGATCTGGCGGACTGCAGCTGTCGAGATCAGGGGTACCACGTCGGTGTCCGACCCCACCACCCTCAAGTTGCGCTGCTGTGCGGCCAGCGGGCGGCGCCAGGTCCCGTCGATCTCGGCGAGAAGGGTGGCGATGTCGAGGGGGCCCGGATGGGCCGAGGTGTCGCGGGCAAGGCTGATCAGATCCTCGATCGTCGACTCGAGGCCGTCGACTGAAGCGAGCGCCCGCTCGATGGCCTCGGCCTTGTCGACCCCGGGCGTGGCGATGCCGTTCTCCAGGTCCAAACGCAGGCTGGTGAGTGGCGTGCGAAGCTGATGGGACACGTCGGCGCTGAAGGCGCGCTCGCGGGTGATGAGCCTGCCCAGGCGATCCGCCGTGCGATCGAGCGCATCGCCCGCCGCGTCGATCTCCTCAAATCCGGAGGGAGCGTTGCGGACGGTGAAGTCCCCGTCGCCGAGCCGTTGGGCCGCGTCGGCAAGGTGTTCGAGTGGCAGGGCGAGGCGTCGTGCTTGGCGGGCGGCGACGGCCGAGGCCACGGCAACCACGAGGACGGCGAGGGCCGCCATCGTCGCACGGGCTCGCCAGATGCGCGCTTCGATGTCGAAGGCCGGCTCGGCGGCGCGGATGGCGCCGATGATGACCTCGTCGCGCGACACCGGCACGGCGGCCACGACCTCACCGAGGTAGCGACCGTCGGCGGCGGTGCCGGTCAGGGCCTGATCGACAAGCGGGTCAGCCGTCGTGGGACCCCGTCCGGCGAGGAGGGTCCCGTCCACTCCGTACAGCCCCAAGTTCGTGCCGTCCTCGGGCACCGGCAGCTCGCTCGGGTCGACGACTGCCGGAAACTCTGACGGGATCTCGATCGTGGCCGCCGCAGCCTCGCGCTGCAGGCTGAGTCGGGCGTCGTTCCAATACGTGTTCGACACGGCGATGGCGAGCGGCACAGCGAAGCCGGCCACGGCGAGGGTGACGACCGCCACGATGGTGGCGAGGATGCGGCGCCTCACGGCAACTCGAGGCGGTAGCCGACGCCGCGGAGGGTCGTGATCGTCACGGGGGGCGGGTCACCGAGCTTTCGACGGAGCGCAGAGATGTGCATGTCCAGTGTCTTGGTCGATCCGAACCAGTGCTCGTCCCAGACGCCGCTCATGATCCGCTCGCGTGTGAGGGCCCGGCCCGCTTCTTGCACCAGCAGGATGAGGAGATCGAACTCCCGAGGCCGGAGCTCGACCTCCCGCCCGGCCACGTGCACACGCCGGGCTGATGGGTCGACGCGAAGATCGCCGACCTCGAGCAGGCGGTCGACACTCGGTCCGGACTCCAGGCGATCCCGGCGAAGGTGGGCGTGGACTCGGGCCAGGAGCTCGGCGAGCCGAAAGGGCTTGGTCAGGTAGTCGTCGGCGCCTGCGCCGAGTCCGGCGATGACATCGGTCTCATCGGCCCGAGCGGTCAGCATCACGATCCGGGACCGATTCCCTGCGGATCGGAGTCGCCGGCACACCTCGATGCCGTCGATGTCCGGCAACCCGATGTCGAGGAGCAGGAGATCGAAGTCGGCCCGTTGGCACTGCTCGAGTGCAGCACCTCCGCGCTCCACCCACGTCACGGCGTAGCCCTGGCCTTCGAATGCGGTGACCAGCCCCCGCCCGATGGGCTGATCATCTTCGACAACAAGGATCCGGAGGTCCGTCACACGGAGAATGTACGACCCACCGCCTTGCGCGCCGTTGTCACCGCTGCCGAATTTGCCGTCCGTTGACCCCGGCCCCACGATTCAATCGGCCTGTTCGGCTCCGCTTGCGTCCTTCGTGACCGTGGCGGTGACGGGCTTGGCATCCCGTGCGCTCACCGTGACGGTGACACCGAGTTGGTCGGAGGACGTCGTGTACAGGCTGTACTCGTTGGCGGGGAAGTGGCCGGGTGCGCCGCTGTTGTCGACGTGCGTGACCCGACTGGCTCCAGGGGCCATGGTGAAGGCATCGGGAAGGGCGAGGTAGTAGTGCTCGGTGGTGTTCGTGGTCGAATCCGTGAAGGTGTAGAAGACCTCGAAGTTGGTCAGCGGCGCCGTGCCTGTGTTGGTGAGGGCGATCTCGAGATGGTCGTCCGCGGTCTTGCCGGTGGCGGCATCGACGTTGTTCTCCACCAGCACGGAGTCGATCGTGAGCGTGTCGACGGTGGAGGTGTTGGTGATCGGGTTGTCGGCCACGGGCAGCACCTGGACGCCGCCGGTCGGGGCGGCACTCGACGCCGTTGCGGTGGTGGTGGTGCCGGCGTTGGTGGATGAGTCGGAGCCACAGGCGGTCAGGACGACTGCAGCTGCAAGTCCAGCTGCCAGCAACAGGGCACGGGGGCGTCGGTTGAGGGTGGTCATGGGTTCGCTCCTCGGGTGGGGGACGTCGGTCGACGGAAGCTGTGCACGTAGGCGATGCTGAGCACGATGGGCCCGAGAACGAGCCAGATGACGTCGCCGTAGGTCTTGACGAAGAGGTGACCGATCGAGAAGCTGGCGTACTTGTCCTTCACGTCGGTCATGGCGAAGGCGAACCGTTCGAAATGCTTCTCGAACGACGCGGCCTCGAGGTTGGTGCGGATGGTCTCGTAGGTGCCGAAGTGCGACAAGATCAGGTTCTCGTGGGGCTTGCCCACGTTGAGCGCCGCAAAGAGTCCCCCGGGCACCTGGTTGTCGGGGTCGAGCGTGTCACCGATCTGCGGAAGGATGAGCACGACGGCGAGCCACAGACCGAGGGCCAGGATCAGTCCGTTGGCGGCGACCTTCGAACGGGCAGTGAAGATCACGCCGATGAAGAAGAAGGCACCGAGATAGGCGACCGCCGCCAGGTAGACGAAGGCGAGCTTGACCACGTCGGTGCCGGTGACCCAGCCATGGCCGACGACGCCGAGGCTGATCACGGCGATGCCAACCGTGGCGGTGACGTACGTGGCGATGAGCCCGAAGGCGCCGATGGCACCACCCGCCGCCAACTCGCCGCTGGTGACAGGGCGGGACCGCAACAGCGGCAACGTGCCGGAGGATCGCTCACGGGTCACCGAGAGATAGCCGAGGGCGATGCCGACGACGGCGCCGATGATGGCGACGTACTCGAGTGCGCCTCGGAGGAGCGACAGCAGCCGCAGCGGTGACGGAGCGACCCGTTGGATGCCGTTGGCGCGTGCCGCTTGCAGATAGACGTTGTAGTCCTCCAGTTGGCTCCGGTAGTCGACCGCGGCGATGTAGATCGACGCTGCGGTGGCCACCAGCGCGATCAAGAGCAGCGCGATGAGCACCCGACTACGAACGGCAGCTCGGTACTCGTGGCGAGCCAACGCGACGATCCGCTGGTGCGAGTCAGTCATCAGAGCTGGCCTCCGCGTAGTCGTGACGGTTGATGAGCACCCCAGCGAGGACGACCAACGCACCCAGCAGCGCAAGGAGCGGCACGATGCGGAGCACGGGGCCGGTTCCGAGGCTGGAGCTGGTCGTCTCGAGGATCTGCGCACTGGCCGTCTTGTACTGCTCGCTCACCGACAACGGCCGGGCCTGGGCGGTGATCTGGAAGAACCGCTGTGACGTGCTGACCGGATCGCTAATCGGGTTGAGAGAGCTCGTCGGACGCAGCCCGGACGTGAACTGCGGCATGGCGAAGGTGACGATCAGCCACACGCCCAGCGAACCCAGCAGCGCCAGAGACCGACGTCTCGTGAGGAGTACGGCGACAATGCCGATCAGCACGAATGTCATGAGGTACAGCCAGGACAGGAGGTAGAACCCGGCGAGGCGACCGACCTGATCCGCCGTCGGGAAGTAGCCATTGGCGATGCGCAGGGCGGCGATGCCAACCGCGAAGCTCGCACCGAGAGCTGCGACGACGACCGTGGCCGTGCCGGCGAGCTTTCCGGCCAGGTACCCGAACCGGGTCATCGGGCGAGAGAAGAGGAGGCGGCCGATGCCGGTCGACTGGTCATCGGCAAGCGCCAGATGCCCGACGATGATGGCCATCAGGGCACCGATGAGCGGGAGGTAGATGGCGAGGTTCGACAGCAGCGCGAGCGGCGGGACCTGGAGGAACGGGTTCGGCGGTGCCGCCCTGCCTTCGGTGGCGAGCAGGCCGACCGCTTCGTCGTACACCCGCACGATCGTGTTGTGGCTCGACCAGCCGATGATGCCGGCCAGCACCGTGACGGCGACCAGCATCCCGACGAAGGCGGCGAACACGCGGCGTCGGCACAGCGACTGCACCTCCTGGACGGCGATGGTGGTCGCCGTCATGTCGTGGCTTCCATCTTGAGGTAGATGTCCTCGAGTGATGCCTCGTCGGGGAAGTGGCGAATCGTCTCCGCAACCGTGTCCTTGTAGACGACCACGCCGTGGTTGAGCACGCCGATGGTGGTGCACACCTTGGCCACCTCGCTCAGCAGGTGGGTGTTCATGAACACGGTCATCCCCAGCTCGCGGTTGAGGCGCTGGATGGTGTCGCGCAGTTGGCGGACGCCGAGCGGATCCAGACCCGCGGTCGGCTCGTCGAGGAACAGCACGAGCGGGCGGTGCAAGATCGATTGGGCGATCCCGATCCGCTGACGCATCCCCGTCGAGAACGAACCCACTCGTCGATCAGCGAGGTCGGTGCAATCCAGGAACGCCAGGGTTTCGGCCACCGCGGCTCGTGGGCCATCGACACCGGAGAGCTTGGCGAAGAACTCCAGGTTCTCGGCCGCAGTCATGTGGCCGTACAGGCGGACGTCAGCCGGCAGATACCCGATGCATCCCCTGACCGACCGTCTTTGCTGGACGACGTCGAACCCACCGACGCGGGCGACGCCCGCCGACGGCGCCAGCAACGTGGTGAGGATGTTCACTGCCGTGGTCTTGCCGGCACCGTTGTGACCGAGGAAGCCGAAGACCTCGCCCGGCTCGATGGCTAGGTCGATCCCGCGCAAGACCTCACGGTCATGGTCGTAGCGGTGCCGCACACCCTCCATCTCGATGGCAGGAACGCCCATGTGTGTCGGTCTCCTCGGTTGGGTGGTCGGGTAGTGCCTCTGCTCGACCTCGTGCCCGGACAGTGACCCTGTGAAGCCGAAGTGCTCCTGAAGCAGGCTGAACTGCACCTGAAGCGCGTCGCGCTCGGGCGGGCGCACTTCAGCGGTGCTTCAGGTCGGACGATGCAAGGTGCGAAGATCCGGCACGCCACAGGAAGCGCGAGGCATCGATGCGACTGCTCGTCGTCGAGGACGAGAAGAAGTTGGCCGCCTCGCTCAAGCGCGGCCTCGAAGCAGACGGCTTCGCCGTGGACGTGGCCCTCGACGGGACCGAGGGTCTGTGGATGGCCCAGGAGAACGACTACGACGCCATCGTGCTCGACATCATGTTGCCCGGCGTCAACGGCTACAAGATCTGCGGACAGTTGCGCGACGAAGGCAACTGGACACCGATCCTGATGCTGACCGCCAAAGAAGGCGACCTCGATGAAGCCGAGGCGCTCGACACCGGCGCCGACGACTTCCTGCGCAAGCCGTTCGCGCACATGGTGCTCGTGGCCCGCATCCGTGCCTTGCTCCGCCGCCCGGGCGATCGTCCCGTCGTCATGTCCGCCGGCGACCTGCGCGTCGACCCGAACAAGCGGAGATGCTGGCGAGGTGACACCGAGGTCGACCTGCGAGCCCGCGAGTTCTCCGTGCTCGAATACCTGATCCGCAACGCGGGCGACGTCGTCTCGAAGCAGGACATCTTGGACCACGTCTGGAACTACGAGTACGACGGTGACCCGGCCATCATCGAGGTCTACGCCCGCAACCTCCGCAAGAAGATCGACATCCCGTTCGCGCGGAGCAGCCTCCAAACCGTCCGAGGGGCGGGCTACCGCCTCGCGCAAGACGGCGGCTGACGAACGTGGCGCGCCTTCCCGCATCTGTCCGTGTCCGCACCACCATCAGCGCCACCCTCACCGTCGCCGCTGCGCTGATGATCAGCAGCATCGGCCTCGTCACCATCTTGCGATCGACCATGACGGCCAACGTGGACACGGCCCTCCGCCTGCGCGCCACCGACATCAGCGCCATCATCCAAGGCGGCAACCTCCCGGACGCAGTGGCCATCGAGGGCGAACAGGACGGCTTCGTCCAGGTCGTCGACGACTCCGGCACCGTGCTCACCTCGAGCAGGAACATCGCCGGCGAAGCTCGCCTCACGAGCGAACCAGCCGGTCGAACGCTCGACATCACCAACAGCCCGGTGGACGTCGGCACCTTCCGGGTCTACGTGCACGATACGGGCACCGCAGATCGCTTCGCCGTGATCGTGGGGTCCTCACTCGAGAACGTCGACAACACCATCGAGGTCGTCGCCGCGTTGCTGGTCCTCGGCATCCCGTCACTCGTGTTGCTCGTCGCCCTGGTCACCTGGACGGTGGTGGGGCACGCGTTGAAGCCGGTGGAAGCGATCCGGGCCGAGGTGGCCGATATCGGCGGCGCCGATCTGCACCGGCGCGTGCCGGCACCGACCACGCACGACGAGATCGGTCGCCTGGCCATGACCATGAACGCCATGCTCGATCGCCTCGAGGCGGCCAGCGACCGGCAGCGCAACTTCGTGTCGGATGCGTCCCACGAACTGCGGACCCCGATCGCCACCGTCCGCCATGAGCTCGACGTCGCCCGGGCCGACCCCAGCGTCGACCTCGAGGTCGTTCTCGACGACATCACCGAAGAGAACCAGCGCATGCAGCACCTGGTCGACGACCTCCTCCTCCTGGCGCGTGAAGACCAGACGCTCCTGGCCGCCCAGAGCTCGCTCGCCAAACATGCCATCGTCGACCTCGACGACCTCGCTCTCGTCGAAGCCCATCGTCGCCGGCCTCCCGGGCCTGCCGTCGACACCCGACTCCAGGCCGAGGCACAGATCTACGGCGACGAACGCCAGATCACCCGGGTCCTCGCCAACCTCGTCGACAACGCCATCCGCCACGCGCAGGAGGCCGTCCGCATCGAGATCGACGCCGGTGACGGCACTGCCATCCTCCACGTCGACGACGATGGCCCCGGCGTTGCGGCTGCCGATCGGTGGCGCATCTTCGAACGCTTCACCCGTGCCGACGACGCGCGGTCACGAGGTGACAGCGGCGGCTCGGGCCTGGGTCTTGCCATCGCCAGAGATCTCGTCTCGAACCACGGGGGAACGATCATCGTCACCGACAGCCCGGAGCTCGGCGGTGCACGGTTCACCGTCGCACTGCCCCTCGCCGTCCGCCCGCACTGAGGGTTCGACCACCGACCGCCGTCCCGGAACCACGCGCATCACGCCGTGCCAGTCACCGGAGTCCAGCTCCACTTCAGGACGCTTCAGGTCGGGTACAGGGCGCACCCCTCAGGATCGTGGATGACCTCCCCCCTACCGAATGGAGCCCCATGGCAACCTCTCGCACACGACGCATCCTCTACACCGGCGCCGCCTCGGTCGGCATCTTCACAGGAGCAGCGGGCATCGCAGCCGCCGCCACCGGTCCGTCCACGCCCGTCCCGCCTGCCGCCACATCAGGTGCCGACAACCAAGACGCGACACCGGGCTACACGGCATCCATCACCACCGGCGACGACGAGAACGAGGCTGCGCTCCAGGGCCTGGCCACCGTGACCGCGGACCAGGCCATCCAGTCCGCCACCACGTCCACCGGCGGCACGGCAGGTGCAGCTGAGCTCGAGAACGAAAACGGCAACGTCGTCTACGGCGTCGAGGTCACCCTCTCCGACGCTTCGAAACTCGACGTGAAGGTCGACGCCGGAACCGCAGCAGTCGTCTCCCAGGAGTCCGGCGGTGACGAAGCCGACGACGCCGAAGGCCCGAACACCGAGGACGACGCAACCGAAGGCGACGGCGCCGAGCACGCTGGCCAGGCCGACGGCACCGAACAGAACGAGGACTGATTCTTCAAGACGTCAGACATGGACGGAACGAGGGGGCGACCGCGGTCGCCCCCTCGTTCGTCGACCGCCCAGCATCCGAAGGTGCTGCCAACGTTCGTGCTCAGGTGCGCATGGGCCAGTACGGGCGACGGCCCTCGGGGAGGTCGGCGCGGGCCGGGTTGGCCTGGTCGCGACCCGACAGGATCGGGGCCTCGAGACCCCAGTCAGCGCCGATCTCCGGGTCGTCCCAGGCCACACCCAGCTCATCGGCGGGGTTGTAGTAGCCGTCGACCAGGTAGGTGATCGTCATGTCGGTGAGGCTGGCGAACCCGTGGGCCACACCCGGTGGGATGTAGATGCCCCGGTGCGGGTTGGTGCCATCGGCCGTCACGCCCAGATCGGTGGAGATGGTGGCTCCATCGGTCGGGCCGCCCACCCGCAGGTCGTGCAGGACCACGCGGGCCGTGCCGTAGGGGACGTACCAGTAGTCGGACTGGTGCAGGTGGTAGTGCAACCCCACCAGACAACCGGCCACCCGGTCACCCCGGTTGCCCTGGATCATCTCGCGCCCGGCCGGGAACCACTGCCGGCGGTAGGTCTCGACGAAGTAGCCCCGCTCGTCTCCGTGGACGTCGGGCTCCACGAAGTACACGCCTGCGATCACGTCGGATTCGGTCACCTTGGCCATGGGCCGAGTCTGGCACGCCCGCCGCCGACGACGGAACCGGCTCCACCACGCGCCGCGTCTCCTCGGGGTGCCCGAGCGGCGCAGGGCACCGGTATACGATCGCCGGGTCCGAAGCGGCCTGGTGGGCCGACTCCGCGCCGACACCCCGTGATGATCACCTCCTCGGACGCCGCTCCCCGCTCCCCGGCACCTGCCGACCAGCGCATGACCTGGCGACGGCGGGCATGTGTGCTCGCCGTGCTGTTGGTGCCGGTCATCGTGTTCTTCGCGCCGTCCATCTTCGACGGCAAGGCACCCGGCGGCTTCGACCTCATCTACCTCGGCTCGCCCTGGCGCGACACCGACCCCCGACCGGCGTCGATGGGTTCGCCGGTGCAGGTCGACCAGGCGGAGCAGCTGCCCTGGGTGGACGCCATGTGGGAGCAGATCGGCGACGGCCAGTGGCCGGGCTGGAGCCCCAACGTCGGCGGCGGCATCGCGGCCGGCAGCAACCCGGTGTTCGCCTCGTATTCGGTCTTCACCGTGCTCGGCGTGCCGTTCGACCCGGCCATCGGTGTGGTCGTGCGGGCCGTCACCAGCGTGCTCGTGGCCGAGCTCTTCCTCTACGCGTTCCTCCGTCGCCTGCGCTTCCGGCGCGGTGCCGCCGTGTTCGCCGCCGTCGCCTACGCCTTCTGCGGTACGCCCGTGGCGTTCTACTCGCGCAACGCCATCCCCCTGCTGCTGCCGGTCCTGCTCTACGTCGTGGACCGGCTGGCCGAACGGGCCTCCCCCGGTCGGATCCTGGCCGTTGCCGCCGCCGTGGCCGCACTGTGGCTCGAAGGCTTCCCGGCCATGCTCGTGCACGCCGTGCTCATCGCTGGCGCCTGGTGGGTGCTGCGTGTCGGCATGGCCGAGTCCTGGCACCTGCGATCGTGGTCCGTGGTGCAACGGTGGCTCCGCTCCGGGATCGCCTTCGGCGTGGCCATGGTGCTCGGCTTGGGTGTGGTGGCCTGGAGCCTCGCCCCGTTCGCGCTCCAGATCGGCTACAACAACGTCTTCTCGGCTCGGGGTGACGGCACCGCTCCCCTCCCTACCTTGACCTCCTGGTGGCTGCTCGACGATGCCGCCCTCGGACCCCCGCAGCTCGGCCCGTGGTTCGCCCCCCTCAACCCGTACGAAGGCCTGTCGGCCGTGGGAACCCTCGTGGTCCTGCTGAGCATCGTGTTCGTGGTGCTCACCGTGTGGGCCACCGTGCGCCGCCGAACCGAACGCTCGTCGGTGGCCGACGTGGTGCTGGCCACCGACGAGGCCACGTCGGTGCGGCGGGCCACCACCGCCTTTTGGGGGGTGGGCGCCGGGATCATGAGCATCGCCATCTACATCGGCGGGCCGCTGCTCGACGGGCTCGCCCTGCTCCCGGGGATCGCTGGCAACCCGATCGGTCGGCTGCGGTTCGTGCTCGATCTGGCCGTGATCATCCTCGCGGCTGCCGGCCTCGACCTCACCGTGCGCGTGCTCGAGCGCCGGTGGGCCACCGCCGAGGAACGCGCCGTCGCCGAGCGCGGCCGCAACCTCGTGGGCCTCGGCGCGGCGCTCGTGTTCGGCGCGGGCGTGTCGTGGCCGATGCTGTCGACCTTGGGCACCTACCGGATCACCCTGATCAACAACCGCGAGGTGGCCCTCGAGAACTGGGGGCTCGAGCTGGCGCAGCTCGCCGTGGGCCTGGTCGCCGCCGGGCTGGTGATCGTCTTCGCCCGCCGCCAGGCCCGATCCGGTGGTTGGCTGCTGATCGGCGTGATCCTCGCTGCGGTCACCTTCAGCCAGGTCGGTCTGCCCCTGCGGAACTTCTCACCCCAGATCGATCGCGCCTTCTACTACCCGACCAATGCCGGCAACGAGGCCATGCGAGACGTCGCTCCAGCCAACGGGGTCGACGACGACCGACCCACGACCCGGATGATCGGCAGCGGGATGGGAACCTACAAGCCCAACACGGCGATGATCGAGGGTTTCGCGGACACGCGCTCGCACGCCTTCCAGGACCCGGAGTGGGAGGACCTGGTCGTCGCCGTCTTCCCCGCCGCGTACGCCACCGACGCGCTCAAGATCAACGCCAACTTCCATGGCGAGATCCGTTGGGGCTCACCGGTGATGGACGACCTCTCGCTCGGCCTGCTCGTGATGTCGAGCAGCGAGGTGCCGCTCGGTGATGCCGTCGCACCACCGGAAGCCACACGATGGGAGACGGTGACACCCGACGACTCGGTCACGGGGCTGGGTCCGTCCGCGCCGATGGTGGGCGTCGACCTCCGCCTCCGCGGCAACTCGGCGTGCATCGGGGGCGACGTGGTGATCACCACGACACCGCAGGACGGCGACCCGGCCCGATCGACTCGACCGGCGGACGACGCACGCTTCGCCGCCATCAACGGCACCACCGTTCCCTTCGCCGTCGCCCTCGATCGTGGCCAGTCGGCCCAGCCCACCACCGTGACCGTCGCGCTCGATCGGGGCGCGCCCGGCTGCGCCGTCGAGGTCGGCTTCACCGACGACCCGGAGCCGACGCTGGCCGCCGGCACCTTCACCACACCAGCCGGCGTCGATTGGGTGCTGACCAGCGCCGAGTTCGGATGGCACTACGAGCGGCCGAGCGCCCATCCGATGCTCCGGGTCGTGGGCGACTGGCAGCCGGCGCCCGATCCGGCCACGGCCCTCGCCCGGGCCATGGATCCCGACCGCACCGCCACCAGCCCCCTCCCGGTGGCGGGGGCGGGCGAACCAGCCGCCGACGGCACCGATGGCACGGTCACGACGTGGGCGGCCGACGGCAGCGGCATCACCGCCACGGTCGATGCGCCGACCGACGGGCTCGTGGTGGCCTCGTTCAACGACGCGCCTGGCTGGCGGGTGTACGTGGACGGTGTCGAGGAGACCCTGGTGCAGCCCGACGGCGCCCTCCTGGGCGTCCAGGTCCCCCCCGGCGTGCACGACGTCCGGTTCGCCTACGCCATGCCCGGACTGCGGCTGGGCGTCGCCGCCACGGCCCTGGCGCTGCTGGCCTGCGCCGCCCTCGGGATCCTGGCCTGGCGCGGGCGTCGCCGGGCCGCCTGACCGACGGGGTCGATCAGGACCCGGAGTGCTGCCGACCGAAGCCGGGTGGCGCAGGGTGGGAGAGGTAGACGAGGCGACGCTGTTCGCGGTTGGCCCGGCGGACGGCGGCGATGATGATGCCGGCCGTGAGCAGGATGAGCGCCATCACCTGGATGCTGGCGGCCAGGAAGGCCGTGGGATAGCGGGGCACCTCTTCGGTGTCGAGGAACTCGAAGATGATGGGGATGCCGAGGAGCCAGGCGATCGCCGTGCCGATGATGGCCCCGTAGCCGTAGAAACGGGAGGGCCGCGAGTCTCGGTACAGCCCGATGGCTGATTGCAGGATCCGCCAACCGTCCTGATAGGTGGAGAGCTTGCTCTCGGAGCCGTCGGGCCTGGCCACGTAGGCCGTCGGGTGCTCGCCGACTCCCACCTGGAGGTCGGCTGCGTGGACGATGAGCTCGGTCTCGATGTCGAAGCCCGTGGTCATGGCCGGGAACGATTTCACGAAGCGGCGGGTCATCACCCGGTAGCCCGAGAAGACGTCGTTGTAGTCGGTGCCGAACAGGCGCCGGTACAACCCCGAGAACACCTTGTTGCCGATGACGTGACCGGACCGGTACTCCTCGCCGTCGGTGCTCGCCGCCGTGATCCGCTCGCCCACCACCATGTCGAGGCCGTTCGAGAGGGCCAGGTGCACCAGCGCCGGAGCGGCTGCGGCCTCGTAGGTGGCGTCACCGTCGACCATCACGTAGAGATCGGCTTCCACATCGGCGAACATCCGGCGCACGACGTTGCCCTTCCCGCGCTCGGCCACGTGGTGCACGATGGCTCCCGCGGCGCGGGCGACATCTGCGGTGCCATCGGTCGACGCGTTGTCGAACACGTGGATGGCCGCTGCGGGCAGCGCGGCCGCCATGTCGGTGACGGTGGCGTGGATGGCTGTTGCCTCGTTGAAGCACGGGATGACCACGGCAACAAGGGGCGGCTCGTCGGCCGTCGAGCGGCGGGGGTCGACCTCGGGCATGGCCAGCGACAGTACCCCAGGGCTCGGATCGCCCTGCGCACCCCGTCGAACCACCCAGGGAGCCGAGGGCGGCCGTCTATGCTCGGCGCATGGCCCAACCAGCGCGGACGTCCGCCGTCGACCCGTCGGAGCGTCCCACCGTCGAGGAGCCTGCGGCCACCATCGCTGCGCTCGAGGACCGGCTCGCCGAGCGGGAGCTCGAGGTGCTGCGGCTGCGCGACCTGCTCATCGGCGCCGAGGCCGAGCTGGGCACGCTGGCCGGCACGATCCTCTCGCTGCGACGCGAGCTCGAGGCCATCGGCGATCTCCCCGACCGCTACAACGCCGTCATGGGCTCCACCACGTGGAAGGCCATGTGGGCGGTGATGACGCCCTACCGAAAGGTGCGAGAGCGGGTCGGGGCGGCGCGGTGAGCAGCGCTGCTCCCCGGTTCTCGGTCGTCACCCCCGTCTACGAAACGCCCGCCTTCCTGCTCGAGGAGTGCATCGCCTCGGTCGAGGGCCAGACGACCCCGGACTGGGAGCTGCTCCTGATCGACGACGGGTCGACGGCTCCCCACGTCCACGCCATCCTCGATGCCGCCGCCGCCCGCGACGCCCGGATCCGGGTGGTCAAGCGTGCCCAGAACGGCGGGATCGTCGCCGCCTCCAACGATGCCGTCGCCCTCGCCCGCGGGGAGTTCCTGGCCCTGCTCGACCACGATGACCTGCTCCACCCTGACGCCCTCGCCGCCTGCGGCGACGTGATCGCCCACGACGTCGACTACGTCTACAGCGACTCCGACCTCATCGACGAGGACGGCAACCACAGCGAGGCGTTCTACAAGCCGGGCTGGTCGCCGGATCGCTTCCGCTGCCAGATGTACACGAACCACCTCGGCATCCTGCGACGTTCGCTGGTGGAGCGGGTGGGCGGCTTCCGGGCCGGGTTCGAGGGCTCGCAGGACTTCGACCTCGTGTTCCGCTGCGTCGAGCAGGCCCGCCGGGTCGTGCACGTGCCCCGCGTGCTCTATCACTGGCGCATCACCGAGCAGTCGGTCAACGCCAGCCCCGAGGCCAAGCCCTATGCCTGGATCGCCGGTCGCCGAGCCATCGCCGCCCACCTCGAGCGCACCGGTTTCGAGGCCACCGTGGAAGAGGACATGGCCATCCCCGGCCTCTACCGGCTCCGCCCGGCGCTGCGGGAGACGCCGATGGTCAGCATCGTCATCCCCACCGGCGGTGGTCGCAAGGAGGTGGCCGGCGAGGTGGTGCTCCTGGCCGAGCGGTGCATCGCCTCCATCACTGGACTGTCCACCTATCAGGACTTCGAGATCGTGCTGGTGGTCGATGACCACGTCGACGGCGACGACGTCCAACGCATGGTGGACGCCGGCGACGAACGGCTGCGGGTGATCCCCTACCGCCGCCCGTTCAACTTCTCCGACAAGTGCAACGTGGGCGTGGTGCATTCCCGAGGCGAGCACGTCCTGCTGCTCAACGACGACACCGACGTGCTCACCCACGACTGGCTCGAGCACCTCGTCATGTACTCCCGGGTCGACGAGATCGGCGCCGTCGGGGCGCGGCTGCACTTCGGCGACGGCCGCCTCCAGCACGTCGGCCTAGGCGCCCTGCCCGGCATCGCCTTCGGCCACTTCTACCGCGGCTTCCCCGGCGACCACCCCACCTACTACGGCATGGCCGACCTCCCCGGGAACTTCCTCGGCGTGACCGGTGCATGCCTCATGTCCCGCCGCGAGGTCTACGACGAGGTCGGCGGTCTCTGCACCGACCTGCCGGGCGCCTACAACGACGTCGACTACTGCCTCAAGGTGCTCGACGCCGGCTACCGGATCACCTACTCCCCCGGCGCTCGACTCCGGCACCACGAATCGGCCTCACGGGTGGCCGAGGTCCAGCAATGGGAGCGCGACACGCTCGAGCGGCGCTGGTGGCGCTGGCGCGAAGGCGACCCGTACTACAACCGCAACTTCCGCCAGGACAGCCTGGACTTCGTGCGACCTCGCATGCTGCGTGACGGGTCGGTCGTCTCCAACGGACGATGACGGCGCCAGCCGTGGTCAACCGACGGTGACGACCTCGCAGCGAACCAACGTGTTGCCGCCCGGTTGGCGGGCATCGATGGCGAACACGCACACGGATCGCGAGCCGGGGGCGAGGCCGTCGATGGTGACGGCCGCACCACGAGCGGCGCCGTAGCCGGGAAAGACCGCAGCCACGTCGGGCCGGATGCCGTTTGCCACCACATTCGCCCGCCCGACACCGTCGACGTAGACGTGCACCGCCGTCGCATCGGCCGTGTCCGGGTCGATCGTCCACCCCTTCACCACCACCTGCCCGGGTACCTTCGAAGCCAGCACGAACGCCCCGAGCGGCGACCCGCTGGGCACGACCACCGTGGCGCAGGACAGGAGGGTGTTGGCACCACCGCCAGCGGCGTCGATGGCGAACGTGCACACGACGCGGGGGCCCGGTGCCAGCTCGCGGATCTGCACGTCGAACCCGTGGAGGTCGCCGAACAGGCCGTCATCCGGGGGCACCTGATCGGTGGCCGACGCGGCGGGCACGTTGGCCCGACCCACACCATCGACGTAGACGTGCACCGCCACCGGCGCCGTCGTGTCGGGATCGAGGGCCCAACCCCGCACGACCACCGAACGCGGCCCTCCGACCGACGCGGTGACCGCCCCGCGTGGCGCGCCCGATGCCACGCGGACCTCGCGGCAGTCGAGCAATCGGTTCGCGCCGGTGCCGGCCGACTCGATGGCGAACGTGCACACGCTGTGCACGCCGGGGTCGAGACCGCCGACGTCCACCTGGAAGCCGTGGGCTTCGCCGACCCCGGGGAACGACGCGTCGAGGTCCGGACGGGCGACGTCGGCCACGGCGGCGCGGCCGATGCCGTCGACGTAGACGTGGACCGGGATGCTCGCCCTGGTGTCCGGATCCAGGGCCCAGCCCCGCACGCTGACCGAACCGGCACCGACGCGGACATCGTCGATGACGCCGAAGGGTGAGCCGTCGGGCACGGTGACGATGCGGCAGTCGAGCAGTCGGTTGGTGCCCGTGCCGGCCGATTCGATGGCGAAGGCGCACACGCTGTGGCGCCCGGGAGCCACCCCGGTCACGGCGACGTCGAAGCCGTGCGCCTCTCCGAAGCCTGGGTAGCGCTCGGCCACGTCCGGCCGCGGGTCGCCGGCCAGCACGTTGGCCCGGCCGACGCCGTCGACGTACACGTGGATCGGGATGCTGGCCACCGTGTCCGGATCGATGGCCCAGCCCCGCACGGTCAGGCCGTTGGGCTGGAAGGTGACCGACTCCACCACCCCCGTCGGCGAGCCGGCGGTGACGTGCACGCGACGGCACCCGAGCAGCGCGTTGGCGCCTCGCCCGACGCCGATGGCAAAGGCGCACGCCTCGTGCGGCCCCGGCGACAGGCCGAGGACCTTGATGGCGAACCCGTGGTCGGTCCCCCACGGGGCATGGGAGGAGGCCGTGGAACCGTTCGCGCGGTTGGCGGGCTGGCTCGCCCGGCCGACGCCGTCGACGTAGACGTCGATGCGCACCGGCCCGGCCGTCTCGATGTCGAGGGCCCAGCCGGCAAGGCGCAACCCTCCCCCGACGTCGTCCACCGACTGGAGCGCGCCGGTGGGCGCGACGAGCTGACCGGCGCGAGCCGCAACCGACGACCGGATGCGGGCGAGCTGGCTGTAGAGGAGGTTCCCGGGGCACCCGGTGGAGCCCGTGTCGCGGTGTCCGACGATCCGCGGCAACAGCAGGGTCGTGCCGGGGTCGTGCAGCTCGTTGCCGTTCTTGGTCGTGAACGCCACCGTCCCCGCAGGGTCGACCCCGTGCACGCTCAGCTTCCAGGCCAGGATCTCGGCCGTCGCCGACAGCGCCGCCGAGGTCGGCGCCGATGACGTGAAGTCACCGAGCATCACCACACCGGTGCTCCCGGCGTTGAAGCCGCGGGCGTGGCCACCGATCACGGGCGCGAGCAGGCCACCACCACGCGCCTCCCAGATGCGGCCGAACCGGTCGACGGCGAAGTTGTAGGCGATGTCGTCCCAGCCGTTGGCGTCCATGTGGTAGGCCTGGATGCCGCGGAGGATGCCGGGCACCTCGGTCTCTCTGTAGGCGTTGGCGCTCACGGAGTGGTGCACGATGCCGAGCGACACGTCGTCGGCGTACTCATACTCCTTGCCCGGCCGGGCACCCCACGACGAACGGCTCCGGATGGCCGGCGTTGACCAGCCGGCGGCGCCAGCAGGCTCCTGCTCGACCTCGATGCGGCGACTCGACTCGGCCTCACGCACGAGAAGCACGTCGGCCTGGTCGCCGAGCAGAGCCGGCACGTTCACCTGATAGGCATCGGCGGCGCGGACCCAGATGGGCGCCGACGAGATCGTGCCATCTGCAGGCGACGGCCCGTCGGGCGCCTCATCGAGCGCCACCTCGGCCTCGCGCCAGGGCTCCCAACCGTCCGCGCCGTGGACCCGCACCAGCACGGGCTGGTCGGCCCGAGCGACCTCCACCGGCACCGACACGCCGATCGTGCTGAACGCATCGACGGCGGTGACCGGGCTCTGCGCCCGATCGCGGGCCACGGCCACGTCGGCCAGGTCGGGCTCCCCGCCCTCGGGGTCGCCGTCCGCACGGGGCTCCTCGGAAGTGGTGACCGCTCCGGCGGCCGGCACCGGCACCAACGACACCGACATGCGGTCGAGGCGGAGCTCGGCGACGGTGGTGAACGACGGGAGGGGTGCCAACGCCAGCAGCGCGCCCGCCAACCCGGCCAGCATGACCAGGACCGCCCAGCGACGGTGGCGAACCGACCGGCGGGCGAGCACCGTCACTGCAGGTCGACCACCGAGTGGTCGCCGAGCATCAGGCGTGTGGCCCGAGGGCGGCGTTCGCTGCGGCGCACCTGGACCTGCTTGCCGATCAGCGAGTCCTGCAGTCGCGGCACACCCTCGATGCTGCTCTGCTCGAGCACGATGGTGTGCTCGACCTCGCTGTTGACGATCGAGCACCCGAAGTACACCGCCGTGTACGGGCCGATGTAGCTGTCGCGCACGACCGAGTTCTTGCCGATGATCGACGGTCCCCGCACGACCGAGTTGATGAGTTGGGAACCCTCTTCGAGCACGACTCGCCCTTCGATGCGGGAGTGCTCGTCCATCGTGCCGTCCAGCCGCGGCTCGATCGTCTCGAGCACCAGGCGGTTGCCCTCGAGGAGCGGGTCGAGCTTGCCCGTGTCGATCCACCAGCCGTCGACGACCTCGTGGCGGACCGTGAAGCCGTTGTCGATGAGCCATTGGATGGCATCGGTGATCTCGAGCTCGCCTCGCGGCGACGGCTGGATGGCGGCCACAGCGTCGTGGATGCGGGGATCGAACAGATAGACGCCGACGAGCGCCAGATCGGACGGCGGGTGCTCGGGCTTCTCGACCAGACGCACGACTTCGCCCGTGTCGCCGATCTCGGCCACGCCGAAGCGCTGGGGATCGTCGACGTGGGCCAGCAGGATCTGGGCGGCGGGAATCTCGCCGTCGCCATCGAGCGACGGCCGTCGAGCCTCGTCACGAGCACCCTCGAAGGCGTCGACGAACTCGGCGATTCCCTGGCGGAGCAGATTGTCGCCGAGGTACATGACGAAGTCGTCCTCGCCCAGGAACTCACGGGCGATGACCACGCAGTGGGCCAGTCCGAGCGGTTCGTCCTGGGGGATGTAGGTCACCCTCACCCCGAAGGCGGAGCCGTCGCCGACGGCCTCCATCACCTCGTGGCGCGTCTCGCCCACGATGATGCCGATCTCGACGATCCCCGCTTCGGCCATGTCCTCGATCCCGTAGAACAGGATGGGTTTGTTGGCCACCGGCACCAGTTGCTTCGCGCTGGTGTGGGTGATGGGGCGCAGGCGCGTTCCCGCGCCGCCGGAGAGGATGAGACCCTTCATGGAGCGAGAGTATGACACCTGGCCTTCACCGGGCCTGCGGCGGCCAGAGCCTCCGGCGCGTCAGAGCACCACGGTGCGGCATCCCAACGAGGTCGTCCCACCCGGACCGACGTTCATGGCGTAGACGCACACCTGGTGGCTGCCGGGGGGGCCGGTGACCGTGACCGAGAAGCCGTGCTTGGGGCCGTAGGGCGGCTGTCCGCTGGCCACGTCGGGACGGTGGACGTCAGCCACCCGGGCGACGCCGGCCGTGCCGACATAGACGTGCACGTCGATCGGATCGATCGTGTCGGGATCGAGGGTCCACCCTTCGACGAGGACGGCACCACCGCCGAGGACCTCCACCCGCTCGAGGTTCCCGATCGGCGATCCGCTTCCCAGCATCACCGTCGCGCACCCCAACAGGGTGTTGCTGCCCACCCCGGCCGATTCGATGCCGAATGCGCAGACGACGCGCGGACCCCCGGCGAGACCGGTGATCGTGGTCGAGAAGCCGTGGGCGCTGCCGTAGGCCGGGTACAGGACGGCCACGTCTGGTCGGGCGCCATTCGCCGTCACGTTGGCTCGACCGACGCCGTCCACGTAGATGTGCACCGGGATCGAGGCGGTGGTGTCGGGATCGATGGCCCAACCCTTCACCACCAGCTCGCCCGGCGTCTTCGATGCCGACACGAACGCCCCGAACGGCGAGCCGCCGGGAACGTTGACGACCCGGCACTCGAGGAGGGTGTTCGAGCCGACCCCAGTGGTCTCGATGCCGAACACGCAGACGGATCGACCGCCGGGGGCCAGGTCGCCGAGGTCGGCCGAGAAGCCGTGGTTGGCCCCGTAGGAGGGATACGACGACGACACCGTCGTGCTGGCCTTGTTCGCCGTCACATTGGCCCGTCCGACGCCGTCGACGTAGACGTGCACGGCGATGGCGCCCGTGCCGTCGGGGTCGAGCGCCCAGCCCCCGACGGTCACCTTGTCCGGCGTGACCGTCACGCGCTCGACGGCGCCGATGGGCGAGCCGGCGAGCACGTCGACCCGGCGACAGCCGAGCGTCAGGTTGGGCGTGAGGGGGGCCACGACGTCGACGCCCACCGCGCACACCTCGTGCGAACCGGAGGTGACGGCCACGAAGCGATCGAAGCCGTGGTTCGGACCGGAGTCCGGGTACGAGGCCCCGACGTCGGGGCGCGCCACGTCTGCGCTGCCCTCCCACACCTTGGCGCCGTCGACGGTGATCTTCACCTTGGTCGGGCTCGACGCCTCCTGATCGACGACCCAGCCGCGCACCTGCACGCCGCCCGGCTTCGGGTCGACACCGTCGAGGGTGCCGATCAGCGGCGAGCAGGCACCGCGGCCCGTGGCCAGGTCGCACAGCTCGGCACCGCCGGCGTTGACCACCGACCACGTGAGGCTCGTGCGGGCGTTGCTGGTGACCGGCTTGGACGCGGCGATGGTCACGCCGTAGCCGGAGTCCTGCGCCTGCCAGTAGCGGTACTCACGACCGTTGGCCTCGAACACGTAGAACGGGGAGGTGACCGGGGTCGGGCCGAAGGCGGCGATGGCCCAACCGGCGTAGCCCTCTGCCTTGCTCGGCTGCACGAAGCCGCAGTCGACCTCGCCGACACCGTCGATCCGGCAACGCCGCTGCACCATTCCGCCGAGCCGACCGACGCCTTCGTCACGCCGCACGTTCACGAGCGAGGTGCCGTTGTAGAGCTCGCGGAACCTCACGATGCAGGGGTTGTCGCCCGCCGTTGCGCAGTAGTACCAGGGAGCCCATGCGTAGCGCATCTTGTCGCCGACCGTCGCCGCCTTGCTGGCGCAGTAGCGGCTGGACATGACCTGCGCGGCCTGCTGCGCCGACGTCCGCATGTCGATGGCGGTGGCCGCCGTGAGCGGCCAGTACCCAGCCGAATCGAACTGCCACACGCCGATGCCGGGATGCCAGAAGGCCTTCTGGTAGGCGGTGGACTTGTTGCCGAAGGCGTACAAGGCGCTCTGGGTGTCCCACCGGCTCTGCGTCATGGGGCCGGGAGCGGCGGTGGTGGGTGCCCCGGTCTCGGAGAACGTCATCGGCAGCATCATGGCCGCCAGGCGATCGCGGCTCAGGCCGCAGTCGTTGCGCTCGTAGGCGGTGGCTGCGCTGATGACCTCGTCGAGCGGCTGGCCTCCGAAGGTGCGCACCGTCTGGGCCCCGGCCGGCGAGGCGAACAGGTTGCCGACGGCGACGACGCTGGCGGCGAGCAGCACCAAGCCCACGAACCTCAGGACATACTTCACGAACCGGCCCCCCACATCATCGGACTACGAGCTTCGAGCTGGGCGGCGACCGACGGATCGGCCACCACCAACACGACATCGCCGGCATCTCCCGACGAGAGCGACGACGCCGGGCGGTCGGTGCCGGCGTCGAACACCGGTGCGTCAGCCACGGCCAGGACCCGGCCATCGGTGCCGATCCAGGCGGCCACGACGCGCGGTTCGGCCACGGCCTCGGCCGACGGGTTGCTGGCGCCGCCGTAGACCACGTGGGCCAGCGGCGCGCCGGCGACGTCCTCGTAGCCGATCACGGCGACTGGCTCTCCCGAGGCCGGGCGGGTCCAGTACGTGGCCACGACGAGGGCGCGGCCCGAGCCCGCCACGGGTGCGTCCGCCGTCCTCGTCGACCAGGTGACCGAGGCCACCGAGCCGGCGGGCACGTCGGAGGCAAGCCGGAAGGGCACGGACTCGCCCGTCCGCACCGGGGCCACGAGCGATCGCTGCTCGATGGTACCGAGCGCTGCGCCGCCGGCGTCGGCCAGCGTGGCCGTGACGATGACGCCGCCGGGCGCGTCGGCGCCGCCGCTCGTGACGAGCCCGAGCGCGCCCCAGCCGCCGACGTCGACGGTGCGGACCGAGGCGACCACCACCGACGAGGTCGTCTCTGCCGGCACCGTGGTGGTCGTCGCCGACGCGTCGACCACCACGCCGTCGGGCCCCACGGTGCACCCACCGGTGCTGGCGCAGGCCGGGATGGCGGTGTCGCCGGTGAGCGACGTGGGCGCGGCGATCTCGGGATCGTTCGACGACGACTCGTCGGACACGGTCGCGCTCGGCCGAGGCGCCGGGCCGGCTGCATCAGGTTCGTCGTCGCCACACGAGGCAGCCGACACGAGGCTCACGGCCAGGGTGAGCACGGCAACACGGCGGAGAAAGAGAGCGGAGGCGACCACAAGGAAAGAGCCGGCGCCCACCGAAGGGAGCCGGCGGCCGCCCGCCTCGATCAGGCTACCAGCCGACCCACCACGCTCCGTGGCATCCCCTCACTCGGGGAACGGGACCTCGGCCAGGCTCTCGGCCAGGCTGACCGGCCCGAGCTGACGATGGCGCCCCTCCAGCACCTTGAGCCAGGCCCACAGCCAGGCGAAGGCCACCACCGACGCAGACAGCAGCCCGAGCTCGACGCGCAGGAAGAGGTCGTCGCCGGCCGCGGTCACCGCCACGAACACCAGCAGGGCGATGAGCCAGCCCACGGCCATGTAGCGATGCCCGCCGAGGGCGATGAGCGCCTGGTCGAGGCAGATGGCCGCCATGATGATGATGAAGGTGGCGGCGAGCAGACCGAGGTCGCGCGGCCCCAGCGTTGCCGTCGGCGACGTTCGGAACAGCGCGTCCAGCACCGTCGGGCCGAAGGCTGCGGCCAACAAGGTGGTCACCACGCCCACCCCGAGGATCACGCCGACGAGGCGGTGGAGGGTCCGCTGGAAGTCGTCGACCTCGCCCGAGCTGGCGAGCCGGGACAACCTCGGCAGCAACGACGCCAGCACGGCCTGGAACAGGAAGAGGGGGATGCGGGCGATCACCAGCCCGTTGAGGAACACCCCCGCCGCCTCGGCCTGGTCGTCGGTGGCCAGGATGTCGACGGCGATGGTGCCGCCCTGCACCACGAGCGCCAGGGCAACGGTGCCGAGCAGCAGCCAGCCCAGGGCCCGAGACAGCTCGCGCCACGGCGCTTCAGGACCGGGTTCCAGCAGCCCCCGAGGCCTCCGGAGGGCAGCGCCGACACCGAGGAAGGGCGCGACCACCATGACCGCGGCCCACGGGCCCACGGCGGTGACGCCGACGATCCCGAGGGCGACGGCGAGCACCACCCGGCTCAGCCCGTCGATGCCGAAGAACGACGCGTAGGCCGGGAACCGTCCGTTGGCCGCCAGCGTGCCGCGGGTGAGGTGGGCGACGCAGAAGCCGACCATGCCGACCAGGAAGGCGGCGACGAGCACGCCCTTGCCATCGAGCAGGCGACTCAGCGTGAGGGTCTCGGGCCAGAGCCCGGCGGTGGCGAGGACCTCGCAGGCGAGGAAGCCGACGACGAGCGCCACCGTGAACCCGGCGCCGATGAGGGCGGCCCGACGCACGACCGGGCCGGCGCCGATGCCCTTGGCCCGGCGCTCGGACACGGCCCGGGCCACCTCCTGCTCGAGCGGCTGCATCACGCCGTTCCCCACGGCGAACAGCAGCGACCACAGCACGCCCACCGCGGCGTAGTCGTCAGGCGAGAGCGCGTGGTTGGCCAGGCTCAAGAAGGCGTACGTGGCGATCCCGGACACGGCCAGCCCCACAGCCACCATGAGCGCGCCCGGTGGCAACGGGTTCTGGGCTCGCAGTCGTTCGATCAAGGCGCGGATGGGAGGCTCCGTTGCGGAAGGGGCGGCGAAAGCCTACGCAGGCGCCTTCCCCCGCAGGGGAATCCCCAGGACCACGCCGTACCCCTGCGGGCCGGCGACGAACCGTCAATGGTGGTCGTTGTGCGGTGAGCAGAACTGGTCGTACTCGGCGATCACGATGTCCTCGACCGGGACGGAGCACGCCGGGCACGCTGGGTCCCGCATGATCTTGTAGGTCCGGAAGGACTGCTCCATCGAGTCGTAGGCGAGCAGGCGCCCGGACAGGTCGTCGCCGACGCCGAGGATCAACTTGATGGCCTCGACGGCCTGGATCGAGCCGATGATGCCGGGAAGCACGCCGAGCACGCCGGCCTCGGAGCACGACGGGGCCAGCTCCGGTGGCGGGGGCTCGGGCAGGAAGCACCGGTAGCACGGGCCGTCGTGGGGCTTGAACACGGTGGCCTGGCCCTCGAAGCGGAAGATCGAACCGTGCACGACGGGTGTGCCCGTGACCAGGGAGGCGTCGTTGAGCAGGTAGCGGCTGGGGAAGTTGTCGGCGCCGTCGACGACGAGGTCGTACTGCGACAGGAGGTCGACCACGTTGCTGGCATCCAGGCGCATGTCGTGGGCCACCACGTTCACGTCGGGGTTCAGCAGGGTCAGCGTCTTCTTGGCCGAGTCGACCTTGCGGTCACCGATGCGCTCCATGTTGTGGAGGATCTGGCGCTGCAGGTTCGACTCGTCGACCACGTCCATGTCGATGATGCCGATGGTGCCCACGCCCGCCGCCGCCAGGTAGAGCGCCGCGGGCGAGCCGAGGCCGCCGGCACCGAGCAGCAGCACCTTGGCATCGAGGAGCGCGAGCTGGCCCTCGACCCCGACCTCGGGAAGCAGCAGATGGCGCTGGTAGCGGTTGCGCTGCTCGGGTGACAGGGCACGAGGCGTGGTCCAGTCGCGGCCTTCGTCCTTCCAGCGGTTGAAGCCCCCGACCATGGACACGACGTCGTCGTAGCCGAGATCGGTCAGCGTCTTGGCCGCGAAGGCCGACCGCACGCCGCCCGCGCAGTACACGACCACCGGGGCCGACTTGTCGGGGATCTTGCCCTCGACCTGGCTCTCGAGGTGACCACGAGGAATGAACACGGCGCCAGGCAGCGCCCCTTGGTCGAACTCGTCCTGCTCGCGCACGTCGAGCACGATCACCTCGGAACGAGCGCGCCGCGCCTCGGCCTCGGACGGCTCGACCTCGCGGATCTCCGCCTTCGTCGTGTTGAGCAGATCGCGGAACGTCGCCATCGGGTTCTCCTGGTCACCGGGCGCCCATCCGGCGCCGCACCAGCTGAAACCCTACCCAACAGGTCAGGTATTCCCCAAGCCCCCGAGCACCGTCGGCAGGACGTCCGAGATGGAGCCGCCCACCTTGGCCACGGCCACGTCGTCGTAGTCGGTGGGCCCGTCGTTCACGATGACCACCGACGCGCCGGCATCGAAGGCGATCGGCACCATGGCGTTGATGGGGCCGACGGCAAGGGTGGAGCCCACGGCCAGCAGCACGTCGCAGGCGCGGGCCGCGTCGAGCGACCGTCGCAGGGCGACGTGGTCGAGCGATTGGCCGAACGACACCGTCGCCGACTTCTGGATGCCGTCGCACACCACGCAGGGTGGATCCACCGACTCGCCGCAGCGCACGCGCGCCAGCACGTCTTCGGTCGGGGTCCGCAGGCCACACGAGAGGCACTCGACCTCACGCACCGTGCCGTGGATCTCGATCACCCGATCGGGCGAGTGTCCGACCTCGAGGTGCAGGCCATCCACGTTCTGGGTGACGAGGATGTCGAGGCGAGGCGGGTCCTCGAGCGCCAGCAGCGCCCGGTGGCCGGCGTTCGGGTGCCGCGGCGCGTCGAACCAGGCCACGCGCAGCTGCCAGGCCCGCTGGCGGACCTCGGGATCGGCCAGGTAGTGGCGGATGTCCGACGCCTTCTCCGCCTTCGGGTCCTTGGTCCAGATGCCGTTCGGTCCTCGGAAGTCCGGGATCCCGCTGTCGGTCGAGATGCCCGCTCCCGTCAGCACCGCGATCCGCGACGCGCCGCCGACCACTTCCACGGCACGGTCGACCTCATCGTCGGTCACGCCAGGAGCCTGCCATCGGATCGCTGGCCGCGCCACGCTGGGTGATGTGACTTGAAAGGCATGAAATGACACGACACACTCCGGGACTTCACTGAACGCCGGTTGCGCCGGCGCCATCGCCCAGGAGAACCCATGCCGACAACGTCCGAAACGTCCGCCACCGCCCTCGATCACGGTCCGGCTCCTGCCGCCGGCACCGCCGTCCTCTCCCCCGTCGCGACGCGTGACGCCTCGAAGGTCCGGCACGATGCCGAGCGGATGGCCACGCCCCTGCTCGTCCAGGCCTGGAGCGACCCGGTGGTCGACGCCGTAGGCCACGACCTTCGCAGCGCCTACGTGGAGCGCTACTGGCTCCCGATCCTCGGGCCGTCCACGATCCTGCTGCTCCGACGCCTGGCTGACAGCCTCGACGCCGAGCCCGACGGCTTCCGCCTCGACCTGACCGCCACCGCGGGCTCCCTCGGCATCGGGCACCGCACGGGCAAGCAGGCCCCGATGTTGCGGGCCGTCGACCGCTGCTGCGTTTTCGGCGTGGCCCGCCAGCTCGGGACGCACCATCTCGCCGTGCGGCGTCGGATGGCCCCACTTTCGACCCGCCAGGTGCAGCGGCTTCCCGAAGCTCTGCGAGCCGAACACGACGCCAGCGACGAGCGGTCGGCCCTCTCGGCCTCGGGATCGTCGGCCCCGACGCCGCTCAGCGCACAGGAGCAGAAGCAGCGTGCCCACGCGTTGGCGCTCTCGCTGCTCCAGCTCGGCGAGACGCCGCACGACACCGAGCGCCAGCTGCACCGCTGGCGCTTCCATCCCGCACTCACCCACGAGGCGCTGCGGTGGGCCCTCGCCCGCATGGCCGACGACGAGGCCTCCGGAGCGTCGGTCAGCGAGGCCGGCTGAAGGCCCGGGCCAGCTCCACCAGCAGCCGCACGCCATACCCGGTGCCGCCGACCACGTCGGCGCCCCGCGTCTCGGTGGACCACGACGTGCCGGCGATGTCCAGGTGGGCCCACGGGATGCCCTCGCCGACGAACTCGCGTAGGAACAGCCCGGCGGTGATCGACCCGCCCTTTGGCACCTTCGAGATGTTCCGCAGGTCAGCGACGTCGGAGTCGAGCCAGGGCCGGTAGTCGTCGGGGAGCGGCAGTCGCCACAGGCGCTCCCCGGTGACGGCGCCGGCCTGCTCGATCTGCGCCACCCACGCGTCGCTGTTGCTCATGAGCCCGGCGATGCGATTGCCGAGCGCTACCTCGACCGCACCCGTGAGGGTGGCCACGTCGATGATGGCATCGGGCGCCGCCTCGCTGGCCAGGGCGAGGGCGTCGCCCAGCACGAGTCGGCCTTCGGCGTCGGTGTTGAGCACCTCGACGGTGCGGCCGTTGCGCAGCTGGAGCACGTCGCCCGGGCGGGTGGCGTCGCCGCCGGTCATGTTGTCGGTGAGCGGGAGGTAGGCACGCACCCGGCACCGGACCTTGGCCCGGGCCAACACCGACATGGCTCCGAGCACCGCGGCGGCGCCGGCCATGTCGTTCTTCATGGCCATCATGCCTTCGCCCGACTTGATGGAGAGGCCGCCCGAATCGAAGGTGATGCCCTTGCCGACGAGCGCCAGCGTGCCCCGCGGGCTGGCGGGTTCGTAGGTGAGCTCGACGAAGCGCGGCGGCTGGACCGATCCCCGGTTGACGCCCAGCAGTCCACCGAGGCGGGCCTCGACGATGTCGGCCTCGTCGAGGATGGAGATCTGCAGGTCCTCGCGCTGGGCCACGTCGGCGGCAACCTCGGCGAAAACTTGCGGCGTCAGGCTGCCCCCCGGCTCGTTCACGAGGTCACGGGCCAGGTTCACGGCCTCGGCCAGGGCCACCCCGAGGTCCAGCGCCTCGGACCGCCGCTTTCCTCCACCAGCGACCACGTGCATGACCGCCGTGGTGGCTGGTGCCGCCGCCGACTTGAAACGTCGGTACTGGTAGGTGCCGAGGACGAGTCCTTCGGCCATCGGCTCGGCCAGCGCCGGCTGCTCGTCGGGCGGGGCCACGTCGAGCAGGTGCACAGCGACGGCCGAGTGTCGGCTCACGACCCGCGCCCCCACCGCCGCTGCTCGTCGCATGGCGCCGGCATCGACGGAGCGGCCGAGGCCGACGACCACGACGAGCCCACCGGCGTTGTCGGGGACGGATGCGACCTGATCGGTCTTGCCCTCGAACCCGAGCGAGGCCAGCGCGGCGACATCGACCCCGGCCGGCGCAGGGCCGCCCTCGGCCGCACCCCGCAGCGCGACCCGCACCCCGTCCGGCACGTCCTTGGTGAGCTCCACTCGCATCGGGGGCCTCCTGTGGCTCGTCACGCGTCGATCGCCGACGGGGCGAACCTACCCCGGCGGTTCGTCGTCTCGGCCAGGCGGACGGTCATCGACCGTCCAGGTCGTGGACCGGGAGCGAGGTCCCCTCTTGCCACCGGGCCATCGTCCAGAGGAGATCCGACAACCGGTTGAGGTACGGCAGTGCCTGCGAGCCCTCGTGGGCAGCCGGGCCGGCGTCGCGCTCGGCCCGCCGCACCACCGTGCGGGCCACGTCGAGCAGGGCGGCGATGCGGTTCTGGCCAGGGACCACGAACTCGGTGGGCGGCTCGAACCGCCCCGAGAGATCATCGATGTGCCCTTCCAGTGCTTCCACCATGACCTCGGTCACGAGGCTGGTGCCGGGGGTGAGCTTCGCTCGGTCCTCGGGATCGGTGGCCAGCTCGGCCATGAGCACCCAGAGATCGCCCTCGATGGCCAGCAGCAGGTCGTGGAGCTCGCCATCGCTGGCCTCGGCCCGGGCGAGGCCGAGGAAGGACTGCGCCTCGTCGACCGTCCCGTAGGCCGTCGGCCGGACCGAGTCCTTGGCCACGCGATGCCCGAACAGCAGGCCGGTGGTGCCGTCATCGCCACGCTTCGTGTAGATCTTCACGGCAGCAGCCTAGGAGCGCCGCCGCAGGGCACGGCGTTCCGGGCGTCGATGCGCCACCGGCGATCGAGTGCGGGAGTCGGCGACCCTCGCCACTACCCTGCACGGCCGTGACCAGTGATTTCCTCGCCGCCGCCCGTGACCGCGTCATCATCTTCGATGGAGGCATGGGCACCTGTCTGCAGACGCGGGGGCTGACGGCCGACGACTTCGGCAGCGAGGCCCTCGAAGGATGCAACGAGCTGCTGGTCGAGACCCGGCCCGACGTGATCCGCTCGATCCACGCCGAATACTTCGACGCCGGCGTCGACGTGATCGAGACCGACACCTTCGGCTCGTTCGGCGTGCCCCTGGCCGAGTACGACCTGGCCGAGCGCGCCTACGACCTCAACGTCACTGCCGCCCGGCTGGCCAAGGAGGTGGCGAACGACTTCTCGACGCCGGAGCGCACCCGGTGGGTGTCGGGCTCGGTCGGCCCCGGCACCAAGGCCCCCTCACTCGGGCAGATCCGCTACGCCGAGCTGCGTGACCTGTACGAGATCCAGATGCGTGGCCTGCTCGACGGCGGCGTCGACCTGATCATCATCGAGACGCAGTTCGACCTGTTGTGCCTCAAGGCGGCCATGATCGCGGCCCGACGGGCCATGGCCTCCGCCGACCGACAGGTGCCCCTGCAGGTGCAGGTCACCATGGAGATGACGGGGCGCATGCTCCTCGGCACCGAGATCGGTGCCGCCCTGGCCGCCATCGACCCGATGCGGCCCGACGTCATCGGCATCAACTGCGCCACCGGCCCGGCCGAGATGAGCGAGCACCTCCGCCACCTCGTGGCCCATGCCCGCCAGCCCATCTCGTGCATCCCCAACGCCGGCATGCCGTCGGTGGTCGATGGCCACATGCACTACGACCTCACGCCTGATCAGCTGGCCGAACACCACGCCCGGTTCATCACCGAGCTCGGCGTCAACATCGTGGGCGGCTGCTGCGGCACCACGCCCGAGCACATGGCTGCGGTCGTGGCTCGATGCGCCGACCTCACGCCCGCGCCGCGCACGCCCGAACACGAAGACGGCGCCACGTCGATCTACTCGTTCGTGCCGTTCGAACAGGACACGTCGTTCCTGATCATCGGCGAACGCACCAACGCCAACGGCTCGAAGCGCTTCCGCGACCTCATGCTCGAGGGCGACTGGGAGACGTGCACGCAGATGGCCAAGGACCAGGTGCGTGAGGGCGCGCACGTGCTCGACGTGTGCGTCGACTACGTGGGTCGAGACGGCGCCGGCGACATGGACGAGATCGCTTCGCGCTTCGCCACCCAGGCCAGCGTGCCGCTGGTGCTCGACTCCACCGAGCCGGAGGTGCTCGAGGCCGGCCTGCAGTGGCTCGGTGGTCGGGCCATCCTCAACTCGGCCAACCTCGAAGACGGCGAGCACGAGGGCAGCCGCCTCGACCGGGTGTTCACGTTGGCCAAGGAGTACGGCGCGGCGGTCATCTGCCTGCTCATCGACGAGGAGGGCCAGGCCCGCGACGTCGAGTGGAAGATGCGCATCGCCCACCGCATCCACGACTTGGCCGTGAACCGCTACGGCCTCGAGTCGGGCGACCTCATCTTCGACGCCCTGACCTTCCCGCTGTCCACCGGCGACGACGACCTGCGCCGCGACGCCATGGCCACCATGGACGCCATCGCCCGCATCAAGGCAGAGCTGCCCGGCGTTTACACCACGCTCGGCGTGTCCAACGTGAGCTTCGGCCTCAAGCCCGCGGCGCGCCACGTCCTCAACAGCGTGTTCATCCACGAGTGCGTGCAGGTCGGGCTCGACTCAGCCATCGTCCACGCCTCGAAGATCATCCCGCTGGCCAAGGTGCCCGACGAGCAGCGCCAGGTCTGCCTGGACCTCGTCTACGACCGACGCGAGCCGGGCTACGACCCATTGCAGAAGCTGCTCGAGGTGTTCGCCGACATCAACGAGATCAAGGCCGAGCGCGAGGACCGCACCGACTGGACCGTGGAGCAGATCCTCAGCGCTCGCATCATCGACGGTGACCGTGATGGCCTCACCGACGACCTCGATGCGGCCATGGCCGGCGGCATGGCGCCGCTCGTCATCATCAATGACGTGCTGCTGGCCGGCATGAAGGTGGTGGGCGAGCGCTTCGCCACCGGCGAGATGCAGCTGCCGTTCGTTCTCCAGTCAGCGGAAACCATGAAGGCGGCAGTGGCCCACCTCGAGCCGTTCATGGAGAAGGCCGACGACGACGCCGGCAAGGGCCGCATCGTGTTGGCCACGGTCAAGGGCGACGTGCACGACATCGGCAAGAACCTGGTCGACATCATCCTCACCAACAACGGCTACGAGGTGGTGAACCTCGGCATCAAGATCGGCATCGACGAGATGATCCGCGCCGTCGAGGAGACCAAGGCCGACGCCATCGGCATGAGCGGCCTGCTGGTGAAGAGCACGCTCATCATGCGCGACAACCTCAACGAGCTCAACGCCCGCGGTCTGGCCGACGTGCCCGTGCTGCTCGGCGGCGCCGCCCTCACCCGCTCCTACGTGGAGCGCGACCTGCGCGAGATCTACGACGGCCGCCTGTTCTACGGCAAGGACGCATTCGAGGGCCTGCACGTCATGGACCGCCTCGGTGAGGTGCGCCGCGGCGCCGAGGACGATCCCGAGTGGGGCCGGGTGCCAAGCGAGAGCCGCGTGCCGGCGCCCGCCTACACGCGTGCGGCCGAACACCGCGACACGGCCGACCTCGACATCCCCGACCGCTCCCCCGACGTCGCACTCGACAACCCCGTGTTCGTCCCGCCGTTCCTCGGGTCGAAGGTCGTCAAGGGCATCGCCATCGACGAGATCGCCGGGTTCATCAACGAGACGGCGCTGTTCCGCAACCAGTGGCAGTTCCGGCCAGACACCAACGCCGACGGCACCACCGAGACCGACGACGAGTTCAAGGACCGCGTCCGAGGCACCTTGCGGGCCCAGCTCGCCTCGGCCAAGGCCGACGACATCCTCGTGCCGCAGGTGGTCTACGGCTACTTCCCGGCCAACGGCGACGGCGACGACCTCGTGATCTGGACCGACGAGACGGCCACCACCGAGCGGATGCGCTTCCACTACCCGCGCCAGCACAAGGCGCCCTACCTCTGCATCGCCGACTTCTTCCGACCGGTCTCCTCGGGCGAGATCGACTACGCGGCCTTCCACATCGTGACCATGGGCCAGCGCGTCAGCGACGTCACGGCCAAGCTCTTCGCCGCCAACGAGTACCAGGAGTACCTCCTCGTGCACGGCATCGGCGTCGAGATGGCCGAGGCCCTGGCCGAGCTGTGGCACAAGCGCATCCGCACCGAGCTCGGCTTCGTCGACGAAGACGGCCCCGGCCTGGCCGGGCTGTTCCGCCAGCAGTACCGCGGCGGCCGCTACTCCTGGGGCTATCCGGCGTGTCCCGATCTCGAGGACAACGAGAAGGTGGCCGAGCTCCTCGAAGCCGGCCGCATCGGCATCGAGGTGAACGAGGAGACGGGCTTCCAGTTCCAGCCCGAGCAGACCACCTCCGCCATCATCTGCCACCACCCCAAGGCCAAGTACTTCGTCGCCCGCTGACAATCCGTTCCGGTGCTGACGGATAGTCACTGCACCTATCGGTCAGCACCGGAACGGTCTTTGACTGGCACGCGGCGCTGCGCCTCGCCCCGGCATCCTGCAGGTCAGCTGCAGGCCCGCATGGCGCGATCGAAGTCCTCCCGCTCGCCGGCGTCCGACAGGTAGCCGAAGCGCATCGAATCGAGCATCAGCTCGAGCTCGAAGGAATCGACCTGTGTCACGATCTCGTCGAACGCGCAGCCACAGCGACCCGACTCGCCACCGAGCTCGAGGTCCTGGCAGGCGTCGACCCACTCGGACCGCATCGCCGTCTCCCGCGGCGTGACCTCGTAGGGGTCCTCGACGTCGATCGTCGACACCAGCGCCACGAAGGCTGCGAAGCCGAGGATCATCAACACGCCCAATGCCGACCCCACCGCTCCGAGGATGACACCCGTGAGCGCCCATGGTCGCCCGCCGAGCGAGCCGTCCGAGGCGTCGATCTCCTTCATCGCCTTGCGGCCGACCACGATGGCCGGGATGCCGGTGAAGAAGCCACACGACAAGAGCACCGACATCGCTCCGAGCACCACGGCCCAGATGGCCTTGTCGGGTGTCTTCGGTGGTACCGCGTAAGGCGGTGCGCCGTACAGAGGGACGCCGGGAGCCGGCGGGGGGAACGAACCCGGCTGGCCCCATGCCGGGGGTGGCCACGCCGGCGGCGAGGGTGGCGGGAGCGGCTGTTGGGGTTCGTCCGACATGCGTGGCACGGTACTGCGCCGCCGACAGACGAGGAGGCGTGCCCGATCAGGCCAGCAGGGCACGCGCCACGAGGTCGGTGCCGAACGCCGTGAGGATGGCCAGGTACAGCAAGCCGGTGGCGGCCATGACGGCCGAGTAGTAGCGCTCCTTGAGCGCCAGCCTCGTGACGATCACGAGCCCGACCGTGGTCACCGCGCACGCCAACCAGAACCAACCGAGCAGCCCACCCCAGCCGTCGTCGATGGTGCCGTTCAACACCGAGACCATCCCGACGGGGATGAGCAGGACCACGATCTCGGGCACTGTCAACCAGCCCGTCCACCGCACGAGCTCGAGCAGGGCGCCCCGCTCGAGGCCCGGCTGCACGAGGTACCAGTGGCCGAGAAGCATGGCGTCGGTGACCGAGCCGAGGAAGGCGGCACCGACCAGGAGCCGCAACACGGCCAGCCAGGCCGGATCACCGGCGTGGAGGCCGGCGGCGACGATGCCGATGATGCCGAGTGCCGGCGCCACCAGGTCGAGCCGAGGATCGAACTCCGGCCCACCGTCGTGCTTTTCGGCGGCTTGGCGGTCGATGCCGGTCACGGCCGCCACCCGCTCGGTGCGGGCCTCGGCCAGCACGGCTTGACCAGAGACGCCCGCCTTGCGGCGCACGATCGACGACGCCAGCGCCGCACCCGAGGCCAGGGCCACGCCGGCCGACGCGGCCTCGCGCACGGGGACGGTCTCCACCAGGGTCAGACCGATGTACAGCGCACCCAGTGCCATCAGGAGGTAGGTGCCCCGCATCAGCCAGCCGTAACCCAGGGACACCTCCCGGCGCCGGGTGGTCACCCAGAGGAAGGCCAGGCCGCCCGTCGCCCACTGCAGCAGGAACGACGCGGCGTCGAGGTCGATCACGGGGGCGACGCTAGTGGCGGGGGCTCGTCAGGCCGAAGTCCCGGCGACGCTGTTCGTGTCTTCAGGCGTCGAGCACGATCAGGTCGTGGTCGGCTCGGTTGAGCGCGTCTGGCCCGCTCGTCGTAGCCACCACGATGTCTTCGAGGCGCATGCCCCATCGCCCGGGCACGTAGATGCCGGGCTCCACCGAGAAGGTATGGCCCGCCACCAGCGGCGTGACGTTGCCGGCCACGACGTAGGGGTCCTCGTGCTCCTCGATGCCGATCCCGTGGCCCGTGCGGTGGATGAAGTGCGGGCCGTGGCCGGCGGACTCGATGATCGACCGGGCGGCGGCGTCGACCGCCTCGCACGTTGTGCCCACAGTGGCAGCGGCCACGGCCGCCTGCTGCGCCTCGTGCAGCACGGCGTAGGCGGCGGCAACGTCGGCCGGGGGCTCGCCGAGGTGTACGCAGCGCGTGATGTCCGAGCAGTAGCCGACGCCGTGGTCGTCGAGCATGGTGCCACCGAAGTCGCAGAGCACGAGGTCGCCGGCCGTGATGCGACGGCTCCCGGCGTCGTGGTGGGGGCTGGCGGCGTGGGGTCCGGAGGCCACGATGGCGAAGTTCACCTTCCGGTGCCCCTCGGCCACGAGCCGTCGGCCGATCTCGTCGGAGACGTCGGCCTCGGTGCGACCCAACAGGTCGATCTCCCCGTCTTGCAGCGCGGCCGCGACGCGGTCAGCAGCCTGCGCCGCTCGCCGCAGCGACTCGATCTCGTGGTCGTCTTTGATCGCCCGCAGCGGGCCGATCACCTCCGACGTGCGCACGAGCCGCCGCTGCGGCAAGCGGTCGGTGAGCCCGATCACGAACGTGGCCCAGGTGCGATCGCCCACAGCCAGCGATGTCGCCGACCCCACCAGCCCGGCCACGATGTCGAGCGGATCGGAGCCCTCGGACCAGGCTCGCATCCGGAACACGTCCGGCTGCTCGGCGACCCGCGGTGCCTCGAGCTCGGGGACGACGAGCGTCGGATCGCCGTCGACCGGGACGACGAGCATTGTCAGGCGCTCGAGCGGCATGGCTTCGTAGCCGGTCAGCCACGGCAGATCGGCACCGAGCGAGACGAGGCACACCTCGATGCCCGCGGCAGACATGGCCGAGCGGACGCGATCCATGCGGCTGGCGAACATGGCGGTCACCGTACTGCTGCTACCTCCGCTCGAGCCCACCGTGCACGATCGCTGGCCCACCGTGGCGACATCGAGGGTTGACGGATCCTTTGTCTCATTGTATGAAGTCATTGCGACAAACATTCCACCGCCGAATGGAGGATCGCCGTGCAGCTCATCATCGACACCGGATCGGCAGTTCCCGCCTACGAGCAGCTCCGCGCACAACTCGTCGCCATGGTCGAGTCGGGCGGCCTCCCGACCGGCACACGCCTCCCCCCGATCCGCCAGCTCGCCGGCGATCTCGGCCTCGCCGTCAACACCGTCGGTCGCGCCTATCGCGAGCTCGAGTTGGCCGGTGTGGCGGAGGCCCGAGGACGTCACGGCACCGTGATCGTCGGGACGGGCGCCATGGGACAGCCACAGCGACAGAAGGTCGTCGATGCCGCCGCCGACGCCTTCGCCCGATCCGCCCAGCACCACGGCGCCAGCCTCCAAGGGGCACTCGATGCCGTCACCGCCGCCTTCGTCCGCCTGCACGCCGACGGCACGCCCGTCTCGGCCAAGGACCTCGCACCATGATCGCCGCCTTCGCCCTCCTCGCCCTCGCCCTCCTCCTCAGCTGGCTCCTCTTCATGGCCGTCACCCGGGGCGGCGGCGAGGACGCCCGCGCCTGGGCCACCGCTGAAGGTGTCGACCTCGACGACACCACTCGACCCGTCGTCGCCGCCTACCTTCGGACGAGCAGGAACCTGCGCCAGATCGGGGCCATCGGCGGCTACCTCATCGCGCCCGCCTTCACCGCCGCCACCGGCATCGACCTCGAGCTCCCGGGCTTGCTGTGGCTGCTCACCGGCTACGTCCTCGGCTGCCTGTGGGCCGAGTTGGCCCTGACCCGCCGCTCCGGCGCGAAGCACCGAACGGCGTCGCTCACGACGAGGCGGCTTGCTGACTACCTGCCGCCCACGCTGTTGCGGTCCGAGCAGATCGCCCCGCTGATCGCCGTCGCACTGGGCCTGATCTCCGCGTGGCTCATCGACCCCAGCACCTCGGAACCGCACCCGACGCTCGCGGTGGCGGGCTCGGCCGAGGTGCTGCAACGGGGGGCCATCCTGGCGGCCGTGCTCGCTCCGCTGGCCATGGCCGGCGTGCTGGCGGCCCAGCGGACCGTCGTCCGCAGGCCCCAGCCGTTGCAGGTGCCCGCCCACCTCGCCGTGGACGACGCCATGCGGTCGACCTCGGTCCGTCGGCTCGGGGCCACCGGCCTCGCCATCGCCGGGCTCCTGCTGAGCGTGCAGTGCGGCGCGCTGGCCTTCGCAACCAGCGAGCCGATCGCCGCCCTGGCCGCGCCGCTGACCCTGCTCCTCTTCCTCGTCGCCCTGCTCCAGTGGCGGTGGTGGCCGAGCTGGGGCTGGCGTGTCCGCCACCGTCGGCCCGCGGTCCGCACCGCATCGCTGGTCGTCGCCGACGGCGCCACCCGAGGAGACGACCATGCCTGATCTCGACGACACCACCGACAGCGCTCCGCCCGCGGCTGAAGTCATCGGCGACTCCTGGCGGCTCCCGCCTCGCCTGGGCCTCGCCGCCTGGGTCATCGTCGTCGCCCTCGTCGCCGGGGGCTGGCTCGTGCACTGGTGGGGGCCGATCAACCCGGGGATCTCGGGCTACCTGCACACGTCGACCGTGGAGCCGACCCCGACGGCGCCGACGACGGCCATGCTCCGGGTGGCCAACGACAGCCAGAGCGAGCTCACGATCGAACGCCTCACCGTGGCCGAGAGTTCGTCCGCGGCGTCGCCCCAGGTCTTCGAGGCGTCGCCTGCGCGCGCTCTGCCGGTCATGCTCGATTCGGGTGGCGGCGAGTCGTGGACCACCACCGACCCGGCAGCCACGCCCCTGCCGGTGACCCTCGGACCGGGCGAGGCGGTGGTCGTGACCACCGAACTCGCCATCGACAACTGCCCGACACCCGGACAGTCCATCTCCACGGCCATGACGGCAACGCTCGAGATCCGCAGCTCCTGGGGCCGAACCACGAGCCACGACTTCACCGGCACGTCGTCGCCTGGAATCCGGTGTCCCCCGTCGCTGCCGGTGGAGCTGTCGCCGCCGGCGGATCGGGCGGCAGCGGCCGAGGAGGTGTCCGCCGCCTTCGGGATCGCCTACGACGCCAACCTCCCCGCCGATCTCCGCCTGTCCCGGATCGACGACCCCACGGGCGTGGCCGACGCCTCGGCCGCGGCCAAGTCCGGTGCCTACGGCGGCCTGACGGGCACGGTCCGCGCCGAGGTGCTCGGGGTGAGCTTCGACCGCCCGGGGCACGCCACCGTTGGCTACCTGCTCACCGCCGCAGGCGTCGGCCCGCGCACGGGCGAGGCGGTGCTCGTCGACGGCGCCTGGAAGGTGACCCGCTCCACCGTGTGCGCCGACCTGGCCCTGGCCGGCGTCGAGTGTGCGCCGCTCCCCCGCTGATACCAAGAAGTCGCACCCCCCCGACCGGGCGAGTGCCCCGGGGCTGACGTGTGCGAACCGCCACCAGCGGCGAGACTGCGTCGGTGACCACCTCGCGCCGCCTCGCCTTGTCGCTCGCTCTGCTCGTCGCCGCATCATCGGCCGTCGCCTGTTCCAGCGACGAAGCCAGTGACTCGGCGGCCACGTCCGCCGTCCCCGGTTCTGACACCTCGGTCGGGACCGCCGATCCGTCCGCACCCACGACCACGCCGCCGTCGGTGGACGGCTCGACCCCGAGCACCGCTCCCGTCACCGACGCTGATCCCGAGCCCGACCCCGACCAGCCCAGCACCTCGCTGAACGACGACGGCGTCGTGCCCAGCAACCCGGACGACGTGGTCGTGATCACCGACTGCGCCGCCGCCGGCTCGTGCGCCGACGTCGACCTCGAGTTCGCCCTGCTGTCGGGGGTCGATCTCGCCGGTGCCGATCTGTCGAACATGAACCTCGGGGCGGCCGACTTCTCCGACGCCGTGCTCACCGGCGCAAACCTCAGCGGCGCAAACCTCACCGGCGCCATCTTCATCGGGGCCGACCTCCGCGACGCCGACCTCCGCGGCGCCAACCTCGACGGCGCCATCCTCGAAGGGGCCCTCACCACCGGCGCCGATCTGACCGGCGCCATCCTGTGCGACACGCGACTGCCCGACGGAACCGTCGGCAACGGCGGCTGCTGAACGTCGAGGGGATCCTCAGCCGATCGGCCCGGCGGCCTGGCGGGCGTGGTAGCTCGAGCGGGTGAGCGGGCTCGACTCGACGTGGCCGATCCCGAGGCGTTCGCCTGCCACCTTGTAGGCGGCGAACTGCTCGGGGGGGACCCACCGATCGACGGGCAGGTGGTTGGACGTCGGGCGCAGGTACTGCCCGAGGGTCACGATGTCGACACCCACGCCCGCAAGGTCGGCGAGCGCGCCCAGCACCTCATCGTCGGTCTCCCCCATGCCGAGCACCATGCCGGACTTGGTGCGCAGCCCGTCGGCCTTGGCCCGGGCCAGCACGGCCAGGCTGCGGGCATAGCCCGCCGAAGGCCGGGCGGCCCGCTGCAACCGGGCCACGGTCTCCACGTTGTGGTTGAGCACGTCGGGCCGGGCATCGAAGATCTGCTGCAACGACGCGGCATCGCCCCGGCAGTCGGGGATGAGCACCTCGACCTGCACGCCCGGGTTGCGTGATCGCACCGCCTCGATGGTGGCGGCGAACGCAGCCGCACCCCCGTCGGCCAGATCGTCGCGAGCGACGGCGGTGATCACGGCGAAGGACAAGCCCAAGCGCTCGACGGCCTCGGCCACACGGGTGGGCTCGGTGGCATCGAGAGGCTCGGGGTGTCGGGTGTCGACCAAGCAGAACCCGCAGGCGCGGGTGCACCGCTCGCCGTTGATCATGAACGTGGCCGTGCCGTCGGCCCAGCACTCGAACACGTTGGGGCAGCCCGCCTCTTCGCAGACGGTGACCAGGCCAAGGTCGGCGACCAGGCGCTTCATCCGCAAGTAGTCGTCGCCGATGCGCACCGTTGCCCGCATCCAGTCGGGCTTGCGCTCGGCCATCGCCACCCCGCCGGACACGCCGGCCTCGGCAAGACGAACGGCTCGGCGGGGTGTGGTGGCCTCACCGCGAGCCTGCAGCGTCACCGGCACCGCCTCGACGTCCGCACCAGCGGGGTCGTCGGAATGGCGGTCGGGAGCGACGACGAGGTCGCCCGGTCCGGCACCACGACTGAAGGGGCTGAGATCCTCCACCGCCTGCCGCCAGACGATGTCGGCCCGCTCGGCCGTGGTCGGCGCACCAGCATCCGCCGGGTCGAACAACGAGGCGGCTCGGCGGGCCACGGCATCGACCGCGTCGCGCATCGGCACGTCGACGCCCTCGGCGGCCAACGAGGTCACGCCCTTGCCGATGATCCCGCAGGGCACGATGTGGTCGAACATGGTCATGTCGGGCGCCACGTTGAGGGCGAACCCGTGCATCGAACGCCCCCGCGAGATCCGGACACCGATGGCCGCGACCTTGCGCGGTCGGTCGGATTCGAGGTCGACCCACACGCCCGGACACCGCGGGAGCCGCCCGGCGCCGGAGAGTCCGACGTCGGCCAGCACGTCGATGACGAGCTGCTCGACCCGGTGCACGTACTCGGCCGTGCGAGCCATGCCTCCGGCCCGACCGCCGTTCACGGTGAGGATCGGGTAGCCGACGAGCTGTCCAGGGCCGTGGTACGTAACATCGCCCCCGCGGTCGGCGCGCACCAGCTCAGCCCCGACGCTGGCCGGATCCACGAGCACGTTCGAGCCGTCGGCCCGCGCGCCCAGCGTGTAGACGTGCGGGTGCTCGAGCAACAGGAGCCAGTCGTCGCGGCCGTGGTCGAACAGACCCCGCTGGAGGTCGAGAGCTTCGGCATACGGGACCGTCCCGAGCCATCGCGTGTGCAGGGTGCGAGCCACGGTCGCGTCGTCCCCCAGCGCCTAGAGCTCCGAGGCCCAGTCGCGGGTCTCGAGGGTGTCGCGCACGTCGGCCAGGAAGGCGGCCGCATAGGCACCGTCGACGGCACGGTGATCCCAGCTCAGTGCCAGGGTAACCATCGAGTGGATGGCGATGGCTTCGGTGCCGTCACCGGACACGACCACCACCGGTCGGCGCACCACCGAGCCGATGGCGAGCTTGGCCACCTGCGGCTGGTTGATGATCGGGGCCATGAACAGCGTGCCGAACGCATCCCAGTCGGAGACGCTGAAGGTGCCGTCGGAGATGTCGTACACCGACAACTCGTGGGCTCGTGCTCGTCGTTCGAGCTCGACCACGGTGCGGGCGATGGCCCGCATGCGCAGACCGTCGGCGCCGCGGATCACTGGCGCCAGCATGCCCTCGAAGTCGAGGTCGACGTCGATCGCCAGGTTCACCTCGTGGTGGAGCACCAACTCGCCGTCGCCGACGCTCGAGTTGAGGTGCGGGAAGTCGCGCAAGGCGTCGACGACGGCACGGGCCACGAACGGCACGAGGGCCAACGGCGCACCCTCGGCCGCCAACCACTCGGCCCCCTCGGCCTGGCGGATCCGATCGATCTGCTCGATGTCGACCTCGATCACCGTGAGCACGTGCGGCGCTGCGTCGACGGACTGGACCATGTGCTCACCGGTGCGGCGGCGGATGTTGTTCAGCGGCTCGACGACGTCCTCGCCGGCCAGGCCGCGCGGCGCAGGGCGGAGCACGACACCACGGGTGGCAGCCACGGGCGCGGGGCGAGCCGAGGGGGCCGACCGACCGGCGGGCACGGCCCGGGCCACGGCGGCATCGGCGTCGCTGCGGGTGATCCGGCCCCCGATGCCGGTGCCGGCCACCGATGCCGGATCCACGCCGGCGTCGTCGAGCACCTTGCGGATGAGCGGCGACTGGACCGTGCCGCCACCGCTCGACGCGGCGGGGACGGCGGTTGCCGCGGCCGGCGTTGCGGGAGCCGCCGGCTCGGGGACGGGCGGAGCCGGAGCCTCGGCGGAGGCGGGTGCGGGTGCGGCCCCGGCAGTCGGTGCCTCGTCACCCACGACGGCGATGACCGCACCGACGTCGATGGTGTCGCCCTCGGCGGCGCGGATCTCGGTCAGGAAGCCGGCCACGGGCGACGGCACCTCGGAGTCGACCTTGTCGGTCGACACCTCGAAGAGCACCTCATCGACGGCGATGGCATCGCCGATCTGCTTGAACCACTTGGTGATCGTGCCTTCGGTCACGCTCTCGCCGAGCTGAGGCATGGTCACTTCGGCCATGGGACGTCCGTTCTGTCGGGTTGCTGGTGGAGGCGGCGGTCGGCTCAGCCGTGGAGGCTGCGCCCGGTGAGGGCGAGGATGCTCTCACCGAAGAGCTCGCTGAGCGTCGGGTGGGGCTGGATGAAGGCGGCGACCTCGTCGACCGTGGCCTCCCAGTTCACGGCCAGGTAGGCCTGGCCGAGCTGTTCGGTGACCCACGGACCGACCATGTGCACGCCCACGATCTGTCCGGCGGTGCCGTCGTCGCGCTTGGCCGCGATGACCTTCACCATGCCGTCGGTCTGGTTCACGATCATGGCGCGCCCGTTGCCCGAGTAGCGGTGCTTGGACACCACGACGTCGATGCCGGCATCCTTGGCCGATTGCTCCGAGTGGCCGGCGAAGGCGACCTCGGGGTGGCAGTAGATGCACCAAGGCACCCGCGAGTGGTCGAGCGGGGTGGGCTCCTCGCCCAGGATGTCCTTGATGGCCAGCATCCCCTCGGCGAAGGCCACGTGGGCCAGCGCCGGCGTGTTGATGACATCGCCGACCGCCCACACGCCGTCCTCTGGGGTGCGGCAGCGGCCGTCGACCGCGAGATAGCCCCGCTCGTCGATGGCCACGGCGGTGCCCTCGAGCCCGAGGCCGTCGGTGACCGGTCGACGCCCGACACTGACCACGACGCACTCGACGTCGATCGACTCGCCGTCGCCGAACGACACGACGGTGCCGCCGACGTGGGGGGCGTGGCCGGTGACGGGAACGCCGGCCTTCACCGCGATGCCACGCTTGGCGAACGAGCGCTCGACGATCTTGGCGATGTCGGCATCGACGCCGGGAAGAATCTTGGGGAGGGCCTCGAGGATCGTGACCTCGGTGCCCATGTCGGACATCGTGGAGGCGAACTCGCAGCCGATGGCGCCACCGCCGATGACCACAGCCGTGGTCGGAAGCGGCGACAGCGACAAGAACTCGTCGGAGGTGACAACGACCGTGCCGTCGACCTCGAAGCCGGGGATCGTGCGAGGCACCGATCCCGACGCCAGGATCACGGCGTCGCCGGTGAGCGTGACGTCGCCGGACGACCCGCCCTGCACCGTCACCGTGTGGCCCGTACCCAACGAGGCGGTGCCGTCGTACATCGTGACCTTGCGCTTGCCGAGCAGCCCGGTCACCCCGGCCGCCAGCGTGTCGATCACCTTCTGCTTGCGCTCCTGGGTCACCGACCAGTCGAAGGTCACGTCGCCGGCCTGGATGCCGAACGTGGCCGACTCCCGCACCGCCCGATAGACCGCTGCCGTCTCGAGGAGCTCCTTTGCCGGGATGCAGCCGACGTGCAGGCAGACCCCACCGATCTTGTGCTTCTCGACGAGGGCGATGTTGAGACCAGCCGACGCACCGTAGAGGGCTGCGGCGTAGCCGCCCGGACCTCCGCCGATGATGACGACGTCGAAGTGCTCGGCCGTGGGGACCACCCCCTGGGTGTTCGCGGATGTGATGGCCGTGGGTCAGCCTATCGGTGCCGGTGGTGGTGCCGAACCGACGGATCGTTCACCTTCCTGCAATCATCGGGAAAAGCGTGGGAGACATGTTGGGGTCACACTTGCGCCACCGTCGGTGCCGCACCGCCCCGACGAACCGAACGGTGACAGCGAGCCGACCGATGCTCTGGGACAACTACGACAGCACCTCGACCTTCGACGAGTTCCTCGACCCCACGGGTCGTCCCCGAGACGCGCTCGAGGGCGTGGCCCGCTTCCTGGCCGGCCTGACCCAACAGGAGCTCGTCGCCCGCCAAGAGGCCGCTGAGCTGGCCATCAAGGCCATGGGCATCACGTTCACGGTCTACGCCGACAACGAGAACATCGATCGGGTCTGGCCGTTCGACGTGGTCCCCCGCGTGATCACTCGCGACGAGTGGTCCCGGACGGCCACAGGTCTCGAGCAGCGCCTCCGGGCGCTCAACTTGTTCATCGGCGATCTCTACGGCGACCAGAAGATCCTGGCTGACGGGGTCGTCCCCCGCGAGTTGCTGGGCAACTCGACGAACTTCCGGCCGGAGTGCGTCGGCATCAACCCCCCGCTCGGGGTCTGGGCCCACATCTGCGGCTCGGACCTGGTGCGAGACGGCGACGGCGTGCTCCACGTGCTCGAGGACAACCTCCGCGTGCCGTCAGGCGTGTCCTACATGCTCGAGAACCGGCTCGTGACCAAGCGCGTGTTCCCCGAACTCTTCCGAGCCCTCGACGTCCACCCCATCGACTCCTACCCGTCAAAGCTGTTCGACCTGCTGGCCTCGCTCTCGCCGCGTCAGGACGAGCGCCCGACGGTGGTCGTGCTCACCCCCGGCGTGTTCAACTCGGCCTACTTCGAGCACGCCTTCCTGGCCCAGCAGATGGGCGTCGAGCTGGTCGAAGGCTCCGATCTCTTCGTCGACGCGGACGATCTCGTGTGGATGCGCACCATCCACGGTCCGGCCCGCGTCGACGTCGTCTACCGGCGGGTCGACGACCTGTTCCTCGACCCCGAGGCGTTCCGGCCCGACTCCACCCTCGGTGTGCCCGGGCTGCTGCGGTCGTGGCGGACCGGCAAGGTCGGCATCGCCAACGCTCCCGGAGCCGGCGTGGCTGACGACAAGGTGGTCTACGCCTATGTACCGGCCATCATCGACTACTACCTCGGCGAGGACCCCGTGCTGCCCAACGTCCCCACCTTCATCTGCGACGACCCGGCACAACGCAGCCACGTGCTGTCCAACCTGACCGAGCTCGTCGTGAAGCCGGCCAACGAGTCGGGCGGCTACGGCGTGTTCATCGGACCGCACGCCACCAAAGCCGAGTGCGAGGAGGTGGCCGACCGGATCACCGCCGACCCGCGCAACTACATCGCCCAGCCCACGCTCAACATCTCGACGGCACCGACCCTGTGCGACGGCGTGCTCGAGCCGCGACACGTCGACCTTCGTCCGTTCATCCTGTCGGGCGAAGACTCCTACGTGACGGAGGGCGGGTTGACCCGCGTGGCCTTGCGTCGCGGCTCGCTCGTGGTGAACAGCTCGCAGGGCGGCGGGAGCAAGGATACGTGGATCCTCGACCACACGGTGCGCTGATCATGCACGACACCATCGCCAACCTGTCCAAAGACGATCCCCTCCCCCCCGGGAGTACGACCATGCTGCTCTCTCGCCTCGCCGAATCCGTCTATTGGACAGGCCGATACCTCGAGCGCGCCGAGGGTACGGCGCGCGTCCTGGCCAGCCACACTGAGCTGTTCCTCGACCTACCCAAGGAGGCGGGCATCACCTTCGCCCCGCTGTTGTTCGTCACCGGCAGCGAGGACGAGTTCGCGCTCGTCCAAGACACGTCCAGCGAAGAGCACGTCGTGGCCTGGCTGGCCTCCGACCCCCGCAACCCGGGCTCGGTGCTGTCGTGCCTGGAACGGGCCCGCCAGAACCTCCGCAGCACCCGGGCGCTGTTCCCCCGCGAGGCGTGGGAGGTGCTCAACCACCTGTACTTGTGCGCGGCCGAGGGCACGGACGAGGTCATCGGCCGCCGCAGCCGTCTGACCTGGCTCGACGAGGTCGTCACCGACGTGCAACGGCTCACCGGGCTGCTGGCCGGCTCGATGAGCCACGACGACACCTACCAGTTCCTCCGGATCGGTCGCCACATCGAGCGAGCCGACATGACCACCCGGGTGCTCGACGTGCGCGCCGCCACCCTGCTCGACGGCCGCCTCGACACCCAGCGCGCCTTCGCCGACGTCCAATGGATGCAGGTGCTGCGCTCGCTCAGCGCCCACCAGATGTACCGACGCACCGTGCAGACCCGGGTGCTCGGTCCCGACGCCCTCCGCTTCTTGTTGCAGGACCCGCAGTTCCCTCGGTCGGTGTCGCACTGCCTCGCCCAGATCGCCGGCTGCCTCGACACCCTGCCCCGCCACGAGGCCACCCAAGCCCGGTGTGCCGACACCCAACGCCTGGTGACCGAGGCCCGGGCCAAGACGTTGGCCTGGGACGGACTGCACGAGTTCGTGGACGAGGTGCAGCTGGGTCTGGCCGAGATCAACACCACGCTCACCCAGACCTACTTCCGCGCCGACCCCGCCGATGCGGCGACCATGCTGGAAACGGCATGAGCGGCATGCCGAACATGGCCGGACGCTCTGTGAGACTCCAGCCGTGATCCAGCGCGTCGCTCTCACCCATCGCACCCACTACGCCTACGACCGCCCCGTGGCCCTGTCCACCCACCAACTGCGGCTGCGCCCGGCGCTGCACGCCCGGGCCACGGTCCTCGACTACCGATTGGACGTCTCCCCGCCGGAGTCGACCCTCCGCTGGCAGCAGGACCCGTACGGCAACTGGCTCGGTCGTCTCGACGTGCCCGGCAAGGTCGAGGAGCTCGAGCTCGTCGTTCGTGTGGAGCTGGAGCTGGCGCCCGTGAACCCGTTCGACTTCCTGATCGACCCCCAGGCCACCGCCGTCCCGTTCGTCTACCCGGCCCGACAGATCCCGGCGCTGACGCCGTACCTCACCTCGTTCGAGGACGGCCCGCTCCTCCAGGGGCTCCTCGCCGGTCTGCGACCCAAGTCGGGCGAGCGCCTCCCCACCGTGCCCCTGCTGCTCGATGCCACGCGGGCGGTGGTCGACGCCCTGGAGTACACGATACGCAACGAGTCGGGGGTCTACGACCCCGAGGTCACCCTCGCCGGCCGCCGGGCCTCGTGCCGCGACAGCGCGTGGCTGCTGGTCCACCTGCTGCGCAACCTCGGCTTCGCCGCCCGCTTCGCCTCCGGCTTCTTGATCCAGCTCGCCGGCCAGTCCGACCTGCTGGCCGGCACCACCGGGTTCGCCGGGGCGGCACCCGAAGCCGACGTGTCGGAGCTCCACGCCTGGTGCGAGGTCTACCTTCCGGGTGCCGGTTGGCTCGGCCTCGACACGACGTCGGGCTACGTGGCCGGCAACGGACACCTGCCGCTGGCGTGCACGCCGCACCCGGCCGATGCTGCGCCGGTGACGGGCACGATGAGCCCCGGTGAGGTCGTGCTGACCACCGAGCACGTCATCGAGCGGCTCGACAGCGACGACGCCTCCTGATGGAGACGACCGAGGTCGATCACCTCGAGCGCGAGGTCGACGTCACGTGACCAACATCGTCTTCGACGAGATGACGAAGCCGGACGGGACGGTGCGCGGGCCGTGGGTGGATCTCGCTCGCGACCTGGCCGATCTTCCCCTCGACCGCCTCCGGTCGCGCCGGCGCGAGGCGGCACGACTGCTTCGGGACGACGGCGTCACCTACAACGTGCACGGCGACGACGATCAGGTCGACGGTGCCTGGCCCCTCGACCCGTTGCCCGTCGTGCTGGCCGACGGCGACTGGTCGGCCATCGAGCGCGGGATCGCGCAGCGCGCCACCGTGCTCGACGCGCTCCTGAGCGACCTCTACGGCCCGCGCCGGTTCCTGTCCGACGGCATCCTCCCCCCGGAGCTCGTCTTCGCCCACCGGGGATTCCTCCGGGCCTGCGACGGCATCCGCCTCCCCGGTCAGCACCAGCTCGTCTCCTACGCCGCCGACCTGGCCCGGGACGCCTCGGGGACGATGTGGGTACTCGGCGACCGGGCGGAGGCTCCGTCGGGCGCGGCATACGCACTCGAGAACCGCGTGGTTGCCGCCCGGGTCCTGGCCGGCCTCTATCGCGACGCACGGGTACAGCGCCTGGCCCCCTTCTTCCGCTCGTTGCGGGCGTCCCTCTCGGCCGTCGCCCCCGGCGGCATCGACGACCCGCGCGTCGTCGTGCTCAGCCCCGGGCGGCACAGCGAGACGTGGTTCGAGCACGCCTACCTGGCCACCCACCTGGGCTGGTCGTTGGTCGAAGGGGCCGACCTGACCGTGCGCGAAGGCGCCGTGTTCCTCCGTGCCCTGGGCGGGCTCGAGCCGGTGCACGTGATCCTGCGACGGGTGGACGGCTGGTACTGCGACCCGCTCGAGCTCCGCGGCGACTCCCGGCTGGGCGTGGCCGGCCTCGTAGAGGCGGCGCGACGCGGCACGGTGTCGATCGTGAACCCGATCGGCTCCAGCGTGCTCGAGAATGCCGGGCTCCACCCCTTCATGGGTGAGCTCACGAGAGCCGTCCTGGGCGAGGACCCGATCCTCCCGTCGGTGCCGACGTGGTGGTGCGGTGACCCCGCCAGCCGGTCCCACGTGCTGGCCAACCTCGACAGCCTCGTGGTGCGCCCCACCGCCCGCCGTGCCGGCAACCCGGCCCGCTTCGGGTGGCTGCTGTCGTCCGACGAGCGATCCGAGCTGGCGGCGCGCATCGAAGCCCAACCCCACCGATGGGTGGGCCAGCAGGCCGTCGAGCCGTCGACCACACCGACGCTCACCGACGACGGCGTCCGCTCGCGCCGGATGCTCCTGCGGAGCTTCGCCGTGGCCCGCCAGGGTTCGTGGACGGTGCTCCCCGGCGGGCTCACCCGCGTCGCCGCCGTCGACGACTCCCTCATCATCGCCGGGCGCACCGGGGCCATCGCCAAGGACACGTGGGTGGTGGCCGCTGGAGAGGAGCGCTCCACCGCCTTCTGGCTGCACCGCGGCCCCGAGGTGCCCGCCATCGATCCGGCGGTGGGCATGCCGTCGAGAGCGGCGGAGAACCTCTTCTGGCTCGGCCGCTATGCCGAGCGTGCCGAGCAGACGCTCCGGCTCCTCCGCTGCGTGCTCGATCGGCGGACCGAGTTCGCCGGGCGCGACGAGGCCGATGGGAACGAGTGCGTGTCCGTCCTCGTCCGCGCCCTGGTGCGATCCACCGATGCCCGATCCTCGGCCGACGAGGTCGTGCGCGATCTCCAGGAGGAACCCGAGCAGCTCTTGCGTCGCATCCTCCTCGACCCGACGAGTCGAGGCTCGTTGGCCGCCGACCTGCGCTCGCTGCTCACCAGCGCTCAGGCCGTGCGCGACCAGTTGTCCGGCGACACGTGGCTCGTGCTGTCGAACCTTGATCGAGAGCTCGACGAGCTCCGCCGAGCGGGCCTCACCGCCCAGGTCGACGGCAGCACCCCGATGGCACTGGCCGCCATCCTCAAGAGCCTGCTGGCCGTGGCGGGCTTGGCCACGGAGTCGATGGTCCGCGATCCCGGATGGCGTTTCATGGATGCCGGTCGACGCATCGAGCGCTCGATCCAGCTCACGTCACTGCTGGGGTGCACCCTCGACCGCGCCCGCGGCACCGCGGTCGACAGCCTGGTGCTCGAGTCGGTGCTCGTGGCCGCAGAGAGCATCATCACGTACCGACGGCGCTACCGGTCGCACGCCCAGATCGAGACCGTGCTCGACCTCCTGCTGCTCGATGGTGCCAACCCGCGCGCGGCGGCGTTCCAGCTCGACCGACTGTCTGAGGATCTCGACGACGTCCCCTCGGCATCGCCTGGTCGCCTCAGCGAGGCGCAGCGGCTCACCCTGGACACGTCCACCCGCCTCCGCCTGGCCGACACCTCGAGCCTGGCTGAGCTCGACGGGCACGATCGCCGGCCCGAGCTGGTGGCCTTCCTGGCGTCGACGGTGGCGCGCATGGAGGCTACCGCCACCGCCCTCGACGCTGAGCACTTCACCCATCTGCCCACCGGGCACCTCCTCATCGGTGAGCCCGCCGCCGACGATCGGTTGTTCGGGGCGGTGGTGCCGTGACCGACACCGTCACCTACGCGGTGACCCACCGCACCAGCTACGCCTACCGGTCCGATGTCTCCACCGGCTACAGCCTGGCCCGGCTCAAGCCACGGGCCACGCCATCGCAGGCGTGCACCTCGTCGGACATCGCCATCGATCCACCGCCGACGGACCGTCGCGACCGCGTCGACCACTTCGGCAACCAGACCACCTGGTTCGCCGTCCAGCAGCCCCATCGCCGGCTCGACGTGACGGCGGTGTCGAGCGTGGTGGTGCGCCAAGATCTCCCCTCGCCACTGCGCCTCGACAGCCCACCCCCCGACGAGGTCCGGCGGTGGTTGGCCACCGATCGCAGCGCGACCGGTCTCGAAGCGCGCGGCTTCGTCCTGGCGTCGCCCATGCTCCCGTCCACCCCCGCGGTGCACGCCTACGCACAGGGATCGTTCGACCCGAGTCGTTCAGTGCTCGATTCCTCCATCGACCTGATGCACCGCATCCATGCCGACGTCCGGTACACCCCCGGGGCCACCACCATCCACACGACCCCCGACGAGGTCCTCGCCCATGGGCGCGGCGTCTGCCAAGACCTTGCCCACCTGTTCGTGGCGTGCGTCCGATCGCATGGCCTGGCCGGTCGCTACGTCAGTGGCTACTTGGAGACCGTGCCCCCGCCGGGTCAGGCCAAGCTGGTCGGCGTGGACGCTTCGCACGCTTGGGCCTCGGTCTTCGTGCCCGGCCACGGCTGGGTCGACCTCGACCCGACGAACGACGTCTGGCCCGCCGGACGGCACATCACGCTGGCCTGGGGACGCGACTTCTCTGACGTCACCCCGTTGAAGGGCGTCGTCGCGTCGGCAGGCGCAGGTCACGAGCTGACCGTCTCGGTCGACGTGACGCGCGACGTGCTGCCGTCTCAGCGCAGGTAGGGCATCGGATCCACAGCGGTGCTTCCGAGGCGGACCTCGAAGTGCAGATGTGGCCCGGTGGAGTGGCCGGTGCTACCGATGTAGCCGATGACGGCTCCGGCCGAGACCCTCGCACCCTGTGACACGGCGAACGACGACTGGTGGGCGTAGGCGGTCACGATGCCATTGCCGTGATCGATGAGGATGAGGTTGCCGAATCCACCCATCTCGCCGACGAAGAACGCCGTACCCGAGCCCGCCGCCACGATGTTCTGCCCCATCGGCGCGCCGATGTCGATGCCGCGGTGCATGCGTCCCCATCGCCAGCCGAACACCGACGTGACCGGCCCGCTGGTCGGCCAGCGGAAGGTCGTCGAGGGGGGAGGCGACGTGGTGCTCGTGGTCGACGGGGTCGTGGTCGTCGTGGTCGGACGCGCCGTGGATCCCGGGCCCGGGCGAGTCGTCGTGGTGCTCGGCGCCGCCGTGGTCGAGGACGTGGTCGAGGACGTGGTCGAGGACGTGGTCGAGGACGT
>Ga0105047_10000806_pt1 | contig 54746 bp, 36 predicted proteins | sample MAT04_FD_78384 | JGI IMG/M metagenome (GOLD analysis project Ga0105047, IMG submission 78384) | Freshwater microbial communities from Lake Fryxell liftoff mats and glacier meltwater in Antarctica - MAT-04 (megahit assembly) | ecosystem: Environmental > Aquatic > Freshwater > Ice > Liftoff... | reverse complement strand
ATTCTTTCGACGTTGCAGGAGCGTTTGCCGGATTCACCACAGGTGAAGCCCGAGCATCTGGGCACGCTGCACACGCTTCGCGATGTCGCCAACTTCATCGCCGGACCCACGAATGGAACGGCCGTGATCGCGGACTCCAAGGAGATGCCCGGCCTGGCGCACCTGGTTGCGAATGGATCGCAGCGAGCCGCGCCGCCTACCCTCACCGACGATCGACCACTTCGAACAGTTCGGCCCGAGGAACTCGAACCGGCGCAGGCACCCAAGAAGCCGACCGATGTGACCCGCCATCCGAACGCACGAACGCTACCGCAACCGGTGACAATGATCGGAACGGATCGCGTCGAGCGAAGCATTTTGCAGCCAGTCGATCTGGATCTCAGCGATGAACGACCAGTAGTTTCGCTTGCGGCCGAAGGCGATTTCTGGGTGGTGGGCGACAGCGGAGCCTTGACAGAACTCGTGGTTTCCGCGTTGACCGCGCGTGGGGTAGCCGCGCACTCATTCGACTGGTCCGACGCGGCACCCCAGGAGTTGCCCGACAGCCTGGTCGGTCTGCTTCTGATCGCGCCCGCTTCAGCCGGTCACGAGTCGGGATTGAACCGCAGAGCGTTCGAGTGGTTGAAGCTGGCGGGGTCGCGGTTGAAGCAGGCACTCCGCACCGGGAGAGCCGTGTTCGCCACGGTTGCCCGACTTGACGGGTCATTTGGTATGGGGAATCTATCGCCCGATGCGGATCCAACTTCCGGTGGACTCGCGGGACTCACGAAGACCGCCCGGCACGAGTGGCCCGAGTTGATCTGCAAGGCCGTCGACCTCTCTCCCGAGGTTTCCGTTGCTCAGGCATCGGAGGCGATTGTGGAGGAATTGTTCCTGGTCGGGCCTACGGAAGTCGGGATCTCGCCGACTCACCGGTGCAGCCTTGATCTTGCTACAACAGGTCGGCGACCTGGATCGCAGCTCATCAAACTCGGCCGCAAGGATGTCATCCTCATCACGGGCGGCGCACGTGGCGTAACCGCCGAGGTAGCTGTGTCGCTGGCGGAGACGTATTCCCCAACCCTGATTTTGACTGGTCGCACGGCTAACCCCGGACCCGAACCCGAGTGGCTCGCCGGGTTGACCGAAGAAGCGGAGTTGAAGAAGGCGATATCAGTTCAACTGGGAGCGGATGGTGGTCCGCGCCAGGTGGGTGACTACTACGCGAAAATCATGGCGGGACGCGAGGTCCGCGAAACGATCTCCCGGATCGTGAAGACGGGCGCGAAGGTCGCGTACTTCCCGGTGAATATCACAAATGCGACTGATGTTGCAGAGATGATGCAGAAGGTGCGAGCGGAGTTCGGCCCAATCACAGGGATCGTCCACGGGGCCGGAGTGCTGGCCGACAAACGAATCGAAGACCTCACCGGCGAACAGTTCGACCGCGTGTATTCGACGAAGGTGATCGGGCTGCAGAACGTGCTTTCGCAACTTGGAAACGATGACCTCAAGATCCTGGTGATGTTCAGTTCCACGACCGCGCGGCTCGGCCGCACGGGGCAGGCCGCGTATGCGTGTGCCAACGAGGTGCTGAACAAGACGGCTCAGGTCGAATCGCGGCGTCGGCCCAACTGCCGGGTTGTCGCGATCAACTGGGGACCGTGGGAAGGCGGCATGGTCACGCCGGGGTTACGCAAGGTGTTCGAGACTGAAGGCGTGGGCCTCATCCCGTTGCTCGAAGGTGCGGTGTTCCTGGTTCAAGAACTGAGCGCCGGGAAGTCTGTCGAGGTGGTCGCGCTGGGCAAACAGCGGCCGGGAAGTTCGGGTGTGATCTCCTTGCCCGCGCTGGTCTCGGCATCGACACCTGGACGCAGCATGCCTGCACTGGGTTCCACTGCCGCAACGCCGGAGATGGTGCAGACCTTTGAGCGGACAGTCGATTCCATCACTCACCCGATCCTGAAGTCGCACGTACTCGATGGCAAGGCCGTGTTGCCGATGGCCCTGCACCTGGAATGGCTCGCACACGCGGCCCTGCACGGGAACCCCGGCATGGTCTTCCACGGGTTCAACGATCTGCGAGTCACGAGTGGCGTGCAGATTGAAGCGTCCGTACCGGTGCAACTCCGGGCGTTCGCGGGCAAGGGTGTCAAGCAGGACAAGTTGCTCGTGGTGCCGGTGCAACTTCGCAGCAAGCGGAAGGATGGCCGCGAGACGATCCACTCGCGAGCCGAGATCGTTCTGGTGAGCGGGCTTCCGTCGCCACCTCCAGCCGATAGCCCTCCGTCGGTTAGCCCGGTGTCATTCTCAATTGCCCAGGCGTATCGGGAACAGTTGTTCCACGGCACCGCGATGCGTGGTATCGAACGCATCGAGGGGATCTCGGAATCCGCGTTCGTCGGAACGGCCACCCGCTCGCCTTCGCCGGCCGACTGGTTCCTGTCGCCGTTGCGATCGTCGTGGATCGCCGATCCGCTCGTGCTCGACGCGAGCTTCCAGATGATGATCCTCTGGACGCAATCGCAGCACGATAGTGGCTCGCTGCCGTGTTTCGCGGGTCGCTACCGTCAGTTCCGCAAGACGTTCCCGGCCACCCCAACAAAGGTGGTAATCCGGGTGCGGCGCGACGACGGCACGTTTGCCCGCGCGGACATCGACTACCTCGATGTGGACGGGCGTGTGATTGCCCAGATGCAGGATTACGAGTGCATCATGCAGACGACGCTGAACGAGGCGTTCCGGAAGAACCAACTCGCCCGATCTTGAAGTGTTTGGTGTTTCGCGTTTGGTGTTTCGTGTTACGCACTCGGTCCGTGAGTGACCCTCGGCAACACCAAACACCAAACACGAAACACGAAACACCAAACACCAAACACAATCCCGATGACCGATCGCATTGCCATCGTGTCCGTTGCTGGTCGGTTCCCGGGTTGCGGTGCCGATCTCGGTCGATTCTGGGAGAATGTCGCCACCGCGACGGATTGCGCACGTGAAGTGCCCCCCGAGCGCTGGATTCTCCCACCGGGCCGTTGCACCGATCCGCGTATCGCCAACCCCGATACGGTCTACTCCACACGCGGGTATTATCTCGAACCCTTCCTCCCGGACCTGACCGACCTCGAACTCGATCTCGGCCTCGTCGCACAGCTCGATCCGCTGTTCCAGCTTGTCCTCGACACCGGCAACCGGGCATGGCGTGAAGCCCGCACCGACGAACTCGATCGTTCTCGCGTCGGCATCGTCCTCGGTAACATCTGCCTGCCTACAGACGGTTCGTCCGATCTTTGCCGGGAGGTGCTCGGTCAGAAAGCGGGCTTGCCTCCGGGGGTCGGAACGCATCCGCTGAACCGTTACGTCGCCGGCCTGCCAGCAGGATTGCTTGCTCGCGGGCTTCAACTGGGTCTGGGAAGTTACACTCTCGATGCGGCGTGCGCGTCGTCGCTGTACGCAATCAAACTGGCGGCCGATGAACTGATGGCCGGACGTGCTGATGCCATGCTCGCCGGTGGGTGCTCGCGACCCGATTGCCAGTACACGCAGATGGGGTTCGCGCAGCTTCGGGCACTCTCGGTCTCGGGGCGGTGTGGGCCGTTTGATACTCGGGCCGATGGCTTGATGGTCGGCGAAGGTGCGGGCATCTTCATGCTGAAGCGCCTGAGCGACGCGATGAAGCAAGGCGACCGTGTGCTCGGCATCATTGCCAGCGTCGGTCTTTCCAACGACATGCACGGGAACCTACTCGCTCCCGCGAAGGAAGGGCAACTCCGGGCGATGCGCCGGGCGTATCAACTCGCGGACTGGGAACCGACCGATGTGGACATGATCGAGTGCCACGCGACCGGAACGCCCGTGGGTGACGCGATCGAGTTCGAGAGTCTTCGCGAACTCTGGGGCAAGACGGGCTGGCTTCCAGGCCAGTGCCCGATTGGGTCTGTGAAGTCCACGGTAGGTCACCTACTGACGGGTGCGGGTGCGGCAGCGCTCACGAAGACACTGCTTGCGATGCGGGCCGAGATGCTGCCCCCGCAAGCGAACTTCGCTTCGCCGGCCCCGGGATTGCAATTCGTGGAGAGTCCGTTCCAGGTGCTTACGAAGCCCGTGAAGTGGGAACGCCGATCGGGCCACGAGCCTCGTCGCGCGGCCGTCAGCGGCTTCGGCTTCGGTGGCGTGAACGCACATCTCTTGTTGGAAGAGTGGACCCGCATTCCGAGCCGCAAGTCGAGCCGAACTTCGGACCCGCCGAAAGTAGCTCAGGAGATGAAGTGGAAGGCACCCCCCGAAGATGGCGTGCCGCCCGTCGCGTCGCTGCCGGTGGCGATCGTCGGGATTGGTGCCCACTTCGGTTCCTCGGACACAGCCCGGGCGTTTCAAGAACGAGTCCTTGGTGGCACAGCAGGTGACCCGACACCCAAGCTTAACGGCTGGCGGCTCGCGAACATCCTGTCCCCGTCGGGGTTCGGGATCGAGGAGTTGCAACTGCCGATCGACCGATTCCGCATTCCCCCCAAGGAGTTGGAGGAAACGCTTCCGCAGCAGTTGCTCATGCTGAAGGTCGCGGCTGCGGCGCTCGACGATTGCCATGCACGGGTTGCGATCCCCGCAGGCGATGCTCCCACCACGGGCGTGTTCGTTGGGCTTGGTCTCGATCCGAACACGACGAATTACCACCTGCGCTGGGCCGTGTTGGCGACGGAGCCAGCAAGCCATCGTGATGCACTGGCCGACAAGGCATCGCCTGCCCTTTCCGCGAATCGCACGATGGGTGCGCTCGGAAGCATCGCCGCGAGCCGGATCGCACGCACGTTCCATGTCGGCGGACCAAGCCACACGGTTTGCAGCGAGGAAGCATCGGCAGCGCGGGCTGTCGAACTTGGCGTGCGTGCGCTTCAGTCGTGCGAACTGGATCGCGTCATTGTCGGCGGAGTCGATCTGGCGTGTGATCCGCGACTTGTGCTTCCCGGGAAGGTGAAGACACCTGGCGAGGGTGCGGCCGCGTTCGTGATGAAACGACTCCAGGATGCGGAACGAGACGGCGACCGGATCTACGCGACAATCCGCGGGATCGGTGTTGCGACAACTCCCCGGCTCGCTCGTGAACGTGCGGAACACGATGCGGCCAATCCGTTCGTGAGTGCTATTCCGTTCGATGCAACGGGTGATGTAGGCGCAGCTGGAGCGGCATCTGCCGCAGCATCGCTGGCCAAGGCGTGCGTGAGTTTGTCGCAGGAAGTGCTACCCAATCCGCCCCGATACTGGCTCCGCGATCGGGAAGATCCGCCACGCCAGGCGCTTGTGACGGCCAGCGGTACCGACGGTACGCACTTCGCGATTCTCCTCCAAGAGCACGCAAAGAAGCCTGCCGAACTCATTGCGAACCCGGAATTCACGCAACCGTTGGGGGGGCGGGCCGAGGGTGTGTTCCTCGTCGATGGCGAGTCGCCTGAAGTGCTTCTCAAGGGTTTGGATCGATTGGCGAACTTCGTGAGCCAGGCGAGTCACGATGCTGTATCCGCGATGCTCGGCCGATCGGTGGTCGATACGTCGATGGTAATGCCGCCTCCCCGTCCGGCGCGGAATATCGAATCGCTGGCCCGTGCGTGGTTCAAGGAATCGCCGCCGAACCGTGTGAAGAAACTGGCTGTCTCCTGCGTTGCCCGTTCGACCGACGAGCTATCTGAACAGATCGCATTCGCCAAGGATTCGCTGAGTGCGAATCCTGGTTCACCGTTTCCCGTCACCGCGAAGCCCACGCTGCGAGATCGCGTGTTCTATTCGCCGCAGCCCCTCGGAATGAAGGGGAAAATCGCGTTCGTATTCCCGGGGTCGGGGAACCACTTCGACGGCATGGGTCGCGATCTCTCGGCACAGTGGCCTGACATTCTGCGTCGGCAGCAATCCGAGAATGAACTCCTGCGAAGCCAGTTCGCCCCGGAACATTTCTGGACCGGGCGTGCAGATCAGGCACCGCCGCGGGAACTGATGTTCGGCCAGGTGACGGTCGGCTCCCTGGTGAGTGACATCGCGGTGTCACTGGGAATTCGCTGTGATGCGATGATTGGGTTGAGCCTCGGCGAATCGGCAGGACTATTCGGCATCCGGGCGTGGCCAGCACGCGACCGCATGTTCCGACGGATGCAGGCATCCACATTGTTCGTCTCGGATCTGGCTCCACCATACGACGCGGCCCGTGCCCACTGGGGAATCCCGCTGGCCGAGGATGTGGACTGGGTGATTGGTGTGGTTGCGGTCTCGGCCGATGATGTGCTCGCGGTGCTGCGGCCCGGGTTGCGAGCGTATTTGCTGATCGTGAACACCCCGAACGAATGCGTGATCGGGGGATTGCGGGCGGACGTGGAAAAGCTCGCGGTCGTGCTCGGTAAGTCGGTTACGGCGTTGACCGGTGTCACGCTCGCGCACTGCGAAGCCGCCCGCACAGTTGAGATCCCATACCGGGAATTGCACACGCTTCCCGTGACGGTGCCCGCCGGGGTTACGGTCTACAGCGGCGCGTGGGGCAAGAGCTACAAGCTCGCCGACAAGACGTGTGCTGAGTCGATCACGGCGGGGCTACTTGCCACAATCGACGTTCCGGCAGTCGTGACGGCGGCGTATCGCGATGGCGTGCGGGCGTTCGTGGAAGTGGGTCCCGGGAACTCTTGCGTCCGCATGATCGACGCCATTCTTGGGGAACAACCCCACCTCGCACGTGCGGCTCACGCGGCAAAGCAGGATGCCGTCTCGCAGATTCTCAGGCTCGTGGCTCACCTTGCGGCCGACCGGTTCCCGGTGAATCTCGCCGCGTTGTATGGTCAAGAGTCGCGGTGTAGCACGCATCAGGAGAAAGCGAGTTCGTCGCGGAATCTGCTCGTGATCCCGGTCGGTGGCGGCGCAGCCGCGATGCCGTTCTCCACAACGGTCGCGACACCCGCTCCCCCTCCTGGCCCAACCCCGATGCCGGTGATTGTGCCGACGCCCACTCCGGTATTTGTTACGACACCCGCGCCGGTTCCCATTTTCGATCCGGCGCTGGTCGCGACTCCACAACCGCGAGCTGTTCCCGTCGCGGTGCCGCCACCGGTCGCTGCCCCGCCCTCGCCGGTCGCGATACCCAGTCCGCCGACTGCACTTCCTGCGCCACCCATTGTTGCAGAGTCCTCGCCTGCGGATCGGGTCGCGGACGTGCAGATCCTCGCGATGCAAGCGCAGGAAGCGTTCCTTCGCGTGAACCAGGGCTACGTCCAAACGGCTGCCGGGATCGTTCGGTTCCAGACGCAATTGATCGAGGCGCTCGCAGGAGTCGGGGGTCTTGAGTCGGTGGTCAGGAATCAGGAGTCAGGAGTCAGGAGTCAGGAATCGTCCTCGACACCCGACACCCGACACCCGACACCCGACTTCGTACCCCGGTCGCTCACCTATCAGGAGTGCTGCGCGTTCGCTGCGGGGAAGGTCGCCGATGCGCTCGGCTCGCGGTTCGCGGAAGTGGACACGTTCCCCACTCGCGTACGCTTGCCAGATGGCCCGCTGCAACTTGTCGATTGCATCACGCTGATTGAAGGCGAACCACTGTCGATGACTCGCGGCCGGGTCGTCACGGAGCACACCGTGCGTTCGGATCGGTGGTATCTCGAAGCCGGTCGCATTCCGACCGCGATCTCGGTCGAGGCCGGGCAAGCCGACCTGTTCCTTTCCGGATACCTCGGCATCGACTTCCAGACACGCGGGTTGGCGGTCTACCGCTTGCTCGATGCGGTCGTCAGCTTCCAGCGCGGGTTGCCGATGCTCGGCGAGAAGATCGTGTACGACATCCACATCGACGAGTTCGTGAAACAGGGCGACTCGTGGATCTTCCGCTTCTGGTTCGATGGCACGATCAACGGTGAGCCGTTCATCCGGATGCGGAACGGCGTGGCTGGTTTCTTCACGGCTGCAGCACTCGCTGCGGGGAAGGGGATCGTTCAAACAGCTCTCGACAAGCGGCGGATACCGGGCAAACGGCCGAGCGACTGGCGTGAACTCGTGCCGCAACGCGAATGCTCGCTCTCCCCGAAGCAGGTAGATGCGCTCCGGACCGGCGACCTCGCAACCGCGTTCGGCCCCGAGTTCGCGGCACTACGGCTACGAACGCCTGCGACTCTTCCGAGCGGGATGCTCCGGCTCGTCGATCGCGTGCCGCTCATCGACCCGAACGGCGGTCGCTTCGGCATCGGATTCGTGCGGGCCGAGTTCGACATTCACCCCGACGACTGGTTCCTGACGTGCCACTTCGTGGACGATATGGTGATGCCCGGCACGCTCATGTACGAGTGCTGCCTGCACACGCTCCGCGTACTACTGATGCGCATGGGCTGGGTCGGCGAAGCGGGTGAGGTCGTGTGCGAGCCGGTGCCGGGGATCGACAGCCGCCTGAAGTGTCGCGGGCAAGTGCTCTCCAGCACGAAGACCGTGACCTACGAAGTGACGGTGAAAGAACTCGACTTCCGCCCCGAGCCGTACTGCATCGCCGACGCCCTGATGTACGCCGACGGCAAGCCGATCGTCGAAATCACGAACATGACGCTTCGGATGTCGGGGCTTTCGCGCGAAAAGCTGGAGGGGTATTGGTCATCGCTTAGCCGCGACCCGAAGGGGAGCGTGCCAGCGCCAGCCACGCTCGCCTCCGGCTCGCGGCTAAACAATGTGCTCTACGACAAAGCCAAGATTCTCGCGTACTCGAACGGCAAACCATCCGAAGCGTTCGGTGAGCCGTACACCATCTTCGATAACGACTCGATCATCGCTCGGTTGCCCGGCCCGCCGTTCCAGTTCCTCGACTGCGTCACGGCCGTCACGGGCGAGCCGTTCGTGATGAAAGCTGGAGCAGCGTGCGAAACGCAGTACCAGGTACCGCCCGATGAGTGGTACTTTCAGGAGAATCGCGGCGAGCGAATGCCGTTCGCTGTCCTGTTGGAGATAGCCCTTCAGCCGTGCGGTTGGCTTGCGGCGTATTGCGGGTCGGCACTCACCAGCCCGGAAGACCTGTCGTTCCGCAACCTCGGCGGCAAGGCGGTCCAGCATCGCGTTGTGACGCCCAGCACGGGACTGCTGACCGTCAACGTGAAGATGACGAGCGTCTCCCGTTCCGCAGGGATGGTGATTCAGCACTACGAGATGCGAGTGCGTGACAGCGTTGGCCTCGTGTACGAAGGCACGACCTACTTCGGGTTCTTCTCGAAGCCCGCGCTGGCGAATCAAGTCGGCATCCGCGACGCGAAGATTCCGTGGCCAACAGAGGGAGAACGCTTGCTGGCGGAGAAAGGATCGCTTCCCAAAACTGTGCCGTTCCCCGGTCCGATGCTCCGCATGGTGGATCGCATCGATGCGTTCCTTCCACGGGGTGGCGCTGCGGGTCTGGGTCTGATCGTCGGCAAGATCGCGGTCGATCCCGAGTTCTGGTTCTTCAAGGCCCACTTCTACCAGGACCCAGTTTGGCCCGGCTCGCTCGGTGTGGAGTCGTTCTTGCAACTGCTCAAGTACGTTGCGTGGCAACGCTGGCGGTGTGCCCCGCCGGAAGGTTATCAGACGGTGGCGATCAACAAGCCGCACTCGTGGGTCTACCGTGGGCAGGTGCTTCCGACCGACAAGGAAGTGACCGTGGTGCTCGAAGTGACCGCGGCGGACGACGACGCCCAACGGTTGTGCGCGAACGGATTTCTGATTGTCGATGAACGTGTCATCTACCAGATGACGGACTTTACCCTAGAGTAGTACCGCTAACCCGGGATCCCTCCTGGCCGCTGTCGCCCGACCCACAGCAAGCGCATGAGATACAACCACGTTCATCTCGAAGCCATCGGGTACGAACTCGCACCCGTGGTGGTCTCGACTGCCGAACTGGAATCGCGGCTCGCGCCGGTGTACCAGGCGCTCAACATGAGCCCGGGGCAACTCGAGTTGCTCACCGGGATCAGTGAGCGGCGCTGGTGGGAACCGGGGTATTCGCTGTCGCAAGGAGCGACGGCCGCCGCCAGGAAAGCGCTCGCCTCGGCCGACATCTCCGGGTCAGACATCGACGTGCTGATTTACGCCGGGGTGTGTCGGGAACAGTTCGAGCCGGCAACCGCGTGTGCCGTGGCCAACGAACTGAAGATCAGCCCCGACGCCGCGATCTTCGACCTGAGCAACGCTTGCCTCGGTGTGCTCAACGGCATCGTGGACATCGCCAACCGCATCGAGTTGGGTCAGGCCCGTGCGGGGCTTGTGGTCTCCGCCGAGACGGCTCGCGAGATCAACGAGAACGTCATCGACCACATGATCCGCTCGAAGTCGGTTGAGTTCTTCCGCGAGTCGATCGCGACGCTCACGGGCGGTTCGGGTGCGGTCGCGGTGCTGGTTGTGGGCGAAGAACTCTCCCGCGAGAAGCGACGCAAGTTGCTCGGCGGCGTGACCCAGAACGCCCCGCAGCACCACTCGCTGTGCCGGTGGGGAATCAAGTCGCTGCTGCCGACGGGCGTGCAGGCCGTGGAACGGGTGTTCGGTCAGCAGGCGAAGTCGATCGTTCAACGCGGCATCGACCTGGGCTTGCGACACGTGATGGTTCCGTTCATGGAAACACACGCCGGCGAAGTGCTCAAGTACGGCGTCGATGTCGGCTTCCGGACGTGGAAGAAGTTCCTGACGCAGATTGGCTGGCAGAACGGCGAACTCGACAAGGTGATCTGCCATCAAGTTGGCGCGGGCCACCAGGACGCGATGCTGAAGGCGTTCGGCATCATGCCAGAGAAGAACTTCAGCACGTTCGAGTTCCTGGGGAACATGGGCACGGTGTCGCTGCCGATGACGGCGGCCCTCGCGGAGGAACGTGAGTTCCTCAAGCCCGGCGACAACGTCGGCTTCCTTGGCATCGGAAGCGGCCTGAACTGCCTCATGCTCGGGATCGAATGGTGAGTGAGCTTTACCCGTTCGACGGACACTTCTTCCCGCGATCCGCTGGGCGGATGAGCTACCTCGACGAAGGCAGCGGCGATCCGGTCGTGATGGTCCACGGCAACCCGACGTGGAGTTTCTACTACCGCAACCTCATTCTCGCGCTCCGCGACTCGCACCGCTGCATCGCGCCCGATCACATCGGCTGCGGGCTTTCCGACAAGCCGCCCGTTACCGCCTACGACTACGCGCTGAAGTCGCGCGTCGATGATCTCGAAGCGTTGCTCGATCATCTTGACGTGAAGGAAAACATCACGCTTGTGGTGCAGGATTGGGGCGGCATGATCGGCATGGCCTACGCCGCCCGACACCCCGAGCGCATCAAGCGGATCGTCGCGACGAACACGGGGGCGTTCCCGCTGCCGAAGTCGAAGCCATTTCCGTGGTCGCTGTGGTTGGGCCGCAACACGCGGTTCGGGGCGTGGCTCATCCTGAAGCGGAACGCCTTCTGCCGGATCGCAGCGAAGTGGTGCGTCACACGCCGCGCGCTGCCTGCAGAGGTGCGGGAAATGTACCTGAAGCCTTACGACACGCCCGAGCACCGCGTGGCGGTGCTCAAGTTCGTGCAGACGATTCCGCTGAGTGAACGCGACCCCGGCTACGACATCGTGAGTGACACCGCGTTGTCACTGTCGAAGTTCGCGAAGGTTCCAACGCTCCTGCTGTGGGGAATGCGGGACTTCGTGTTCGACCGCCACTTCCTCGCGGACTGGCAGCGTTACTTCCCGCACGCCGAAACACACACGTGGCCCGACTGCGGCCACTACCTGCTCGAGGACGCGGGCGAGGAAGCAATCCCGATGATTCGCGAGTTCCTGACGAAACACCCAATCCCCACCAATTAGGCCCCGGGCTTGCCCGGGGTGCCAAAGTAGACCCCGGGCAAGCCCGGGGCTAAATGATGATTGGTTCCCCACTCAACGTTGCGACACACCTGGCGCGGATGGCGGCCGACCACCCGACGCAGGTGGCCGTCCACTTCCCGCGTCGCGGCGTGAAGCCCACGGGCACATCTGAACACGTCGCCATCACGTTCGCGGAACTGAACGCTGACGCCGACGCGATCGCGCATGGGTTGGTCGCTGCGGGGATCACTCGCGGCACCCGCACGGCGCTCATGGTGCCGCCCAGCCCGGACTTCTTCGCACTCACGTTCGCGCTCTTCAAAGTCGCGGCAGTGCCGGTGCTCATCGACCCTGGTATGGGCGTTCGCAATCTCGGTCGCTGCATTGCGGATGCGGAACCGCAGGCGTTCGTCGGCATCGCGAAGGCAAATGCCGCACGCCGCGTGCTGGGTTGGGGCAAGAAGACCATCCGCGCAACTGTGAACGCCGGCCGCTGGCGATTCCTGTGCAACACGTCGCTGAAGAAGTTGCGTGCCCTCGGCAAGTCACGCGGTGCGTACCCGATTCCCGATGTGGCACGCGACGAACCCGCTGCGGTGTTGTTCACGAGCGGAAGCACGGGGATCGCGAAGGGTGCGGAGTACACGCACGGCATCTTCGCGGCCCAGGTCGATTCGCTGAAGGCGACCTATGGCATCGAGCCGGGTGAGATTGACCTCTGCACGTTCCCGCTGTTCGCGTTGTTTGGGCCAGCGCTCGGCATGACGTGCGTGATCCCGGACATGAACCCGACGCGGCCAGCACAACTCGACCCACGCAAGGCGGTGGCCCAGATCCGGCAATTCGGCGTCACGAATATGTTCGGCTCGCCCGCCGTCATCAGGCGATTGGGCGACTGGGGAGTAGAAAGTCGTAAGGTCGAAAGTCATAAAGTCGAGACCACAGCCATCCCTTCCGACCTTACGACTTTGGACTTTCGACTTTCGACTCTGAAAAGAGTTATCTCCGCCGGTGCTCCCGCGTCGGCCGCATCGCTTGAGCGTTTCGTCAAACTGCTTCCCGAGTCCGCTCAGGTGTTCACGCCGTATGGTGCCACGGAGGCGTTGCCGGTTGCGAACATCGGCAGCCGCGAGATTCTCGGCGAAACGCGTCAGTTGACAGAGCAGGGCAAAGGCGTGTGCGTGGGTCGCCCCGTCGCCGGAATGGAAGTGGCCGTGATTCCGATCTCCGATGAGCCGATACCGGAATGGTCCGACGCGCTGCGGTTGCCGCCCGGTGAAATCGGCGAGTTCGTGGTTCGCGGGCCGGTCGTGACGCGGCGGTACTTCAACCGCCCCGAAGCCACGGCACTGGCGAAGATTCGTGACCCGAAGACCGGCGAGGTTCTGCACCGCATGGGCGACGTGGGCTACATCGACGACACCGGCCGAATGTGGTTCTGCGGCCGCAAGTCGCACCGCGTCGTGACCCAGCACGGCACGCTGTTCACCGACATGGTCGAACCGATCTTTAACACCGTGCCCGGCGTAGCGAGAACTGCACTCGTTGGCGTTAGGAGGCACGGCGTTACTCACCCAGTTTTGTGCGTGGAATGGGAGGAGTATCCGCTCCCAGCGGGGATTGGCGACCTCAGTCGAATTCGAGGCACTTACGGTTGGCAACACATCATCAAGATTGTTGCAAGGTCCCCGCTTCCCGAAGGGCGAATGCCAACCCTCGTCCTATACCCGGGACGGTTTCCGGTCGATGTGCGGCACAACTCGAAGATCTTTCGCGAGAAACTCGCAGCGTGGGCGGACCAGAGGTTAGGTAGTAGTTGGAATCCCAACATCACAGTCTTCCAACCGGATGTCGCCACGTGGGGAACTGACATGAACTTCGGCAGGCCTCACGAGAGGGTTGCCACATGAAAGCCCTGGTTACCGGTGGCGGGGGGTTCCTCGGCGGCGAGGTCGTGCGGCTCCTGCGGCAGCGCGGCGATACCGTGCGGTCGTTCACGCGCTCCGCGTACCCGTGGCTCGATGAACTCGGCGTCGAGCAAACCCTCGGCGACCTCGCCAACCTGCAAGATGTCGAAAACGCCGTCGCGGGTTGCGACATCGTGTTCCACGTTGCCGCCAAGGCCGGGGCGTGGGGTCGATACGCCGACTTCCACAACACAAACGTCGTCGGCACCAACAACGTCATCGCGGCCTGCAAGAAGCACGGCGTTCGCAAGCTCGTGTACACCAGCACGCCGAGCGTCGTTCACGGCGGCGGCGACATCGAGAACGGGAACGAATCGCTGCCGTACCCGAAGCACTTCGACGCACACTATCAGGCGACGAAGGCCGCGGCCGAGAAGGCGGTGATCGCCGCGAACGGTCCCGAACTGGCCACGGTTACGCTTCGTCCGCACCTCATCTTCGGCCCCGGCGACCCGCACCTCATCCCGCGTATTCTCGCGTCCGCACGCACGGGCAAGCTGCGCCGCATCGGCTCGCGTCCCGTGAAGGTGGACGTGACGTACATCGACAACGCGGCCGCGGCGCACATCAACGCCGCCGACAAACTCGCGATCGGTTCGCCGTGTGCGGGCAAGGCCTACTTCATCTCGAATGACGAACCCGTGGAACTGTGGGGCTTCATCGACCGCATCCTCGCCGAAGCCGGGTTGCCGCCGGTGTCGCGACGCATCAGCGCCTGGAAAGCACGTTTCGCTGGGCGGATGCTCGAATGGATGTACTGGATGTTGCGGCTCTCGGGTGAGCCGCCGATGACGCGGTTCGTGGCGGTCCAGATGTCCACAGCGCACTGGTACGACATCTCAGCCGCGAAGCGCGATCTGGGCTACGCGCCCACCGTGTCGGTGGATGAAGGGGTGAAGCGCCTCGGCGAACGCCTGCGGGCCACCGGCCACACCTGATGCGAACCTCGGGACCGCCGGCGCACTCAGTTCTACGAAGCGAAGAGTTTGATCCGCAGATTACGCAGAAGACACAGATTTGAAGACAAGAGCCTAACCACAGAGGCACAGAGGCTCAGAGCGAGCAAGAGAAGATAGTTCTTCAAAGCAACGTTCTCTCTTGTCTTCTCTGTGTCTCTGTGCCTCTGTGGTTAGAACTGCTTTTGTCTTCAAATCTGGGTTCATCTGCGTAATCTGCGGATCGCTCTGTTCTGTCTTCCGACGGAATTGCCCATGAACCTCCGGCTCGATCATCTCCTCGAAGAACTCCGCGATCGTGGCACGGCCATCCTTGCCGCGATTGATGCCGACCCGTTCCTCGTGCGTCGGCAGGCCGGCTCGCTCGTGCTCACGAACGCCGGGGGAGCGCTGTTCACGCCACAAGAAGCGCATCAGCTTTTCGCCAAGGGGTTGGTGTATTGCCGCGATCCGTTCCGGGTCGTGTCGCTGCCGCTCGTGAAGATCTACAACCTCGGCGAGAAGTCCGTGTCGGTCGCGGATATCGCCGGGCTCGCGGCCGAGCCCGATGCACGCCTGCACTTCCTCCACAAGCTCGACGGCACGCTGATCCAGCGTTTCCAGCACGATGGCCGCGTGTACTTCACCACGCGCGGCATGATCGAGGGCGGCCCCGCGGTCGGTGTGCAGGACGAGGACGCCCCGGAGAGCGCGAAGAACTTCGACTTCCTCGGCACGGCCCGCAAGGTCGCGGCACGGCTGTACCCAGCGCTGTGCGAAGCGCGACCCGAGCTTGATGGCCTCACGCTGGTGTTCGAGTTCTTGCACCCCGAGACGCGGGTCATCACGAACTACGGCGAGCGTGAAGACCTCGTGTTGCTCGCCTGCTTCGACCGCCACGACTTCCGCTACCGCACGTACCGCGAGGTGCGCGAACTGGCCGCGGCGCACAACCTCACGGTTGTGGATGAGTTCTCGCCCGCCGGGAGCACGCTCGCGGAGCAGATCGACTCGCTGCTCGCGGCGATTGCCGGCACCGACCAGGAAGGAACGGTCATCACCATCGAGCACGGGCACCGCGTGGTGTACCGCGTGAAGGTGAAGTCGCCGGATTACCTGCGTGTGCTGAAGTTGGTGGTCACCTGCACCTACGCACGCACCGCCGAGATGATCGATGCGAACCCGGCGTTATGCGACTGGGCGTTCTTCGAGACTCACCTGCGTGGCCTGGGCCGCGAGCAAGTGCCGGAGGAGGTGCTTGGCTTCTACCGCGAGCACCACGATTCACACGCCGCGTACCTCGCGGATTGCGAACGGCTGCGAGCATGGGGAGCCGAAACCGCGGCGCGAGTGCTGGGGGAAGCGAAGGCCGAAGCTGGTGATGCGGACCGGCGATTGTTGCGGAAGTGCTTCGCGGCCCGTGCCGTGACGTTGCCGTTGCGGCCACTGCTGTTTGCGTCGTTTGATGGCGTGCTGACTCTGCCGACCGTGCGGAAGATCGCGAGCACCCCGTCCGAGGCGAAGGAAGCACTCGCGAAGATCACTGACTGACCGAGTGCTCACGCCGCTTTGAACCAGCCCTGGATGGCCCGCCAGCCGTGCCCGCCGTGGGATTGATCGATTGCGACCGCAATCAGCACGACACCGGCGATCAGCCACCACATCCAGGTTGGACCGGGCGCTTGAAGGGCGGCCGGCCGCTCAAAGCTGCCGCAGTACGAACAGGCGAGTTGCTCGTCATGCCAGAGCGACTTGCACTTGGGACACTTCAGAAAGCCGAGGTCATCGTTCATGTCAGCCTCCAGAAGTTGTTCGAAGTGTGTCGCCTCGCATTTTCGGGGCAGCGTGTTTCCTTCGTGAAATGCGAGACTGCGAACCCGCCCGCTGCCGGCCGCGTCCATCCCGCATGACGTTGCCCGGTGGGCCGGTAGGTTGCCTGCAAAGCGCCAACTGTGGGTTCGATTCCCACCGACGTCTCTTCCGACAAAGTGGGAGGCGCGTCACTGCTCGATCTTGCAGTTTGGCAACGCCTTTTGGAGTTCCGCAACACCGGCGTCTGTCACCTCGGTGGAGTTCAAGGTCACTGAGGTGAGATTCTTGAATGCCGCTAGGTTTTTCAGTCCCGCGTCCGTGATCTTCGTGCCGACCAAACTCAGTGAAGTGAGATTCTTGAGAGCCGCCAGTTCCCTCAGACCCGCATCCGTGATCTTCGTGCTGTTGAGGTTGAGAGCGGAAAGGCTCTTGAGTGCTGCCAGTTCCTTCAGACCCGCGTCCGTGATCTTCGTGCTTCCAAGGCTGAGAAGCGCAATGCTTTTGAATGCCGCCAGTTCCTTCAGACCCGCATCCGTGATTTTCGAGTGCTCGAGGTTCACGTACGTGACGGGGTTCCCCGGCAATTTCTCATCGCGAGTCCCCCGTCCACCCATCCTGGTCACGAACGCAACAGCCTTTTCGTCCCCCGTGGGAAGCGGAGGTGAAACCTCCTCTGAACCGCCCTTGTTGACAGGCTTGGACTTCGGAGCCGCTTTGGCTTGGGTGTCCGGAACTGATGGCGTTGGAGCAGGGTCCGAGCACCCGGAGGAGATCGTTACGAGTGCTATCAGAAGCAGTAAACGCAACATGATCCGTTCCCTCAGTGTGAAATGCAGACGGTCTTCCTCGAATCTACGCTTCGAGGAAGCAACGTCGAGGCCATTCGCTGACACCGGGAGACTTCGCTGTACACATCACACTGCTTTAGTGGCCCACTTTCGGCACGGTGGCGTCCTGGCTGGCGCGGTAGAGGTTCAGCGTGAGGTGGGCCTGGCCGTGGTGGTGAGCCTCGTGCCACGCGAGGAGTTGGAACCACTCGCCGTAGGGCCACTGTGCCGCGTCGTTCGGCTTCTTCGCCATATCGGCGTCGGTCAGTGTGCGAAGGTGATTGAGCAAGTCGGCGCGGCGATCGGTTATGTACGTGATGATGTCGGCGAGCGGCGGAATGTCGTCGTCGGGGGTGCTGCCGCCGGCGAAGCGACGCACCAACTCGGGCGAGTGAGCGGCCCCGCCCTTCATGCGAACGTTCAAGTGGCGGTCGTCGGTCGCGGCGACGTGCATGAGTTGCCAGGCGAGGTGAGCACGGCCCGGGCCCGGTCGCCAGCCCAGCGCCTTCGCCGGGTCGGGCAACGCGGCAAGTGCTTCGACCAGCCCACGGGTCTTACCCCGAATGAACTCCATCAAGCCCACCAAATCGGTCGGGGTCACAGGAAATCTCCAGAGCGTGGTCGAGGGAAGAGGGACAGGCCAGGCACCGTCACTTACCGGCGAGCGTCAGGCCGATCAGCGTTAACGCAACGACCGCGAGCACCAGGCTGCCGAGGATGATTGTACGCAGCAAGCTGTACATGTTCTGCAACTGTCCCAGCGCGCTCATCAGATGCCAGATGTCCTCGTTCTTCGTCTCCGCAACCTTCCGGAACGAACTGGCGGCTCCCCCGGTCCAGAAGCCAATGCACAGGCACAGTAGCGCGGCCGAACCGAGGGCAATCGAAGGCCCGTAGCCTCCCCCCGCCTGAATCGCGCTGGTCACGGCCAGGCCGCAAATCACCACAAACGCAAGCCCCATCAGTTGCATCAATCCCGCGACAACCTGCATCGCATCGGCGAGCGAGGAGAACTGGCGGTTGTGCTCGTCGCTGAACTCGTACTGGGCCGATTTGTATTCCTTCATCGGCGGGATATCGGGGCCAGCGGTGGACATGGTGTCTCCTTGGGTGCGGGGTGCGTGGTCTGAACAAATCGAACGGTGAAATCCGAAAGAGCCTTTGCCCCCACTATTCAGTTCGCGTTTCGCACGTCAGATTTTGAATTATGAGGCAAAGCCGAGCGAATGAGGGGCGGAAGGGATTATACCCGGTGTGGTCAGCAAGCGAAGTACCCCCAGCCGTCCGTGAACGGCCCGGCTCATTGGTTCCACGCGATATGCACACCCCACCTCTGGAACCAACTGAAACACGTCTGGAACAACTGAAACACGTCTGGAACCATCATGACTTGTCTGGAAGAAACAATATCAGATCGTGGTTAAGAAGTGGAGAATCTTGCAGTTGCGACAAATTCGCCTCTCACGATAACCGAGGGCAAGTCCGGAATCATTCTGGCAACGCTGGCCTTCACGAGCGCAAGACTGTCAAGAACGCGGCCGCGACCATCAGGGCATCGCGACTCGTGACCGCTAACAGAGTGTATCAGGGTTCGCCGGGTTTGCCTTTGAATGCTAAATCCCAGAGCGGCATCTAGTGAACAAACTCGTCTTGTTCATTCGATCACTATCCATTACCTTTCCTTCCGGTCGGGTTCGCACGCGGTGATCTTTTCCCACTTGGAGTACTTCCGATGAAGGCTATGAGCAGGTTCTGTGCGGTTGTCGTTGCGATTGCGTTAACCACCTCAAGTGCTCGCGCACAGGAGCCACCCAAGGCCGGTCCGGAACACGAGATCCTCAAGAAGATGGAGGGGAACTGGGATCTCGTCATGAAGTTCGGCGGCATGGAATCCAAGGGAACGGTGGCGTACAAGATGGAACTGGGCGGGTTGTGGCTGGTCGGTTCTCTGGAGGCGGAACTGTTCGGTGCGAAGTTCTCGGGGAAGAGCCTCGACACCTACGACGCCGCGAAGAAGAAGTACGTCGGCGTGTGGGCCGACAGCATGGGCACTCAGCCGATGATTCTGGAAGGCACCTTCGACAAGGCCAAGAAGACGCTGACGATGAGCGGCGACGGCCCCGGAATGGACGGCAAGCCGACCAAGTACAAGTCGGTGTCGGAGATGCCAGATGACAGCACGATCAACTTCAGCATGTACATCGGCGACGGCAAGGACCCGGCGTTCACCATCGTGTACAAGAAGAAGAAGTGACGCGACTCACGGCGAGTTATTACTGGTTCCAGTGTGGATAAGGCTCTGGGTGGCGAGGGCGAGGCTCCTGCCGAGCCGTTTTCGTGAGACAAATCCCGGCTCGTCAGGAGCCTCGCACTCTCGGTGCCAAAATCCAAAACGGCAAACGGCACACCACTCCGCAGGGTTGCTGAATTTTCGGGCTTGGAGAAAGTACGCGACTCGCTCCGAGAGTCGCCAATTCTTGCTGCATTCAGAAGTGGTCGCTCTCGGAGAGAATGACCGACTCTCCCCAGAGACTTAGAAGCGGTGGCGTAAAGAGTGAGATTGTGGCAGGGTCTGGCGAAGGTGTTTCCCCCTCACCCGGCTCGCAAAGCCTCGCCGACCTCTCCCCCGAAACCGGGGGCGAGGTGGGGGCGCAGCCTCTTCTCTTCAGCGTATCCATTCCAATTGCCTTCCGAGCAAACCAAGCGCACCCACCTCGCCCCCGGTTTCGGGGGGAGAGGTCGCTCCGAGTCTTCGAGGAGCGGGTGAGGGGGAAAAACCTTCTCTCAAGTCCGATGCACGGTTGGGCATTCCGCCACCGGTTCTTAAACGACCCTGCATCACTCCGGAACAGGTATTGACCCACGGGGGTCGGCATGGCATACGTCCGCGTTCCCTACGTGTTTGCGAGGAGTGCCATGCGGACACATTACGTACTAAGAAGCAGTCTTCTTGTGGTCGTTCTGGCCAGCGGGGCGGGATCGACTGGTTGTTCAACGATGAACAACACGGAAAAGGGCGCCGTGGCTGGTGGTGCAATCGGCACGGGCGTGGGATTGCTCGCGGGAGCCGCGACCGGCAATCCGCGAACGGGTGCCGCGGTCGGCGGACTTCTCGGCGGCGGGCTTGGTGCTGTCGCGGGGAGTGAGCAGGACCGCGATGAGCAACGGACCCGCGATGTGCAGCAAGCGCAAGCAGTGGCCACGGTGCAGGCCCAACAACAACAACAGCGGATGGGGCTAACGGATGTGATCCACATGGCCCAGCAAGGCCACGAAGATCAGGTCATCGTTAACCAGATTCGGGCGACCGGGAGCACCTTCCAGTTGACCGCTTCGGACCTGGACTTCCTGAAGAACAACCAGGTTTCCGGGCGGGTGATCGCGGAAATGCAGAACGCACGGCCCAGCCCGACGGCGACGCGGGTTGTCGTTCGTGAAGCACCGACGACCGTGATCTACCAGGAACCGGCGTATCCAGGTCCGGTTTACGTGCGTCCCATGTATGTCGGCCCGCCGCGACCGACCGTGATTTATGCTGGTGGCTATCGTCGCTGGTGATGTCGTGGATTTGGTGCTGGGAAAAGCGTGATCGCTTCTGGTAGGGTATGGTTCCTGCTCGCTGCGAACCTGCCCGCCATTCCGGTGCCGATGATGGCCACGCCTTCCCTTCCTTTGCTTCCGCTGACTCGTCGTGAGATGCTCGCACGCTGCGGCACGGGCATCGGCACCATCGGGCTTGCCGGCGTTCTCGCGGATGCAACCGCCGCCGATTCGCCCAAAGCGGTCGATCCGCTCGCGGTGAAAGCCCCGCACTTCCCGGCGAAGGCCAAGCACGTCGTTCACCTGTTCATGAATGGCGGGCCATCGCAGGTCGATACGTTCGACCCCAAGCCGATGCTCGACAAGTATCACGGCAAGCCAATCCCCACCGGCAACCTGCGCACCGAACGCAAGACCGGCGCGGCCATGGCGTCGCCGTACAAGTTCAAGAAGTATGGCAAATCGGGGATCGAAGTCAGTGACCTCTTCGCCAAGACCGCGGCACACATCGACGACATGTGCGTGATTCGCAGCATGTATGCCGACGTACCGAATCACGAGCCGTCGCTGTTGCTCATGAACTGCGGCGAAGGTCGGCAACCGCGGCCGAGTCTCGGAAGCTGGCTCACGTATGGCCTCGGCAGCGAGAACCGCAACCTCCCGGGGTTCGTCGTCATGTGCCCCGGTGGGTACCCCATCGTCACCACGCAGAACTGGCGATCTGCGTTCCTGCCAGGTGTCTTTCAGGGCACCTACATCGACAGCCAGCACACGCAGGTCGATAAGCTCATCTCGTACATTCGCAACACGGAACTCAACCTCGACAAGCAACGCGACCAACTCGATCTCGTCGCGGCGCTCAACGAGAAGCATCTCAAGGATCGCGCCAACGATGCCCAGCTCGAAGCCCGCATACGCACGTTCGAGCTGGCGTTCCGCATGCAGTCCGAAGCGGCCGATGTGTTCGACCTGACCCGCGAGACGAAGAAGATTCGCGAGATGTATGGCGAAACGGTTCACGGTCGGCAACTGCTGCTGGCACGACGGATGATCGAACGCGGCGTGCGGGTGGTGCAACTATGGAGCGGCGGCGGGCAACCGTGGGATAACCACGACAACATCGCGGCCACGCACAAGACTCTCGCTGCACAGTGGGACCAACCGATTGCGGCGTTCCTCAGCGATTTGAAGCAACGCGGCCTGTTCGACGAAACGCTCGTGCAATGGGGCGGCGAGTTCGGTCGCACGCCCGTTGCGGAATTGCCGGCGCTGAATGGCCGTGACCACAACCACTACGGCTTCACCTGCTGGCTCGCGGGCGGCGGCGTGAAGGGTGGAACGGTTATCGGTGCGACTGACGAATTCGGCTTCGCGGCGATCGAAAATAAGGTGCATGTTCACGATCTCCATGCGACGATGTTGCACCTGCTCGGCTTCGATCACGAAAAGCTCACCTACCGATACGCCGGCCGCGACTTCCGACTCACTGATGTGCATGGCCGCGTGGTGAAGGAGATGATTGCGTGAGTGTCTCGCCCATCCGTTCCACGGTCGATTTCGCAAAGCCCGGCAAGCAATACGGTCACCTGTATGTGCCGTACTCGTACAACCTCGGTGGGTGGGCGAACCTCATGCTCCCCATCACGGTGATTAGCCGTGGCGAGGGGCCGACGGCTCTCGTGCTCGCGGGCAATCACGGCGACGAATACCCCGGGCAAGTCGCTACCATGCGACTGCTCCGCGAGATTCAGCCCGAGCAAGTGACGGGGCGACTCATCCTGATTCCGACGCTCACGATGCCCGCCGCGAAAGCTGCGACGCGACTCTCGCCACTCGACGGCAAGAACTTCAACCGCTGCTTCCCAGGCAATCCCACGGGCACCCCGAGCGAAGTCGTCGCACACTACCTCACGACAGTGCTGTTCCCGCTTGCCGATATCGTCATCGACATGCACACCGGTGGCCGCAGCGTGGACTTCGAGCCGTGCGCCCACATGCACCTCGTGCCGAAGGGGCCGCAGCGCGATGCCATGCTCGCGGGGACCGAAGCGTGGAATACCGACTTCTGCTTCCTGTACGCGGACATCGCCGGCACCGGCCTGCTACCCGTCGAGGCCGAGAGCCAGGGGAAGATCGTCATCACCACCGAGATGGGCGGCAGTGAAAACGTCACCGCGATGGTTCACGCCCAGACGCAACTCGGCTTGCGAAACGTGCTGACGCACTTCGGCATTCTCAACGGCAAGGCGGTGTCGCGCGAGTCGCTCGGCCTCGGCCCAACTCGCTGGGTGCAGGCGTTGAACTGGGAAGACTACCGCTTCGCCCCCGAGTCCGGCGTGTACGAGAACTTCGTGCCGCTCGGCGAGGAAGTGGAGGCGAATCAACCCGTCGGCGCGATTCACTTCCTCGAACGGCCCGACCGCGAACCGGTCGAAGTGCTCGCGATTTCCGCTGGCGTGTTGATCGCCACCCGCGCCCCGTCAATCGTGGCACAAGGCGATTTCGTCGCGTGCATTGCTCACGACGTGGACCCCCGCAAGTTGCCATAAGACGAGAACAGGATGGCCACAAAAAGGCACAAAGAGACACAAAAAGGGAAAGACATCGAATGAACTGACCTCTCTTGGATTTCCTTTTTGTGTCTCTTTGTGCCTTTTTGTGGCCATTGTTTTTGAGGCTTTTCCATGAAGATCACCCAGGTAGTCTGCCAGATTCTTCGCATCCCGAACGTCACGGCGAAAACCGCGAGTAGCCAGGATTCCGTCCTGGTTCGCATTCGCACCGATGATGGTCTCGAAGGAGTCGGCGAAGCCGACTCGTCGCCGGAAGTGGTGAAGGCGATCATCGACGCGCCGTTCAGCCACAACATCGCGTGCGGCCTGCGGCAACTCCTCGTCGGCGAGAACCCGCTGGAGAACGAGCGACTCTGGGAGAAGATGTATCGCCGGACGATGTACTTCGGCCGGAAGGCGGTCGGCATCACCGCGATGGCCGCAGTTGATATGGCACTGTGGGACCTGAAGGGGAAGGCGTTCGGCCAGCCGATTCACCGGCTACTCGGCGGCAAGCACCACGACAAGATTCGCGGGTATGCTTCGATCTTGTTCGGCCGCGATGGCAAGGAAACGGGCGATATCGCCCGCAAGTGGGTCGCGGCAGGGTACAGCGCGGTGAAGTTCGGCTGGGAGCCGATGGGCACGTCCGAGGCGGTGGATATCGACCTCATCAAGGGGGCACGCGAGGGGCTTGGCAAGGCGACACTGCTGATCGACGCGGGGTGTGTGTACGACGCGCGGACCGCGTTGCGGCGAGCACAGGCGTTCGCGGAGTACACGCCGGAGTGGTTCGAGGAACCGCTGCGAGAAGACGACATCGAGGGCTACGTCTGGCTGCGAGATCGCTCGCCGATTCCGATTGCGGCCGGGGAGGGGGAGTGCGGCCGCGAGTCGTTCCGGCCATTCATCGACCGCCGCGCACTCGACGTGTATCAGGTCGATCTGTCGCGCTGCGGCTTCACGGACGCGGCCTACATTCGCGCTCGCGTGGAAGAGATCGGCGCGCGGCTGTGCAACCACTGCTACACCAGCCCGCTCACCGTTGCCGCAAGCATCCACTGGCTGAGCACGTGCCGCGATGCGTTCCTGTTCGAAGATTGCGTCGAAGATTCACCACTGCGGAATGACCTAACCATCGAGAAGATGCAATCCGTGGACGGTTGGATGCACGTGCCCGACCGCCCCGGGCTCGGCGTCACGCTCGACGAGAAGTTCGTGCAGAAGTATTTGGTCGCGGAATCGAAATAAAGCAGTGCCACGGACAAGACAGAAGAGATTGAACCACAGAGGCACGGAGACACAGAGAAAACCGAAGAGAGATCATTCTTCAAAGAATTGTCCTCTTGTCTGCTCTGTGTCTCGGTGCCTCTGTGGTTAATCTTGCCTTTATGGTGGAATTTTTTGGAGCACAGCATGAGTCGTGCGAAGACGGAATATCGTTACGAGAAGCTCACGTGGCCCGAGATTAACGACGCGGTCGATCTCGGGAAGGTGTGCATCATTCCGTGTGGTGCGGTGGAGCAGCACGGGCCGCACTTGCCGCTCGACGTGGACCTCGTCTGCCCCGGCGGTGTGGCTGCCGGCGCAGGCAAGGAAATCCCCGACAAGATGCTCGTGCTCCCCATCGTGGCCTACGGCTACACCGGCCACGTCATGGACTTTCCTGGCACGATCAACCAGGATTTCGAGCACTTCATGCACCATGTGCTCGACATCACCAAGTCGCTCGCTTACCACGGCTTCAAGAAGATCATCCTGCTGAACGGGCACGGCTCGAACATGCCGAACCTCGATCTCGTGGCTCGCCGCACGAACGTGGAGACCGATGCCGAGTGCAGTCTGATCGCGTGGTGGAACCTGCTGACCGTGGACAAAACTTTCCTTCCAAAGTGGCGGCAGAGCAAGTTCCCCGGAGGCTGTGCGCATGCCTGCGAACTGGAGACGAGCCTGTACATGTATCTCGACGGCGACAACGTCCGCAAGGATCTGATCAAGAACGGCGTCATCAGTTTCAACGAAGATAACAGCCCGTTCAGTTGGGTCGATCTGTTCGCCGCTGGCCCGGCCACGGTCGTCTCGTGGACGAGCAGTTATTCCGAGACGGGCGTGCTGGGCGAAGCCGAACTCGCGACGCCCGAGAAGGGCCGGCAAGCCTACGAGGAAGCGGTGAAGCAACTCGTGCGTTACGTGACGTGGTACAAGGACCGGCCGAAGGACGTGCGCAAGGATCGCCACCGCAAGCCGCCGACCATGCCGATTCCGTGGGGCCAACGACCACTCAATTAGCGGCGGGCTTGCCCGCCGTCTTCCGGATTCGCGACGGCGGGCAAGCCCGCCGCTAAATGGAGATCCCATGAAAATCGCCGATATCAAGTTCACCGGGCTCACGGGTGGCACCGTCGAGGGCGGCTGGGCCGAGGAGCTCACGCCCGAAGACGACGTTCACACCGTCGTCGAGGTCATCACGGATGAAGGACTCGTCGGTATCGGCGGCGTGTTCACGAGTAGCGCTATCGTCGGCGCGTCGCTGAAGTTGCTGCGGCCGTTCCTGATTGGCGAGCGTGCCGACGAGCCGGCTCGCGTTAGCGAGAAGTTGCGGCAGAACACGTTCTGGCAGGGCCGCGGCGGCAGCGTCGAGCACACCATCAGCGGCATCGACATCGCCCTGTGGGATCTGTTCGGCAAGCTGATGAACCAACCCGTCGCCCGGCTGCTCGGCGGCGTCTACCGCAACAAGATCAAGCCGTATGGCTCGCTGCTGTTCGCGGAAGTCGATCCGCTGCGTGAGAAGCTGAAACAAGCCGTGGCACGCGGCTTCAAGGCGATCAAGCTCGGGTGGAAGCCGTTCGGCCGCCGCGATGCGAAGACCGACGAACTGCTCATCAGCACGGCCCGCGACACGGTTGGCCCCGGTGTCGAGATCATGGTCGATGCGGGTGGCAGCGATGCGTACTGGCCGCACGGCTACAAGTGGGCGCTCCGCACGGCACAGATGCTCGCGGCCTACGACGTGGTGTGGTTCGAGGAAGCGTTGCCGCCGGACGACCTCGCGGGGTTCGCGGAACTGCGACGGCACGCCCCGTTGCCGATCTCCACGGGCGAGTGTTTCACACGCCGGCAGAGTTTCTGGCCGCTGTTCCAGCAGGAGTGCGTCGACATTGTGCAGCCCGGTTGCACGAAGTGCGGGGGCTTAACCGAGGCGTGGCGAATCGCGTGGATGGCATACGAACACAACGTGCAGTGGGTGCCGCACGGCTGGAACACGGCCATCGGTCTCGCGGCCGACATTCAACTCGCGTGTGCCATGCCCGTGGCGAAGTACGTCGAGTTCCTGTCACCATCGCCGTACATCGACGAACTGATCCTGAACTCGTTCCGCCCCGACGCCGACGGCATGCTGACGCTACCCGACAAGCCCGGCCTCGGCATCGAGTTGAACCGCGACGCGCTGAAGCGCTTCGGGGTGTAGTGTCCCTGGGACCGCGGCCATCTTGGCCGCTGGCGAACATGACCGACGCGGAGGGAGATGATCCGCAGCCGATCGAGCAAGTCAGCTATTGCGGCCAAGATGGCCGCGGTCCCAGGAGCAGAGGGCCGCAGGTTAACACCCAACGATCCGCTCGATCTCGCGGCACGTGCTCTCGATGAGCGTTTCGAGGCAGCCGGGGCTGACGGCCGAGATGATCTCCTGATAGATGCCGTAGCCGTAGCTTTCGGCGCTGGGCAAGTAGCCGGGTTGCCAGTCGTTCGTGAGTGTTGCGATCACCACCGCGAACTGCGGGAAGCGCTTGCGTAACGCAAGCTGGAACTCCTGATACAACTCGCCCGGGACGAACACCCACAGTGCGCTGCCGAACCGTGATACGGAGACTCGAAACGGATAGCCCTTGCCCACTGGCAGCGCCGCGAGCCGCGTCAGTTGGCGTGTCATCTGCTCGGCGCGGGCACGGCAGTCGCTCACCTTCTTCGTGTCGTTCGCGGCTCGGGCGATCGCTTCTTCGGACTCCCAGCGTGCCAACTCCGCCCGCGTCTCGGCCTCGGTCGGCAGTTCCATCCGATATTGCAGGTTCACCGTGAAGTCGTGCGTCTGCCAGCGCCGCGATTCCTCCTCCTGCTGCGCGTCGAATGGTTTGTGCTTCCACGTTCCGAGGATCGCCCCCGACACCACCGGTCCCGCGTACTCGAAGTACGTGCCCGGTTCGGGGAGTGCCTCCAAGCCCGAGAGCGCCGCGAAGCCGAGTTGCCGACCGTTGCGATCGGCAACCTTTGTGTCGCCGACGAAGCCTTCGACCGGTCCGAGTTGACCCGATGCGCCTTGCAGGAACAGGCACGGTGCGCCCGTGTTCGCTTCCACAACTTCACGCATCGCGCCAAGGTAATCCGGGCTAATCAGCGTGTTCTCCCACGCCAGCGTTGTCGGGTGGCACGCGTAATTCACCAGCGTTCCGAGCGTCTTGCCGCTGTCGTCCGCGATCGCTTTCGCCACCAGCACGGTATCGTCGGATGGGCCTTCCGGGTTGAAGCCGCACACGAATTGCTTCGAGACGGCATCCCAGAAGTCGCGGTGTCGGGCGAGCGAACAGCGTGCGGTGCCGTAGACGAGCGTCGCCAACTCGGCGCTGTCGGCCGCTTCCACGGCGATGCGGGCGCAGGTTTCGCCCATCGCGTCGAGGTATGGCCCGATGAGGTCGCCGCCGGGCAAGTGCGACCGCGTGCGCGACATCCACGCCGAGCCGTGCGTGTGCGACATCGCGATGAAGATGTGTTCCGCCGGAAAGCCAACGGCTAAATGAATGCGCTCGCGGATGCGGTCGAACTCATCGCGGTCGAGCAGGCAGTGGTCGAGGCCGAGAATCACCTTCTGTTGCGTGCGATCGAATGATTCGAGCCACAGCGCCGTGGCCGTCAGCGGGCGGTGAATGCCGGTCGCACGATCGTGCAGCGCGGCACCCCACATGCGATGGTAGATGCCCACCGGCGGCGTGATATCCGCACGGGCGAACCCGACCATGCACCAGCTTTGCGGCGTGTCAATTCGTGAGACACGCCCGATTCCTCGAAGACTCGGAATAGGCGTGTCAACTCGTGTTGTCATTTGGCTTCCTCAACGTCGCCGAACAGCGTGCCCTTGGGGTTCAGCATCGCCCAGCACACCGCACTCAGCGCGAACATCGACACGAACAGCAGCAGGGCGTAGTTCCAGTTGTGGGTCGCGGTCACGATCCACGTCACGGCCAGCGGGAACAAGGTCGCGCCGAAGTTCCCGCTCATGTTCATGGTGGCGAACACCGTGGCCACTCGCTTCCCGCCGTAGCTCATCGCCATCGCATATGCACTCACGCCGCTGGCCATGCCGCAGAATGCCCCAATGCTGATGAGCATCACCGCGATGCGAGGATCATCCATGAAGTACGCGACGAACGCAACCACCGCGCAGATGACGAGTGCCACGAAGCTCATTCCCTGGCGTGCGACGCGTGCGTTCCCCGTTCGCTTCAAGAGCCAGTCGGAAAGCACGCCACCGAAGAAGCCACCGAACGCCCCAGCGAACGGCGGCCACGCCGCGAGCACGCCCGCGTCCTGGCTCGATAACCCTTTGGTTTCTTGCAGGAATCGCGCGAACCAGGTGAAGAAGAACACCATCGCCCCGGCTCGCAAGAACTGCTGAAAGCAGAGCAGGAGCATCTGAAAATCGGTAACGAGCTTCCTCCATCGCACCGGATTTGGCGTGGTTGGCGGGAGCGCGTGCCAGTCGTCGGGTTTCTCCACGGGTTCGGGCAGGGGAGCAGCGGGACCATCCGGGCGAGGCACGATCAGTGCGAACAGGATCACCCAGACAAGGCCGGGCACCGCGTAGAGCGCGAAGATTTGCGGCCAGGTGAGCGGACCGAGAAGTTGCCCGGTGATCGCCGGCGCGAGGGCCGCTCCCAGGCTCATGCAGCACGCCAACATCCCGGAAGCGAATGCCTGCTGCGTTCGCGGGAACGTCGCGCCGATGGCTTTCGTGCAACAGGGGAAGATGCCCGCCTGTGCTGCGCCCATCAAACTCCAGGTAAGAAGCAACCCCGGCAGTCCCGCGACAAGTCCCGCAAGCCCGGTGAGCACCGACCACAGCATCGCGAACAGAATCAGTGCCGGCTTGCTCCCGATGCGATCCGCGAGCCAGCCACCGGGCAACTGAAACAGCGAGTACCCCAGATACCACACGCTCATCACGATCCCGAGATCACTGGAGCTGATCTGGAGATCGTCTTCGATCGCCTTGGTCGCTCCGTTCATCGCCGATCGCTGCACGTAGGCAACGATTGTGATGACGCACAGGAAGCCGAGCAGGGTGTATCGCATGGCAATTCCTGGCGAACCCGATCATGAGAACAGAGCAGAGATCCACAGATTACGCAGAAGACACAGATTGGAAGACAGAAGACAGATTGAAGACATCAAACACGGATCGAATCAAACTGGTTCAATACCTCTCTCCTGCTTTCATCTGCATTTCAATCTGTGTCTTCGGTGTAATCTGTGGATCACTCTGCTTATTGCTTCTTCTCACTCAAAGCGTGTTGCATTCGCTCGTAGAGCCGATCAACTTCGTCGGCGGTCTCGGCGTCGAGTTCCCATCCATACGGCTTGCGTCGGCGTGCGGTCGGGAACAGGCCGCGTTTTACCATCAGGTGCTTTTCGACCGCGAGGAAGCCATCGAGGCCAGCTTGCAGTTCCAGCGCCACGATCGCGCACACCGGGAAGTACACGCGGTAGGCCGTGTCTTCGTTGCCACTCTGCAATGCCTTCCAGATCGCGACGACGCCATCGAGGAGATCCATTCCAGGCATGGTGCCTGCGATGCCGCGACGGAAGCTGTCGATCAGGAAGATACCCCCGGAGCCTTCAAAAATCCTCGCATTTCCCTCTGTTGCGTCGCGAAGTGCCGAAAGCTGCGGGCCGTTCGGTGCAGCTTCCGGCTTGAACAGCACCTTGTCTGGCCCGTAGCGTTCGAACAGCTTCACACACACCGGAATCGGGATCGACTGCCCGACGTACCCCGACGCATCCTGCACGATCACGGGAATGCCAATGCCATCCGCGAGCGCCCGGAAGTGATCGACCAACTGCGTTTCGCTCAGCCGCGAGGTGAGCGGCGGCACGGCCATCACGGCATCGCAACCAGCCTTCTCGGCCGCGACTGCGAATGCCAGCGATTGCTTCGTGCTCTCGGCACCAACTGCGGCGAATACCGGCCCACGACCGGCCGCATACTCCACGAGCATCTGAGTGAGTGACACCCGTTCGTCACTTGTGAGCTTCATCGTCTCGGAAACCATGCCGGTGCCGAGACCGTCGGCCCCAATCCCAAACGCCCAGTCGACGGAACGCTTCAACGCGGCCGTGTCGATCTCGTCGTGTTCGGTAAATGGTGTGTGTGCGATGGCCAACACACCTTGCAGCACTTTGGGCACAGTCAGGCTCCGAGGGGGAGATACGATTCCAGATGTGGAACAGTGTACCCCGGAACTCGGGTGAGTTGGGTAGTCGGCGGGAAAAAGCATACCCACCGCAAAACGGCCAATTCTGAACCTCTCCCCTTGTGGCCCTTGTGGGAGAGGTCGGCGAGTCTTTGAGCCGGGTGGGGGTAAGGCGGGTAAGGCTCTTGAAGAACCCCTCCCCAAGCGGCCCAAGGGGAGTAGGGCTTTCGATTGCTCCCTTCCCGATTAGTTAGAGCCGTTTCAGGAAATCCGTAGCGTCATTGGTTTGGGAGGGTGAGGTCACTCGTGCGTACTCGCGACATGTGGCTTGACCAGTTTCGCAATCCACGCTATCCCCCGCGGTCGAGTGATGTCTCGCGTCGATCAATGGGAGTATTGCCATGCGGGTGCGGAACTTGATGGTGGGAGCAGGTACGGCAGTCCTGGGAGCCGTGGTCATGGCCGTCGCCCAGCCGCCAAAACCAACTGACCCCGTGAAGCCCGCGTCTGGCATCACGCCCGTGGCCAACACGGAACCCGCGAAGCGGGTCGATCTGGGCACGATGTTGTCCGAATCTCGCGCCGCGATCAGCAAGCTCCGCGACTACTCGGGCACCTTCACCCGGCAAGAACGGATTCAGGGCACGCTTTCGGCAGAGCAAGTGGGTGAGATTAAGGCACGCATCAGCCCGGCGGGTGTGTACGTGCGATTCGCCCGCCCGGAAGCCATCGCCGGGATGGAAGTCGCGTATTCCGAGCGAAAGGCCGGCAAGGTGTCGTACCGCCCCGCTGGGGTCGCGGGTCGCAGGGGATTCCAGAAGCTCAATGCGGACGACGCGAAGTTCCTGGCGGAGAACCGTCACCCGGCCACCGACTGGGGCATGGGGCCGATTATCGAGTTGATCGCGACCTCGACGGCACGCGAGAAGACGCTGAATAATCCGGTCGAGGTGTACACGGCCGATTTCCAGTTCGCGAACCGGGATGTGACGAAGTACGAGATTTACACCCGTCGCCCGCACGCGTTCCGATACGCCGCGAAGATGGTGGTGTTTGTGGACAAGGAAACGAAACTGCCCGTGCGATTCGAGGCGTACGACGATCCCAAGCCCGGCACAACCACGGGTGAACTGCTTGAAGCGTACAGCTTCACCGACCTGAAGTTCAACACCGGCATTGGTGAGAACTCCTTCGACTACTGAATGAAGTAGTTGTTTCGCCTGCGACGCCGCCTGCGAAGCCGCTTGCGGCTTCGCAGGCTTCTGCATGGTGCTTCAATTCCTACACTGGATGTATCCCACCTGCGGAGCATCTCAGATGTACGACGATTCCGAAGAAGGGGCTGTAACAGCCGAGGCACCCACCATCGATCCCGCCACGTTCGACCGAATCCGGGCGGCGCTTGCGACTGGTGGTCCGGCTGCCGCGGCCGACAAGCTCATCGAGGAACTCCGCACCGCCGAGGACTTCCAGAATCTCTTCTATGCGCTGCTCCTGAAGAAGCGCGTCGAACTCGGTGTGTCGCCGTTTCCCACGGGGCCATCGAACGAACTTCCGCCCGAGTCGCACGAACCCTACGAACAGTCGATCCGCGATGCCGGCCGCGAAATCGGAACCGCGTTGCTGGAGCGCCGCAAGTTTCAGCAAGCCTGGATGTTCTTCCGGATGCTCGGCGAACCGGAACCCGTCAAGGCGGCACTCGAAGCGTTCGAACCCGGCCCCGACGACGATGTGTACCCGATCATCGAGATCGCGTGGCAAGGCGGATTGCTGCCCAAGAAGGGGTTCGACCTCGTGCTCGAACGGCACGGCGTCTGTTCGGCGATCACGATGGTGAGCAGTTCTGACATCAACAACAACCCGGAACTACGCGATTACTGCGTCGGACGGCTCATCAACGCGCTCCACGCCCAGTTGCTCGACCGGCTGCGCGGCGATCTCGCCGGTCGTGGGGGTACGGCACCCGATAACGCCACGGTCACGCAAATCGTCGAGGCGCATCCCGAACTGCTCGCCGACGACGCCTACCACATCGACACCTCGCACCTGTCGAGCGTCGTGCAGATGAGCACGCACTTCTCAGCCGGGAAAGAGAACGAACTGGCGCAGGAACTGTGTCAGTACGGTCGGCGGCTCTCGATCGGCCTTCAGGCCCGAAACGATCCGCCATTTGATGACGGATACGACGACTATCTCGCGTTCCTCAAGGTGATCGCGGGAGTCCCGAATCCGCCGCGTGTCGGCAACCCTGCTGATGTCGAGGAAGGGCTGGCACGGTTCCGGGCGAAGGCCGAGCGCGAGCACGCCGAGGGAAGCACCTACGCGGCTCAGGTATACGTGAACCTCCTGCTGCGAGCGAACCGAACTTCGGAAGCACTGGCGGCGGCAAAGTCGTTCCTGCTGGCAGAGGATGAGCGGAACCTGATTTGCCCGGGGGTGACCGAACTGGCGAAGCGTACGGGCGATTTCGAGGCCATGGCGGAGGCCGCAAAGGCCCGGAACGACCTCGTCGGGTTCCTCGCGGGGTTGATCGCCGGAAAGAAGTAGCGATCGCCGCTTTGGTCTTGGTTTTAGAAACAGTGGTCTGCGAGCGACTCGAGGCAATCTGTTGCCGTGCGTTTCCAGGGCTAAGAACCGGTGGCGGAATGAGTGAGTTTGTGGCCGGGTTTGTTGAAGGTAACTCCCCCTCACCCAGCTCGCAAAGCCTCGCCGACCTCTCTCCCCGAAACCGGGGGCGAGGTGGGGCGCAGGGTCTTCTCTTCAGCGTATCCCAATCCCTGCGCCTTCAGAAGCAGCCAATCACCCCCCACCTCGCCCCCATGCTTTGATGGGGGAGAGGTCGCCCTCCCAACCTAAAACAAAAACGTCCCCAAGAATGACGGAGTGCCACAAAACCCCCCTTAGCATGGCCACCCACCAAGCGTCAGCAAAGGGAAAGAGCATCCCTCCCCACATCTCGCGTTAGCGCCACGCATCTCCCTGGCTATACTCCCCGGCCCGGGTGTTCATTATTCCCCCGGCGCAAGTTTTGCCCTAACTGGCGTTAATGTCGTGCCGCAACGATTGCCCTGACGCCCGAGCGAGGTTCCCCATGACGTTCCATCTCCCCAAAATCCTGCCCGCTGCCGTGCTAATGGGGTTAGTTCTGGCGCTCACAGCTGGAATTACCCCGGCCCAACAACCGTTGCCCGCTCTCCCACCGCCCGGAGGCGTACTGCCTGCCCAGGCCGTGCAACCCAACCCGAACGCCGACCCGAATCAGCCCGAAGTGCTGGCTCGTGGACCGGTTCACGAGGCGTTCGCGACCACGGTCGAAGCTCCGCTCCCCGGGCCGGTCGTTGCCACGCAACCACCCGAGGCAATCGAAGAACTTCCTCCGGAAGAGAAGCCCGAGGGCGACAACGTCCTCTGGATCCCCGGTTACTGGAGCTGGGACGACGACGCGGATCGGTACATCTGGATCAGCGGATTCTGGCGTGTATCCCCTCCGGGTCGATTGTGGGTTCCCGGTTCGTGGCGTGAAGTCCGAGGCGGTCACCAGTGGGTGCAAGGCTTCTGGCAGGAACCCGCACCACAGCAACCGGAACAGGTGCAGCAACCCGAGATCGAGTACCTCCCGCAGCCGCCTGCGTCGATCGAAGTCGGGCCAACCGTCCCGGCCGTGACGACGACGAGCTTCTATGTCCCGGGTAGCTGGGTCTGGCGTGGTCGGTTTCTGTGGCGTCCAGGCTTCTGGATCGAACACCGCCCGAACTGGGTGTGGGTGCCCGCTCACTATCGCTGGTCGCCTGTTGGCTACGTGTTCATCGATGGCTACTGGGATTACCCGCTGGCTAATCGCGGCGTGCTGTACGCTCCGATGTACTTCCCGCGGCAGGTTTACTCGCAGCCGGCGTTCGTCTACACACCCGCATACGTGGTCAGCGAACCGGCGATGGTCGGGGCTCTGTTCGTCCGTCGCGGCTACGGCAGCTACTACTTCGGCGACTACTTCGCCCCGCGTTACTCCACCATTGGCTTCTCCGCGTGGTGTGGCACGGTTGGTGGTAACGGCGGATTCGCGGTTGGTTTCGGCGTCGGCCGCACATGGGGCTACGATCCGTTGTGGAGCTATTACTCCATCAACAATCGCCGGAATCCCGGGTTCTTCACCGGTGTGAACAACCTTTACGGTGGCCGCTACAACGGCACGATTGCCCGCCCGCCGGTCAATCTCGTGCAGCAGAACACGGTCATCAACAAGATCACGAATATCACCAATGTCAACAACGTGACCAACAACGTCACAGTGGTGAACAAGAACGTCACGGTGAACAACCACAACGTCACCGATGTGGCGATGCTGGCACCCGCGAAAGTCGCCCGAGACCTCCAGCCCGAAGCGAGAATCAGGCCGATTTCCGCTCAGGTGCGCCGGGACGAGGCGGACTTCGCGAAGCAGACCCGTGCCATCGGTGCGCAGCGGGCAAAGGTGGAAACCGCTGCTGTCGCCGCACGGCCGATGCCCAAGTTGAACGACCCGCCCGTAAAGGGACCGGTAAACGTTCAGCCTCAGACACTCAAGCTGGAAGTTCCCAAGGCCGTCGTGACGCGTGCTCAGGTTCGTGAGAAGGATGAAGCCAAGGCACCCCCCGCGAATCCACACAGGAACCCGAAGGCAGCCCTCAAGGTTGATCCACGGGTCGATGATACGCCCGAACCACCACCGGTGTTCACGCCGAAGGGGAACCGCAAGGTCGATCCGAAGGACATTCCGAAGGTCGATCCGAAGGACATCCCGAAGATCGATCCGAAGGTGAACCCGAAGGTCGATCCGAATCCGAAGGGAAATCCGAAGGTTGATCCGAAAGAAAACCCAAAGATTGATCCGAACCCGAAGGTTGATCCGAAGGGAAATCCGAAGTTCGATCCCAAGGTAAACCCGAAGGTTGATCCGAATCCGAAGGTCGATCCGAATCCGAAGGGAAACCCGAAGGTCGATCCGAAGGTTGATCCGAATCCAAAGGGGAACCCGAAGGTTGATCCGAACCCGAAGGTCGATCCGAAAGAGAACCCAAAGATTGATCCAAGGCCAAAGTTCGATCCGAAGGTGAACCCGAAGGTCGATCCGAACCCGAAGGTTGAGCCGAAGGTCATTCCGAAGGTCGAGCCGAAGGTTGAACCCAAGGTCATTCCGAAGGTTGAGCCAAAGCCGCAGCCGCTGCCTCCGAAGGTCGAGCCGAAGCCGCAGCCGCTGCCTCCGAAGGTCGAGCCGAAGCCGCAGCCGCTTCCGCTTCCTCCGAAGGTTGAGCCGAAGACACTCCCGAAGGTTGAAGTTCCGCCGAACCCAAAGCGAGAACCGAAGAACCCCCGAGTGGACCCGAAGTCGGAGCCAAAGCAGGCGGTGCCACCACCAGAGACCGTGAACCCGCAGGTTCGGGTGCGGCCACCAGTCGCGACTCCGAACCCGGTGTTGCCGGTGCGGCCGATGGTCACGCAACCGGTTGTCCCGCAGCCCGCGAAACAGCCGATTGCAACGCCACCGGCAACGCCCCGCCCGCCGGTCGTTCAGCCGCGACCGCCCGTGCAGCAACCCAAGGCCCAGCCGCGACAGCCGGTCGTGCCTCAGCCGAAGGCCCAGCCGCGACCACCGGTGCAACAACCGCGCGTGCAACCGCGGCCGCCGGTGAATCAGCCGCGCGTGCTTCCGCAGCCCAAAGGACAGCCCGCGCCGAAGGGGAAGAATCCCCGAGATCGTGGGTGATTGTGACAGCTTCGGAAATGGCGTAACCGGTCGTGCTTGCCTGAGATCTCTCAGCGAACACGGCCGGTTACGCCATTCTTGGGGAAGTATTGAGTGTTTCCTGGTGGGGTAGGCATTCTTGCCTGCCGGTCAGAGTTCCTGGCAAGCGAACTTCGCACTCTTCTACTTGGGGAGCTTGCCAAGGGGGAAGCCCGGAGGTGGTTGCGGGAAGCCAATGCCGCCCGGATTGCCGCCGATGCCACCGATGCCACCTGGGTTGCCAATGCCACCGACACCGCCCGGTGGCTGCGGTTTGACCGGTCCCCCGATCATGTCGTCGAGTTTCAGCACGGCTCCGTTGAGGAACACGATGTATTCACTGTCGGGCGAGATCAGGAACGTGCCGCCCAGATGCGCCTCGCCGGCTTGCTTGATGGAAGCAACCTTCTTGTCGCCGATGAACTTGTCGGAGGTTTCGTACACATCAAGCCCGCTGCCGAGCAACAACGGATGATGCGTTGAGCAGATCAGGTATTTGCCGTCGGGCGAGACACCAATGTACCCGTTGTTCGAAACGCCGTCGGTATTCGGACGCAGGCCATCCACCTTGCTGCCACTCGAATCCAGGACGTTGATCTCCAGTGGGTTCACCACGGCACCGCCCACGCCGCCAATGACAATGCCGCCACCCGGGCCAATCGGACCGCCCGGACCGCCCGGGCCAATCGGACCAAACCCGCCGAGACCAACTCCGCCCACGCCCGCTCCTGGGGCGGTGCTCAGTGAGCATGTCACAATCCGCCCATCCTTCGCGACAGCGATATTGAACGCGGCTTTCGGAAGCGTCAGGTTCGGAGCGAGGTTCATGGTTTCCGTTTCGAGGACCATCAACGGCGGCGCCTGAGCACCCGCGGCGAGTCCCGTGATGTAGAGCTTCAGCCCGTCGGTCGAGCGGACCATATCCCAGCCCGCGCTGGGAAGATCCTTCGACTTGACGGTCTTCCGGTCGCTTGTGTTCACTTGAATCACCTGCGACTTGGCCTTTCCCGTCGAGGCCGAACTCAGGATGAACAGCGACTTGCCATCACCCGAGAGAACGATGTCGCGGATGATGTTCCTCGTGAATCCAACCGGGATGATGCCGGCGGGTTTCAGTTCCGTCTTCTCATCGAACTTCCCACTGAGGAGTTGCGCGAGGTCGTACACGGCCACATCGCCAACATACGCGGGGCGATCGAACTGATTGGCCGTGGGGTTGATCCCCGATCCCATCGTGGTCAGGTAGAGCAATCCCTTCTCGGCGTCGAGTTGCGCACGGGTTGCGGCACTCGGGATGTTCACCGTCGCGATGAGCTTGAAGTCCGGATAGCTGTACCGCAAGATTGCCCCCGCCTGCCGTGGGCCAATTGTGCGCAGTCCAACGACGAGAAGTTCTTTCTTCTCGGGATCGAATGCTCCCGCGAGGAACGTGTTGTTGAGCTTAGCCGCGAGTTTGCCTGCGACCTCACCCCCAGCGGGCGGTTGCCCAACTGGCGGTTGCCCGATGGGGGGCACCGGGTCGCCTCCAGGCGGCTTCACGGGAGGATCGCCCCCAGGTGTGGTGCCGGTGCCGGGCGGCATCTTTGGCGGCGGGTCGTTGATGACAACCGGGCCACCGGGATTCGATTGTGCTGTGATCTTGACCGAGGACATGAATCGCTGCGATTGCGGTCGTAACGCCGCGTAATTGTCCGCACCGACTCCGAACATGTACATCTGCTTGCCAGCGAGAACGAGCCGGACCACACCACCAACCGATGGATTCCCGTTCTTCCCCGCCAGTTGAAGCTCCTTGCCCGGAAAGCCATCCTGTTGGATGTCCGTCGTCGAAGCGACTCGGATCGGAGAGTTGCGACCAAATCCACCGCCTCCGATTCCGCCACCATTCATTCCTCGCTCGAACCCCGCTGCGGAGTCACTCAACATCTTGCCCGTGAGATTCGCGGGAATGGGCCCGGGAAGCGGTATCTCGGAAGCGAAGAAGGCGAAATCTTTGCTCGGAGACTCCAGGAGGTACAGCTTCAGAGTTCCACCCCCGGCGATGGGTTCGTTCCGTTGGATTGGGTTGCCGGGCATCTCGCAGGCAAGCCCATTCGCGGAGACGGGTTGCCAGGCCGCGTTCTCCAGACCAGGGGAAGGCTTGGGGCCAGTTCCACCAGTCCCGGGAGGCACGGGAGGTGCGGTGCTCGAATTGGCTGGAGTGCTGTTGCCAGTGTTGCTCGCGGTGTCGGGCTTCTTGTCGCCGGAGAGGAGCCAGATGGCCAGGCCAACCACGGCCCCGAGAGTGATGACGCCGCCCGCGATCATCGCGATCATCGCACCGGAACCGCCCTCGTCCTTCTGCTTCTTCTTGCGCTTCGGTTTCTCCTCAGCGTCGTCTTCTTCGTCCTCGTCTCGCCGCTTCTTGGCATTGCCGCCCTTGAAGCTGGCCCCGGTCGCGGCCGCGATTTTGGTCTTCTTCTCGCTGGGCTTCGTCTCGGGTTCCTCGTCGTCCTCGTCATCATCCCCATCGGTATCGCGGTTCACCTTGGCGGCGGGTTTTGGCCTGGGTGCCGATGGGACAGTCTTGGCGGAGGCGTTCGTTTCGCGAATCGGCTCCGGGATCGGCTCCGCGTCGGTCGTGGCCGTCAGGCCCGATTTGCTGGCCCAGCCGAACCCCTTCTTCGCAGCCTCAACCGGAGCGGTGACGCTCAGTTGAGTTTTGCAACTCGTGCAACGAATCGTCTTGCCGACGAGATTATCGGGCACTTCGAACGCGACACTACACCCTGGACAGGTGATCGGAATGATCATGAATTCCTCGTTTCGATCCGTTCCCGCAGGCGTCGTCGGGAGGACTGGAAGAATGGCCCGTGATGGAAACAGTCATGGGCAGAATGAGGGCAATTGGTAGAACGGAATCCCGCACCGAATGTTGGCAATATCCCAAAGGTCAGAGTAACTCTTCGGGAGGATGATCGCAACGAGGAATGGCGAAAGGCGCGAGCGGCGTGAAGCAGTATGCGTAAGCGAATGGTGTTTGGATTTGGGTTTTACCCCGAAGGGGTTGTATTCCCCAGCCCAGGGTCAGCGCAGCGCCACCCTGGGTACGCCGCAAGGTTTCCCAGGGTGCGCCGCAAAGCCGGCGACCCTGGGCTGAGGAATACAACCCCTTTGGGGTAAAGACCAATACAGAACTGGCGCTCAGGGTTCGCCCGCAAATGCCAAAATCTCCAGGGGCATCCAGGGGCTCCCCCCGATCGCTTCCCCTTGACCGCACGCCGCAATCGAGTTTAACGTGCCGGCTGGATTCTGACCGCAGTGGAGTTGAGCATGGATGCTTGCACTTCCCCCTGGCACGGCCGGCGGGTTCTCGTCACGGGTTGCACCGGCTTCCTGGGCCATGCGGTCACGCGTGAACTGCTCGATCGTGGTGCCATCGTTGCTGGGTTGGTTCGCGATACTTCCGGCTGCGTCGATTTCACTCGCGAGCGGGATGCCGGGCAATTTCGAGCAATCCGCGGCCGAATCGAGGATCGCGGTCGGTTGCACAGCGCGATGGCAATTCACGAGGCGTCAGTTGTGTTTCACCTGGCAAGCGCCAACCCGCTGGGGCACAACCAGGGAACAGATGAAGTGCGGGAAGCGGCGGCGTTGTATCACACGCGGGTTCCCGTGATCATCGCTCGCCCTGCCGGGCAACTGAGGCTCATGGCGGATGAGGAGCCGTTACCCGCGCCGCCGCTGGGAACGGCCCGGTTCGGTGAACTGTTCGGCGGCGGCGACCGGAAACTGTCACGCGTTGTTCCGCGAACCGTGACCGCGTTGCTCAACGGCGAATCCACCACCTCGACCGACAGTCGCACCCGCGACTTCGTGTTCGTGCGCGACGCGGCCCGTGCTTGCCTGGCGCTCGCGGAAGCAGTCGGGACACGCGGCGAATCGCTCGATTGCGTTTTCCGCTCGGGTTGCGAACGCTCCGATCAGGAGATGACAAAACTCGTGGCAGATCTGTTCGCAGGGAAGTCCCCGGTGGACGTGGAAGCCGAGACGGCGAGCAATCCGTTTGGCTGGCGGCCTTCGCTACCACTCGGGGGCGCACTCGCCGAAACGATCGCTTGGTATCGCGAGTTCATGCGAACCCGCTTCGCCGGCCCCCGAACTGCTGCACACAGACGAGTTGCATGACGAATGGAGTCGTGCGAGCCGAATCCAGTGGAACGGCTCGCCAACTCCTCTATTCGACCCGTCACTTCTTCCAGTAGTCGGGCAAATCGGGCTTCGTGTCCCGAAGGATTTCCAGAACCGCCTGCCGATCCTCCTTCGACAGATGCGCGAACTCCTTCGACTGATCCTTCCCCGTCAGCACTTCCCACAGCCGCAGGTAGATCCGTTCTTTCGCCTCTGATGGCAACCCGTCAAACAGCTTCGAATAGACGACGTAACTCATCGGATAGCGGAACATGCGGGTCTTCAGGTCGAACTCGCGCAGTGAGCGCTTCTTCGAGTCGAACGGTCCACGGGCCGCGAATTCCTTGGTAAACCCGCTCGTTCCCGCGATCGCTTCCGTGAGCTTGGTCTCCTCGCAGAACAGCAGATAGCGAACCGCCGACTCGCACGCCCAGTTGATGCGGCGAGTGATCCCCTCGCTCCGCTGCGTGCCCGGTTCCTTGAACGCCTTGTTCAGTTCGGCTTGCTCATGAAGTGCGAGACGGGTCTGGAAGCTGGCCCTCGTGAGGCGATTGTGCATCTCGCACTGATGTTCGAGAACCATCAGCGCGACAAGATCGCTGTGCGGGGTGAGGTAGTTCGCCACGGTGAAGTACGGCTCCAGATCGGTGACGTTTGTATCAACCGCATCGTCGTCCCGACCTGGCCAGCCGCCGACAATCTGGTTGCCCATGTGCGTCTGCTTGCCGCTGGTCCCCGTCACATACCAGCCGCCCCAGCGATCCTCGATCGGCGTGGAATGATCGACACGCTTGGTTCCTCGCGAGAACACCGGGTCGCCGGTTCGATCCGGAGACACCGAGCGAATGAGATGCCCGGGGAACCCCTGATTGCTCGACGAACCGTGGCAGATCAGACAGCTCTCGGTCTGCCGCGTGAATGCCCCAGCCTTCGCCGGGTTCTGGTCGAGCGTGTAGAACACGGCACCCAGATTCGGATCGGCAGCTGCGATTTCGAGAACGTCGCCACGCTGGCAGAACCCGACCGACACATCATCGTTGAAGTAGATCGCGCGCGGCGTCTTCGGGCTGATCCGCGACCTCTGGAGACTGGTTCGCGAGAACACGAGAACCTGCGACGACAACGGTATGTCGAGTTCCTTGAGCAGCGATGTCAGGTAGCCGTGTTCGTCGTCGTGCTTCAACTCGGCGGTTCCCTTCTGGATTCGCGCCTGGAGTGCGGTCACGGCATCGTTGGTGGGAGCCGTCGCGTACTGGATGGGTGGGCCATCGTAATCAGCGGGGAAACACGACGCGGCACCCGCGAGTAACAGTGCTCCCACGAGCAGCGAAACGGATGGTTTCATGGCAACCTCGCGGTGACGGCGAACGTGAGTTTAGGCGGGCTTCGCAGACAATCCAGGCTCGAATCGAATTCTAGACAACATTATCCACTTTAATCTCGGAAGAGTCAAGCCCCGGGTTCCAGTGAACCCAGAGATTCCGCCGGGTGCCTGCTGCTTGGAGTCAAGACACGCCAGAGGCGAACTCGGCCGGTATCATGAGTTTGCCTTGTCTGACAATTAACCCCTGATACCTTCCAGTATAACATAACGATGCCCCCAACCGGATTCTCCTGGGTCGATCAACCGCACCTCGCAGCCATGGCCGCGCCGGGGTCCGCGGACGATCTCACCTGGCTGCGTCGGCACAAGGTCGATGTGGTGGTGTCGTTGACCGAGTACCCGCTCCCCCGCGACTGGATCGACGACGCGGGGTTGATGGTGGTGAACGTGCCGGTGCCGGACATGGAACCGCCCACCGATCGACAACTCGATTACCTGATCGACACAATCCGCAAGGCGAACACTTCGGGTATGGCAGTCGCGGTTCACTGTGAAGCCGGAATGGGGCGGACCGGAACCGTGCTGGCCGCCTACTTCGTGGCACAAGGGATGTCGTCGGATGAGGCAGTGGAACGGGTCCGCGAACTGCGCCCGGGATCGGTCGAAACGACCGAACAGGAACTGGCGGTTCAACGCTTCGCGAACCGCACCGCACGCCACGCGGGGAGTTGAACTCTCGCCGCGACGTTCATGTGTCGCATGATTCTGATTAGGACTTGGAGATGAATTGCCATTCGTGAGCACGTCACGCTTGCGAATCTGATGGCTGTTTCGTCATTTACTGAGTTGCTGCGGGGCCTGAAATTGTTCTGATGATCTTTCTTCCGGACAGGTCAATGGTTCCAGGGATGGGTGGGCATTTCGCGTGGAAGCATTTTCCAGCACACGAGTTGCTTGACAATCCTCAATCGTTGATTCTTGCCGGTACGGCGCAGCCCTGGAACCATTTGTGCACAGTTGCTACGATGGTGAGTTTCGATAAACTGACGACGTTGCACAGGACGTGCGGGAGAATCGCATGGCGCGAGTTCTGGTTACCGGCGGGGCGGGCTTCATCGGGTCGAACTTCATCCGACAGCTTCTGTCGTCGGACTCGTCTACGACTATCGTCAACTTCGATTGCCTGACCTATGCGGGGAATCTCGCCAACCTTTCGGACCTGGCCGGGAACCCACGCCACGAGTTCGTGAAGGGCGACATTACCAACCGCGAGCAAGTCCGTGCGGCCATGAAGTACGTCACGGACGTGATCCACTTCGCGGCCGAGAGCCACGTCGATCGCAGCATTCAGGACAGCGGCCCGTTCGTTCACACCAACGTGATCGGCACGCAGATTCTCCTTGATGCGGCTCGTGAAGCGAACGTGTCGAAGTACGTGCAGGTTTCGACCGACGAAGTGTATGGCAGTCTGGGCGACACGGGGCTGTTCACCGAAGAAACGCCACTGCACCCGAACAGCCCGTATTCCGCGAGTAAGGCCGGGGCGGATCTGCTCGTGCTCGCGTATCACCACACATTCGGCTTCCCGGCCGTCATCACGCGCTGCTCGAACAACTACGGCCCCTTCCAGTTCCCCGAGAAGTTGATTCCGCTGTTCGTGTCGAACCTCCTCGCGGACGAGGCCGTGCCCGTCTATGGCGACGGAATGCAGGTTCGCGACTGGATTCACGTGCTCGACCACTGCCGGGGAATCGAGGCAGCCTGGCGACAAGGCCGACCCGGCGAGGTGTATAACTTCGGCGGCCGCTGCGAGATCCCGAACATTCAACTGACGCGGCTTCTGCTGAAACTGCTCGACAAGCCCGAGACGCTGATCCGCTATGTGAAGGATCGCCCGGGGCACGATCGTCGCTACGCGATCGACTGCGCGAAGGCAGAACGCGAACTCGGCTGGACGCCACAGGTCCAGTTCGACAGCGGCCTCGCGGAAACGATCGCGTGGTACAGGGCGAACACAGCCTGGGTCGCATCGATCAAGAGCGGCGCGTATCGCGAGTATTACGAGAAGCAGTACGGGAAGCTGGCGTAGTCACGAGACGTAAGGTCGTAACGCCGTGACGTACGGCGGCGCGGCCGGCGCGACCCACACGGAGCCGACCGATGAAGGCGATCCTCCTGGCCGGCGGCAGCGGCAGCCGACTGTATCCCCTCACCAGGTCGGTGAGCAAACAGCTCCTTCCGGTGTACGACAAGCCGGTCATCTATTACCCGCTGTCCGTGCTCATGCTGGCCGGCATTCGGGACGTGCTGGTCATCAGCACACCCCGCGACACCCCGCGCATCGAGGAGCTGCTCGGCGACGGGGAGCGGCTCGGGATGCGGCTCCAGTATAAGGTGCAGCCGGAGCCGGGGGGCATCGCCCAGGCGTTCGTCCTCGGCGCCGAGTTCATCGGCACCGACCCGGTCTGCCTGGTGCTCGGCGACAACATCTTCTTCGGCCACGACCTGATGCCGCTGCTGGTGGAGTCGGCCGGGGTGACCCGCGGGGCCCGGGTGTTCGCCTACCACGTCAACGACCCGGAGCGGTTCGGGGTGGTGGAGTTCGACCGCCAGTTCCGGGCGCTCAGCCTGGAGGAGAAGCCGGCCAAGCCGCGGTCGAATTGGGCTGTCACCGGGCTATACTTCTACGACGGCCGGGTGGTCGAGATCGCCAAGGGGCTGAAGCCGTCGGCCCGGGGCGAGCTGGAGATCACGGATGTCAACCTGCACTACCTGCGGGAGGGGACGCTCACCGTTAGCCCGCTCGGCCGGGGGGTGGCGTGGCTGGACGCCGGCACGTTCGACTCGCTGCTGTCGTCGTCCCAATTCGTGCGGACGCTCGAGGAGCGGCAGGGGCTGAAGATCGCGTGCATCGAGGAGATTGCGCTGCTGAAGCGGTTCATCAACATCGACCAGTTCGCCGCCCTCGTGGCCGGGTGCGAGAAGACCGAGTACGGCCAGTACCTGGTCCGCGTCCTCAAGGAACACCAGGCGTCCGGCGTGTGAGCGAGGCGCCGACACGTCAACGAGTTGGTCCGCAAGGAACCGCCACGGTTTTGAGGTTGGATGAAGAGATCCACAGATTACACAGAGGACACAGATTTGAAAGACAGATTGAAGACTACACCCTGATCGCTTGTCTTCATCTGTCTTTCAAATCTGTGTCCTCTGTGTAATCTGTGGATCTCTTCGTTCCTTTGGTCACACCAGCCCGTGGTGGCCCAGGAATCGTTCGGCGTCGAGGGCGGCCATGCAACCGGTTCCCGCGGCCGAGATCGCCTGCTTGTAGTAGTCGTCGGCCACGTCGCCCGCGGCGAAGACGCCTTCCACGCTGGTGTAGGTCCGGCCCAGCGTCGTCCACTTGATGTAGCCCGTCGGGTGCAGTTCCACCTGGCCGCCGAGGAACCCCGTGTTTGGCGTGTGCCCGATCGCCAGGAATAGCCCGGCAGCGGCGATCTCTTCCGTTGCGCCGGTCTTGTTGTTCTTCACCCGCACCCCCGTCACGCCCTTCTTCTCTTCGCCTAGAACCTCGTCGAGTTCCGTGTGCCACTTGATCGCGATTTTCGAGTTTGCCTTCGCTCGATCCTGCATCACCTTGCTGGCTCGCAGAACATCTCGCCGCACGAGCAAATGTACCTCGCTCGCGAACTTCGCGAGGTAACTCGATTCCTCGAGAGCGGAGTCACCGCCACCCACGACCACGATCGGCTTGTTGCGGAACCGGGGCAACGCTCCGTCGCACACGGCACAAGCCGACACGCCACGATTCTTGTACGCATCCTCGCTCGGCAACCCGAGGTAGTTCGCCCGTGCCCCGGTGGCGATGATGAGCGTGTGGGCCTCGGTGGTCTGGCCGTCGTGCGTCGTTAGCGTGAACGGCCGCTTCTTCAGGTCCAGTTTGACGACGTCCTTCGACTCGATCCGCGTGCCAGCCTGCACCGCCTGCTGACGCATGAGGGCCATCAGTTCCGGGCCGTTGATGCCGTGCGTCGGTTGTTCCTTGTCGTCCGTCACCCAGTAGGGTTGGTCTTCTTCCTTGAGGGCGGTCTTGAGATATTGCCGGGTATCGCCGCTGGGCCACGAGGGGAAGTTCTCAACCTCGGTGGTGAGAGCCAACTGCCCGAGCGGGAGCGTTCCGTTCTGCCGGTTCTTGTCGTCGTGCGGGTTCCCCTGAAAGACAAGCGGGTGCAGGTTCGCACGAGCGGCGTAGATAGCGGCGGTCCAGGCTGCTGGCCCAGATCCGATGATGATGACGTTTTCGGGCATGGGAGATCGGTGGTGGGTTGTTGTGGGTGGTTTGTTGTTAGTCGGTTACCGGTCGAGCAAGCCAGGAGTACGCATGCTGTCGCCGGATTGGGTAGTCATGCTATTCTAATGCACGCGGAGCGTTGGGGAGATTGGCCGGGAATTAGTATTCCATCGGCAATGCCACCGTGTCAGCCAATGAGGCGGAATCGTCGACGAACAACCCACCCACAACAACCAACCAACAACAACCTTCACACGAAAAAGATGAACGAGCGATTCACGCACTTCCGCGAAATCCTGCGATACGTTCCCCGATTTCGCGATCGGGTGTTCGTTATTGCCGTCGATGGCGCGGTTGTCGAGGACGACAACTTCCCCAACCTGCTGCTCGATATCGCACTGCTGCGGAGCCTGAGCATCCGGGTTGCGCTCGTCCACGGAGCCGCCCACCAGGTGCGAAAAGCGGCCGAGTTGATCAAGATGGTTCCGTCCGATGTCGATGGCACCGGCATCACGGATAAAGAAACGCTGCAGGTCGCGATCAGTGCCGCCAATCGTGTCACCCACGAAATTCTCGAAGGGTTCGCGGCGAACGATCTGCGGGCCGCGTGCCCGAACGCTCTGGTCGCTCACCCCGCCGGTATCCTGGGCGGCGTCGATCACCTGTTCACCGGGAAGGTTGAGCGTGTCGATGTGGGGTTGCTCCAAACGCTACTTGAGCACGACATCATTCCGGTGATTCCGCCCATCGGCATCGACGGCACCGGGAACTCATTCCGCCTGAACTCGGATGCGGTCGCAGTCGAAATCGCGAAGACGCTCCGGGCGGTGAAGCTGATTTACCTGAACACCGAGGGTGGAGTCCGCAGCCCGGCCGGCATCGTCCGGCAGTTGACCGTGCAGGAAGCCGATGTGTATCTGAAGAAGCACAAGGGAGACCTGACGCGGGAAACGATGACCAAACTGACGCACGCCATCCGCGCCGGTAAGGAAGGCGTGGAGCGGGTTCACATCATCGACGGCCGCGAGCAGGAAGGGCTGCTGGGCGAGGTGTTCTCGAACGAGGGGATCGGCACGCTGGTCTACGCGAATGAGTACCAATCCATCCGACCGGCCCAGAAGAAGGACGTGCGTGCGGTGTTCAGCCTGATTCAGCAGGGCGTGGAGAACGACGAACTGGTGAAGCGAAAGCGGGTCGATCTGGAGAAGATCATCAGCGACTACTTCGTGTTCGAGGTGGATCGCGATCCTGTGGCATGTGCTGCGTTGCACATCTACCACGATCAGAACATGGGCGAGCTGGCAAGCCTGTTCGTGGACGACCGCTACGAGAACCAGGGGATCGGCGGCAAGCTGATCCGCTACGCCGAATCGCTCGCCCGCTCGAAGGGGCTGGCGACCCTGTTCTGCCTTTCGACGCAGGCAGTGCCCTACTTCGTGCAGCGAGGGTTTCGGGTCGGAGTGCCGGACGATCTGCCGCCGGGCCGTCGCGAAAAGTACGATCACAGCGGTCGCAAATCTGCGGTGCTTGTGAAGACGCTGACGTGACGGGGTTGTCACCGGCGAGCCACGGAGTTAACCTCCGTTGGGTCTGACATCTCCAACCACCACGGAGATGAACCCCGTGGCTCGCCAGGTATCACTTCGCGGCTTTCAGCCACTCCTTGCGCATGTTGCGAACATTGATCTGCACCGCAGCCGGGAGCTTCGATCGCAGCAAGTTCGCGCCGTCGAACCAACCTTCCGGCTCCACGAAGATAACGTGCTGCTCGCAGAACAGCGCGCCGGCCGGTTCCGCGAGCTTCGTAATCTTCAGGTAGAACGCTGCCCCCGCCCACGGATTCGCCGCGCCGAGCTTCACGTTGCTGCCGTCTCTGGTGATCGACTGCCACTGATTCGGAAAGTCGGCGTCGCCCCCGAATCGTGTGTCGATTTCCCCAGCGACCACCACGGATTCTGGTGTGCGCGTCCACATGGTGTGCCCGGTTGCCTTCAGATGCACTTTCTCCAGGAAGTCGAACTCCAGGTGGCCGTAGCCTTCCTTTTTGGTGTCCCCGAGAACGATCTTCCGTTTCGCGAGATCGGCTGCGGTCAGTCCCTTCGCTTGCCCGTTGCCGCGACCCGAGTTCATCACGCGATCCAGGAACTTATCGTCGTCGAGTGCCTTGAGATTGCCGTAGACCACGAACCACGCATCCACGCCGCGAACCGGAGCCTTCGGCAGACCGCCGGGCACCGCCGGGAGTTTCAGCAGTTGCGGAGCGACGACCGAATCACGCGTGAACTCATCGAACTTGTAATCTTCCGAGATGAGGGCGTTGATCGCTGCCTTCTGCTTGGCGGCGTCGAGGCCATCAGGCAGCGTCGGTGCGGGAAGTTTCACCTGATCCTTGGCTCCGACTGCGAACCCGGTCTCGAGCAGCGACTTGTACAGTGGGTTGTTCGCTTCGTGGGTCGCGGCTTCCGGCGGCGCAGCGAGCATGGAAGCTAGGAAGACGGTAAACATATGCGTGCTCAGGATGGGTGAGGTCTTGGCGAGCCACGGGGTTCATCCCCGTGGGGGCTTGGAGATGGCAGACACCACGGGCGTAAACCCCGTGGCTCGCAAACTGCCGTCTCCTTCGTATTTTATGTCTCGCATGGACACCTCACACGCAATTCCCCCTGAGTCCAAACTGCTTCGGCTCGCGGGAAATCAACCGCTGTTCCCCGAGGAAATCCGCACGCGCGTCGCCGACGGTGCCCGGCTCGTTCGTTTCGAGTTTTGCGTATCGGCTCTCGTGTTCACCATCCGGCGGCAATCGCCCGTCTATCTCACGTCGTCGTGGCAGGAACGCTACCTTCGCGGCATCTGGTATAGCCTCGTGGCGGTGTTGCTCGGTCCGTGGGGTGTGCCCTGGGGGCTAATCTGGACCCCCAAGGCCGTGTGGATGAACCTGACCGGCGGCATTGACGCCACGGATGAAGTGCTGGCGTGGCTCGACTCGCGCGAGCAGACGAACCCCTCGCCGTCATAATCGGCTTCTCACGACCGGGATAACCCATTCTCACGGCAGGTCCGTCTGCCCACGCCGCCTTTCATCGCGCAACTCCGTCTCACATGGCCGACGCAACTCGTTATGATTGAGGCTGCTACGGGTTACGGGAGAAGCCGCGTGCGAGTTCTGAAGGCAGCCGAGAGCGAAATTCTGGATCTGGCGTTCAGCCCGGATGGGCGAGCGCTGGCAGCAGCCGTCACTGCGGATTTCGACGGGGTCTATCTCTGGAATCTGGAGGGTGCGGCGACTGTTCCCGTGCGATTGGAAACGGAAGGCGAGTACCGCGGCGGGCTGGGCTTTTCGACCGATAGCCGGTCGCTCGGCTGGCTCGAACCAGCCGCTCGCCGCGTCTACGACCGCGACGAACGATACATGTCGGACACTTCGTTCGAGATCATGAAGAACACGCACGGTGTTGTCCAGAGTGCCGACGGTTCGCGTGCCATTTCGCAGCACGGTTTGCCGGACTATCGCTTGCACGGCTGGCGGCCCGAGGGCGACGAGTGGATCCGCACCTGGAGCATCTCCACCACGGAACTGGCCGTCGAAAGCGTGACGCTCTCCGAGGATGGCCGTCTGTTCGCGATGCTGACCCGGCCCGCGATTGGGGAGAAATGGCAACAAGGGCCGCGGCGGGTCGAGGTGCGCGACGCTGCGACAGCCGCGCTGCGGGGAGTAGGCGAGTATCCGTACAACTACGCGGAACCGCTGCTATTCTCACCCGACGGCAGGCAACTCGTCGGCTTCAACGACATGACGCTCCTCGTCTGGTCGGTGCCGGAAGTGGGCACGCTCGGGACACCGCGCCGGATCACCAACGATAACCGAAAGCAATTCACGGACCTGGCATATCACCCGTCGGGGCAACGCCTTTACGCGACGAGCAACGACACAACCGTTCACGTCTTCGATACGGAACACTGGAACTGGGTTAGCCGCTTCACCTGGCAACTGGGTCGCCTCAAGGCGGTTGCCGTCAGCCCGGATGGGATGCTCGCGGCCGCCGGCGGCGACAAGGGCGACATCGTGATCTGGGACGTGGACGAGTGAACCTAACCGTCGCCGCTTGCGGCGCCAAACTCGCGCCACAACCGTAACGACCCTCCCAATCTTCCCTATTGCCCTGTTGCCAGTTTCAAACCCTCGCTACAATTCCCAAACTTCATTCCCGACGATGCCGCTCGCGTCTGACGGCCGGGGCTGAGGTGAACCTTAAACCCTTGTGCTTGTCTCGCCCGATTCGTCTTGGAGTCTCGCCCGGTACCGCAAAGCCGGAACAGGCTCGTCTTCGATGACTCGGAAAAGGCTCGCCGTGCACCCGGCAATCCGGGCAACCCAAACTCCCACTTATGGTTAACCGCAATCTCCTCCGCCAGTTCGATGCCCAAGTAGACGATCAGGACCTCCAAGCATCCGACGACATTTTCAATCTGGAAATCGCGGAATGGGTCAGCCGCGAAGATCAGGACTACGAAGCCAACAAAATTGTCACTGGTAAGGTTCTCGAAATTCGTGGCGACGATGTCGTCATCGATATCGGGTACAAGTCCGAAGGCGTCATCAAGATTGATGAATGGCGCGAAGAAGGCTCCGACGCTCCGCCACCCAAGGCCGGCGACACGGTCGAAGTGTTGCTGGAAACGGTCGAAGGCGACGACGGAACAATCGCGCTCTCCTACCGCAAAGCCAAGCGGCAAAAAGAGTGGAACGCAATCCTTGCCAAGCACAAAGAAGGGGACGTTGTCTCCGGCCGCGTGCTCAAGAAGATCAAGGGCGGATTGCTGGTCAACATCGGCGTGAATGTGTTCCTTCCCGCCTCGCAGGTGGATATCCGCCGCCCGCAGAGCATCGACGAATACCTCGACAAGAACATCGAGTGCGTCATCCTCAAGATCGACGAACAACGGCGAAACATCGTCGTCAGCCGTCGCAAGCTCATTGAGGATCGTCGGCGGATTCAGAAGGACAAGTTGCTGTCGGAGTTGGAAGTCGGCCAGATTCGCAAGGGCGTCGTCAAGAACATCGCCGAGTTCGGCGCGTTCGTGGACCTCGGCGGCATCGACGGCCTGCTGCACATCACCGACATGGGCTGGCACCGCGTGACCAACCCGCGCGACGTGGTTCAGATCGATCAGGAACTCGAGATCTACATCCTTCACATCGATCGTGAGAAGGAAAAGATCGCCCTGTCGCTGAAGCACAAGACGCCAAGCCCCTGGCAGAACATCGAGACGAAGTACCCGATCAACAGCCGGCACAATGGCGAAGTCGTCAACATCATGCCGTACGGGGCGTTCGTCAAGCTGGAGCCAGGCATCGAAGGTCTGGTCCACATTTCCGAAATGTCGTGGGTCAAGCGCATCGCCGATCCGAAGGAACTCGTCCAGATCGGCGACAAGGTTGAGGTTCAGGTTCTGAACATCAACCACGACAAGAAGGAAATCTCGCTGGGCATGAAGCAGTGCCAGTCGAACCCGTGGGGCGAAGTCGCCAAGAAGTACCCGCCGGGGACGATCATCACCGGCACCGTTCGCAACCTGACGAACTACGGGGCCTTCATCGAAATAGAGGAGGGAATCGACGGTCTCCTCCACGTCAGCGACATGAGCTACGTTCGCAAGGTTTCGAATCCTTCCGAGGTTGTGCAGAAGGGCCAGAAGCTCACCTGCGTTGTCCTCTCGGTGGATCAGGAACGCAAAAGGGTAGCACTCGGCCTCAAGCAGATGGGCAGCGATCCGTGGGAGACCGACATCCCCGCACGCTTCACCCCTGGCCAGAAGAGCCACGGCAAGGTCACCAAGCTCACGAACTTCGGTGTGTTCGTCGAACTGGAACCGGGCCTCGAGGGGCTTCTGCACATCTCCGAGCTTTCGGACGCGAAGATCGAAAGCCCCGAAGAAGTGGTCAAGGTTGGCGATGAGGTTGATGTGAAGGTGCTCCGCGTTGATGCCAAGGACCGCAAGATCGGTCTGAGCATGAAGAACGTGGACGACGGCCTCGTGCCGGACATCATCCCCGACATGCCGACTGACGAGATGGAAGCGGCCGAGAAGGCTGAGAAAGCGGAGAAGGCCGAAAAGTCTGAGAAGCCAGAGAAGGCTGAAAAGCCGGAGAAGGCTGAGAAGGCTGAAAAGGCACCCAAGGAACCCAAGGACAAGGAAAAGGACAAGGAGAAGGCTGCCGAGAAGGAGAAGCTGCGCGGCGGCACCGGCACTGCCGGCCCGCTGTTCTCTCTCCCCGGCGAGAAAAAGGAGTAATTCGCGGCCAGCGAATAGCTGCCACGGATGACTACGCATCAGGACAGGCCCAGAGACACCGCGTCTCTGGGCCTGTCCTTTTCTCTTGGGTAGTCGGCGGGAAAAAGTATACCCGCCGCGAAACGCATGGTTCGTGGGCTTTGAGCGTCATCGATTGACCTGCACATCGCCGTCAATCGTCCCAATCTTTGCCCAGCACTTCGCCCCCGCTGTGGGTGACCGCGGCCTTGAGCGTCATCTCAGAAATCTTCTTCAGGTTCAGTGATCGGACCGAGCCATCGCACATCGCGACCGACACGAGATCATTCCCACTGATGCTCGTGAGCTTTGGGAATGGCTTCTTCGGATCGAACGGGATGCCGCCCGGCTTCGCCCACTCGACCGCGTCGGCCGTCTCGACCGCCAAGATCGTGTTCGAGGTGCCATCGGTCATGTTGTTCAACGTGAGCTTCTTCCCTGGCTCGAACACCGTTCCCGGGCCAACAAACCCCTGGTAGTGTGTCATGCCAGCTGGGTTCGCCAGTCCGCCCTGCGGGGAGATGAACGTCTTGATCGCGACCTGCGACAACCGCTTGTTGTTCGGGCTATCCCACGCTTCATCGAGTTTGAACTGCTTGTAGATGTTGTCCTGCTCAATGTAGGGCAGAATCGCCACTCGCCAGCTCAGGAGCGGCTTGCCGTTCTTGTCCACGATGTCTTGAGGGAAGTGACCGTTGGCGTCGTGGTAGGCGTGGACCGCGATCGCGATCTGTTTCAGGTTGTTCATGCTCTGCATTCGCGCAGCGGCGGCTCGCACCTTCTGAACAGCGGGAAGCAGCAATCCCGCTCCGACGCCAGCGATGCCGCCGACCGCCACGACCAGGTCTTTCGGCAGAGTGACGCTCGCGGTCAGGTTGGCCCCGTCGCGCTTGACGTAAGCACCGGGGTTGGCGAGCAACTCGTCGGCGGAGTTGATCGCACCCAGCCCGAAGACGGTGAGCAGTGCCTCGGGCAGTTCCTCGGCTGGTCGCGGTCCCTTTGCGGCGAGGAACTTCTTCTCCAGGTCTTCTTTCACTTTCGCCAGTTCCTTGCGGGCGTATTCCGCGAGCGCCTTGACGGCCTTCTCGGCCTCCTGAGCGTCAGCAGCGTTCTTGTAACCCGCAGTGAGATCGACCCTGGCAGCGACACCGAGATCGAGCGACATCGTGACGTGTTCGGCCTTCAACAGCGACTTCACTTCCGGGGGCAGATCCTCAAGAGCCTTGGGCGGGAATGGAATCGCTGCGAGGTTGACAGACCCAACGAGCGGCTTGCCGGACGCCGCGAGCTTCAAGCCATAGGACATCGGACCGGTCTTGGGCGGATCGTGGCGGAAGTAGAACTCGAACCCGTCCCCGTCGCTCACGACGATGTGCTGCTTGTCGGGGAAGTACAGCCCAAAATCCCCCCTGCGGCCGTAAACGGTCTTGCCGGCGACCTGAACTTTCTCGGGCTTTTTGAGATACGCCGCAGCGACCGCGTCCGGGTCAAACGGTGCCGAGAATCGGAGGACGAGGTAAGGCATTGGGCCGGCGCGGGGGTTCTCTCGATCGAGGAGCAGGAACGCCGTAGCTCGCTCGAACGTGGAGATCTTCGGGACGAACTGGTTATCGAGGGCTTCGAGTACCTTCGGCCCGGCCTTCTCGAAGGTCTGCCGGAAGGAAGTGAACACGTCGTTCTTCCACAACTCGGCGGCTCGAACGTGGACGAAGCCGATCGCGTCGGCGGGAACCATCGCCAGATCGGCGGGGACTTCGGCAGGCTGACCGGCAGCTACGGCGACTGGATCAGCGCCAGGGCGGAACAGCACGATCGCCGCGGTCAGCATGGCGATCGTCGTGAGGCCAATCGCACGGGTTGCGAATTGCATGGTGGTTCTCATAGAGGTAGAGGGAATTGCTTGGGTCGTCGGCGAGCCACGGGGTTCATCCCCGCGGTGTTTGGAACGATCAGACACCATGGGGGCTCATCCCCGTGGTGCCTGCAGATTCTTGCGTGGCGTT
>Ga0105047_10000804_pt1 | contig 54828 bp, 30 predicted proteins | sample MAT04_FD_78384 | JGI IMG/M metagenome (GOLD analysis project Ga0105047, IMG submission 78384) | Freshwater microbial communities from Lake Fryxell liftoff mats and glacier meltwater in Antarctica - MAT-04 (megahit assembly) | ecosystem: Environmental > Aquatic > Freshwater > Ice > Liftoff... | reverse complement strand
GTCCAAGGCGCCGCCAAAGAGGGTTACGGTCTGCGCACGCTGGTCCACGGCGTCGTGCAGAGCGAGTTGTTCCGCTGGAAGTAAAAAACCCCGCTGATCGTGCACGGCGTGCGCGCCGGTAGGAACACAGGTGAGAAAACAGCGTGTCATTCTGAGCGGAGTTCCGTGTGGGCGCAGGCGGGACGGAACGCAGTCGAAGCATCCCGTGGCATCACCAGCAATGAGCGCAAGTGAACGCGGCGGAATTGCCTCCGGCGGTCTGCGGCTCTTCGACTCCGTTACACTCCGCTCGGAATGAAAACACGATTTCTCAAACTGAGCCACTGCGGGCGCATCGGATAGCTTGAACCGGAACGTTTCTCCGGGAATGCTCCGCGTCCTTTCCCGATGAACACCCGCCTCGCCCCCGAACAACTCCGCAGCTTCCGCTGGTTTGGTCCGAATGATCTGCGCACCTTTGGCCAGCGCTCGCGGCTGCGGCAGATGGGGCTTGGTCCCGCGGATTGGGAAGGCAAGCCGGTCATCGCGATCCTGAACACCTGGAGCGACATCAATCCGTGTCATCTGCATTTCAAAATCCTCGCGGAAAATGTGAAGAAAGGCGTGCTCCAAGCGGGCGGGATGCCGCTGGAAATTCCGGTGCTGTCGCTCGCAGAAAACTTCATGAAGCCGACGACGATGCTTTATCGGAACCTGCTCGCGATGGAGACGGAGGAGGTGCTGCGCAGCCATCCGATCGACGGCGCGGTGCTGCTCGGCGCGTGCGATAAGACGACGCCCGCGCTGATCATGGCGCGCTTTCGGCGGCGCTGCCGTTTCTCTTCGTGCCCGGCGGGCCGATGCTGCGCGGGCAATGGCGCGACCAGACGCTCGGCTCGGGCACGGACGCTTGGAAGTATTGGGCGGAACTGCGCGCGGGGAAGATCACGCAGGAGGATTGGTGCGAGATCGAGGACGGCATCGCGCGTTCGCACGGCCACTGCATGACGATGGGCACGGCGAGCACGATGACGGCGATCACCGAGACGCTCGGCCTCACGTTGCCCGGCGCGTCGAGCATTCCGGCGAGCGATGCGCGGCACTGGCGCATGGCTGCGGAGACGGGGCGGCAGGCGGTGGAAAATGCGTGGACAGATTTGAACCCGGCGCGCTTTCTCACCGCGGCGAGTTTCGACAACGCGATCGTGGCGGACATGGCGATCGGCGGCTCGACGAATGCCATTGTGCATTTGGTGGCGATGGCGGGCCGCGCGGGGATCAAGCTGCCACTCGAACGGTTCGATGAAATTTCACGCCGCACGCCGCGCCTCGCGGACTTGCGGCCCGCCGGGCGATTCCTCATGGAGGATTTCTATTTCGCGGGTGGATTGCCGGCGTTGCTCGCGCAGTTGCTCGAACCCCGGAGGGACGCGCTCCCGCGCGTCCCTGATCAGGCAGGAGCCGCCGCAGAAGATGGGAGCGCGCAGGAGCGCGTCCCTCCGTTGTTGGATGGCGACGCAATGACCGTGAACGGGCGCACGCTGCGCGAGAACATCGAGGATGCGAAGATCTGGAACCCGGAGGTGATTCGCACGCGCGACAACCCGATCTCGCCGGAAGGCGGCACGGCGGTGTTGCGCGGGAATCTTTGCCCGAACGGCGCGGTCATCAAACACAGCGCGATGGAGCCGCGCTTCCTCAAACACACTGGCCCGGCGGTGGTCTTTGCCAATTACCCCGACCTCGCCCAGCGCCTCGACGATCCCGCGCTCAACATCACCGCCGACAGCGTGATGGTGCTGCAAAGCGCCGGTCCGATCGGCGCGCCGGGCATGCCGGAGTGGGGCATGCTGCCGCTGCCGAAGCGCTTGCTCGAAGCCGGCGTGCGCGATGTCCTGCGCATCACCGATGCCCGGATGAGCGGCACGAGCTACGGCGCCTGCATCCTGCACGTCGCCCCGGAATCCGCCATCGGCGGCCCGCTCGCGCTGGTGCGTGACGGCGACCTCATCACCCTCGATGTCGAGGCCCGCACGCTGACACTCGGAGTCTCCGACGAAGAACTCGCCACGCGCCGCGCCGCATGGAAACCCGCACCGCCGCACTACGAACGCGGCTACGGCGTGCTTTATCTCAACGAAGTGACGCAGGCCGACGAAGGCTGCGACTTCCGCTTCCTCCACGCCAACGGCAAGCCGACCCCGGAACCGGCGATTCATTGATGAATCGGGGAGAAGTGGAGTTGTTCGATTCAGAATTGCGCCCCTTCATGTTCCCCGCTTCTCCGTTGGTCGCCGTCATTTTTTCCTGCTTTCCTCTTTTTCCGATTCACCCCTCCACCGCACGCCTCCGATGAAAACCACGATCACCACCGCTGACCTCCACGCCTCCGTTATCTCCGTCCCACCGCTCTGCCGCGACGCGGCGCTTCAGGCGGACGCGACCGAGAATACGAAGCTGATCAAGCACCTCGAAGCCGGTGGCGTCACGACGCTGCTCTATGGCGGCAATGCGAATTTCTACAACATCGCGCTCAGCGAATATGAAGCGGTGCTCGATCAACTCGAAGCCGCCGCCGCCGCGGACACCTGGATCGTGCCAGGCGTTGGGCCGTATTTCGGCACGGCGATGGATCAGGCGGCGATCCTGGCGAAGAAGAAATTTCCGACCGCGATGCTGCTGCCGACGGTCGCAGTGAGCACCCCGCAGGGCGTGCAGGCGGCGGTGCTGAAGGTCGTGGAGAAATACGGCAAGCCGATCGTGCTCTACATCAAGGATCCAGGCTACGTGACGCTCGATGTGGTGAAGACGCTGGTCGCCGCCGGGGCGATTTCGTGGATCAAGTACGCCGTCGTCCGCGATGACCCGGCGCAGGACGACCTGCTCGCCGGACTCGTGCAGACGGTCGATCCGCAGATCATCGTCAGCGGCATCGGGGAACAGCCGGCGATCGTCCACTGGCAGAAATTTGGCGTGCACGCCTACACCAGCGGATGTGTTTGCGTGGCCCCGCGCCGTTCGCAGGAAATGCTGCTCGCGCTCCAGGCCGGAGACTTTGTCCGGGCCGAGGCCATCCGCGAGGGCTTCAATTCGCTGGAGACGTTGCGCAACGCGCACGGGCCCATCCCGGTGTTGCATCACGCCGTCGCGCTGGCCGGCATCGCCACGACCGGCCCTGCGCTGCCGCTGATGAAAAACCTCGGCGACGACTTGCTCGATGAAATCCGGCCCGCGGCCGAAGGGCTGCTGGCCTGGGATCGGGCGTAACCGCGCATTCATCCGCGAAGTTCGGCGAATGAATGCGCCGCTCCGTCATTCCCCGCTTGAACTGCCTGGGGGAGAGGCGCGGCTGCGACCTGAAAAATCCTATGGTTCGGGCGAGCAGGGTGTTTTCCTTGGGTCGTCCCTGCGCTCGAAAATGCCCCCGCTCCTTCGCCTCCCAGCCTCCCGCGCCGCGGCCCTCAGTGCGGGATTTTTGCTGACGCTGGCTCCGGGAGTGCGCGGCGAAGATGTGCTCTTCCGCCGCGACGTGATGGCGGTGGTTTCCAAGGCCGGATGCAATCTGGGTGGCTGTCATGGCAACGGCAGCGGCAAGGCCGGGCTGAAGCTCTCGCTGCGCGGGCAGGATCCCGATCTCGACTGGCTGGCGCTGACCCGCGACCAAGGCGGTCGGCGCGTGAACCTCCTCCAGCCCGAGAACAGCCTCGTGCTGCTCAAGGCGACCGCAGCGCTGGCCCACGAGGGCGGGCAGCGGTTCAACGCGGATTCACCGGAGTACGCCATCCTGTTGCGCTGGCTGCGGGATGGTGCGCCGGATTCCGGCGCGAACGCGCCCAGGCTCGTGAAACTCGACGTCGGCTCCCCCGCGCGCGTGATCGTCGAGCCGGCGACGGAACTGAAGCTGCGGGCGGTGGCGAAATTTGCCGACGGCACCGAGCGGGATGTCACGCCACTCGCGGTCTATGAGCCGAACAACCTGCTCGTCAAAGTATCGCACGACGGACTGGTCCAGCGCGAGAAGGCGGGTGAGACGACGGTGCTCGTGCGCTACCTCGACCAGCAGATCGCCGTGCCGATCGCGTTCATTCCTGAACGGACGGATTTCGCGTGGAGCAGTCCGCCGGCGAACAATTTCATCGACGGGCAAATTTTCCAAAAGCTGCGCACGCTGCGAATGAATCCTTCCGAACTGTGCAGCGATGCGCTCTTTCTCCGGCGGGCATATCTGGATTTGCTGGGCTTCGTCCCGAGTGCGGAAGCAGCTCAGACCTTTGTCGCCGACACCGCGCCGGACAAGCGCGCCCGGCTCATCGACGCGCTGCTGGAGCGGCCGGAGTTCGCGGATTTCTGGGCGCTGAAGTGGGCCGACTTGCTGAAGATCGAGCAACGCCAGCTCGACAACAACGGGATGAAGGTTTTCCACGGCTGGATTCGCGAGAGTATCGCGCAGAACAAACCGCTCGATCAATTCGCCCGCGAACTGATCGCCGCCCGCGGGAGTACCTTGAGAAATCCGCCGGCGAATTGGTGGCGCGCGAATCGCGATCCGGTGACGCGCGCGGAGAACACCGCGCGCATTTTCCTCGGCACGCAGCTCAACTGCGCGCAGTGCCACAACCATCCCTTCGAGCGCTGGACGCAGGACGATTATTACAACTGGACCAGCCTTTTCGCGCGGCTCGACTACAAGGTCTCGGACGAAAAGGGGAAGGACAAGAACGACAAGAATGAGTTCAAGGGCGACCAGACCGTCCTCATCAAAGCGAACGCTGCGGTGATCAATGCGCGCACCGGCGAAGCGGCGCAACCGCGCTTCCTCGGCGGGGAAGCGCCGCAGCTTTCCAAGGAGCGTGACGAATTGCTGGCGCTCGCCGACTGGCTGCCGCGCAGCCCGATGTTTGCGCGCATGCAGGTCAATCGCGTCTGGTTCCATTTGTTCGGACGCGGCTTGGTGGATCCGGTCGATGATTTCCGCGCGAGCAATCCGGCGGCGCATCCCGAATTGCTCGACGCCCTCGCGAAAGACTTCGCGCAAAATGGCTGCGACCTGCGCCGCCTGATCCGGACGATCACCGCGTCCCGCACCTGGCAACTCGCCGCCGCGCCCAACGCCACAAATGCCGATGACGAAATGAACAACTCGCGCGCCTTCGTCCGCCGCCTGACCGCGGAGCAGATGCTCGATTCGCTCAGTGAGGTGCTGGCCGCGCCGCTGCTGCTCGAAGGGATGCCCGCCGGCACGCGCCTCGCGCAGCTCGCCGAGGGGCGCAAACATTACAAACCCCTGACCGCCGAGGTGGATCGCTTTGCGGCAGCTTTTGGCAAGCCGCCGCGGCTCATCGCCTCGGATTGTGAGCGGACCAACGAGACCGCCATGCCGCAGGTGTTCCAGCTCATCAGCGGTCCGCTCATCCAGCAGATGCTGACCCGCAAAGGCAACGCGCTCGACAAGCTGCTCGACGCTGGGAAGACCGACGCCGAAATCGTGAACACGCTCTTCTGGACCACGCTCACGCGTCCGCCGACCGCCCAGGAACTGGAACGCTGCACCACGCTGCTCGGAGCCGGCGATCGTCGCCGCGCCGCCGAAGACCTCGCGTGGGCGCTGGTCAATTCCAAGGAATTCGTCTTCCGCCAATAAGCTCCGGCCGGCACCGGCCCGGGAGACCGCGGGGCATTTGCCGGTGCGGGTGCGAAACAGACGATGCCCGGATCGCGGGGGCTCCCCGGGGCCGCTCACGCCGGCAGCTTCCGCACGCGTGCGGCCAATAAATCACCGAAGCGGCGGCTTGCCTTTGTGCTACATATGAGAAAGCTTCCATTAATAGAAATGCGACCCGCGCGCCCCACTCGCAAAAAAGCTGCCCCGGCCATTCGTGATTCCGGCTTCAGCACCCCCAGCCTCGACCGGGCCCTGGCGGTGCTCCAGTGCCTCGGCAAAAATTCGTCCGGGCTCACGCTGTCGGAGATCGCGGCGCAACTGCGGCTCTCCGTCAACTTCGTCTATCGCGTGACTCAATCCCTCGTCGCGCACGGCTACGTCGTGCGGGATGCGGACAAGCGCTTCAGCATCGGCGCGCAGATGCTCGCGCTCTGCCAGCCGGTGGTGGATGACATCCCGCTCACCGAAGCCGCGCTCCCGGCGATGCGCTGGCTCAGCGAGCAAACCGGCGAGGCGGCGCACCTCGGCATGATCAGCGGCAGCGAGGGGATCGTGCTCGAGCGGGTGATCGGGCGCGCGCTGATCAAATTTTACGTGGAGCGTGGCACACGCTTCCCCCTGCACACCAGCGCGCCGGGCAAGGTCATGCTGGCCATGATGCCGGAAGCGGAGCGCGACGCGGTGCTGGCCGGCATGAAGTTCGAGCGTTTCCAGCCGTGGACGATCTCGAGCCGCAAAGACTTCCTCAAGTGCCTCGAAGCGGTGCGGGCGCAGGGCTTTGGCGTGGATGCGGGTGAGCATCTGGAAGGGCACCATTGCCTCGGGGCGCCGATTTTGGATGCCGGAGGGAACGCGATCGCGAGTCTGTGGATCACCGGGCCCAGCCAGCGCCTGAGCGAGGAGCGCATGACGAAGCTGGCCTCCACCGTGGTGAAGGCCGCGAAGATGGTGACTTCGGCCCTGAACCTGCACGCGGCAGCGCGATGAAAGCCGCGCAGATTCTCCTCACTTGCCTGCTGCCGGGGGCGCCGCTGGTCGCCGCGGAACCGCTCACGCGCGCCGCTTTCGCACCGGCGAAGCTGACCTCCGCCATCGAGCAGTCCTGCCTCGATTGTCACGATCAGGAATCCGCCAAGGGCAGCCTGGATCTTTCGGCGCTGTCGTTCGACCTGCGGGACCACTCCCTGCGTGAGCGCTGGGTGCGGATTCACGACCGCATCGCGAGGGGCGAGATGCCGCCGAAAGCCGAGGAGCTGCCTGCCGCGCAGCGCCGGGAGATGACGAAGCTCCTGGCCACGGCGATCGCCGAAGTGGATCGCGCCGAAGTCGCGGCGCATGGCCGGGGGCCGATGCGGCGGCTCAATCGCGACGAGTATGAACAGAATCTCCGCGACGTGCTGCAACTCCCGAGTCTCGACATCCGCGACCTGCTGCCGGAGGACCGCGAGGGACACCACTTCAACAAATGCTCCGAGACGCTCGACATGTCCCGCGTGCAGCTCACGGCTTATCTCGAGGCGACCGAGGCCGCGCTGCGAGCGGCGATGGCGACCGGCGCGCAGCCGCCGCCCACCGCGAAATTTCGCGCCATCGGGACGAACCTCTTTCCGGCGAACGACACGTTTGGGGGACGGGAGGCGATGTTTTTTGCCCGGGAAGGCAAGGTCATCACCTTCGACCGGCAGACCTCGAAGGAAGCACGGAAGTCCGCGGAGACCGATGAGCAGATCGAGCTGGCGCTCTTCCGCTCGGCGCACTGGCCCTATTACGGCTATCCGAAGGGCTTCGTGGCGAAGCTGCCGGGCGAATACCGGGTCCGCTTCTCGGCGCGGGCCGTGGTGCAGGTGAAGGGCTACGAACTCCAACCCGCCCGGCAGCCGGTGCCAATGACCTTCCGCGCGCGCAAGCCATCCGGCCCTGATGTCTCCGGCGATGTCCGCGCCACCGGCGGCATCATCGACATCCAGCCGACGGTCGCGACGTATGAAACCACCATCCGCCTCCGCGAGCGCGAGACCTTTGAATACAGCCTGCTCGGATTGCCCGTGCCGCTGGCGCGCAATGTCCAGGGCGGGCCACCGACCTATCGCTATCCGCCCTTTCCCGAAGGCGGGCAGCCGGGCGTCGCGTTTCAGTGGCTGGAAATCGAAGGCCCCATCGCGCCGGAGAGCTGGCCGCCGTCTTCGCATCGCGTGCTGTTCGATGAACTCGGCGTCGGGGTGGAGTCCACACAGCCGAAAGAGGATGCGCGGCGGCTGCTGCGCCGTTTCATCGACCGCGCGGCGCGCGAGCCGGTCCCGCAGGAAGCCGTGGAGCACTTCGAGCGGCTGGTCTGGCGACGGCTCGATGAAGGCGCGCCTTTCCCCGACGCCCTGCTCGCGGGCTACCAGGCTTTCCTCTGCTCCGGCTACCTCCTTTACCTGCGCGAGCCCGAGCGGGACGAGGACCACTTCGCCATCGCGGCGCGCCTCTCCCATTTCCTCACGAACACGCGCCCCGACGCCCCGCTGCTGGCCCTCGCCGCCAACCGGCAGCTCCGCGACTCCGCGACGCTCCGCAGTGAAACCGCGCGGCTCATTGCGAGCAGCGGCTTCGAGCGCTTCGTGAAAAACTTCACCGACTACTGGCTCAATCTCCGCCATGTCCGGCGCGACGAGCCCGATATCCGCCTCTATCCCGAGTATCGGTTCGACGACTACCTCGTCGAAAGCATGGACGCGGAGACGCGCACATTTTTCACCGCGATCATCCGCGAAAACCTGCCGGCGCGCGCGCTCATCGACACCGATTTCATCTTCGCCAACGACCGCCTCGCGAAACACTACGGCCTGGCGGAACTCAGCGGCTCGGCGATGCGCAAAGTGCCCGTGCCACCCGGCAGCGCCTACGGCGGTTTGCTCACCCAGGCGGCGATTTTGAAAGTGACGGCCAACGGCACGACGACCTCGCCGGTGGTCCGCGGAGCGTGGATCATGGAGCGTCTCATCGGCGAACCGCCACCCCCGCCCCCGACGAGTGTGCCCGCGGTAGAGCCGGACATCAGGGGCGCGAAAACCATTCGCGAGCTGCTCGCCCTGCACACGAAATCCACCTCCTGCGCCGCGTGCCACGCGCGCTTCGATCCCGTCGGCTTCGCGCTGGAAAGCTTCGACATCCTCGGCGGCTGGCGCACGCAGTATCGGGGCCTGGAGGAGGGAGCGCGGATGACGGGCATCGACCGCGCGGGACACGACTTCGCCTACACGCTCGCGGCGCCCGTCGATGCCAGTGGCCGGCTGCTGGATGGCCGCACCTTCCACGATGTGCGCGACTTGAAAACGCTCCTCGTCGCCAACCCGCGCCAGCTTGCGCGCAATCTCCTGCACCAATTCACCATCTACGCCACCGGCACGCCGGTGCGTTTCTCCGACCGCCCGGAGATCGAGGCGATGATCGAGGCGTGCGCGGCCGATGGGTTCCGCGTGCGCGACCTCCTCCTCGCGCTGGTGCAGAGCAAAATTTTTCTCGGATAAGCCGGATGCCACCGAACTCCATGAACGCGCCCCACCTCGCCCTCACCTCGCACCTTCCCCGCCGCACCTTCCTGCGCGGCCTCGGCGTGACCCTCGCACTGCCGCTGCTCGAATGCATGACGCCCCTCTTCGCGCGCGCCGCCAGTCCGCAGGCGCCGCGCCGGATGCTGCTCATCTCGAACAACCTCGGCGTGCTGCCGAAGCCGTTCTTTCCCCAGACCGCGGGGCGCGATTACGAACTCTCGCCCTACCTCCGCGGGCTCGCTGATTTCCGCGAAGAGTTCACCGTCTTCAGCGGACTCTCGCACCCCGGCGTGGTCGGCGGACACAGCACGGAAAACTGCTTCCTCACGGCGGCGCGCGGCCCGACGAAGAGCGGCTTTCGCAACCAGATCTCGCTCGACCAATTTGCCGCCGAGCAACTCGGTCACGGCACGCGCTTCCCCACGCTGAATCTCGGGGTGAACATCGACAAAGCGAACCGCAGCCTCTCGTGGACGCGCGACGGGGTCTTGCTCCCGGCCGAAGACAGCGCGCCCGCCTTGTTCCGCAGGATGTTCGCTCAGGGCGACCCCGCAGCGGTGCAAAAGCAACTGCAGCGGATCGAGGAACGCGGCAGCATTCTCGACACGCTGCTCGAGGAGACGAAGCAGTTCAGCCGCGCGCTCGGCCGCGACGACCAGGCCCGACTGGATCAATACCTGACCTCCATCCGCGAAATGGAGGAGCGGCTGCAAACGGCGCGCGAGTGGGAGCTGCGCCCGAAACCGACGACCACCGAGCCAGCGCCCGCCGACATCCAGGACAAGAAGCTCTTCTTCGAGAAGTTCGACCTCATGCTCACCATGGCGCAGCTCGCGCTGGAATCTGACTCGACGCGCATCGTCACGCTGATGGTCGATGCCTTTGCCACGCCGGTGTTCAAGCTGCACGAAAACCAAAGCACCACTGACGGCTACCACAACCTGAGCCACCACGGGCAGGCGGTGGAAAAGGTGAAGCAGCTCGAAGACGCCGACCAGCAGCAGATGGCGCTGCTCCACAAGCTCCTCCAAAACCTTGCGGACAAGCCGGACGCCGAGGCCCGGCTGCTCGACCGCACCATGGTCCTCTACGGCAGCAACCTTGGCGACGCGAACACCCACGACAACAGCAACCTCCCCATTCTGCTCGCCGGTGGTGGCTTCAAGCACGGCCAGCACCTCGCCTTCAAGCGCGATGACAACACGCCGCTGTGCAACCTTTTCGTGTCCATACTCCGGCGCCTCGGCGTGGAAACGGAGAGCTTCGCTTCCAGTGCCGGCCCGCTCAGAGGCCTGGAGCTGACCTGAGGCCAGAGCGTGAAGGCGTCGGCTCCGAGCGGAGGAAGCAAGCGGAACATCATTTTACAAACTCCGCCTAAGCGGCGGACAGACGCAGAAGTTATCAGTAAAGTCAGACGGCCATGCCTTCCCACGCCTGCTCAGATTTTCACCGCGCGATCACCCGCCGCCACGCGCTCAAGGTGGGCGGTTTCGGGCTGCTCGGCCTGAATTTTCCGCGCATCCTCAATGCCGAGGCGATCCTCGGGAAGCCTGACAAAATCAAGCCAAGCGCGAAGTCCGTCATCTTCCTTTTTCAATGGGGCGGACCGTCGCACATCGACATGTTCGACATGAAACCGGATGCGCCGGAAGGCATCCGCGGGCCGCACAAGCCGATCTCCAGCAGCGCCGATGGCATCCAGGTTTCCGAGCATCTGCCGAAGACGGCGAAGGTGATGGACAAGGTGACGCTCATCCGGTCGATGCATCACACGATGAAAAATCACAACTCCGCCGGCTACTACGCGCTGACCGGGCACGCACCGCCGAGCGACGACCAGCGGCTGCGCGATTCGCTCGATCTTTTCCCCGGCTACTCCTCGATCGTGGACAAGCTCGCGCCGAGCGACGGCGAGATGCCGGCGGCGATTTCGTATCCCCACACGATCAGCGATGGCTCGGTGACGCCGGGACAGCACGCGAGCTTTCTGGGCAAAAATCACGACCCGCTGACGGTGCTCCAGGATCCGAATTCGCCGGCCTTCAAGCTGCCCGAGCTGAGCCTGCCGGAGGGGATTCCTTTCGAGCGAATGCAGGCGCGGCGCGAACTCCAGCAGATGATCGACAAGCAGGCGCGGCTGCTCGACTTCTCAGCGCAGGCGCGCGGCTTCGATGGCTACTACGACCGCGCCATCGGGATGCTGCAATCCCCCAAGCTGCGCGAGGCCTTCAATCTCTCGGCGGAGCCGGACAAGGTGCGCGATGCCTACGGGCGCTCGACCTACGGGCAGAGTTGTCTGCTCGCGCGGCGGCTCGTGGAAGCGGGGACCAAGTTTGTCACCGTCTATTTCGCGCCGAGCATCGGCGGGCAAAGCACGACCGAAGGCGGCTGGGACACGCACGGCTTCAACAACACGCGGATGTTTCCGATCGTGGAGAAATTTCATCTTCCGATCACCGAACAGACGCTGCCGACGCTGCTCAACGATCTCGACGAACGCGGGCTGCTCGACAGCACGCTGGTCGTTTGGATGGGCGAATTTGGCCGCACGCCGAACATCAACAAGAACGTCAGTCGCGACCACTGGCCGCAGTGTTACACCACGCTGCTTGCGGGTGGCGGCGTGAAGCGCGGCTTCGTCTATGGCGCGTCGGACAAGCAGGGCGCCTATCCCGCGGAGGATCCGGTGCGGCCCGACGATCTTGCCGCGACGATTTATCAGGCGCTCGGGATCAATCCCCACACCGAACTGCGCACCGCCGCTGGCCGCCCTGTCGCGGCGGCGGATGGGAAACCGGTGATGGGGGTGTTTGCTTAGGGTATAGCGGCGGCTCTGTCCTGCGGAGCGGGACGTGCCGCCTGCGGGCTTCCGCGTTCGCCCAGGCGGCACGTCCTTGCGGACAGAGCCGCCTCTACAGCGCGGGCGGAAGACCTTCGATAATACAGTCGCCTATCGCGGACTGGTGACGAAGCGGTGCACCCAGGTGCCGCAGGCCAGATTCCAGACGCAGACCGTGCCGTCGTAGCTGCCGGTGGCGAAGACATCGGGCGAACGGCTCACGGCCAGCGCGGTGATCGCGTCGCGGTGCCCATGGAGCGTGAAAAGAATTTGCTGGTCGGCGATTTGGAGGATGCGGACGAGGCCGTCGGTGCTGCCGATGGCCAGGCCGGCGGTGACCCACCCGAGACGTTCGGGGCGGCCCGGCACTGGGATGGCCTTTTGTTTGGTCGTGCTGCTCGCCGTTTCCCACAAATGCACCGGGCTGTTTTGCGCGAGCGAGAGGGCGGTTTTGCCGTCGCGAGAGTAGATCGCGGTCAGCACGGCGGTTTCGTGTCCGGCGTAGGTGACTTCGACCTGGCCCGTGGCGACTTCCGTGATGCGCAGCGTCCGGTCGCGGCTGGCGGAGAGGAGATGATTTCCGTCCGGGCTGAACGCGACCGCCTGCACCCAATCTGCGTGCGGACGCAAGACGCGCAGTTGCTTCCCGCTGGCGGTGTCGAAGAAGCGGATCGTCCGGTCACCGCTCCCGATGGCGAGACGGCTGCCGTCGGGATGAAAGGCAGCGGACAGCGCCAACTCCGGCAGATCGCAAAGGAAACGCACCTGGAATCCGGTGGCGGGATCGACGAGTGCGACCGTGCCCCATTGCGCTGGCGATCCGCCGGCCACGGCGAGCTGTTTCGTGTTCGCATGCCAGGCGATGGAAGCGATCCGCTCGGGCAAGCCGCCGATGCGGCGCGCGAGCGTGCCGGCTTCCACGTTCCAGATCGTGATTTCATAGTAACCCGCGATGGCGAGTTGTGTGCCGTCCGGGCTGAAGGCGAGGGCGGTGACCGGCATGGGGCGCGCATATTTCTCCGGGGCGATGCGGAGCAGGGATTCGCGGACCAGTTCAGCCAGGGGACGATTCGGTGAACCGCCGTCATTGATCGCCCCCTCCCTGATCCAGCGCTCGAGCAGCGCGATCTCATGCCGGGGCAGCGCTTCCGCTTTTTGCGGCATGCGGTCGTTGGGGTCGGGCTCGACGAGCAGGCGATACAGTTCCGAGTTTTCGGCCTGGTGCGCCACGATGGGCGCCAGTTCGCTTTCGCCCGCCTTTCCCAGCCGCGCGAAGGTATCGAGTCGATAACCACCTTTGGCGGATTCCTCACCGTGACATGTCGCGCACCGCCGCTGGAGCAAAGGCGCGATGTCTTTCTTGAAACTGACCGGAGCCGCTGCGGCTTCTGCCAAGGCTGACGGACACGTCACCACGCACGCCAGAGCGACGACGACGATTCCGGGGAAAATCATGGGGGCATTCACCGCTCACATGACCCGTGGCGCGAGCCAAAGATTAGACGCTGCCAAAAAACGAAAGCTGCTTCCGGGAAATCCGGAGGCGGCATACGGATGTCTGCACCGGCGGCGATCAGCCGCGAATGAGATAGATCACGAGGAGGATGGGAAGCGGTACTCCGAGCAGCCACAACGGCGCGTAACCAATCTTGCCGGACTCTTGGGCGAGTTTGGTGATTTGATTGATAGCACCCACAGCATCGCCTTGTCCGTTCCGCTGGTCGGGTCTGGCCCGCGAAATGTGACGATCATATTTGCTGCGAGGCGATCAGATGGGTGATGGCCTCCTTGAGCCGATCGGCAGGGATGGGCTTGATGAGATGTTCGGAAAACCCGGCGCGCCGGGTTTGTTCGAGATCGGATTCCATCCCAAAGCCGGACATCACGATGGCGCGGATTTTGCCCTTCTGGCGCAGTTTGCCGAGCAGTTCGATGCCGGTGCCGTCCGGCAGGCCGAGGTCGGTGAGCAGCAACTCGGGAGCGAAGTCCGCGGCGATCTCCAGCGCCGTGGCGACGTTCGGCGCGGTTTTCACGACATGGCCCCAGCGGGTCAGCAGACGTTCGAGGATGTGGCGGGTGTCGTCGTGATCCTCGACCAGCAAGACGCGCAGGGAGGGCGCCGGCGGCTCAGGCGTGATGCTGGAGGAGGAAACCGGTGGAGCGGCGAGCGGAGTCGTCGTGGGAAATTCGACCGTGAAGACGGCGCCGCGGTCGGGTCCGGGGCTGCTCGCGGTGAGGGTGCCGTCGTGGGCTTCGACGAGCCCGCGGGCAATGGTGAGCCCGAGGCCGAGGCCGCCGAGTCGCCGCGCGGTGGGTTCCGCGCCCTGCTGAAATGGCTCGAACACGCGACCGAGCATTCCTGGTTCGATGCCGAGCCCGGTGTCGCGGACCTCGGCCCGCAATTCGCCGGAGCCGGGATTGCTGGTCCGCACGGTGACCGCGCCACCCTCCGGCGTGAATTTCACGGCGTTGAGCAGCAGGTTCCAAAAAATCTGGGCCAGCCGGGCGGCGTCGCCGCGCAGATGGTGTTCGCCGGCTTCCAGTTCGAGGCGGAGATCGAGGCGTTTGCGGAGGGCCTGCGAACGGCACATCTCGGCGGCGTGGTGAATGGTTTCGTGCAGGTCGATGGTCGCGGTGCGGATCTGGAGCTTGCCCTTGGTGATCCGCGTGAGATCGAGCAGGTCATCGACCAGCCGCGCCTCGAGTTCGATATTGCGGCGGATGAGGGAGAGGGCTTCGCGAAATTCGTCCGGGCTGGCGTCGTGCGAGTTTTCGAGATGGCTGGCCGCGGCGAGGGCAGGGGTGAGCGGGGTGCGCAATTCGTGGCTGAGCACGGCGAGGAATTGGTCCTTGGCGAAATTTGCGGCCTCGGCCGCCTGCCTTGCCTGTTCGAGTTCGCGGGCGTGCTCGGTCACCTGGCGAGCCATGTGGGCGACGGACTGCGGCTTGTGCCGCAGGGTGTCGAGGCGGGCGAGGCGCAGGCTTTCCTTGCGCGGCCGCGGGGCGGTCGCCCGTTCATAGAGGGTCTCGAGTTCCGCGTAGGCTCTTTCGATTTCCGTTTTGCGCTGGCCGGCGAGCCGGGCCGACTGGAGCACGGCGCGGATCTTCGGGACGAGCGGCGGCAGCAGGATCGCGGTGCCCAGCGAGGCCAGCGCCGTGATGAGCTTCACCCAGCCGGAAAGCCAGTAGCGCGGCTCGGGCGATTGCAGCGTCCACAGTTCCATGAAGTGCGTGGTGCCGCAGGCCACGATGAAGAGCGCGAAGGCGAGCATCATCCAGTGGAACGGAAGTTCCTGACGCGCATGCAGCACGAGGTAGGTGAGGGTGCCGGAGATGGCGACGTAGGAAATCCCGATGAAAAGATCGGACCCGCCATGCAGGAGCATGAGACGCTCGTTGAAGAGGTAGCAGTGGGCGTGCGGCATGAACGTGTCGCTCCCGCTCCCTTGAAAGAGAAACGCGGCGGCGCCCAGCAGCGCGAAACAAGCGACGAGAAGAGTGGCGAAAAAGGGGGCGCGAGGCGGGTTCATAGTTGCGCGGGCGGGCGCACCAACTCATTAAGCCAGCAACCTTCCCTCAATCAAGGCACGCGGCGGAGCAGGACGAGCGAACGCCCGGTTAGTTGATAGGGATTCCCGTTTTCGAAGGTGCCACCGTCGGTGGGGAAACCAGTTTCGTCCCTGGTGTCGATCACGATCGCCCAATGCCGGTCGGGTTCACCGGGCAGAATGAAATCGACGGGCTCGTGCGCGGCGTTGAGCAGGAGCAGGAAGGTGTCATCGCGGATCGGATTGCCGTGCCAGTCGCGGACGTCGATGGCGTTGCCGTTGAGCATCACGCCGAGCGTCTTCACGAAGTGCGTGCCCCATTCGTCGTCGTTCATCTCCGTGCCGCCGGGATTGAGCCAGAGGATGTCCTTGATGTCCGAGCCGCGGAGCTTGCGGCCCTGGAAAAACTTGGGCCGGCGGAGGATCGGGTGCTCGTGGCGCAGTTTCGCGAGCTTCGCGGTGAACTCCGTCTGGGCTTCCTCCTCGGGTGTGCGCTCCCAGGAAAACCAACTGATTTCGTTGTCCTGGCAATAGGCGTTGTTGTTACCGCGCTGGGTGCGGCCGTACTCGTCCCCGCCGCAGAGCATCGGCACGCCTTGCGAGAGGAAGAGCGTGGCGAGCAGGTTGCGCTTCTGCCGACGGCGCAGGGCATTGATCGCCTCGTCGTCGGTCGGACCTTCGGTGCCGTGATTCCACGAGTGGTTGTTGTTGTCGCCGTCCTTGCCGTCCTCGCCGTTGGCCTCATTGTGCTTGTCGCTGTAACTCACGAGGTCGTGCAGCGTGTAGCCGTCGTGGGCGATGATGAAATTGATGCTCGCATACGGACGGCGACCATCGTCCTGGTAGAGATCGCTGGAGCCGGTGAGCCGGGCCGCGAGTTCCGCGATTTGCGAATCGTCGCCCTTCCAATAGCTGCGGATGCAGTCCCGATATTTGCCGTTCCATTCCGTCCAGCCGACGGGAAAATTCCCGACCTGATAGCCGCCTTCGCCGACGTCCCAGGGCTCGGCGATGAGCTTCACGCGGGAGAGCACCGGATCCTGGTTGATGACGTCGAAGAAGCCGCCGAGCTTGTCCACGTCGTGCAACTCGCGGGCGAGCGTGGAGGCGAGATCGAAGCGGAAGCCATCGACGTGGCACTCGTTCACGAAATAGCGCAGCGAATCCATGATGAGCTGGAGCGCCCGCGGGTGCTGCACGTTGAGCGTATTGCCCGTGCCGGTGTAATCCATGTAATGCCGCGGGCTGTCGGCCACGAGCCGGTAGTAGCTGGCGTTGTCGATGCCCTTGAAGGAGAGCGTCGGCCCCATGTGATTTCCTTCCGCGGTGTGATTGTAAACCACGTCCATGATGACCTCGAGCCCGGCGGCGTGCAGGTTTTTCACCATCTGCTTGAACTCCGCGACTTGCTCCCCGGCCTGGCCGCCCGACGAATAACGGCCATCCGGCGCAAAGTAACCAATCGAGCTGTAGCCCCAGTAGTTCGAGAGGCCGCGGGCGACGAGGAAGCTGTCATCGACGAAGTGATGGATCGGCAGCAACTCGACCGCGGTCATGCCGAGCCGCTGGAAGTACGCGACCGCCTGCGGCGAGCCGATGCCGGCGTAGGTGGCGCGCAGATTTTCCGGCAGTTCCTTCCAGAGCTGGGAGAAGCCCTTCACATGCGCTTCGTAGATGATCGTCTCAGAAAATGGCCGGCGCAGCAGCTTGTCCACGCCCCAATCGAAAGCGTCATCGACCACGACCGCTTTGGGCATGAGCGCGGCGTTGTCGCGATCGTCCATCTCGCTGTCGTCCTCACCGCCCATCCGATAGGCAAACATCTCGTCGCTCCATTTGAAGCCGCCGGTGATCGCCTTGGCATAGGGATCGAGGAGCAACTTGTGCGCGTTGAAGCGATGCCCGTTTTCCGGATCGTACGGACCGTGGACGCGATAGCCGTAAAACTGGCCGGGCTTCAGGCTCGGCAGATAGCCGTGCCAGACTTCGTCGGTTTTTTCGGTCAACGTGAAGCGCCTGGTTTCGCGCGCGGGGTCGTTGGGATCGAAAAGGCAGAGTTCGACTTTCGTGGCGTTGGCACTGAAGAGCGCGAAGTTCACGCCTTCGCCGTCCAAGGTCGCGCCGAGTGGGTAGCTGTAGCCCTGGCAGAGGTGAAGTTTGTCCATAATGAGGAGATTCCGATGTGTTCGGGCTGATCATCGCGCGGCGATGGCGCGGCGGATGGGTGGCGCGGAAAGTGGCTGTCCGCCTTGGGAAAAAACGTGCCTTCAGAACGGACCCGCGAATGAGGCTCTCATCGGATCACTCAGATCTTTTCCAGCACGAGTGCGGCGATGTCGTCCTCGGCGGGTTCGCCATTGGAGGGACCGCGCAGCCCGGCCAGCATTCGGTCGAAGAACGCTGCGCCCGGTCCGATGGCGGGCAAAACCGTTTGGACCGCTTTGTGGGTGAACCGCTCGCCGTCCAGTTGCTTGAAGGCGAAAAGGCCGTCGGTATGGAACAGGGCGAGATCGCCGGCGGTGAGGATGGTCCGGCTTTGCTCCAGATCGGGGCCGGCATCCTCGTGCAAGCCGAGGACGGTGCCGTGGGGGCCGAAGGATTCGATCGCGCCATTCGCGCGGCGGACGAGCAGCGGCGGATGGCCGGCGCTGAAAAAGCTGAGGCCGCCTTGTGGCTCCACGAGGGCGCAGCAGGCCGTCATGAACGAGCGCCCTCGGAAGACCCCGCGAAATTCGTGGTTCACCGCGCGGAGAATCGCGGCCGGTTCGCTGTCCGTTTCGCAGGCCTGATGAAAAAGCTGCGCCGCCAGCGCGGTGAACAGCGCCGCCGCGGCCCCGTGCCCGGTGGCATCGGCCAACCAGAAGAGCCAGCGTCCTTCGCCCGCCGGACGCCAGCCGAAGACATCGCCGCCGACCTGAATCACCGGCTGGTAAATGGTCTGCATCGACCAGCCCGTCAGCGGTGGTGGCGTCGAGGGAATCAACGCCCGCTGCGTGGCTTGGGCTGCCGCGAGGTCGGCCTCCTGCGCGGCGCGCCACCGGGCGAGTTCGACGTTTTGCCGGCGCAGTTCCCCGGCGAGCGCGTGGAGACGCAGTTGCGTCTCAATGCGGGCGGTGAGGATTTCGCGGCTCACGGGTTTGGTGACGAAATCATTGGCGCCGGCTTGCAGGCAACTGATCTCCTCCGCCTCCCCGACATGCGCCGTGAGCATGATGACCGGCAGAGTGCGCCAGTCCTCGCGCTCGCTGGCGCGCAAGCGCTGGCAGACCTCCGCGCCATTCAAGCCGGGCATTTCAAAATCGAGCACCAGCAGATCGGGCTCTGCCGCCGCGATCAGTTGCAACGCCGCTTCGCCATCGGCGGCCGTATGCACGTCGAAGCCCAAGCGCTGCAAGGCCGCACCCATCAATTTGCGCGAAACCGCGTCATCATCCGCCAGGAGCACCCGCGGGGTGCGGGGGATCGGTACGGTTGGTTCGGCGGTGTCGGCACGGAAGTCGAGCATTCGGTGGTAATCGTTCAACACCACGCCGCTGGTTGTCCCGGATTGCCGTCGAGCAGCGGGCGGCAAGAACGAGGCCGGCGGGTCGTCGAATTGGACCGAAAGCCTTCAGCACTTAGGCGCCGCGGGGTTGAGCCTGAAAACGTGGATGGGATGTCCACGAGCGACACGAAAAGACACGAAGGCAAGGAGTTGCGGTGCCGGTCGCCTTCCCTGCTGGGTGAGTCACCCCCAGGATCGGGAATCCTTTTCTTTCATGTCTTTTCGGGTGTTTCGTGGACCCCATCGCCGCACTAGCGTGGACAAGGCGGCGTCCTGCGGACAGAGCCGCTCTCTACAGCGCGGCGGGGGCGGCTAACCGCTACTCAGCCTGAACGATGCGCTTTCTCTCCTGCCGATGGAACTCCGCGACATCGTTCCGGCTAAGGCTTCGCGGTCGGAGTCGAAGATTCCGCCGGCGGTTTGCTCCCGAGGCTCGCGATCCATTGCACCAGGAGTGCGGTGCCCTTGGGGTCGGGCTGGAGCGTGCCCACCGGCGGCATTTGGAAAGCGCCGCGCATGGCGGGGCGGAGGATCAGCAGGGAGCGGGCGGGATCTCCGGGCGCGAGCAGGCGGGCATTGGGGATGCCGAGTTCGCCATGTACGGGCACGGCATCCATGATCTCCATGTCGCCCTCGCTGAAGTTGCTGGCGAGCTGCATCGACGAATTGCCGCCGCCGGAGCGGACGTGGCAGTGCGAGCAGTTCGCGTGGAGATAAGCGCGGGCGCGGGCGGCCAGGGGAGCGTTCTCATCGTGCAAATTGGCGAGGCGGGGCAGCGTCTCCGCGGCGTGCGGCAGGAGCGGGCTGTCCTTCGCAGGCGCGCGTTGCCAATCGGTGCCGAGGATGAGTTCCAGTTTCGTTTGCAGGTCGGCGTCGCTGAGCTTCAGCGGGCCGAGTTCCCGGCGCCACTCGCCGGCTTCGGTGGCCGCGTGGTTGAAGGAGAGCAAGCCCTCGCGCTCCCAACGCGCAATCTGATTCTCTCCGTCCGATCCCTTGCGGTTGAGCTGCACGGTGCTGAGGCCGAGGACGAAATTCGCCGCGCGGCTGTGGCAGAGCGTGCATTCCTGCCGGCTGGGGAAGCGCCAGTCCGGCTGCGTCAGGCCTTCTTTCGGCACGAGGGTGGCATCCGTCTGCGCTTCGTTCCAGGCGTAGCTGTAGCCCGCCCATTCGCCCTGCGCGCGCAGCAGGATGCGCGTTTCGAGGCGCTTGCCGTCGCGGTTCAGCGTCTGCGCGATCGCCGTGCCGTTGGGAAAATTCCAGCCGCGCCCATCGGTGTATTCGATGCGGGCCGTGCCGGGCAGGGCGATGGCGCGCTCACTCGCGGCGTCGTCGTGCCAGGCGGGTGCGTTCACTTCGTAGCGGATCAGCGCGGGATGCGGCTTCTGCGCGGCGGTGTCGAGAAAAAGTCCGGTCTCGCTGAGCTTGTGCGGGAACGGCGCGTTCGCCCGCGACTGCGGGGCGCGCGCCAGCTTGTGGATGGCGTTGCCGTTGTAATCCACGACGAGGATGTCGCCCTGCGGCGTCTCGCAGAAATTGGTGATGCCGAAGGATGTGTCGGCGATGCATTCGTTTCGGACGAGCTGACCCTTCTCCTGCCACGCGGCCCAGATCTGTCCGGTGCTGAAGTCGCCATAGATGTAAGCGCCGGTGAGTTCCGGGAAGGTCGTGCCGCGATACACGATGCCGCCGGTGAGCGAGCGGAAGTCGGCGTGCGAATGCTCGACGAGCGGCTTGGAGATCGGCGTCGGGCCCACCTTGCGATGCGGCTGCAAGACGTGGCTGCCCTCGAACCGCGGCCAGCCGTAGTTCTCGCCGCGCCGCGCGATGCGCGCGTATTCCCACAAATCCTGGCCATTCTCGCCGACCCAGAATTCGCCGGTCACGCGATCCATCGACATGCGCCACGGATTGCGGAAACCGTAGGCCCACGTCTCCGGTCGCGCGCCGGGGACGTCGAGAAATGGATTGTCGGAAGGGATGCCGTAGGGGCGTCCGTCCGCGGGGCGATCCACGTCGATGCGCAACAGTTTCGAGTAGAGGCGCGTGAGATCCTGGCCGGTGTCCCACTCATCGCAGTCGCTCGTGCCGTCGCCGGTCGTGAGGTAAAACATGCCGTCTTTGCCGAAGGCCAGCGCCAGGCCGTTGTGCCCGTGCGAGGGCCACTCCAGGAGGAGCGTGCGCGAGGCGGGATCGATGCGGCCGGTCGCGCGATCCATGGTGTAGCGCAGCAGGCGGTTGTTGAAATCCATCCGGCCTGCGCCGACACGGCCATTCGCGCCGAGGTAGAGGAAGCCATTTTCCGCGAAGCGCGGATGAAAGCAGCCGTCGAAGAGGGATTCGTCGAATTCCAGCAGCACCTCCGGTTCGCTCACATCCGCGCCGTTCGCCACGCGGAGCAACCGGCTTTTGCGAATGGGACCGTAGCCGTTGTTCTCGATCAGCAGGAAGGCCTCGCGTCCGGGCTCGTTGACGATGGTGATGGGGAAGGTGGTCTTGAGCTTTGGAAACATCGGCTCGGTGCGAAACGGCAGCGGAGGTTCGGGCGAGCCGACGAGGCGCGAGGTGTCCCACGGGACGCGCGGGACGACCGCGCCTTCCTGCGGGCCGACGAACTTCACCGGCACGTAGTCCTCGTAGTTGTGGAAGTCGGACCTGCTGAGCGGGGCCGTGCAGGAAAGCGCCTGCCTTTCGAGCCCCGCGGAGTAGTCGTAGCGACAAAGCGCGTGCTGCCAAACTTCGCCCGGCGCGGGTCGGCCGCCGGTCGAGATAAAGTCGCGCCACGGGATGCGGCCCTCGACGGTCCAGCCCTTGTCCTTGTCGCTCCAGTTGTTGAGCGTGCCGCGCACTTCCACCGCGGACTCGATGTGAAAACCGCGTTCGGTCTTGTGCCGGTTGTAGCCGCCCGCGCCGCGCGACGGCAGGAACATGTCGAGCTTGCCGTTCGCCGCGTTGACCTCGAACTCGTAGTAGCCCGTCTTGTCTTTGGCCGGCTTGAAGAACAGCTCGAAGACATCGCACGTCCAGATCGCTCCGTCCTGTTCGGTCACATTGGCGAAGACATCCCAATCCTCCATCTCCGCGGCGAAATAGAGATACTCGCGATCCCAGAGCAGCCGCGCCTTGGTCGTGGTGGGCGGCTTGCGGAGACCCTCGGGCAGCCACGCGCTGGTGAAGTTCTCCACGACCTGCGCGTTCTTCCAGGCGGCATCATCGAGAAGGCCGTCGATCTTCGGCGGCGAAGTGGCCCAGCGACATTCGGTGTCGGCGGCGAAAGTGGCGCTGGCGAGGGTGAGGCAGATGAGGAATGGGCGAGTGGTTTTCACGAGTTCAGGGAAAGGTTGGTTTCAAATCGCGGATGTTGCGCAACTGGGCGTCCTTGCCGCCAGCCGGCGCATAGAGAATCACGGGGGCGAGGATGCCGCCGGTGCCGAGTTCGTTCACGGCCATGTTGGACACGCAGATGGTGATGACATTTTTCCCCGGTCGCACGGCGGCGGTGGCGTCGAGTTCGAAGGGATAGATGGCCGAGCCATGACTGATGCCGATGGGCTGGCCATTGATCCAGACCTTGGCGAGTTCGTCCACGCCACCGCACCACAGGAAGACGCGATCCTTCGGCGCCGTCGCCGGGACTTCCACGACCTGCCGGTACCACGCGAGGCCCTTGTAGTAGCGCAGCCCCTGATTGCTCCACGATGAACTCGACGTCTTGATCGTTTGCCAGTTGCCGCCGCGGATGTTTTCCCGCCAGAAGCCGATGTCCTCGCCGACGTTTTGCGGATCGATCTGGAACTGCCACTCGTCCTGCGCCGCGGCGATGAGTTGGTTGCCGCCCGTCACGCGCTCGTAGCCCTGCTCGGTGCAGGGGCGGAAGAAACGCTTCGTATAGTTGACGTAGGTGCTGAACCGTCCCGCGGACACCATCGGCACCGGCTGGTAGGCCATGAGTTTGCCGGCGACGGCATCGAGTTTGTCCAACTCGCTTTTGGCCGCGACGAAGTCCACCCGCACCCGCGCGTCCATCATCGCATTGAAGGCTTCGAGCATGTCGAAGGTTTCCGTGATCATCTGCACGCGCGCGGCGTATTCGCTTTTGCCCGCCGCGAGTTTTTTGCCCTCGTCGAGGAGCGCCCGCGCTTCCTGGCGCAATTTCGCAGGGTAAAAATGCGGCATGTCCCACGCCGAGCCGGTGCAGAAATCACCGTCGCGCAGCGCGGCATCCATGAGCGTGATGTAACGGCCCATCGGCGTCGCCGCCGGACCGAAGAACTTCTCGTAACAATCCTGGAGCAGCGCATCCACGTCGGCCTGATGATTCCACATGAGTTTCGCCGCGACGTACATCGAGGGAAATTGCGGGCCGTAGTTGGGGAAGGTTTCCACGCGCCAGCCTTTCAGGCCGAGTTCATGACAGGCGGGGATCTCGTCGCGCAGCCGATGCACGATGATAAAGGGCAGCCCGGGATCGGCGAGATTGCTCCAATAACCGCGGTCATAAAGCTCCGGCATGATCTTGCCCCACTCCTGATACAACCAGCGGGTGTAGCTTTTTTCCGGCGCGATCGGATTGGAGAAGCCGTGGACGCGGTCGAGGGCGATCGGCGCGAGCGCGCCGGTGATGCGCGGGTCGGGCTTCCAGCGCTTCGGCGGGCGCATGTAGGAGTGGTAGATATAGAAGGCCAGTTTCGTATCCGCGTATTCGCCTTCCACGCCCTTGAGCACCTGGTTGAAAAACCAGATGTAGCGGTCGGTGACGGAGGTCTCGTTGGAGAAGGGATCGAAGTCGCCACCGTCGAGCGCGCGGCAGTCGGCGCACTCGCAGAAGCCGCCGCCGTCGTTGGGACCCAGCGCGATCACCGGCCCCTTGCCAGCTTTCCGCAGCTCCTTCACGCGATCGATCGTGAACTGGAGAAGCTTCGGATTGGAGACGCAATGCTGTCTGCCAACGCGCTGGCCTTTGACGAGGCCGTAGTATTCCGCGTTCTCCTTCGGCTCCCACGTGCCGGAGGCTTTGTTCACCTTGTAAGGCGGCGCGTGAATGCCGTGTCCACCCGCAAATACTTCTCCGCCGCAGCGCACGCGAACCTGCCAGTCGCGGTCGGGCATTTGAAACCAGCGCGACGGAAACGAAGGAACCTGCTGAGTGGTCTGCTCCTTGACCGAGATGGTCTTGAGTTGCGGAATCACCGTGCCGAAATCGCCGGGCATGAACCAGCGGCAACCCAGTTGCTCCAGCAACTCCGCGACGCCATACGCCGGCCCTTCGCCGTTTCCCGCGATCATCACGGCGTCCGCGGTGGCCTGCAGGACGAAGGCTCCGCGCTGAGCGCCGAGGGATTTGGTGACCGCTTCCGGATTAGCCCGCCCGATGAAGATCGGCACCTGGTCTTTCGCTTTCGCTTCCGCGATGAACGCGGCACTTTGCCCTGCGGCGATCGTCGCGGTGGGCAGCTTTGCGCCGGACATCTTCTCGACGACCGTGGTCAGTTCGCCGAGCGCGCGCGTCTCGAATTCATCCGGCTGCGGCGGCATGGCGATGACGGCTTTGGGCTGCCCGTCGCGGACGAGGGTCACGGCGTCGGCGAAGGCTGGAAAAGCCAATGAGACGAGCAAAAGCGCGCCAAACATTGTGCGCCGGCAGGGAAATCCGAAATCCGAAACTCGAAATCCGAAACAAATTCCAATGATTGGAAAAAGGGGAAACAGAAAGGCACGCTGTCCTCCTCTTTTTTTGCCTCCCAATTTTTCGAGCTTGTTGCGGATTTCGAGTTTTGGATTTCGGATTTTCATCGTTCAGAGGGGGGAATGTGAATGGCGGCAAAGGCGGTCAGGCCGAAGCCGATGGGCTTCATCGGCGCGGGCCGAATCCGATCCGCGGCGTGGCCGTTGAAGTTGACGTAGATCGTCGAGCCATCGGCGCTGACCTTCATCCCGTAAGTCCCGGCGGGCACGTAGCCGTGGGCACGGTCGAAGGCGGGTGCGAGGAAGGCGAGCACTTTGCGGCGGCCGGTGGATAGGTTGTATTGCATCACGGGTGTGCCGCTTTGCCAAGCGCGGCCATGCGATCCCGGCAGGTAATAGAGGAAACGTTCATCGGGCGAGAGTTCGCATACGGCGGTGTATTCACCCTCCAGCCAATTCGGACCGAGCAGTTTCCAGTCGTCGTGGGCCGCGGAGTAGTCGAAAAGCTGGTGCGTTTTCTGGAGCACCCCAAACACATGGCCTTCGCGCGACTCTCGTGTGGCGGATCGCATCCCGGGCGATCCTTCCGCTTGAGCCCGCGTGGCTTGAATCGTCCCCGTGACCGGATCGAGGCGCTGCAAGGCGGTCGCGCCATTGAACACGATCTGTCCGTTCCGCAGCAAAGCGAAGGCGCGGTTGAAACCGACTGAACCTTCCGGGCCGCGATAAATCGTCTGCTTTGAATCGAGGTGGATGCCCCAGAGCGCGTCGCCGTCGCGCACCTCGAGATTGCACCACCAGATATTGCGTGCGCGGTCGAGGAGCGACGTCGCGGTGCAACGGCGCGGCGGAAGATTGGCGAAGACCTCCGTGCCTCCGGTGGCCGGGTCGAAGCGGTAAAGCTGGCCACCCGGCAAGGCGTCGTTGAAACCGTATTTCGGATCGCTGGCCCGCGCGCCGTCATTGAGCGTGCAACTGAAATAGATTTTCCCGTCCGGCCCCTCGTCGATCCTCGCGTGGACCTTGGACCACGCGGGTTGTCCGGGGCGGGGTGGCACCACGCGGTTCATGTCCACGATCTGGCTGAGTTGTTTCGTCTGCGGATCCCAGCGATAGACGAAACAGCGCGCATCGCCGCCCAGGTCGTTGCCATGGTCGCCGATGGCGCCATAGACCCGGCCATCGCCGGCCACGCAGATGTCACCCCACGAGGACCACAAGCGGCGATGAATTGCGTCCGAGCCAAGTTGGTCGTGAAAGGCGAGATCGACGCTCGGCGGTTCCCTGGCCACCTCGAATGCGGCGATCTTTCCCTCGGCCTGCCTCGCGGCGACGGCGGGCGGCACTTGCAGGAACTCCTCCGTCTTCAGCTTCACGGTGCCCGCTGCCGGCGGCCACGAAGCTTCACCGGCGGCGTGGAGCAGCGCACCGCTCGCGAAGTGCGCGATCATCAGGAGACGTTTCACTGGAGCTTGTCTTTCGTCACCAGATCGCGTGGCAGGAGCAGCGCGCCCGCGAGTCTCGTCGAGACGATAGCCCGCACCGCTGCCGGGAGCAGGGCAATGAAGACGCCGACGACGGCGAGGAGGTGGTTCATGGGGGGACCAATGTCACTCCCTATATACCCGCGGCCCGATGTCTTCATTGGTGCCGGATTTTCGTCGTCCAGGCTGAAACTCTTCCACATGCGCTCCGCCGTTCGCACGACCGCAGGGGCCGCTACTTCGGCGCCGGGGGCGCGCTGGGCGCAGGAGCGGGGGGCTTCGGTCCGTCGATGCGGGCCGGCAGCCCTTTGCCGAGATCGAGGTCCGCGACCTTCAGTCCCTTGCGCTCGCCGCCGGAGGAGTAAAAGGATGGCCTGTATTCATCCACGAGCGTCACGTCCGCTTTCGCCGGCACTTCCATCCCGAGACCCCAATAGACGCCGTTCACCACGAGCCGCCGAAGTCCTTCATTCGCGAGGTCCGTGGCCGCGCCCATCGTCGTGCACAGGATGCGATTCGTTTTGCCCGCCGAGTTCTGGTGCAGCCGCGTCCAGACCATCGGTTGCATGGGATCGTTCTTCTTCCCTTCGACCGCCGGGCTGTCGGGAGCGAGCGTGGCGGTCACCTGTCCGCGCATGAGGATTTTCGAGTCGGGCATGGGATTGGCCGTATAGACATCGCTGTCGCCGAAGACATCGCTCACGCTGCGGAGCACGGGTTCGTCTTTCGCCGAAGGCTCGATGATGCCCCGCGCGCCTTCCCGCTTGTGCGCGCCGTGATGGGCCACCCATTTTTCGCCGAGCACAAAGCGCCCGAAGCCGCCCTCCCACTCGCCCCGCGCGCCGTTGTTATACTTGTCCCACGGCGCCTTGAGCCCCGCGAAAGCGTGCGTGGACGTGCGCAGGCCCACGATCGGCACCCCGCGCAGATAGGCGGCGTCGAATTTCTGCATCGCACCTTCCGGCCACTTGCGAAAGCGGGTCAGCATGACGATGGCGTCCGCGGTGTCGAGGGCCGCCGGATTGCTGAGCGAGTCCTGTTTGCCGGGCAGGACCGTGCCGTCGGCGTCGGCGGAAAAGAGCACGGTGCAATCGAAGCCATGCCGCTGGCTGAGGATTTTAGCGAGCATGGGCAGCCCTTCCTCGCTGCGATACTCCTCGTCGCCGGCGATGAGCACGACGCGTTTGCCTTTGCCCGGGCCTTCTTTGCCGGGCATCTGGAGAAAGTCCTGCGCGACGGCGGGGGCAGCGAGAGCAACGAAGAGGAGGGCGAAGGAGCGGAAGTTCATGGTGGGGTGGTGGTGGGAGGGCTGAGGCCAGGATGATCGTCGATCAAAACCGGCAAAGACCATGGTGGGCGACGATTGAACCTTAGCAATCCAGTATGCGCTCAAATTGTATCGAACGACTATCTTGATTCATCTACGGGGCAGGGATGCCCACCCGGTTCCCCCTCGCCATCGCGTTCGTTCTTCTCTGCTCCTGTCTGGCTGCTCTCCCGGCCCACGCCGAACGCCCGCTTGCGCCCGGCCAGGTCGCGCCAATCGTGACCATCGGAATCGACGGCTCCGATCCGCGAGTCGTTTATCAGGCGAGCGAAATCGTCGAGGCGCCAAACTGGACTCCCGATGGAAAATGGCTCGTCTTCAACAGCCAGGGAGCCCTGTGGCGCATCCCTGCCGGGGGCGGCGCCGAACCGGTGCGCATCGACACGGGCGACGTGAAGAACGCGAACAACGACCATGTTCTCTCGCCCGACGGCCAGACGATCTACTTCAGCGCCGGCGCGCACATTTATGCGGTTCCGTTTGAGGGCGGCACGCCGCGCCGCGTCTCGAACGAGCATCCGCCGGAATTGCAGTTCAAAAGTTTTCTGCACGGCGTTTCGCCCGACGGGCGCACGCTCTCGTTCGTCGGGGTCAGCGCCGAGAACGGCGATGCCTGGGGCCGGCTCGATCTCTACACCGTGCCCGCCGCGGGCGGCCCGGAAACGCGCCTGACCGACACGGCGGCGCCCGATGACGGACCCGAGTATTCGCCGGATGGGAAATGGATTTACTTCAACTCCGAACTCCACGCGAAGGTGGCCGGTCACGCGCAGTGTTACCGCATGAAAATCGACGGCACGGGAATCGAACAACTGACCCACGATGAGCGGGTGAACTGGTTCCCGCACATTTCGCCGGACGGAAAGTGGGTGGTTTATCTCAGCTTCCCGCCCGGCACGATCAAACATCCCGCGGACAAGGAAGTCATCCTGCGGCGCATGCGGCCCGACGGGAGTGAGCCGGCCGACATCGTCGCTTTCCGCGGCGGCCAGGGTACGATCAACGTTAATAGCTGGTCGCCCGACAGCCGGCGATTCGCCTTCGTGAAGTATCCCCTGAGCCCGCGCTGAATGCCGGGCAAAAGGAGTCTGAGAGACTGTCTAAAAACTCCATGAGCGAGGCATTCTGAGCGGAGTTCCGTGGGGGCGCAGGTGGGACGGAACGGAGTCGAAGAGCCGCAGACCGCCGCAGGCAATCCCGGCGCTTTCAAGGGCGATGATCTTTAGTGAAGCCACCGGATTCTTCGACTGCGCTTCGGTCGCAAGACTCCCTGCGCTCCGCTCAGAATGACCCGTTCATGAATTTTTAGACTGCCTCTAAGACTTCAGCGGCGGCCAAGGTGAATACACGCAACGCCTTCCACGGGAAAACGCCGCTGAACTGCGGGCTTTTCTTTTTTCGGAAAAAACGCGCTGCTCTCAGTCCTCCCCCAGACCAGATGATCTACCGAAGTGTCAGTTGGAATCGTGTCGCGCCGTGCCTCGATTGGCGCACGGGAGCGGGAATTTTTGCGACGATGTTTGCGCTGATGAGCGCAGGCCGTCTTTCCGGGGCGGAGCCTTGGTGGCAGCAGCAGCCCGGCCAGGTGAAGAGCGTGCCCGCCTGGCTGGCCACGGACCTGACGGGCAAACCGCTGAAATTGGAAATGCAAAAGGTCGAGGGCGCGATGGCGTTCGTCGCGGGCAGCCGGCCGATCAAGCTCACGACCCCGACGAAGATCGCCGCGAACACGGAGGTGACGATCTTCTTTTCGATGAAACCACCCGCCAAGGCGGTGGTGAGCCTCAAGGCGATCATCGGCGAGGAAGGTGCGCCGGGATTGCCAGTGACCGTGACCGCGACGGGTGGCAGCGACGCGCTCGCGATCAATGCCGCGGGAGTGAACGCGAACTATCAGACGCGCGGAAATTACAAGCGAAGCCTGACCTGGCCGGAGGATCTGCGAAAGACTATCGAAGCAGAAATGGCGGCGCTGCCGCCGCTGACCGAGCGGCAATTCTCGATTCGCTACGTGCTGCGCCGGGATCGTTTTGAAATCTACCTCAACGATATCCTCGTGAACGCGCGGGAGGTTCCTTCCGTCCCGCCCGGGGCGGCTCCGGCAGCGCCCGGACGGAAGGTTCCGCCGCCGGTTTCGATCGGCGGGCCGTTGACGGTGACGCTCCCGGCGCAGGCCGAACTGCTCTCCGTGGAGACGCGGTCGCTGGCCGGCCAGTCACCGCTCTTCGAGATGGTGCGGATCGATAGCCGGCTCAATGCGGCGCTGATCGACGGGAAATCGGTGCAGAAGGATTCGTGGCCCGCGAGCGGCGAACCGGCGGTGGTGCAGGGCGTGCCCTTTGTGTTTCCGCGGCGTGATCTTCGCGGAAACGATCACCTCGATGTCGGCGCGAGCTGGATGCAGGCCGGCAATCTGGAAGGAGACTCGGCCCCAAATAGCGGTCCCGTGGGCGGACGCTGGGCGGGGTCGCTGATCGAGAATCCGACGCGGCTCCAATTCCATGTTCCCCGGGGCCGCTATCGCGCGCTGCACCTCGTCGCGGCGGCCGACGGCGATGGCGACAGCACGCCCGTGGTCACGGTGCAGTTTTTCCGGCCCGCCGCCGGGGCGCCGGAGAATTTTGCGGCGCGGGTTCCGTTGCTCACCGCGAAGTCCAGCGAAGCCGTGCCGCTGCCCATTCAACTCCAAAATGGCGGTTCGGCGAAACTCTGGCTGGTCACCGTGCCGATCGATCCGGGCGCACTGGCGGCGTTCGATGATCTGGAAATCTGCGGCCTCGAAATCACCAAAGCGGTGCAGCTTTTCCGCGCGTATCCGGACCCGACCCAATACAGCGCGCACGCTGGAGGACTGCCGAGCGCCGCGCACATCTACGCGATGACGCTGGAGCGCCCGGCGGCGGCACTCGACCTGCAACCGGACACGCTGGGCCATCTCTGGACGGCGCCGGCGAAGCCTGCCTACACGGTGAAGTTGCGCAATCTCAGCGGCCAGGCGCGCCCGGTGAAACTGGAACTGACCACCATCAGCTACGACGGCGCGAGCAAGACCGTGCAGGAACTCAACGTCCCGCTTTCCGCGGTTGGCGGCACGGCGAAGTTCAACCTCAAGCCGGATCGCTTCGGCTACCATGACGTCGTCCTGACGATGAAGGACGGCGACGCGCTGTGGACCGAGCGCCGCAGCCTGGGCTGGTTGCAGGCCGATACGCGCGCCCGGCGCGACTGGGAGCCGGGCCGCGGCGCGAGCTTTGGATTCTGGGATTGGGCGGGCGCTCACAGCACGCCGGCCCACGAGGTGCAGATCGAGGTGATGAGCCGCATCGGAGCGGAGTGGATCAACGGTCACTTTGCGAAGACTGACGAAGCCGGTCGCGCCGCGGCCGAGAAGTTTGGCGTGTTCTCGCTGGTGCAGGGTGGCGCGAGTCATTGGTACACGGGCGAAGTCCGCAAGATGCTCGACGACCCCGCAAAGGCGCGCGAAACCCTGATTGAGAAGTTCCGCAAAAACGACGTGACGCCGAGCGCGATCGAGAAGCCGGACAACCTGTCCTTTTTCGCCGAGCCGCAACTGGGGCAGATCACCACGGGGATTCCGCCCGACTATTACGGCGAGGACTACACCTTCACCAAGGATGAGGAAGCTCGCTATCAGAGCGCGGAGCGCGCGTTCGTGCTTGGGGCGCGGGCGGCCAAGGAGTTCTGGCCCGGCATCAAGTGTCAGCTCGCCTACGGCGACCCGCTTTTCCCGGTCTATTTTCTGCGTCGGAGCAAGGAGGTGCGCGAGCTGATGGACGGAATCAACGTGGATATCCCGGTTTTCGACCGAATGGCCGAGAATCAAATCCATCAGGTTTCGATTCATCGTTGCTATGTGATGCAGGAGGAATTGCGGAAGGCGGGGCTCAAGAAGCCGAACCTCGTCATGGTCGAGGGACCGTGTTTGCCGACGCGCCCCGGTGCGCTCTCCATGGCCGAGCAGTCCGCCAATTGGGTGCGCCTGTCCTTGCTGCTGTACGGCTACGGCATCGACCGGCAGATCGGCGGCTGGGCGTTTGAGTGCGCGAACTATTGGGGCGAGCAGCATTACGGCGGTGGGGTCTTCAACCGCCTTCCGCACGTCACGCCGAAGCCCTCGGCTTGCGCGCTGGCCACGATGACGCGGCACATCAATCGGAAAAACCTCACGAAATGGCTGCCGACTGGAAGCCTGTCGGCCTACGCACTCCAGTTCACCCATTACAAGACCGGCGAACTCACCCATGTGTTTTGGACCGTGCGCGGCACGCGGCCAGTCACGCTCACCGTGCCGAAAGGCGCCGCCATCACCTGCTACGACTCGATGGACAACGCGACGGTGCTGCCGAACAAGGACGGGCAGGTCACTTTCATGGCGACGACTTCGCCGTGCTACATCGAAGGTCTCACCGCGGACGCCGCGATGGCGCTCGGCGCACCGGACCACTCGGACAGCCGTCCTGCTTCGCTCATGCAGAAGCTCGCCAATCCGGGCGCGGACGCCTGGCAGATCTCCAAGGAAGAAGACCCGACCTACGCGAAGAACAGCCCGCTGCAAATCGCGCGGTTCCCCGGCGTGATGTCGGCCCAGCGCGCGGAGGCCCCGGCCGAGCAGGGCGGGCGGGCGCTCGCCGTGCATCTCGGGCCGCAGGCGAAGGAGCAGAAGCTCATGCCGTTCTACACGACGCTGGTGCCGCCAAAGCCGATCGCCATCGCGGGCAAGGCCAGTCATCTCGGCCTGTGGGTCAAGGGCGCGAGCGACTGGGGCCGCGTGGTTTACAGTCTGCGCGATGCCGAGGGCGAACGCTGGATCAGCGTCGGCACCTTCAGCAATTGGAACTGCGACGATCCGCGCAGCCTCAGCTTTTTCAATTTTGACGGCTGGCGTTATCTGCGTTTCGAGATGCCTTCGAACAGCCCGTACGATCGCTATCGCGAGAACGGCTCCACTTGGTGGGGCCATTTTGAAAAGGGGAACGGTCAGGTCGATCTGCCGCTGACGCTTGAAAAAGTCATCGTCGAGCGCCGCACGCACGCGATGTACGTGAACGACCCGCAGCCGACCAAGGCCGACGACGTGTTGCTCGGCGATTTGAACGCGGAGTACGCGCACCCGGAGGATCGGACCGACGAAGTCTTGCGGCTCGACCGCGTGCGGATGCCCGTTCCTGCTGGCATCCCCGACCTTGGTAATCCGATTGCCGATTTGGCCGCCGGCGCGGGCGCGCCGATCCAAGTGGAGAACATCACCTTGCCCGCCCAGGAAGCCGACGGGACTCGCTGCTTTGTCCATTTCAAAGCGGTGGACGGGGCCAAAGGCTACGATGTCTGGGCGAGCCCGTACGCCGACGGGCGCGGGGCGCTGCAACTCGGCAAAGCGTGGAAGGAGCCCGGGCAGTTGATCACCGGCCTGCGACCCGATACCGACTTCTATCTCTTCGCGACCTATACCGACGCCGAGGGCAAAACGTCGAAGCCTTCCGCCGGCTTTAAGATTCGGCTCAAGGACATCTTCGGGATGAAGTAAGCGAAGCGCCCAAAGATCCCGCCCATGCCCGCCTCGGAAATCGAAACCAGTCCGCCGCCTGCCGACTCCCCGGCCGCGCCTTCGACGGAATTACTGCGGGAATTGCAGCGGCTCGTGCAACGCAACACGCGGCGCTGGAAGCTGCTCATCCTGCTGGAAATGGTCGCGGTGCTCGTCGCGGCGCCGCTTGGTTATCTCTGGGTGGTCTTTTCGTTGGATATTCTCGTGCATCTGCCGCGCTGGGGACGGGTGGCGACGAGCGCGCTGTTTTGCGCCGTGCTCGTCCTGCTCGGACGCTGGATTCTGCGGCGCTGGAAGGAGGTGCGGTTGACGGAGGATCAGGTGGCGCTGGCCATCGAGCGGCAGACGCCGGGGACGAGCAATCAGCTCATCAACAGTCTCCAGATCGCCCGCGCCGGTGGCGGTGAACATGGCACGGCGGTGCTGCGCGAAAACCATGCCTCGCTCCAGCGCATCCAGCTCCGGCAGGCGGCGAAGCTCCGGCCCGCGCTCATCCGGCTCGGGTTCGCCGCGGTCGTGCTCGGGATCGGCGTTTGCTTTTATGTCTTCAAACAGGCGCACTTTGCCAATGCGGCGTCGCGCCTTTTCCAGCCGTTCGCGCAAATCGCGCCGCTCTATCGCACCACGCTTCAGGTCGAGCCGGGCGATGTGCAGGCGGCGCCGGGGAGCGCGGTCACAATCCGCGTGCGCATCCAGGGCGAGCGCCCGGCGCGACTGGCCGTGCAGCAATTCCTCGGCGAGACGCGCGCCTCGGAACAGGTGCCGGTGCCCGCGGGCGCGGACTATGTGGAATACACCTTTCGCAATCTGCAGCGTTCGCTCACCTACACGGTCACGGGCGGCGACTACACCACGCCGATCTTCAACATCGACGTGCCGCTGCCGCCGCAGGTGAATCTCGTGCGCGCCACGATGCATCTCCCCGCATACACGCGTCTCCCGGTGCAAAAAGTCGAGACGCATGGCGGCGATCTGGAAGCGCTGCAAGGCACACGGGCCGAAGTGCGCTTCGTGCTGGATCAACCGGCGGATACGGCGGCGCTGATCATGGAGGGCTCCGCGGCAATCGGAACGCCGCGTCAGGTGGAGTTGAAGCGCATCAGCCCGACGGAGTTTAGCGGCGAGATCGTTTTCAAAGACGTGCTCGGCTATCAGGTGCGTGTGCAGCGCGGCAAGCAGGCGCCCGGGCCGAGTCTCCGCTATGGACTGCGGGCGTTGCCGGATGAGCCGCCGCAGCTCACGCTCGCGGGTCTCGATCGCCAAATGGAGGCGCAACTCGGCTCGGAACTGCCCCTGAAAATCAGCGCCACCGACGACTACGGACTCGTGGACGTCGGGCTATTCGCGAGGAAGGCCGTAGCGGGGCAGGGAAAGACGGCGGCGGGTGACGGTGACTGGCAGCCGGTAAAAAATTGGCCGCAGGCAAATCCCAGCCGCGAAGTGAAGCTCGACCATGCGCTGGCGGTCACCGCGCTGGGCGGAGTCGAGGGGGAGAAAGTGGAGATCGCGCTGCGGGCTCGCGACGCCGATCCGGCCAAGGGGGAAACGTGGACCGTGGGCGAAAGCTTCACCTTGCTCATCGGCGGCGAAGGCACGGTTTTTCAAGTCCTCTACGAACAGATTTTGCAGTCGGAAGCGGACCTCAAGCGGCTGATCGCGCAGCAGCAGGAGGGCATCAAACACGCCGCGGAATGGATTCAAAAATTCGATCCGGGTGCGGGTCTGCGCTGGGATGACCAGAAGAATCTCGACGCGCTCGCCGCCGCGATGCGCGAGCAGGCGAAGGCCCAGGAACAACTCCGCCAGACCGCCGGCGCGGTGGCGCGGGACTTCGTCAGCGCCACCGGCAATTTGCGCTTCTCGCTCGGGATGCTGGCCGACACCGAGATGGTGCGCGCGATCCGGGTGCAGGAAGGCGTCGCGGCGAAAGACGATCCGCAGGGAAAACGCGCGGCGCTGTCGGAGGTGCGCTTCACCCAGGAGCGGACCCTGCGCAGCCTCAGCGAGATTCTCGAACAGTACGTGCAGTTCCGGCAGAACTGGGAACTGGCGAACATGACGCCTTACGTGAAGATGCTCGCCGACCGGCAGGGCGCATTACGCGACGAGTCCGCGACCAACGCGGAGAAAGGGGCGCAACCGCTCGCGGCGAAATCCGCGGGTCAGCGGCAGGCGAAACTCCTCGCGCTCGCCGGTCTCGCGCAGACCGCGCTCGCCGGAGTCGGCGAACGCGCGGCACGCGTGGACGAACCGCTCGGCCAGGCTTTCAGCGCCGCGTCCGCCGCCTTCGACTCCGGCGGCATCAACGCCGCCATGCAGCATGCCGTGGCGGAACTGACGCCGGGCCGCTGGACCGCCGCCGGGCCTGCGCAGACCAAGGCCGCGGCGGCACTGGCGGAAATGCATGCCCAGCTCAAAAAGGCGGCGGCGGAGGCGATGGCCCGCGCGATGAAGGACGCGGAACTCCAGCAATCCCTGCTGGCGGCGCAGAAGGAACTCGGACAAATCATGGCCGGCTCGACCGTCGCCACGGAAACCTTCCGCCAGGACCTCGCGAACATCAGCCAGCTCGTGGAACTGCGGGAGACGGCCGCGGGCAAAAAAAACGCGGGCGAGGGCGGGGACAAGGAAGCGCTGCCGCCGGTTTCGGCAGAGCTGGCTGCGGCGATGAAAACCGTCGAAAGCGATCTCCGGCCCGACCTGAGCACGCTGCGACTGGGGACACGAATCGAGGAGACGAAGAAGCTCTCCGAGAACGGGGGACTGCGACCGAACGAGATGGTCGCGCCACTCGTGCCGGACAAGATCGAGGATCTCGTGGGCAAGCTGCTCGATGAAGCTGATGAAATGGGCGACAAATTCGATTCTTTGACCGCCAACTCCGGCCTGATTTCCGCCGACCCCGGCGAGGTGGGAAAGCTTGCCGGGCGCATGAACTCCAGCGGCGCGACTTCCACCACCGGCAACAAAAAACCGCCGACGGCGAATGTGGGCGGCATGTCCGCGACGGGTCGGCAGGGCGCGCGTTCCTACGGCAAAGTCGCGGGCAGCGAGTCGGCGAACATGCGCGGACGCGACAAGGTGCAGGAAGGACAGTTCGCGGCGCCCGACCAGGAGGGCGTCATGAAAGAAAAGAAGACTGACGACATGCAGCCGGACACCGCGACGGGGATCGGCGGCAAGCGGGTGGATGCGGAGAAGACGAAATTCAGTCTCTCGGACAAAGGCGAGTGGGATGACAAATTCGCCGACCGCATGCAGAAGCCGCAGGCGGTGAACACGATCGTCGAACGCCAGGGCAAGCCGCTCGACCCGCGCGTCGCGGCACTGCTGCGCGATCTGAATGGCGACCAAAAGCAACTCATCGAGCGTGCCAATGCGCTGCGGAAGGAACTCAAAAATCTCTACTTGCCGACCGACCACCTCGACGATCTCATCGCGCAACTGAACCAGAATCTGGAGAAACTCCGCGAGAACCCTGCCGCCGAGAACTTCCGCACGCATCAGGAATTGCTCGATCGGCTCCGCTCCGAAGCGCGGGTTTTCAATCGCGGCCAGGCCGGTTTTCAGCCGAGCCTTCCGCGCCAGCAGCAGGTGAAGGGACGCATCCTCGACGAGCCGGCCAGCCCGCCCATGCCGGGGTATGAAAACGCGGTCAAGGAGTACTACCGGAGACTGGCCGCCCCATGATCCGACGGGCTGTTTCTGCCGTTCTAGGGCTCGTTGCGCTGGCCGCTTTTGCGGCGGACGCACCGTTGCCGCGCGAGTTCACCGTGACTCCGGAAGTGATCAAGGAAGTGCCGGCTTATCTCACGCAGGTCGTCGTGCCGGACGCGACTTGCGCGGCCGTCAATGGGGACGCGTCGCTGCTGGTCGTGGGCCGGAAGGCGGATGACGAAAAGCATCTCGCGGTGTTCCGCCTCGATGCCGAGGGGCGGCCCGTCGGGGAACCCGCGTGGATCGCGCTGCCCAAGCCGGAATCATTGGCTAAAAACACCAACTACGCGTTGGGCCTGCTCTTTCATCCCAAGCTTCCGCTCCTCTATGTCTGGCAGGACATCACGGGTGCGCCGCCCGGCCGGCAGGAAAAGTTTCCGGACGTCTCCCAGTTTGCGGAGTTCGATCACTTGCTCACCTTCGCCATCAACGATGGCGCGCTGGAACTCGTGCAGACGGGCGCGCGCGGGCCGGGTTTTCGCTGCGGGCTGAATGCCGGAACGATCGGCCTGGATTATGCCGCGAAGAATCTCTTCGTGCCCAACGCCCAGGGCGAAACCTACGATGAAGCGGGCATCGCCTTTTACGCGCTGGATGAGGAGGGTCTGCCCGGCGATACGGCCGAAGCCACCAACGACAAGCCGGTGAAAAAACCGGACATGATGACGAATATCGCGAAGGGCCCGAAGAAAGCGATTCGGGTCGTGCTTCTGCCGAAAAAACTGCGCACGAACCATTATTTTCCGAGTGGTGCGGGATGGTTCGCCGGCAGCGAGGCCATCCTCATGGGCGGCTATTCGGGATGCATGGTGGCCGACTTCCATAATGGCGGCTTGCGGCAAACCTGGTTTGGACTTCCCGACCGGGTGGGGCCGTGCACGCTGGCCGGTCATCCGACGCTGCCGGTGGTCTATTTCTGTTTGCAGGACAACGTCCAGCTCGCAGCCCTGTCGCATGTGAACGGTTACATCACGCTGCTGCCGCAATTGGCCACCGTCCCCGCCGCGCATTTCATCGGCCTGCCGGTCGTCCTCACGAAGCAATCCCGCGTCGCAATCGGCGACGCCAAGTCACTCCATCTTTTCGGATTGCGAGCCGATGGAAAACTCGACGGCAAGAGTGAGCGACTCCTGCTCCCGTGCGCCCAGGTCCGAGGGCTGGCCTATTCGGAAAAGCGCGAGCGTCTTTACGTGGCGGTGGACAAAACAAACTGACCGATGCGCGCCCAGACCCCCGCCGCCGTCATTCTGAGCTTGCGAAGAATCTCGGATCTCTGCCTTTCCTCAACCGCGAAAGTCGAGATGCCGGAGGGAAGTCAGAGATTCTTCGTTCCTCAGAATGACGTGGAGGGGGTGCGCGCCTGGTCGCGCAAGCGCCATCTGGCGGGCCAAGGCGCGGTCTCGGACTTCCTGCTCCGCGCCTCTGCGGCTCTGCGTTTTCAATGGTTTTTTTGGCTGCGGTCTTGCCGCGCCACGCATTTCGCATTGCTGCTCTGCCTCATCTCCGCGCCGTTGCTGGCGCGGACGGTCACGCTCAAGCCGGAAGCGCTGGAAGCCTTCGCCGTGCTCTCGGAATCCAATCAAATCAACGGCTGGGCGGCCTACAACTACGACTACACGCGCTATGGCGCGGATACGCCGGGCGCGGGTCCGGGCACGAGTTACCTGCTGCGCTATTCGCTCGGGCAGATTCCCAAAGGCCAGCGCATCACGCGCGCGGAATGGACGATCGCGCACAATGTCAGCAGCGCGAATGTCTCGGTCTGGCGGGTGCTCGCCGACTGGGGACTCGGCGCTTGTTTCCAGTACCGCGCGACTTATCCGGAAAAACTCGGGTGGTCCGTGCCGGGCGCGCGCGGCAAGTCCACCGACCGCGCCACGAATCCCACGGCGACGGGGCAGTTCGTCAACGGACAACTGCTCACGGTGAACGTCACGCCGGACATCGAGATGTGGTACCACGGCGCGGCGCCGAACCGCGGATGGCTGATCACCTTCGATAGCTTTGCCCTCCTGCATTCGGCCACGCACGGCGGGCAGCGCACCAAATGGCAGCTCACGATCACCTATGAGCCCGAGTAAGCTCCTCCTCGCACTCAGCCTGCTGCTTGCCGCGGGAACATCGGCGCTGTCCGCCGCGCCGCCGCCGGAGGCGCCCGCAGCTCTGGCGCCTCCCGCATGGGTGCCGGGATATCGGGTGCGCTTTCCGCTGCGCCTGGCGGGCGATTTCACGATCGAGAAGCTGCGCACCGAATCGGTGATCGCGCGCTTGCCTGCGGCGGGCTGGCTGCGGGCGGATGGCGCGGATATCTGCGTGCAGGCGCAGGATGGGCAGTTGATCCCGGTTTCCGTCCTCTCGCACCATCCCGCGGGCGACACGCTCATTCAATTCGCGCGGCGGGGGAACGACCCGATGTATTGGGCGTATGCCGGCCACCCGACCGCACCGGCGGCGAGTGCTCCACCGATTCAGGAAGGTCTCTCCGTGGAGTTTCGCGACTGGGCCGGCGATTCGCTGGCCAGTTGGGCGGATGTCGTCGCCGGATTGAAAAAGAGCACCGTCGTCACCGCGAATTCCTTCGTGGACATGGTCGCGCAGAACGTGAATCCAGGCCGGCCCGACAGTCATCGCAAATTCACGGCGTCGTATCGCGGCTTCCTGCGCATCGCGGAGGCGGGCACCTACAAATTCTACGTCGGCGCGGAGGATGCCGCGTTCCTGTTCATCGATGGCAATCGTGTCTTCGAGCAAAAGGGCAGCCACCGTTTCACCGTCCGCTTTCCCGCCAATGACTGGGCCGAGGTGGAACTGACCGCGGGCGTGCATCCCTTCGAGATCCATCACGTCTGCGGCGCCGACGCCCTTGCCTCGCCTTGCTCGCTCTACTATCGGATCGAGAGCGCGGGCAAAAAGACGCCCTCGACCTTCGTCCCCAACGACATGTTCATGCGGGCGACGCTCGCCGACGCCACGGGCATCGAAGGCCCGGACGGCACTTCCGCGGCGACCTTCTCGTGGGGCGTCGATGACACCTTGAGCACGCCGGGGATCACGCTGCACCTCGGGCGTTTCGAAGCGCAGGGAAGCATCAAGGACCCGGCCAAAATCCGCTGGGACTTTGGCGATGGCACCCACGGCACCGGCCCCTCCCCGTTGCACGTCTATTTCAAATCGGGCGAATATCAGGTGACGATGAGTGCGGGCGCGGATCTCCCGGCGATCACCAGGCGCGTTTACATGTGGACCGCGCCGTCGCCGACCAGCCCGTATTCGCTGGCCAAGGCGGTCGAGCTTTTATCCACGAGCGAATGGACCGGCTGGGACACGCAGCGGGTCAATTCGCTGTTCGACTTCCTGACCGTCTCGGAGCAGCCCAACCGCTGGCCGCTCGTGGAGAAAATCGGCCGGCATTTGCTGGGTCAGCCGGACCTCGATTTGAAACGGCGCGTCGCCTTGCAAGCCACGCTGATGGAAGCGCTCGCGGAGCAGGGTCGCGGAACGGAGGCCATGCAACTGATGCAGGAAGCGCTCACCACGGCGGGCAAGCTGCCGTCGTTGCAAGTGCTGGTGCTGCTCAAGGGCGCGGACATCCAGTGGAACTACCTCAAGGAATTCAAGGAAGCGGCGCGGCTCTACGAAAAGATCACGACCGAGCATCGCGGCCTCGACAGTCCCGCAGTTCGCGAGGCGGCGATCCACTGGGGCGATCTCTACACCGAGGCGGGCGACATGGTGCAGGCCGAAGAACGCTATCACCTGGCCAAATCGCTGGGCGGTGAGCGATTCGCCGCGACCGGACAGACCGAGGCCATTCAACGCGGCGCGCAACTGCGCATCGCGGAACAGAAACTCCGCAGCGGTGACGTGCGCGGCACGCGGCTGCTGCTCCAGCGCATGGAGATCGACTTTCCCGAGCAGAAGCTCGAAGGCATGTACCGTTTCCTCCGCGCGGAGACGGATCGGTTCGCGGGTCGCTACGAGGAAGCGATCCGGCATTACGAAGTCCTGCTCAAGCTGCGCCAATGGGCCGGGTTCCGCGATCGCGCGATTCACGGGGTGGCGGACTGCTACTTCCGCGAGGAGGAGTTCGCGAAGTCGCTGGAATGGTTCGACCGGCTGCGCGAATCGTTCCCGGAGTATTTCGAACAGCGGAAACTCGAGCCGGTTTATGAATTGGTGAAGGCGCGCGCGGATCGCGCCGAGGCGGCGAAGAAAGCCGGCGCCACTCCGGCGGGTGATAGCTTCCGCGGTTATTTCAGCGGCTTTGAACCGGGGCAGCCTCCGGGCACCGTGGTGAAGATGACGTTCGACTCGATGTTCGGCATCGACGGCCCGCAGGTCGGAGTGATCAAGAACGGCAGCGGCTTTAGCTTCACCACGGAACTGCAAAACCTCCAGCCCGGCGGCAACTGCTGGGTGGAGTTTTGGTATCGCGAGCAAATGTTGTCGCGCGATGTGGGCGCGTGGTCGAACGCCGCCGTGGCCATCTTTTCCGGGCCGGAGAAGACGATCAAAACCCATGCCGACCTGGTGACGATCTCGCTCCAGCGGACCTACGGCCAATGGCGGAAGGTCGCGACGCGGCTGAAGGTGCCGATGGCGCAGGACGGCACGGTGAGGGTCTCGTTCGTCAATGCCTACGGCACGTTGCGGATCGACGGCTTGAAAATCCTGCCGGTCAGCGACCGCCAGTGGGATTCACTGCGCAGTTTTATCGAGGCGCCGGAAACCGAATGAAAACCTGCCGGACCCCAATTGCTTCCAAAAATGCGCGTCATCCTGAGCGGAGCGGAGGCGGCAAGGTGGGCGGAGCGCGGTCGAAGGATCCCGTGGCACGCACTCCCATGATGCGGGATCCTTCGACTGCGTGCCGTCCCGCCTGCGCCCGCGACGGAACTCCGCTCAGGATGACACACCTTTTTCTTCGGGGACTTCTATCGGCAGCGGCTCTAGTCCTGGCCATGGTTGCCGAGGCGAAGGAGGTCACTTCCAACGGACTGGGCGGCGGGCGCTGGAGCGACGCCGCGACCTGGCGCGGCGGCGCGGTGCCGACCGCCGAGGACGATGCCGTCATCGCCGCGCGCGACACCGTGCTTTTCGATCGCGACGACGTGGATGCCCCGACCTGCAAACAACTCATTCTCGACCCGCAGTCGAACCTTGCGTTCCAGAGCGGCCTGGGCAAACGCACGCTGACGGTGAACGGCCCGATCGAAGCCTACGGCAGCCTGAAGATGCACGCAGCCGCCGTGGCGGATGAGATGGAGATCCGACTGGCCTCGACGGTGGCGACCGAGCGCGTGATCAAGCTCGCCCGCGGCGGTGCGTTGCTCGTGCTCGGTCGCCCTGATCTGCCGAAAGGACGCTACAACGCGGCCCTCACCGTCTCCGCCCCGCCGGTCCTGAAGGTCGTCGCCACCGGCACGCTCACCGCCGGACAGCGCACCGTCCTCGATCTGCAAAACACGCGGGTGGACAACATCGCGATCAGCGCGAGCGGCATCGACAACACCGGCGCGAAACCCAACGAGCGCTGCAATTTTACCGGGAACCGCTTCACCGGCTTCTCGACGCTGGCTCTGGCGACATGCGACACGCCGGTCATCGTGAGGAACGAATTTGAAGCGCAAAAATCGGCGATGGTCCGGCCATCGGCGATGGCCATCGCTTCGTGCCCGCTCGCGGAGATCCGCGGGAACCGCATCATTGGAGCCTACGCCATCGGGATTTCCGTATCGGCCAGCGAATGCAGCATCACCGACAATGCCATCGCCGACTGCGCGCAAGGCATCGTCTGGCACAACGGTTCGGCCATGCTGAAACACAACACCATCCGCAATTGCAAAACCGGCCTGAATCTGCGGACCGTCACGGGCAGTGCGGAGGATACCTTCATCGACGGCGGTGACCTCCCCATCTCGACGGCGAGCGCGAAAGTCCAACTCACGAGCGTGATCATCACGAACCCGCCGCCGGGCGCGCTGATGGAAATAAACCGCAGTTCCGTGGGCTTGCTCAACTGCAACATCCGCCCCGAACAAATCAAATCCGTGCGCGACGATACGCTGCCAAGAATCGTCAGCGAATCGGACCCGGCGGTGGAAACACTGGAGTTTCTGGTGGTGGGTTTGAAGGGAACCGTTCCGCCGCGCGCTCAGGTCGAAGTGGTGACGAGCAATCCCGCGACGCCGCGCGCCCCCGGCGCGGCGGACTTGAACATTCGCAACTCGCCCTGCCCGGTGCGCGCCAACGGTCTGACCGCATTGCCCCAGTCGCTCACTCCGCTGATCGTGAAATCGTGGATGATGGATGAAGACGGCAAGGTGGTGTCCGCGCCCGAATATACGCTCAACGTCCTCGAACCACCGGCCGAAGCCGGCGCCAAACCGCGCGTTTTAAAAACGCTCAAGCTGAAGCCGGACCAAAGCTGGTTCCGCGCCCAACCCAACGACCTTAAACCCACCGTGGAGGTTGAACTGCCATGAGATCATCAAGTGTCGGCCTCCTTTTCCTGGTCGTGGCCTTCCTGCTGCCGGCACATCTTCTCGCGCAGCGTGAAGTGCAGTTTCCGCCCGCCGAGGGCAAGCCGCCACCCGCGGCCAAAGCCCCGCCGAAAACGCAGACCGGTGGCGAGGAGACGGACGTGATTCCCGACCCTGGCCCGACGATGCGCAAGACGCAGGAGCGCACGCCGCCGCCGCCCACCACGCTGACTGTGATGTACAAGGTCGAATACGGCGGGAAGCTCAAGTACGTGCATCCCGACGGCTCGGTGCAGACCTTCGACCAATGGCAGAGTTTTCCGAGCGACGCGCAAAAGCTCATCACCGCCGCGAACGAGCGCCTCGCTGACGGCAACAACTATCAATACGCGACCAAGCCGCTCTCCAGTCCCGGCTTCGATCCGGTCGATATTCCAATTCTCTACATGACCGGCGACTACGACTTCGTGCTCACGCCGGCCGAAGTGGAGAACCTCCGCAAGTATCTCAACGGCGGCGGCACGATCATCTTCAACGCGGCGCGCGGACTGGATGAGTTCTCGATCGCGGTCGCCCGCGAGATGCGGAAGGTCTTCCCGCAAAAACAATTCATGCGCCTGCCGCTCGACCATCCGGTCTTCAATGCGCGCTATCGCATCCAGCAGGTGATGACGTTGGTCAATGGCGTGCAGTTCCAGCAGCCGCCGGAGATTTACTCGATGGACATCGGCACCCGCTCGGCGGCGATCCTCGTGCCTGGTGGATTGGGCACGGCGTGGAGTGGCGAAAAGTATCACCCCGCCGGTCGGCATATCGTCGGCGAGACCGCGTGGCGGCTCGGGGTGAACCTCGTGGCCTATGTGCTCGGCAGCACGGAGTATGGGCGTTTCCTCGCGCAGCAGTTTCCGCAATACGACGGGCAGTCGCGCACCGGTGATGTCTTCCGTTACGCGACAGTGGTCTATCGCGGGAGCTGGGATCTCCATCCCGGCCTGCACAACAGCGTCGTCCTCGGCCTCAACGACAACACCAAGATCGACGTCGATTACACGCCGCACCGCGTGACCCTCGACGACCCGCAGCTCGGGGATTTCCCGTTGCTCTTTATGAGCGGGCATTACGACTTCGAGTTGTCTCCCAAGGAAATCGAAGGACTGCGGCGTTATCTCGAACGCGGCGGCATGCTCATCGCCAGTGCGGGCGCCGGGTTGAAGACGTTCGACACGGCCTTTCGCCGCGAAATCAAAAAGGCCTTCGGCAACAACGAACTCGTCAAGCTCCCGCCGACGCATCCGCTTTTTGCCGCCGGCTGGAACCCGGTGGACAAGGTGACCTATACACCGCCCGCGCTCCGCGACGATCCCGCGCTCGAGTACCCGGAGTTCCATTGCCTCTTCATCGACCAGCGGCCGGCGATCCTTTACACACCCTTCGATTTCCAAAGCGCGCTGAACCGCGAGTCCAACGCCTACGCGAAGGGCCTCGAATCCGCCGATGCGCTCCGCATGGCGCTCAATCTCATCACCTACGCGCTGAGCCACTGAACCACCGCCCCATTTCCATGACCAAAGAACAACCCCCCAAGACTGAATCGATCGAACAAAAGATCCAGGCCCTCCACCGCTGCCACGACGAAATGCTTGCCGAACTCGGCAAGGTCATTGTCGGCCAGAGGGAGGTGCTCGAAGAACTGCTCGTCACCATCTTTGCCGGTGGACACAACCTGCTCGAAGGCGTGCCCGGCCTCGCGAAGACGCTGATGATCAGCACGCTCTCCCGCGTGCTCGCGTTGCAGTTCAAGCGCATCCAATTCACGCCCGACCTCATGCCCTCGGACATCGTGGGCACCAATATCATCGAGGAAAATCACGAGACGGGAAAGCGCGTCACGGTCTTTGTCGCCGGCCCGATTTTCAGCAACATCGTCCTCGCCGATGAAATCAACCGCACGCCGCCGAAGACCCAGGCGGCGCTATTGCAGGCGATGCAGGAGCGCGAGGTGACGGCGGGTGGCCAGACCTACAAACTCGCGGCGCCGTTCTTCGTGCTGGCCACGCAAAACCCCATCGATCAGGAGGGCACCTATCCTTTGCCCGAAGCGCAGAAGGACCGCTTCCTGATGAACACTTTCATCAAGTATCCGAAGCTCGACGAAGAGGAGAACATCGTCGCGCAGACCACCATGAACACCGACGCCGACGTGCGCTCGGTGCTCGACGGTCCGACGCTCATCGCCCACCAGCAACTTGTCCGCAGCATCCCCGTCTCGGCGCACGTCACCGGCTTTGCGGTGGACCTGGTGCGCGCGACCCGGCCGCACGAGCCCGGCGTGCCGGCGTTCATCAAGGAGCAGATCGGCTGGGGCGCCGGCCCGCGTGCGAGCCAGGCGCTCGTCCTCGCCGCGAAATGCCACGCCGCGCTCTCCGGTCGGGTGAATGTCTCGTGCGATGATGTGCGTCACGTCGCGCTTCCGGTGTTGCGCCATCGGCTGCTCGCCAGCTTTACCGCCGAGGCCGAGGGCATCTCGACCGATAGCATCGTGCAGCGGCTTTTGCAGGAAGTGCGCGAGCGCGCGACGTCGTAAGCGCGTCCGGCTGCACTGCCCCCCGTCATGGCCAACGCTTCCGGCAATTCTCCCTCGTGGCTCGATTCGCTGCGCACCGGCGCGCAGCATCTGGCCCGGCGCTTCCAGCGCGAAGTCGGCGAGCGCGGCAACCCGCGCATCATCACCGAGGTGCTCAACGACCCGGACCCGCGCCGCTATCTCGACCCGGCGGTGCTGGACAAGTTTGCGCTCTCGCCGCTCATCGCGCGCCTCGTCGTGGAGGGTTTCATCAATGGGCTGCACAAGAGCCCATTCCACGGCTTCTCCGTCGAGTTCGCCGATCATCGCGAGTATGTCGCAGGCGACGACTTGAAGTATCTGGACTGGCAGGTCTTCGCCCGCACCGACCGCTACTACATCAAGCGCTACGAGGAGGAAACGAACCTGCGCTGCTACATCCTGCTCGACCGCTCGGCCTCGATGGCCTTTGGCACCGGCACGGTGACGAAATGGGATTACGGCTGCTTCCTCACGACCTGCCTCGCCTACCTGATGATGAAACAGCAGGACGCGGCCGGGCTTTCGCTGTTCGGCGCCAAGCCCGGCCTGATCCTGCCGCCGCGCTGCCGCGTTTCGCACTTGCGCCAGATGATCCAGGTGATGACGGCGAACCCGCCGACCGGCGAGACCAACGTCGCCGCCAGCCTGCGCGCACTGGTCCGCAATCTCAAACGCCGCGGCTTGATCGTGCTGATCAGCGACCTGATCGACGACCCCTCCGAGACGCTCAAATCCATCCGTCTCCTCGGCAGCCATGGTCATGACGTGATCGTCTTTCAACTCCGCGACGCGAGCGAAGTAGAGTTCCCGTTTGATGGCGCGACCGTTTTCCGCGACCTCGAGACCGGCGAGGAACTCGAGGTGGATCCCGCCGCGGTGCGCGAGAGTTACATGCAGAATCTCGCCGACGAAACGGAACGCTACCGCAAGGGATTGCTCGAAGTGGGCATCGACTACGTCCCGCTGAACACGCGGCGGCCGTATGATGAGGCCTTCTCGGCGTATCTCCACCGGCGATCGAGGCTTCGCGGGTGAGGAGACCCCATGAAACATCCCTGCCCCCCAATCACCCGCCGCGCGTTTGTCGCGCGTTCCGCGACCGCCGTGGCCGGCGCCGTCATCGCCACGAGGCTCGACAGCCATTCTGTCCAGGCTGCGGAAGCCGCGGGGCCGTATCAGGCCATGGGCACGCGCACGGGCGAAGTGACGGACACCACGGCCATCGTCTGGACGCGGCTCACGGCCACGCCGATGCGCCACAATGGCGGCGTGGTCATTCCAAAGCGGGCGAAGGGTGATAAGCGGGGCAAGGCGGATTCCGCGGGCACCATGCCGGTCGAGCAGCTCGAAGGCGCGTGCCCCGGTGCGCCGGGCCGCGTGCAGTTGCGCTACGGCACACGTGAGGATTTGAGCGATGCCAAGGTGGCCGATGCCGTGTTGGCGTCGGCGGAAAACGATTACATCTGCGAGTTCAAACTCAACGGGCTGAATCCGGGGACGGTTTATCATTACGCGAGCGAGATCCCCGGCACGCCCAAGGAGACGGCATTTCGCGGAAAATTCGAGACCGCGCCGCCGGCGGATGCGCCGGGCAATTTCCGCTTCTGCGTGATGACCTGCCAGGGTTATCCCGACCGAGGCCATCTCGAAGGTCACCACATTTATCCGGCGATGCACGCGCTCAAGCCGCAGTTCACCTGCCTCACGGGCGACCTGGTTTATTACGACAATGATGCACCGGCTGCGGTGACCGAGCGGCTGGCGCGATATCACTGGGAGCGGATGTTCAGCCTGCCGCGGCTGGTGGAGTTCAACCGCAACCACTCGACCTACTGGTTGAAGGACGATCACGACACGCTCAGCAACGATTCGGGGCCGGGTGCAAGCGTGGGCGAATTCACCTTTGCGCAGGGGCAGAAGATTTTCCGACAGCAGGCGCCGATGAACGACGACGGCCCGAGCTATCGCACCGTCCGCTGGGGGCGCGACCTGCAGGTGTGGTTCACCGACAGCCGCGATTTCCGCTCCAGGAACAAGAACGCCGACGGGCCGGAAAAGACGATCTGGGGCGCGGAGCAGAAGTCGTGGTTCAAGCGCACGGTCAAGGAGAGCGACGCGACGTGGAAGGTGCTCGTGTCGCCTACGCCGCTGGTCGGGCCGGATCGGACGAACAAGAACGACAACCATTCCAACCAAGGCTTCCAGCACGAGGGCGGCGAAATCCGGAGCTGGCTCAAAGCCAATGTGCCCGACAATTTTTTCGTCATCTGCGGCGACCGCCACTGGCAATACCATTCGGTTCATCCCGCGACGGGTGTGCATGAGTTCAGCGCGGGCGCGGCGAGCGACGAGCACGCGAGCGGTTCGCCCGGCGAGAACCCGCAGTATCACAAGTTTCACCGCGTGCGGGGCGGCTTCCTCGCGGTCACGCTCCAGCGCGCAGCCGCGAAGAGCCGCATCCTCTTCGAGCACCGCGATGTCCTGGGGAAAGTGGTTTACACGTGGAACTCGGAGCGTGCGGTTCTCGCCGGCTGATCAGGCGGGAAGTTCATCACTGCTCCAGCGCGACCTCGGACAAGAATCATCATTTTCATGAAACCCATCCTCACCCTCCTCCTTTTGTCATTTACCATTCGAGCTTCGTCGTTCGCGGCGCAGCCCGTCCCGATTCTTGACCTGCCGGGGACTGGAACCGATCCCGCGGCGATCGATTACGAGGCGCTGCCCCGGTTGAAGGGCACCCTTGCCATTGTCAACCACGCGGCTCTGGGTCCCCATGCGCGGACGCCCGACATGATCGACGTCGTCGATCTGCGCCTGAACCTTCACAACTACCTGGCCTATCACGACGGGAAATTTTGGTGCATCTGGAGCGATGGTCCAAAGGTGGAAGACGAGCCGACTCAGGAAATCAAGTATGCCACCAGCAAGGACGGCCTGATCTGGAGCGTTGCAAAATCCGTGACCGGCACGCCCGCAGCGCCCTATGCCTTCATCGCGCGGGGATTGTGGGTGCGCGACGGCGAATTGCTGGCCCTCGGCGCGCACTACAAAGGCAAAGGAGCCTTCGGTGCCGACAAGGAACTTCAGTTGCAGGCCTTCGTCTGGGATCCGGCAACCGACCAATGGAAATTCAAGGGCAAGCTCTACGACGACGCGATCAACAATTTCGCGCCCCAGCCACTGGCCTCCGGCGAATGGATCGTGACGCGGCGGGACTCGCGATTCAATGTCACGATGATGATCGGCGGTCGCAAGGCGCTCGATGATTGGCAGGTCTATCCCGTGGTTCAGATTGGCGAGATCAAAGGATTCCGTCCCGATGAACCGATCATCTGGACGCTCCCCGACCAGACACTGCAAGCGCTGTTCCGCGACAACGGTGGGTCATCGCGCCTGTTCCATTCCACATCGAGCGATCAGGGGCGCAGTTGGAGCGTACCAGCCTTGAGCAATTTTCCCAACGCCACCAGTAAACTATTTTCCCTGGAGACCAGCCGCGGTTACCGGGTGCTGTTACTGAATGCGAATCCAAAGGTTGCGCGGCGCGAACTCTACCTCGCGTTGAGCGAAGACGGCAAAACCTTCACCCGCCTGGCGCGACTCGATGTCCCCACGCCGCCACCGGTCTCGGAGGCCGTCTCGCGCATCAATCAAAAATTCCGCGCGGGCATTGCCTCGCTGCAGTATCCCCACGCGATCGAGCACGACGGGCATTTGCTGATCGCCCTGTCGCGATTGAAGACGCAGACCGAGGTGTTCCGGGTGCCGCTCGACGACATTTCGGCCCTGCTGAAAAAATGACCGGGCACGCGGAGATCGCATCGGCTTCCGGACGGCGCTCTTGCGCGAGTTTCTGAACTCACTGTTTCATCCTTCATCTCACCTCCATGAAATTCACCGCCATCTTGTTTCCACTCCTCGCGCTCCTTTGCAGTCCACTCCTCGCCGCCGACGCCCCGAAAGAAACCGATTCACGACTTCACGCCGATGGCAAAGGCTGGCGACTCGACAAGGCCAGGATCACCGACCCGAAGCGTCCGCGGGTGCTGCTCATCGGCGATTCCATCCTCAATGGCTATCTCAAGACCACCGCCGCCGCGCTGGAGGGCAAAGCCTATGTCGATGCCTGGGTGAACCCGTATTGCCAGTCCGAACACACGAACAAGGTGCTCGCCGAAGTCCTCGCGAATGGCCCGTATGATGTGGTGCATTTCAATATGGGACTGCACGGCTGGCAGGAGGGCCGAATCAAGCCCGGCACCTTCGAGCCACTCACCAAAGCCTACGTCGAGGTTCTCAAGACCAGTCTGCCGAGCGCCAAATTCATCTGGGCCAGCAGCACGCCTGTCACGGTGAAGGATAAGCCAGGCGACCTCGATGCGGAGATCAACCCGATCATCATCGAACACAATCGCCTGGTCGCCAAAGTCATGGCCGAGATGAACGTCTCCGTGAACGACTTCTACACCCTTCTCGTGGACAAGCGCGCTCTCGCTCGTGGCGACCGCTTCCACTGGACCGCGCCCGCTTACCAGATGCTGTCCGACCTCGCCACCAGTTCGATCGTGAAATCGTTGCCACAAGCCGCCAGATGACCTCCTTGAGGCCGCGTCCCGTCAAGTAGCCGATCACGCTCATTCATTTCGCCGACAACAAAAGTAACACCCATTGATACGATGAAAGCGCGCCCACTTCATTTCTTGATCCTCTCCATCGCGGCGTGGGTACTGAGTTCGCTGTCAGCCATAGCGATGACATTGGTGGCCGACGGGCAGCAAGTCGCCAGGCTCTGCGTGCGCGCAGATGAGCAAGCGATCACGTTGCAGGCGGCGCAGGCTCTTGCGCGCATCCTGGGGCAGATGAGCGGCACCGAAGTGAAGGTGACGAAGCTGGAGGCAGCAGATGCGGCAAAGTCCTTCGATTTGTCACAGCCTGCGGTCGTCATTGGTCAACTGGCGCGGGACTTGGGACTGACCATGACGCAAAAATCTCGTGCGGTGGATGGCTTTCGTTATCGGGTATCAGGGCGGCAACTGCTGATGGCTGGTGAGTCGCCACAGGGTGAGTTGCATGCGGTTTACGATCTACTGGAGCGACTTGGTTGCGGGTGGTATGCGCCGGGCCAGGTGGGTGAGGTGATCCCGTCCAGGCGCGTGATCACAGTTGCGGATGACCTCGATCATACTGCCGTGAGTGACTCAGTGAACCGCCGGTTTTGGTATGGCGGCAAAGGAACGTCCGACCCGACGACCGCACTTTGGCTGGCCCAGAACAAAGCCGAGCATCAGGTCGGCAGTTGGAATCATGCCTGGCACGGCCTGGTGCCGTCGAAGGAGCACTTTGCGGAGCACCCTGAGTATTTCAGCCTGAACCGTGGCCAGCGCACCACCAAGCAACTGTGCACGTCGAACCCCGACACCTTGAGGGTGGCGGCGCAGAGCTTGTTACGCAGGATGGCTAATGATTCCCAAGTCATCTATGCAGCCGGGCCGAACGATGGCGGCAACCTATGCGAATGCGAGCAGTGCGCCAAGCTCGACACACCAGGTTATCTCGAACCAACCAGCGGCAAGCCATCGTGTGCCGATCGCATCTTCGGATTCGGTAATCAGCTCGCCGAGATCACCTCGAAGACCTACCCCGGCAAGGATCTTGGCCTGCTCGTCTATAGCGAATATTCGCGCCCGCTGGTGAAGATCGATCGCCTGCATCCCAACCTGTTCCCGATGATCGCTCCGATCCGCCGCTGCCGATTCCACGGCCCAGGCAACCCGCTTTGTCCCTCGAGCCAGCGCCTTGAGGAAGAGATCGTGGCCTGGGGCAGCAAGACGAAGAAACTGGGCTTCTACGTTTACAACTACAACCTCGCCGACACGCTCGTGCCGCTGAGCAAGATCAGCTACTTCAAGAGACTCGCCGCCATCACGGAGCGCGTGAAACCCACGGAGCTGGCGTGGATCTTCGAGTCGATCGATTCATGGGCGATGCATGCGCCGCATCATTACCTCAGCGTCCGCATGGCTTGGAACAGCAAGCTCGATATCGAAGCGGAGATGCATCGTTACTTCGATCAGTTCTATGCGGAGTCCGCCGAGCCGATGCGCCGCTACTGGATGCGCATCGATCAAGCTTACGAGAGCACGCCAGTGCATACCGGCAGCCAATATGGACTGCATCGCATCTGGACCGCTGAACTGCTGGCCCAGAGCCAGGCGGACATCGACACCGCCAGGAAACTCGCGCGCACCGGGCGCGTGAAGGAAGCCGTCGCCATGGCCGAGGCGGGCCTGAAGTGCGCGCAACATTTCATGCGCATCTGGAAGAGCATCGGCACCTGCCAGTTCGTCGCCGCAGGCAAGGCTCAGGCGGATCTCAAAGCCCACGTCGCGGAGATGGCCAAGCACACCGAACCGAATTGGGTGCACGAGCGCTACGCCCTCGGCTATTACACGCGGTTCATCAGCCTGACGGTCGATGCCGGTGCCGCTGCGCTCGCCGATGGAGGCGCTCTCGTCGCCCAACTGCCCGACGAATGGCGGTTTCAAAAGGATCCCGAGCGCGTTGGCGAAACTCAGAAGTGGTGGCAGCCCGAGCACGATGATCATGCCTGGCCGCTGCTCGGCACCTTCACTCGATCATGGAGTGACAACGGCCTGGATGCCTACCAAGGCGATGGCTGGTATCGCACCACGTTCACCCTGCCCAATCCCCTTCCGACTGGCGATCTGCGACTCTGGTTCGGTGGCTTCGACTATAACGTGGAGACCTATCTCAACGGTCAGCGCCTCGGCGGCTGGCTGGGCTTTGCCAAGCCCGCGGAGTTTGCCGACATCGGCAAGCATCTGAAGCCCGGCGTGAATCACATCGCGGTGAAAGTGTCAGCGGGCAACCTCGGCGAACTTGGCACCGGTGGCTTGATGATGCCGGTGATGATCTACCAGTGGAACGGCAAGTCCGCGCTGCCCGCCGGGAAGGCGGGCGTTGAATATTTGCAGTGAGCGGTGCCCGCGAATTCATACCAAACGCACCTGAAAAGCGGACGTTGTAGCCGGGGTCAGTGACCCCGGCCACAGCGGACCGCGCTGTCCAACGTCCGTCCGCTTTTTATCGAAGTTTGGTATCAGTAGGCACCCAGTCCACCGAGCCGGATACTGGTCTTCACTGGTTCCATCTTGAGAAGATTCACGACCTGGCGCGGCATCGAAATGGCGAGGGCGGTGAGCTTGATGGGGTAGTCCATTTTTCCGTTGCCGGTGCCGTTGTGCTGCCATTGGAAGGCGTTCTGGCCGGGGCTGTTCACGGTGATGGGTGAGCGGGCGGTGATGGGGAATTGCAGGTGGTTCCAGCCGTCGAAGTTGAGGCCGGCGTGTTCGGGCCAGTCGTAAACGTCGCAGCCGTAACCGCCGGTGCCGGCGGAGAGCCAGCGCTCGCCCTCGGCGTCTTCGATTTCCCAAAAGACTTTGCCCCACGAGGAATTGCCTTTCACACGCAGCGCCACGGTTGCGGGCGTGCCGGGGAGCGCGATGGGTTTGGCGAGGCGGAGGAACGTGTATTCCTGCATGAGCGCGGGGCACGGGCCGTCGGGGATGAGTTCCAGTTCGAGGCAATCGCCGTGGGTCTCGTCCTTGACGGTGCGCAGTTCGTATTTGCCGGGGCGGCGGAAGGAGGTGTTGTTCACCGGGGCTTTGGCGGGCACGTCGAGGCGCGGATCCACGGCGCGGTCGAGTTTCCAGTCGGCGAGCTGGTCCATCTTGCTGGCGACGTGGAGCTGCGCATTGGCGGGAAGTTGCTCGCGGGGGAAGGTGCGTTCGCCGAGGGCGGTGACGGACTTCAGCGCGACCGGTGAGGTGAGGTAGCTGGCCCCCTCGGCAAGGCGCAGCTTGAGCTGGCGGGCGGAGGTTTTCAGCGTGGTCGAGCGGCCGAAGAGTTCGGTGTGCATCAGCGTGGCGTCGCGCTCGAACTCGAGTGTGGCGTCGAGTTCGCCGCGCGCGGTCCAGAAGGCATGGACAAACTCGCCGTCGCGCTGGAACTCCAGCGCATAGACCGTGAGCGAGCCGGTCGGGACCATGCGAATGAACTTCGCGCAATCGAGCACCAACGTCGCGGTGGCCACGGCTGGGTACGTGGGCTTGGGATAAACCTGCGGGTTGTGCGTGAATGCGCCGTCGCCCCAGACGCTGTTGTTGTAGCTGAACGTCACGTCCGGCAGACCGGCGGTCGGGATGAGCGGCTGCCGCCAGGCGTGGCCGATGAGCACATCGCGCACGTTCCACTCGGCGTGGCGTTCGAGGCCGAGGTGGCGCGAGCGGCGGGCTTTCCATTCGTAGCACGCGCTGATGGGAATCTCGCCGTAGCCGAAGTGGCGGGCGACTTCCTGGTTCAACCAGTTCTCGCGGCCCACGCTGATTTCCGGCGGCATGGTCATGCCCACGGATTCCTCGCCGATGAAATCAATGTGCGCACGCGGCACCTTCGCGCGGAAGAGCGAGGCGAGCAGGCCGGGGTTGCCCATGCCGGAGTTGCCGACGACCAGTTTGATGTGCGGCGCGAGCTGGCGGTAAGCCTTCGCCATGAGCGCGAGGTGGTCGGCCTTGGCCTGATCGTAGGTTTTTTGTTTGTCATCCACCTCGGTCTTGCCACCGACGAGTTCGAGCGGGAAGGGGCCGCCGCCGCTCTCGTGGAAGACCAGCGCCATGGTGGCGTGGGGAAATTTTGCGACCTGCTCCTTGACGAGCTTCTCCAACTCCTGCGCAGCGGCCTGCGGGTCTTTGCCGCGCGGGCTGAGGCGGGAGATCTGCGCCTTGGTGAGCTTCCACGGTGCGCCCACGGCCTCACTCTCGACATGCGTGCTGCG
>Ga0105047_10000803_pt1 | contig 54836 bp, 43 predicted proteins | sample MAT04_FD_78384 | JGI IMG/M metagenome (GOLD analysis project Ga0105047, IMG submission 78384) | Freshwater microbial communities from Lake Fryxell liftoff mats and glacier meltwater in Antarctica - MAT-04 (megahit assembly) | ecosystem: Environmental > Aquatic > Freshwater > Ice > Liftoff... | reverse complement strand
CTCGCCTGGCTGCGTTGCGCCGCCTCGACAGACGCAGAGTATGCCGTCGGACGGCGCGCCTTGCCAGACGAGCGCCTCGACACCCGCAACCCATCAACTTCACTGTGCAGAGCTACTAGAGCGAATCGAAGAAGCGCCATGCCGATGTGCCGTAGTCGAAGGGCGGCGTGTGGCCGCCCGTCTGATCCTCGCACCAGTTCACCTTCGTCCCGCCCTGACACCCGGCATACGTGACGCACGGCGCAGGCGTGGCCGGCACGGTCATCCCGACGGTGCAGCCATTGGCGCGCACGTAGTGATCGCGGCTCGTGGTCGTGAACGTCACCGTGGTGTCGTCGCGCGCGTGACCGACCCACGCCGAGAGGCGGCCGGGGCAGTTGCCGTTCGGGCCGACGCCCGCCCAGACCGAGATGCCGCGCAGCTCGCTCCGGCGCACGCAGCCGAGCACGTTGGTGAAGAATGATCCGTAGCTGCGGCCGAAGCTGAAGACGCGGTTCGTGTCGATGCAGAAGTTCGACAAGAAGTACGTGCGCATCGCGTCGTAGTACTGGACGTCGAGGCCGTTGCCGCTGAGGTCCCAGCTGAATGCGCCGTTGATCATCAGCGACTGCGGCCAGACGACAATCGCCTCGCCGTTGCTCGCGGTCTCGAGATCCATGTGCGCCATGCGGAACGGATCGCTCTGCCAGTTCTGTCCGTGCCACGCGAACACCAGCGCGTACGGCCGGCTCGGATCGTAGTTGGCTGGGACGCTGACGATGCTCGTGCGCATTCGCCCGCCCACGGTCATCGCGCCGTTGAACACGCCGCTGTTCTGGGGCACTCCGCAGCCGCTCGGGAGCATCATGCTCGCGTCGGGGTTGCTCGCCATCGCGGCGTCGGGCGCGCTGGCGTCGGGCGGGGAGGTGGCCGCGTCGTCGTTCGCGCTCGCGTCGAGGATCTCGAAGCCAGCGTCGAGATCGCCGTCGGTCCCCTCGGCCGCGTCATCGGCGGTCGTCGCAGCGTCGTCGGCGGAAGCGTCAGCGGTGCTGCTGGTGTGCGTGCTGGCGTCGCCGCGGGGCGTGAGGACCATGCCGTTGCCCATGCGGCGCTCCTCGCAGGCGGCGAGGAGGAGCAGGGCGATGACGAGGTACCGGAGCATGGGTCTGTCCCTTCTATCGCGCGCGCGACGTCTCTGGCCAAGCCCTCAGGCGTGCTTGGCCAAAAAGTCGTCGTAGCTCCCCTGGAAGTCCACCAGCCCGTCGGCCGTGAACGCGAACAGGCGCGTCGCGAAGCTGATCAGCTCGCGGTCGTGCGAGACCACGAACGCCGTCCCGTCGTAGCGATTGAGCGCCTCGCCCAGCGCCACGATCGACTCGAGATCGAGGTGGTTGGTGGGCTCGTCGAGGATGAGCACGTTGTCCTTGGTGAGCATCAGCTTGGCGAACATCAGCCGCACCGCCTCGCCACCGGACAGATCGTTGGTCCGCTTCAGGCCCTCTTCGCCGCGGAAGAGCATCTTGCCGAGCAAGCCGCGAATGTCCTGGTTTCCGGCGCTCGGATCGATCTCGTGGAGCCATTCGTTGATCGTCGTGTCGTGCGGGATCCCGTCGCGGTGATCCTGGGCCAGGTACCCCAGCTGTACGCCGTGACCCCAGGTGATCTTCCCCGCGTCCGGCGCGATCTCGCCCATCAGCAGCTTGCACAGCGTGGTCTTGCCGGCGCCATTCTTGCCGACGATGGCGATCTTCTCGCCCTTGGTGACCAGCGCCTCGAAGCCCTTGGCGATCGTCACGTCGCCGGGCCAGACCTTGGTCAGCTTCTCGATCGTCAGCGTCTGCTTGCCCGAGGGCTTCTCTGCCTTCAGCGCGATGTATGGGCGCTCGATGTTCGACTTTTTGAGCTCGGTGAGCGCGAGCTTGTCGATCTGCTTCTTGCGGCTCTGCACCTGCGAGGCGCGCGTGCCGGCGCCGAAGCGCGAGACGAAGTCCTGCAGCTGATCGATCTTCTTCTTGCGGTCGGCGTTCTCCGACGCGACCCGCTCGCGCACCTGGCTCTTGGTCATCACCATGTCGTCGTAGCTGCCGGGGTAGGTGATGATCGTCTCGAAATCGATGTCCGCGATGTGCGTGCAGACCTGGTTCAGGAAGTGGCGATCGTGGGAGATGGTGATCAGCACGCCGCTGTAGTTGGTGAGGAAGCGCTCGAGCCAGCGGATGGTATCGAGGTCGAGGTTGTTGGTCGGCTCGTCGAGCAGCAGCGCGTCGGGCTTCCCGAACAGCGCCTGCGCGAGCAGCACGCGCAGCTTGAAGCCGCCGGCGATCTCCTTCATCGGGCGCTCGTGCGCGGACAGCGGGATGCCGAGGCCCATCATGAGCTCGCCGGCGTCGGACTCAGCGGTGTAGCCATCCTCCTCGCCGACGATCCCCTCGAGCTCGCCCAGCCGCTCGCCTTGCTGATCGGTGAGCTCGGGCAGCGCGTAGAGCGCCTCCTTCTCCGCCTGCGCGGCCCACAGGCGCTTGTTGCCCATGATCACCACGTCGAGCACCCGCAGCTCCTCGAACGCGTACTGCTCCTGACGGAGGACCGAGGTCTTCTCGGGCCGCGAGACCGAGCCGTGGTCGGGCTCGAGGTCCCCGGCGAGGATCTTCATGAACGTCGACTTCCCCGCCCCGTTCGGGCCGGTCAGGCCGAAGCGCCGTCCGCCGGCGAACGCCACGTTCACGTCGACGAACAGCTTCTTGCTGCCGTAGACCTTCGTGACTCCGTTGACCGTGATCGCCGCCATCGAGGGCGGGGCCATAGCAGGAACGCCGCTTACAGAACTACCGTTTTTCGCGCCGTCGCTGGCTTCCAGCGGTCAGGGGGCGCGGACGTAGTGGATCTCGGTCTCGACCGAAGTGTGGATGGTCAACATGTTACCGTCGAGCACCCACAGGCCTTCGAGCTCGTCGTCCCAGATGTCGCCTTCCTCGGCCACGACGTCCTCGGTGGCGGAGTCGAGCGAGGTATCGGTGCACCCCGACACGGTGAGCATGACCGACGTCCAGCCGATGGTGAGGTCGGCGTCGGCGTCCGCGTCATCGCTCCAGGTGCCGGTGAGCGCGTACACCACGTGGCAGGAGGTCTCGGCGTCCGTGCCGACGAAGTCACCCGAGATCGTCCCGTCGCCGCGGAAATTGAACTCTTCATCGAGCTCCATGTCGTTGCCCGCCTCGAGCTCGAGCATCGTCTGGCCGGTCCATTTGCCGATCAGGGCGTCGGGCGTGAGATCCTCCATGTCGTCCCCGATGCCGTCATTGTCGTCGTCGAGATCCACGCTGTTTGGGATTCCATCGTGGTCGCTGTCGAGCTCGCCCGTGTCGGGGGTGCCATCGTTGTCATCGTCGAGGTCGGCGTCGTCCATCATCCCATCGCCATCGTCGTCCGCGTCGACCTCGCTCAGCTCGCCGTCCCCATCGATATCGAGCGACCAGGCCGGCTCGTCGTCGTCGGCGGTGCCGTCCCCGTCATCGTCGCTGTCTGCGAAGTCGACCTCGCCGTCGCCGTCGCTGTCGATGTCCTCGAACAGGTTGAACTGGGCCACGACGAAGTGCACGTTGATCTGAATCGTGACCGTTCCGATGACCACGTCCGCCCCCTCGATCAGCGCCCCGCGGGTCGTGCCGCGCTCAGTGAGCGCCGACGACCGCGCACGCGGCCGAGAAAACACCGAGGTGCGCTTCTGGCCGCCGGCTGAGGTGGGCGCCGCGAGGTTGGCGAGCGGCTTCATGTCTGAGCCGTCGAAGACGATCGAGAAGGGCTCGCTCGGCATGGCGATCGTGAAGCTACCGTTGGTGACCGCAGCGGTCGTCGTGCGTCCGGTCGCCGTAACCGCTCGGACGCGGGCCACATTCGAGCTCACGGATCCGCGCAGCTTCGTCGCCACGGAGGACGTCACGGGAGGGGTCGTCGTGCTGTCGCCGCACCCCTGAGCGGCCAGCATCATTGCAAGGAGAAGTGGGAGCTTTGTGCGTTCCATGAGGCGCTCCTATTCCGACTCAGGCTGGTTGGCGAGTGAAAAACACCGTAGCGTTGCTCATTCACGGGAATCGACGTCGCAAAATTGCGAGTCAGGCCGGCTGCGGCACGCCTCTCGACTGCGGCATGTGCATGTTCGGTCAGACCTGCGACGTCTCCGGCCAGTGCACGGGTTGTCGCTCGACCTCGTCGCCGTGCTCGAGCAACGGCGACTGCTGCAACAACAACTGCGACTTCAACACCCGCACCTGCGAGTGCCGCGCGCAGAACGACTTCTGCTCGAGCGATCAGCAGTGCTGCAGCGGAAACTGCGAGAGCGGGGTCTGCCGCCCGTTCGGCTGCGCGAGCCGCGGCTCGTCGTGCGGCAACTTCACTTCGTGCTGCTTCGGCCGCTGCTCGGGAGGCGCGTGTACCTGCCTCGCGTCGGGCAACGCGTGCGTCAGCGACGGCGACTGCTGCAACAACACGTGCGTCCAGTACGTGAACGGGCGCTTCTGCCAGTAGTCAGTCCTTCTTGCCCTTGGCCAGCTTGCTCGACGCCTTGATCGCGTCCTTCAACGCCTTCTCGACCATCGAGCACTTCATCCCCCTGTTCGCGATGGCGATCCGGCCGTTCTCCACGGTCAGATCGCCATCGTCGAGGCACTCGGTGAGCGGCAGCGCCGAGAACCACTGCGTGACGTCGAGCAGCATCAGCACCTGATCGCTCGGGTCGGTGCCCACCACCACGCCGCCCGCGGACTCGAACTTCGCGTCCTCGTTGATCACGAGGCGCAGGTCGTACGGCGTGACCGTGCCGCGATAGTCGATCGTCCCGCTGGCGACGAGCATGTCGAAGCGGACCTCGATCTTCTTGTACGTGCCGGCCGGGATCACCAGATCCTCGAACGAGGGCGTCGAGACGCCGGTGAGGAGATCGACGCTCACCGCGCTCTCGATGCGGATCTTCGCGCTGTCGCAGTGCACCATGAGCGCGCCTGTCGCGGTGGGGCAGGTGGCCGCGCCGGGCTTGTCGAAGTCGACGCGGCTCACGCCGAGGGTCGCCGAGGACAGCGTCATGCTCGCTCCGGAGGCGTCACGAGCGAGCAGCGCCTCCGCGGTGGGCGTGAGGCCGGAGCCGGACTGCGTCGCGCGCATGTTCAGCGAGGCGCCGTTGCCGGTCTCGGCGCCGTCGCAGGCGGAGACCAGGATCAGAGCCAGGGCAAAGCGTCGAGCGTTCATTCGGTGTCGTCCTTCTTCGTCAGTGGAAAGAGCTGAAAAGAGACCTGGTAGACCTCGGCGTCGGGCTGAGGTGCGCCGATACTATCGAGAATCTCGCGGCGAAACCGCTCGATGCGCGCGCGCACGTCCTGGTACTGCACCGCGGTCAGCGACACGGTCAGGCCACTGACGTCGCGCGCGTCGATCGGCACCGTCTCGAGCGACTCGGTCGCGAGCTGCATCATCGTGCGGTGGAAGTTGCGCACAGCGAGCGAGCGAACGCGAGGTCCGGTGGAGATGTTGGTGTCGCTCGGCCGGAGCTTCCCGCTCTCGTCGCGCGCGATGAGGCCCACGCTCTCGAGGAGCTCGAGCGCGTACTTGGCGTCCTGCGGTCGGACCTTCGGGCGCAGCTGGCGGGCGATCCAGCGCGGATCCTCGACGAACTCGGGGTGCAGCAGGAGCTCGCGGGTGGGCAGCACCCACCAGTGCGAATACACGTCGAACTGCGCGGCTTCCACCCGCTGCGTCTTGCCCTGGCCGCGGTCGGCCTTGCGCAGGCGCTGGTAGTAACGGTTGCGCTCGACGTCGCTCGGCGCGTGCGTGAGCAGCACCAGGTTCTCGAACGCGTCGCGCTCGCGGTCATCGAGGCCCAGGCCGCGCGCGAACTTGGGGATCGAGACCGGCGTCAGGTTGCGCTGCCCCTCCGCCACCAGCTTCAGGAAGTTCGGCGACGTGAAGCCGGCGATCCGGGAGAAGTAGCGATACGAGAACTGCGGGCGGCTCGCCTTGAGGTACGTGACCATCTCGCGGAGGTACGCCCGGTAGTCCGTATGATCTTCGGGACGGGGCCGCACTCGCGTATTCTCGACCGCCACCATCGCCGGTCAATCTCCGGCTCCGGCAGCGGCTCGGTCAAAGCGTATCGAGGAGTTGCGCCCTCGGAACGTATTCGGCTCGAATACGCTCCGGCGCCGCTGCGCGGATGTTCAGTCGGCCCCCTCGAAATGTCGGGCAATGTAGCTACCCAAACGAGCCGGAACCGTGGCAGATCTGGGGACAGCGATGCCGAAGGTTGGAACGCAAACCACCGCTCTGCCGGACGGCACGACTGCGAAGCTCGACGCGCCCATCGTCGCGCCGATCGTCGTCGCGAAGGAGACGCCACCACCCCCGCCGACCGTCGTCGATCCGCAGGCGCTGAAGAATACGGGCGCGACCGAGGTGAAGAAGCCGGTCGCGAGCACCGTCGCGGGCGCGCAGGGTTCCGCGCTCGCGCTGCAGATGGCGACGCTGAAGAACGCCCCTGCGCCGAGCGAGATCATCAAGCTCACCGCCAAGTCGATGGAGAAGCGGGCCACCGCGCTCGAGAACAAGGCCGGCGTCGGCTTCGAGCACTGGGGCACCGGCGATCCCGACGTGATGCTGCGCCGCGCGCTGGTCGGGCAGCTGCTCGACGCGCCGAACGACGTGAAGCCGCAGCAGATGCTGGGCAAGTCGTTCGTCGCGCGCGACACCCAGATGCTCACCCGCTTCGAGCGCCGCGATCAGCAGAAGCCGCTCAACGACGCGATCAAGGAGGCCGTCGGCCGCCTCAAGTCGCTCGGTGCCACCGGCGTCGCGATCGCCATCGAGGCCAAGGCCAAGAAGGGCGAGATCAAGACGTTCAACGATCTCGCCCTACAGGTTTGGAATGCGCAGCCGACCGGCAAGCGCGACCAGGTCGAGAACCTCTACTGGGCGCTGATCCTCGAAGATCGCATGGCCCAGAACGGCAAGGTGAACCGCGAGAGTGCCGACAGCGGCCTCGCGAAGATGCTGTCCGGCGAGAAGAAGTTCTTCGAGGTCGACTCGCAGCGCTTCTCCACCGCGATCCTGCCGATGATCGTCGACGACGACCTGCGCGCGCGCACGCTGGTCGACGTGCTCCTGCAATTCCGCCAGCCGATCGCCACCGAGGTCGGCAAGGAGAAGGACACCGCCGGCGGCGCGGGCGTGCAGAGCGTGCACGAGATGCGCGCCTACGCGGCGACGCTCGATCCCAGCAGCAAGGCCCCGGTCGCTCAGCGCGAGTACGCCCTGGCGCGCGCCGTCGCGCTGGCGAACCCGGTGTCGAGCAGCAACGCAGTGCTCGAGGCCCGGCACCTGGTCGGCAAGATCCGCCGGCTCTCCTGGGAGCTGGTGTTCGGCGAAAAGGCGATCCCGCCGGGGAAGACGATCAACCCATACCAGGCGATCCATCACAACTTCTCGATCCAGACGCCGGGCATCATCGCGGCGTTCACGGGCGATGTGGTGTTCGGCGGGGGCAATCCGGCCACGTTCTGCCGGCTGGTCGACGCCATGAGCTCGTTCCAGAAGTCCGGCGCGACCGCCGAGGCGGAGCGGACCCTCAGCACCGCGCTGAGCGCAGATCCCGCGATCGGAGCGGAGTTCGCCGAGTTTGCCAAAGGCATCGGGCAGCCCGTGCCGGGCAAGGGCGTGATCATCGAGCGCTTCCTGGTGTCGCGGACGAAGGGCAAGCTCGACTCCAACTCCGGCAACACGAGCGGCCTCACCGACGACGAGAAGAAGCACCTCGCGAACGGCAAGATCGAGTCGAAGAAGGGCGATTACGCCGAGAAATTCAGCCTCGTCGCGCGCCTCTACCGCACGCTGTGCGAGTCGCTGCCGAGCGCCGAGACGCTGTCCGAGAACCTGTTCTCCGCGCTGGGCGCCACGCCGAAGGTCGCGACGGTGATCGCGCACCTGCAGTCGCCGGACGCACCGCCGATCGCCACGCTGCAAGCGCTCACCGACGCGCGCAGAGCCATCAAGGACGAGATCGCGCTGCATCCCGAGGGCCACCGCCGCATCGAGCTGTGGCGCGTCGACAAGCAGCTCGAGTCTCTGACCTCGACGCATCTCGGCAGCATGGTCGACGCGCTCGGCGACATCGCGACCGATCAGCAGAAGGTCGACGCGCTCGCGGCGATGAAGATCGCGCTCGAGTCGGCGTCGCTTTCGGGCCTCGACGCGATCAAGGATCTGAGCGATCCGAAGGCCAGCCGCGGGCCCACGATCGCCGAGAGCAAGGCCGACATCGACGCGCTCTTCGCCAAGGGCTCGGTTGATCTCGGCACCTATCAGGCGACCATGGCCCGCGCCTACGAAGCGATCGTCCGCGCGAGCGAGAACGTGCGCGCGTACACCGACAAGCGCGTGCCCGACGTCAGCGAAGGCAAGCTGATCCCGAACCCCGGCTTCACCGACGATCTGATCAAGGAAGGTCCGCTGCACTACGCCCGCGCGATCGGGCAAAAGGCGCTGAAGGTCGGCATGAACGCCGAGATGAGCGCGAAGAAGATCGTCAATCCCGACGGCGTCGCGGTGCTCAACCCGCTCGGCCGCGTGGTCTTCGACCGCGTGCTGGTCGCCGACACGATGGCCGATCTCGCCGAGCTCGGCGCGGGCCGCGGCGACATGTGCTGGATCCGCAAGATGGACGAGAAGAAGATGATCGCCGTCGGCGGCATCATGTCCGACTTCCCCGGCGGATACTGTCACGCCGCGGTCTACGCGCGCGGCGCTGGCATCGCAGCGCTCTCGAACCCGGACATCACTTCGAAGTGGCTGGAGTTCGCGGGCAACCTGAAGGGCGACAAGCTCTACTACGACGACACTGGCGGCCGGATCGTGATGATGCCGCTCACCGAGGCGCTCGAGCAGGGCCTGGTCAAGACCGGCGAGGCCAACAAGCTCAAGCCCGGATCGAACCGCGAAGTGAGCTACATGCAGTGGAACGAGGCCACCGCGGCCTACGACACCATCGGCCAGCACAAGGTGATCGTGGACCTCGAGCGCTCGACCGACATCGTCCAGCTCTACAACACCAGCACGCCCATCCTCGGGAAGGGCGAGAAGTGCATGAGCTTCGCCGAGATCGGCGCGATGGGTACGGCGGCGCGCGCGCTGTTCGGCGAGAAGTCGCTGGTCCTCGGCCTCGCGAGCGCCGAGCCGAGCCTGAAGGACTTTGTCCCGCCAGGTTCCGCGGTGAGCACGCTGCGGGTGCAGAAGCTGCTGGGCGACGCGGGCATGCTCGAGAAGTGGGTCGACCTCTGGGACAAAGATCCGAACGTCGGAAAAATAACCGACGCGAACTTCCTCGAAAGTAAGTTCTACACGGACGACGCATATCGGACGAAGACGCGCCAGGTGATGAGCAAGGAGGTCCATTCCAGGATGGCCGAGCTGCTCCTCGGCCCCGACGGCGCGCCGACCGAGAAGGGCAAGGAGCTCCTCGACGAGCTACGCGCCAACAAGGAGCTCGCGGCCTGCGACAACTGGATCGTGCGCTCCAGCTTCACAGCCGAGGATCGCCCCGGAAAGTCCGGCGCGGGACAGTACGACAGCTTCCCCAACTGCAAGAGCGACAAGGCCATCCTCGAGGGTGTCATCGGTGTCATCGCGTCGGCTTGGGAGCCGCCGCCGGTCGAGAACAACGTCAAGGAAGAGTACAACCTGTCGCGCATCTGGCCGGCGATCACCGTGATGAAGTGCCTCGCTCCGGAGTATAGCGGCGTCGTCGTCTCGCGCGACACCGGCACCGGCCACCGCCGCACCGCGAGCTATCAGAGCGTCGAAGGCTTCGGCGGCGGCGTGGAAGACGGTGTCACCGAGCAGGGCAAGATCCGCGAGGGCGGAAATAACGAGATCTCCAACCTGGTGGCCGGCCGCGAGGCGCCGCTGGTCGACGAGAAGATGTCGAAGTCGCTCTGGAAGCTGGCGATGGACGCCGAGCGCATGTTCCACGACAAGGTCGAGCCCGGCCGCGGCATGGCCGTCGACATGGAGTGGTGCGTGGAGAAAGGCCGCCTGTTCATGGTGCAGGCGCGGACGATCCGATCATGAACAGAGACTGGAAGCAGACTTTCTCCGACCGTGTCGCGCCGCGACTGGCGACGAGCGGGCTCACCGGCGTCGTCAAGGTCGTCGTCGAAGGCGACAAGCAGCCGTACTATGTCCGCCTCGGCGGAAAAGGCGCAGGGATCGAGGCCACGGTACCGAAGAAGCTCGACGGGATCGTGAGGGGCTCGGCCGACGATCTCGAGGCGCTCCTCGATGGCCGCATGACCCTGGCCGACGGGATGTTGACCGAGCGCATCGCGGTGTCGGGCGACATCCAGCTGGTCCTCGGGCTGGGGAAGGTATTGAGCTCGTAAATGTACGCCGTATTTTCTTCCACGCAGCAGCGGCCGGTGATTCGCGATTGGTACAAGACCAAGGCGGAGGCCGAGGAAGCGGTGCCGGATTTCCGGCGCGTGGATCGAGACATTGGTGGCCAGGAGGACGAGGAATACTTCGTCGCCGAGCTGGCTCCGTCGGAGGTCGATTTTTATCGGGCCTCCGGATTTCGTGGATCGCGAGAGTGAGGTCTTAGATGCCGTGGCTCGATGGCTTGCTGAAGGGGCTTGGGTTCAGGCCGAGGATCGACATCCCGCCGCCGCCCAAGGTCTTCGCGCCGGTGACGGTGACCGGCCCGACCGACACGCAAAAGGCGCTCGCGACCGACGCGATGGGCGGCACCACCGCGCCGAAGACGGTCGGCATGGCCATGAGCACGCAGCAAGAGGCGGTGTTCCAGCTCCGCGAGCTCGCGCGCAGCGGCAAGCTCGACAAGATGATGGCCGGCGAGTCCAAGACCGGCGCGCTGAAGAACGTCGAGGCCGAGAAGCTCTTCGCCGCGCTGCCGACGCTCACTGCGGCGACCACCGCGAAGGACCTCCTCGATCTCGGGCTCATCACCCAGATCCCGCCGGGCCTCGACACCATGTACGCCTCGACGCCGAAGTATTTCGTGGGTCGCCAGGTGATGGTGAACGTGCCGGTCGACACCGACCACAGCAGCGCCGAGAAGTATCACACGTACAAGGAAGTCGGAGAAAAGCAGGTCACGCACCGCGCCTATATCGTCGGTGAGTCGGGTCCGAGCTTCAAAGTTCTGGTCGAAGGAAAGACCGAGCCGCTGCTGGTGCAGAAGTCGGAGATCTATCGACTCAACGAGGGCCAGCAGCTCGCTGGAAAGACCGGCAACCCGTACGGCGTGAAGGTCGACTATGCCAACGACGCGCTGCTAAAGGCCAAGATCTGCTCGACGATCATCAAGCTCGATTCGCTGATCATGAAGATGGATTTCCGGGTGAAGGATCCCGAGCTGACCAAGGCCGCGCTCGAGAAGGTCCCGCAGCCCGCCGAGGGTACCAGCGCGATGAGCTCGGCCGGGAAAATGGTCGACATTTCTTCTTCGTCACAGGACGGCGTGGGCTCGTTGACCAGCAAGGTCGCCTCGCCGCTGCGCGATCTCCTGAAGAACCTGGGCCAGGACAACAGCAAGATCGGCCCCGCGGTGCAGCGAATTCTCAATAGTTTGGTCGAGGCCGACGGGACCGCGAAGGATCTCGGGAAGGTCGACTGGTCGAGCCTCGCCGATCAGCTGCAGGTCGCGGTGAAGAAGGACGCAGTGCTGGAGCACCAGCGCGCGGCGCTCACCACGGTGCACGGCGCGATCGAGATGATGCACCCGCGCGACGGGGGCGCCGACAGCTTCGGCACCGGATACACCGGCGAGGACGCGGGCAAGCTCAGCAATGGCGGCATCGGCGTGTGCAACCGGCAGGCGTCGGTGCTGTTCGCGGTGCTCCAGCCGATCAAGCAGGTGCTCGGCTACGACACGCAGCTCGAGATGAGCGGCTGCATCAAGCCGCGGCTCGGACGCGACGGGAAGATGCAGCAAACGCCTCCGCACGGCTGGGTGCAGGTCGCGATGTGGCCGAGCGGTGAGCGGTTCATCTCCGATCGGACCTGGCACCACCCGTGCCTGTCACTCGACTATGCCTTCAGCCCGAACGGCGATCGCCGGCACATTGCGTTCGATCCGAAGGTCTCGCAGAGCACCACGGTGACGTCGAAGAACATCGATATGTCGGGAACTTTCCTGGGTGCCAAGCCCGTACCGGTGAGTGACCAAGCCACGCTCGGTCGCCCGGATCACTGACAACCGCGCAACATTTGCGTGGCGGTCTATCACGGCCGTTGTCCAGTCACGTCCGCCGTGTCACGCAGCGGAAATGAAGCTGCTTCGACTCTCGTGCGCGCTGCTCCTCACTTCCGCCTGCGCCGATCGCGCCGCTGACGTGGGGCAGACGACGCGCGCGCTCTCGACCAGCCTGGTCATCAGCCAGGTCTACGGTGGCGGCGGAAACGCGGGCGCCACGCTCGATCAGGACTTCGTCGAGCTCCACAACCGCGGCGCCGTGCCGGCGTCCACGGCCGGGTGGGCGGTCCAGTACGCGTCGGCGGCGAACAACTTCTCGGCCAGCCTCTACGCGTTCCAGACCGCGACGATCCCGCCCGGCGGATACTTGCTCATCGCGCTCGGCGCCGCCGGGGCCAACGGCGCGGCGCTCCCGACCGCCGACGACACGGCGGCGGGCATCAACATGGCGGCGGGCAGCGGAAAGATCGCGCTCCTCTCCTCGACCACGCCCCTCACCGGCTGCGGAACCGCCGCGAGCCCGTGCGTGCGCGCCGACATCGTCGACCTCGTCGGGTACGGGTCGGCCTCGCAGGCCGAAGGCGCGGCGATCGCGACGCTGACCAACACGACCGGCGCTCTGCGCAACAACAACGGCTGCAGCGAGACCGACGACAACGCCACGGACTTCTCCGTCGGGACGCCGGCGCCGCGGAGCTCGGCCTCAGCGGCGGTGACGTGCGGCAACTCCCCCGTCGACGCGGGCACCGCAAGCCCCGACGCGACTGCGACCGGTCCGGACGCGGCTTCCGTGGCCCTCGACGCGACTGCAGCCGCCGATGCTACCCCCGCGGCCGCCGATGCGGCAGGCATCACGGACGCGGGCACCGCGACCGTCGCGCGTGACGCCTCCGTCAATGCCGACGCGACCGTCGTTGCCAACGCCGACGCTGCGACCACCATCGCCGACGCCGGTGTCGTGATCGACGGGGGCCCATTCGAGGCCATCCTGAACGAGATCAAGGTCAACCCGCCCAGCAGCGATGATGGCTTCGAGTACATCGAGCTGCGCGGCTCGGGCACGCTCCCGTCGTTCACGTACGTGATGTCGATCGAGGGCGACGCCTCGAGCACGCAAGGGCGCGTGAACTATCTCCACGACCTGGGCGGTGTCGCCTTCGGCACCAACGGCCTCATCCTGATCCGCGCCCCGGGTGCGTACACGCCGCCGGTCGGAACGACGGTGATCGACGATCCGCGCCTCGCGACGAGCGCGATCCAGAACGGCACCGAGTCGATCGTCCTCGTGCAGAGCCCCACCGCGATCAACTTCTCGACCGGCAACGACGGCGGCGTCTCGCTCTTCCCGTTCGCGGGCACTTCGCTGCTCGACTCCGTGGGCTGGCGCGCCCCGACCGACGGCGGCGTCAGCGGCGTGGTCTTCGGCGGCGTCGACATCAGCTTCGCGATCCTCCCCGACGGCGTCACGCGCTTCATCGACGACACCACCGCGACCTCGTCGGCCGCCTGGTTCGCCGCGCGCCTGAGCATCGGCATGCCGGAGCTCAATACGTACGACACCTCGCTCGCGCGCACGCTCAACTTCCCGTCCGACGGCACCCAGCTCACGCCCGGCGCACCCAACGAAGGCACGCGCGGCGCGCCGGCGCTCGACGCGGGCTTCCGCGACGCGACGGTGCGCACCGACACCGGCATCGAGAACGACGACGCGGGTCCGGCCGACGACGACGCGAGCGAGACCGCGGACGCCGCCCCGGCCAGGCCCGACGCGGCCATGGCCGGATCTCCCGACGCCGAGGCCATGGGCGCTGCCGACGCGGCGAGCACGACGGCCGACACGGGCGGCAAGGTCGACGCCGGACGCCGGCTGGACGCAGGCAACATCGTCCAGCCCACTGAAGAGGGTGGCTGCACCTCGATTCGCGGCGAGAGCCCCGCGGCGCTGCTGCTGATCATCGGCCTCGCGCTCCTGCGCCGCCGCCGCCGCTAGGACGGCGCCTTCGTTCGGGTCTGCACCGGATAGACCGCTTGGGAACCCAGGAACCCAGATCCGGAAAAGAAGAAAGAGAATCTCGACCCTCCCCGACCACACCACTTCGACCACGATTTCCAGGGTTCCTGGGTTCGGGTTCCTGAGCGGTCAGTAGCCCAAGCCCGACGAACCTATTCCAGCGGAACCGTCACCGGCTCCGCCGAAGCCTCGACCGTCATCACCGCGCGCCCGCCCGCGATCACCTGGGTCCGCGCGAGCACCCGCGACATCGTCAGCGACATCCCATCCAGCGAGAGCGTGGTCGTCGCGCCATCCTCGTCGTGCGTGACGAACGAGGCGCTGACGCCGGCGGCCGGATACACCAGCACCGCGGGGCCGACCGGAACGCCCGCCACTGCCGTGCTGGTCGCGGCGGTGGGGATGATCGCGCCCTCGCGCACGAACAGCGGCAATTGCAGGAGATCGCGCGCCATCGACGAGGTCACGGTGGTGCCGCCCTCGTGTACGGCGCCGGTCCACCAGTCGTGCCAGCGCGCGCCGGCCGGCAGCGGGACGTCGCGCACGCCGGTCCCATCGAGGAAAGGCGCGACGAAGAAGGCGTCGCCCAGCATGTAGCGATAGTCGCCGGCCCACGACGCCAGCTCACCGATCGGCCGCACGATCGGCTTTGATTTGCCGGCGTACGCCTCCTCCGCGAGACCGTAGAAGAACGGCACCAGCGCCTCGTGCAGCACCGACCAGTAGCGATAGAGCCGCACGATCTCGTCGGCGCGCTCGGGCACCGTCCAGGGCGTGAGGTTGGCGCGCCCGTGGAGCTGCATGAACGGCATCAGCGCGCCCATCGCGGTCCAGCGCGCGAACACCTTCGGATCGAAGGGGATGACGGGGCCGGTGAGGTTCTGGTCGTCGCGATCGAGATAGCCGCCGATGTCCGAGCCGATCACCACGTATCCGGCGTCGGCCGAGCGGAAGAGGTGATCGAGCGCGTCCGCGAAGCCGGGCCAGTCGCGGGTGTTGTCGCCGACCCATGCGGTGGGCGCGTGCTCCTTGCGCGCGAAGAAGCGGCCCTCGAACTGGTAAGATTTGTCGTACGGCCGCACCATCGTCAGGAACTCCTCGGTTCCGAGATAGTTGGCGCCGAAGGTGTAGTAGTCGCGATAGTAAGACTCGGAGTACTCCTGCAGCGTCTGGAGGCCCGCCGACGTGCGCAGCGGAAACGTGGTGATGTAGTTTTCGCCGAAATCGAGCTTCCAGCCGGCGATTCCTGCGTCGAGCAGCGGCTTTTGCTGCTCGTGCCACCACTTTCGGGCGGCCGCGTTGCTGAAGTCGACCGCCGAGCCGGTGCCCTTCCACCAGAAGAACGACTCGCCCTCGTTCACATAGTATCCGGCGCTTTTTCCGGAGAAATAGTTGGGGGAGGGGCCCTCGTAAGTGTCGCCGCCCGGCTCGACGTCGAACGACGCGTCGTTGGTCATCTGCGTCACCCACAGCACGGTGCGCACGTCCTTCGCGCGCAGCTCTGCGACCAGTCCCGGGAAGGCCGGGTAGCGCGACGGGCTGGGGATGAAGCTGTTGTAGAAGCTCTCCCACGGGCTATCGAGCACCACGACCCCGACCGGGATCTTGCGCGCCTCGAAGCCGGATACGAAGGCGCGGGTGTCGTCGGCGGAGGAGATGTCCTTCGAGATCCACGGCCGAAACGCCCAGCGCGGGGTGTGGATGGGCGGCGGGGGGAGTGTCTCGATATCGACCGGCGGCGCAGGGTCCGAACAAGCGACCAGCAATATCGGGAGGATCAGGCGGCGCACGATCCCGACGGTAACTCGGGTTGCAGCCCCGCGTCTTCTCGACCAGCGTAGGAGGGTGCGGGCTGCCTTACTCGTCGCGCTGTTCGCTGGATGCAGCGCCAGCGTGGTGATCCCCGCGACGACCCGCGAGGCGGAGAGCGTCATCCTGGTGGTCGAGGGAAGCCCGACCCGCGCGTTCGCCAGCGATCGGCCGCTCAACCGCGGCGATCGCTTCGAGGTGCCGGAGGGGACCACGCGGATCTACGCGCTGTCGCTGCCGCTCGGCCTGGATCGCTACGCGCTCGAGACGGGCGAGATCGCGTTCGTGGTCCCCGCCGAGCCGTTCGCGCGACCGCTGCCGGTGGCCAGCCGGCTCACCAGCGTGGCGATCGACGACAGCGGAGCGGCCGAGGGCCTCTGGCGGGACGAGCAAGATCTGCCGGCGTTCGCCGCCGCGCTACGACTGAAAGGGGTAGAGGCCGAGGCCTGCGCCGCTCTCGATGGCTGCTGGAGCGAATCGAGCTGCGTGCTCCCGTGCCCGACGCCGCCGATCCCCACGCCGCCGGTCGAGCCCGCGCTCCCGTCGCAGTGGCCCTGTCCGGTGGGGTGGAACGAGTCGAGGTTCGAGCGCGTGGTCCTCGGCCTCGGGCACAACTTGGTGCTGGAGGAGTGCGACGTCCCGCGGTGCCCGCAGACGCTCGATGACGCGGCGCACGGGACCTGCGAGCCCATCGCCGCCTGCGCCCTCCCGGCCAACCTGCCGGCCGGCACGGTGTTCGTGAGCCTCGGCGGCAGCGGTGACGGTTCGCGCGCGAGCCCGCTCGGCGATCTCGCGGCGGCGATCGCTCGCCAGGCGCCGGCGATCGCGCTCGAGCGCGGTGACTATGTCTGGCCGGACGCGCCTCTCGCGCCGGGGAGCGCGGTGATCGGCGCCTGCGCCATCGAGACTATCATCCATGGCAACGCGCGGATGGTGCACCTCGACGGCAACCGCTTCGAGGCGGTCTATCTGGCAGAGATGCCGATCTCCTGCGATCGCGGCGCCTGCGCGCTCGACGCGGTGCTCGCGCGCGGACCGAGCGCGGTTTCGGCGCGAGGCGGCAGCCTGCGGGTCGCGCGCACCGCGATCGCGTCGCCCGGCGGCATCGCCCTCGAAGCGGCCGGCGAAACGAGGCTCGAGCTGCTGCACAGCGTCGTCCTCGACGGGGGCACCGTCCTCACCGGCACGATCACCGCGTCCTTCGAGGACGTGCAGCTCGCGACCAGCATCGAGGCCGGTCTCCGCGGCCTCCACGTCGCCGGCGCCTCGCGCCTCACGCTGGAGGCCGTCAGGGTCCACGGGCCCTGGGTCCCGGGCATCCTGCTCACCGATCGCGCGATCGCCACGGCCGACCACCTGGTGCTCGTCAGCAGCTCGCTGGTGGTCTCGCAGCGAGCGCAGCTCGACGCGAGCGCGGTGCGCGTGCTCCACGCGAACGATCACGCGATCTCGTGCGCGGACGAAGCGACCCTCGACGTGCGCGACCTGATGGTCACCGGCGACGCCTCGATCACCAAGGTCTCGCTGGGCGCGGCCGTCGCCTGCAAACGGTCGACTCTCGAGCGCGTGCTGGTCGAGCGCATGAACCCCGAGAACCTCTTCATCGGCGGTAGATCGAGTGTCGTGATCGAGGACCTCGTCAGCCTGCGCGGCGAGCTGCAGGATCTCGGCGAGGGGCTCGCGGGCGGTCGCGGCCTCTCGATCAAGGGCACCCCGCGGCTGGAGATCCGCCGCGCGATCTTCGGCAACACCCTCGGCGAGGCGATCGCGTCGTTCGTGGACGCCAGCCCTCCCACCGCTGACGTGGTCATGAGCGACGTGCGCGTCCAGTTCGCCGGCAAGGGCGGCATCACGATCGGCGGCGCGGGGCACATGGCGCTCGACCGCGTGGCCATCGCCAGCGTCGGGGGCTACGGCATGAAGGTGGGGGACGGCTTCGGGCGCGCCTCCGCATCGGCGACCGACGTCTTCGTCGACGTCGTGGGATCCGACGAGACCTGCACGGTGGCGGCGCTGTGCCAGGGGGTCGGGATCGCCGTCCAGGCCCCGCTCACGCTGGAGCGCTTCCTGGTGACCCACGCGCGCACGGCCGGCCTCAGCGTGGTCAGCTACGACCCCTCGACGACGATCCGCGACGGCGAGCTCGGGCCGCAGCCGGTGGGGATCCTGGCCCGCCGCGAGGGCTTCGATCCGGCCCGCCTGATGCGCGGGGTGAAGACGTCGGCGGCCGATCTCCCGCTCTCCCTCGGAGAGTGATGTAAGTCAATGTCATACCCCGGGTGGGCCTTATCGTTCTAAGTCCTTGCGGCAAGGTGCTCTTTGCTGGCACGAAGCGTCCCGGAATGCCCAAGCTCTCCATCAACGGCCGCGACGTCGAGGCCGCGCCGGGAACGCCGATCATCCAGGCCGCGCTGAACGTCGGGATCGAGATTCCGTACTACTGCTGGCACCCCCGCCTCTCCATCGCCGCGAACTGCCGCATGTGCCTGGTCGAGGTCGAAAAAGCGCCGAAGCTGCAGCCCGCGTGCGAGGTCCAGTGCCGCGACGGGATGGTCGTCCACACGCACTCGCAGAAGGTGCTCGAGGCGCGCGCGGCGGTGCAGGAGTTCCTGCTCATCAACCACCCGATCGACTGCCCGATCTGCGATCAGGCCGGTGAGTGCAAGCTGCAGGACTATTACATGGTCCACGACAAGTCGGGCACGCGCTTCGACGAGATCAAGGTGCCGAAGAACAAGGCCGTGATCCTCGGACCGACCGTGGTGCTCGACGAAGAGCGCTGCATCAACTGCACGCGCTGCGTTCGTTTCATGACCGAGGTCGCCAAGAACCCGCAGCTCGGCCAGTTCGAGCGCGGTGATCGGGCGGTCATCGGCGTGTTCCCCGGCAAGCCGCTCGACGATCCGTACAGCGCGAACGTCGCGGACATCTGCCCGGTCGGCGCGCTGACCTACCGCGACTTCCGCTTCAAGGTCCGCTCGTGGTTCCTCAAGCACACCGACAGCGTCTGCAGCGGCTGCGCCCGCGGCTGCTCGGTGCGCCTCGACCACCACAACAACATGATCGCGCGCATCAAGCCGCGCGAGAACGACTTCGTGAACTTCAGCTGGATGTGCGACGATGGCCGCGTCACGTACAAGCGCATCCACGACAAGGACACGCAGATCACCGAGCCGCACGCGGTGATCGATGGCCGCATGCAGCCGATCGGCTGGGACAAGGCGCGCCACCTGGTCGCCGAGATCCTCGGCTCGTACCAGTCGGGCGGCGACGGCGCGCTGGGCATGGCGCTCTCCGCGCAGGTCACCACCGAAGGCGCGGTCGCGTTCGTCGAGCTCGCCGAGCAGCTCCTGCAGGTCGACAGCTTCGCCATCACCGGGCTCCCCGATTGGCGCGGCGATGACTTCCTCCGCGTCACGGATCAGAACCCCAACCGCGCGGGCCTGGAGCTGGTGCTGGAGGCCTACTCGATCTTCGACGAGGGCCCCGAGGCGCTCAAAAAGGCGCTCGAGAACGGCAAGGTCACCACTCTGTTGATGGTCGGCAGCGACTATCCGCAGCCCGACGATGCCTGGGTCGCGGCAATCCTCAAGGCGAAGCGGGTCATCTGCCTCGCGTCGAACTGGGACGTCACCTCGCGCTCCTCTTCGCTGGTCCTCCCGCTCGCGTCGTACGCCGAGCAGGACGGCACCTTCGTCAACGTGCAGGGCCGCATGCAGCGGGTCGCCAAGGCGATCCTGCCGATCAAGGGCAGGAAGCCTGCGGTCGAGTCGGCGGCGTTCCTCGCGACCGCGCTCGGCGCCGGCGCGTCGTGGTCGATCCACAACTGGATCACCGCGTTCAACAAGCTGAAGAAGCAGACCAACCTGCTGAAGAACGTCACGCCCACGTCGATCGGTCCGATGGGTGTCTTGCTCGAGGCGGAGAAGGAAGCTCCCAAGGTCGCCGCCCCCGCGGCCACCAGCTGAGGCAAAGATGGATCAGTTCCCAGTCTACCTCGCCGTCATCCTCACCGTCGTACCGGTGGCGTTTGCGCTGCTTTTCCCGCTGCTCTTGGCTGGGCCGCTGACCTGGGCCGAGCGCCGCCAGTCGGCGTACATGCAGGATCGCATCGGGCCGAACCGCGCCGCGATCGTCCTGCCGGGCGGAAAGGAGTACCGCGTCTTCGGCCTCCTCCACCCGCTCGCCGACGTCATCAAATTGATCACGAAGGAGGACACGATCCACCACTCGGTGGACAAGTTCCTCTACAACCTCGCGCCGCTGATCGCGCTGTTCCCCGCGCTCGTGACGTTCGTGATCATCCCGTTTGGACCGGACCTCGCGTACCAGGCCGGCGCGATGGTGATCGCGCCGTTCGCCAACGGATCGGTCCCGACCGGCAACACCATGGAGCTGCAGGGTGCCCGCGTGGACATCGGCATCCTCTACATCTTCGCGATGTCGTCGCTCGGCGTGTTCGGCGTGACGCTGGCTGGCTACGCCTCGAGCAACAAGTTCGCGCTGCTCGGTGGCCTGCGCGCGTCGGCGCAGATGATCTCGTACGAGGTCACGCTGGGCCTGTCGCTGATCGGCTTGATCATGGTGTTCCAGACGCTCGAGCCGTCCTCGATGGTCTACCAGCAGGGCGAGCTCATGTGGGGCGTGATCCCGAAGTGGGGCATCCTCATCCAGCCGCTCGGCTTCATCGTGTTCCTCACCGCGGCGATCGCCGAGAACAAGCGCACCCCGTTCGACCTCGCCGAAGGTGAGTCGGAGATCATCGGCTACTTCATCGAGTATTCGGGCATGAAGTTCGGTATGTTTTTCATGGCCGAGTACGTCGAGGTCGTCGTGATCTCGGGCATCGTCACCACGCTGTTCCTCGGTGGATGGCAGTTGCCGTTCCTCTTCTCGGACGGCTTCCACTTCCCGGGCGGCGCGTTCCTCGGTTTGCACGGGGCGATCGTCACCGCGATGGGCGTCGGGACGTTCGTGTTCAAGGTGCTGTTCATGTGCTGGTTCCAGCTGGCCATCCGCTGGACGTTGCCGCGCTTCCGCTACGACCAGGTGATGAACCTGGGCTGGAAGATCCTTTTGCCCCTGTCGCTGGCGAACATGGTCGTCACGGGTTTGGTGCTGCTCTCCTAGGCGGGAGCTTCTTCGAGGAGATGACGATGAGCGGACACGGTCACGGACACGCGGAGGAGCACCCCAAGGGCGGCTACGTGAAGAACGTCGCGCGCACGCTCGAGCACGACTTCATCGAGAAGCTGTTCGTCCCGGCGATCGCGGTCGGCCTCGGCGTCACGATCCGCCACTTCTTCCGGAACCTCCTCTTCAAGGAGCGCTACACGCAGACGATCGAGTATCCGGACGTGAAGCCGGCGTACCCGGCTCGCTTCCGCGGCATGCACCGCCTCGTTCCGCGCGATGACGGCAAGCCGCGCTGTGTGGCGTGTTTCATGTGCCAGACGGCGTGCCCGGCGAACTGCATCCACATCGAGGCCGGCGAGACGCCGGACGGATCGATCGAGAAGTTCCCGCTCGTCTTCAAGATCGACGAGCTGCGCTGTGTGGTCTGTGGGCTCTGCGTCGAAGCGTGCCCGTGCGACGCGATCCGCATGGACACCGGCTTTCATCCGCCGCCCGTACAGACGCGCGCGGAGGCCGACGTCGGCCGCAATGACCTGCTCTCGTTCTTCGGCCGCGACGAGCTGCCGGCCCAGGAGCGCTCCGCAGCGCATCCGCCGCCCACCGCGGGAGGCCTCGGCCGCATCGATCGTACCGAAGGCGATCTGGGCGCCGGTGGAAGCCGCGGCGGCTTCTGAGCCGTGACGCAGGTCGCCCGCGTCCTGTACCTGGTGTTGCTCGGCATCTGGGCAGGCGCGGGGCTCTATCATCTGCTCGTGATCATGCCGGCAGCGCTGTCGGCGTTCTCGTCGAAGCAGGAAGCACTGGGCTTCCTCGGGCGCACGCTCGGTGATCTCGACACCTACGGCCTCGTCGCCGGTCCGCTGATCATCGTGGCGCTCTACGCCGGGTGGGGCGGGGCGCGTCGAAGGCTCGGTTTGCGGGCCATTTTAGGCCTCTTTGCCACGATCGGGGCGCTGATCAGCGGCCACTGGCTCGGGCCGAAGATCGCCGGGCTCGAGGCCGCGCTCGCGACCGGCGCTGCCGTGACGCAGGATCTCAATCGCCTCTACCTGATCGGTGATGGGCTCTCGATCGCGATCGTCGTGACCGCGCTGGTGCTCCTGATCGCGACGCCCTCGAGCGAGGTCAGCCGATCGGGATCGCGCATCGAGCTTGGCGGCATGCGCTCGTAGGAGTTAGATCCGAGCGTCATGCGCGACGCTCGCTGTTCCTGCCAGCAACTCACCGTCCGCTGTAAAGGCGAGCCTCTCCGCGTCTCGATGTGCCACTGCCTGGAGTGCCAGAGGCGCACCGGCAGCATCTTCGGCGTGCAGGCGCGCTATCCGCGCGAGAACGTCCAGGTCATCGGCCCTTCGACCAAGTACGCGCGCGCCGGCGACAGCGGCGGCGTCGCCACGTTCCACTTCTGCCCGACCTGCGGATCGACGGTGTTCTGGGAGCTCGACGGCTTGCCCGGCTTCGTCGCGGTGGCGGTCGGCGGCTTCGCCGAGCCCTCGTTCCCTGCGCCGGTGATCTCGGTCTACGAAGACCGAATGCACGGCTGGCTCGAGCTGCCCGCCGGCATCGAGCACATGCGTTGATCGCGCCTCTGGCCGAGCTGCTCGCGCGTCATCGGGTGTTGGTGCTCACCGGCGCCGGCATCAGCACCGAGTCCGGCATTCCTGACTATCGCGGTCCCACGGCGCCGAAACGCGTGCGGCCGCCGATGCAGTACAAGGAGTTCGTCGGCAGCGAGGACGCGCGCCGGCGCTACTGGTCGCGCAGCGTGCTCGGCTGGTCGCGCTTCACCAGCGCACGTCCAGCGGCGGCCCACCTCGCGCTGACGGAGCTCGAAAAGCAGGGCCGCATCGCCGGCCTCATCACCCAGAACGTCGATCGACTGCACCACCGCGCCGGCCATCAGCGGGTGGTCGAGCTGCACGGCGCGCTCGAGGACGTGCGCTGCCTGGAGTGCGACAACATCGTCGCGCGCTCATCCCTGCAGACCGCGCTGCTGGCGAAGAACCCCGCGCTCGCCGGCCTCACCGCGCAGCCGATCGCGGACGGCGACGCCGACTTCGAGCCGCCCTCCGACTTCGCGATCATTCCCTGCGCGGTGTGCGGCGGCGTGCTCAAGCCCAACGTCGTCTTCTTCGGCGAGAACGTGCCGAAGAAGGTCGTCGAGTCCGCGTGGGCGACGTTCGAGGAGGCCAACGCGCTCCTGGTGATCGGCAGCTCGCTGACGGTGTTCTCGGGCTATCGCTTCGTTCGCAAGGCCGCCGAGCGTGGGTGGCCGATCGCGATCGTGAACCTGGGCCCGACGCGGGGCGACGATCTCGCGACCATCCGGATCGACGCGCGCGCCGGTGATGTGGTGCCGCGCCTGGTCTGAAAGGAGCCGCTACTTCGGCGGCAGGCCTTGGCCCGGCGGCGTGTAGTAGTTGGAGTCTCCCGTGCCCTTCGCCTCCGGATCCCAGCCCAGCTTGCCGATGATCTTGTGCTGATTCTCCGGGCCCTTGGTGGCCTCGCGGTGGTTCAACACGGTGTGCACGAACTCGTGGTCGGCGACCTTGGTCTTTGCGGGATCGCTCTTGGTCGCCCCGGCCCTGGACTCGTTCACGTAGACCACGTCCTTGGGCGGCGTCGCGAACGCGCCGGGATCGATGCGCTCGAGGTCGGTCTTCGCTTGCGCGATCTCGGCGGGCGTCGCCTCGGTCTTCGCGAGCGACGTGCGCTCGCGGGCGCGCGCGGTGGCCAGCTTCACGGCCGCGGTGTCATCGCTGATCTTCCCGCGGTTGTCGCCGTCGATGGCCGTGGCGGGGTTGGTCTCGCTCCCGCCGGTCGCCTGCTTCAGGGTCTTGTAGTCGTCCGCGCCGAGCACCTTCACGTCGGTGTTCGCGATGATCTTCTTGGCCTCCTCGGGCGTGAGCGGCGCAGCGTTCGCATCCTTGGCCTCGAGCTCCTCGTTGAGCACCTTGAGCGTGCGCGGATCCGCCACGTCCCGGATCGCCGCGGCCTTGTACTGGGTGGCGATCTTCGCTTGTTCCGGCGTTTGAACGGCGACCGGCGCGGCCTTGGTCGCCTCGTAGGTGTCGGCGGTCGGGGTGCCGATCGCCGGCTTGGCGGCGGGCGCTGCGGGCGCTGCAGGCGCGGCGGGAGCTGCAGGCGGCGCTCCGACCGGGGGTGGACCGTTGTTCGGCAAGGTGTGCGAGGCGGCGGTGATCGACATGTCCTACGCTTCAGCACGAAGCGCGCCGAGGTGGATGCCTGCCGGTCGACGAACGCAGCGCGGCGCTGACCGTCAGCGCTGAGGCTCAGCCGAGGTTGTCCGACGCATCGAACATCGGCTTCTCCGCGGGGAACATCGGCGTCATCTCCGCGGGCCGGAACCTCTCCACCGCCTCCGCCACCACCAGCCGGAGCTCCGTGCGCTCCTGGCGCAACGCTTCGAGCTCGCGGCGCAGAGAGAACAGCCGGATCAGCGTCGTCATCAAGCGCCGCATCGCGGTGCCGCGCTCCAGCACGCGCAGCGTCGCGTGGAAGGAGAGGAATGCCACCAGCATCGCGATCGCCGCGGCGAGGAGGCCCTTCCACAAGAACGCGACGAACCCGATCGCGCCGAAGAGCATGAACGTGAGCACCATTCCGAGCACCAGCTTGGTCGTCGCGATGACGTCGCGGCGCGGTGAGACGCGCGGGCCCGCGATGCGGATGGTGAGGAGCAGCGGGATGAAGAGCACCATCCCGGGGATCGCGAGCGGCAGCCACAGGAACATCAGGAGCAGGTGGCCGGTCACGCGCGTCACGAGACCGAAGCGCCCGATGCCGTCGTCGAGATCGCGCTCGCTCAGGCCCGCGCTGCGCAGGCTGTCGAGCCACACCTCCACGCGCGCGTAGATCGCCTTCACCGTCGGATCGTCCTTCACCGTCGGATAGACCGTGTTGAAGCGGCGGGTGAGCTCGATGCGCTGCTCGAGGGTGATGATGTTCGGCTGATAGAGGCGGCGTACGCCGTCGAGCACGCGCACCGTCTCCCAGTCCTCGGCGTTGACGGTGAGCCCGCGCATCGCGCGATCGAGATCCTGCGTGAGCTGGCGGACCGCGGCCTTCTCGTCCTTGGCGTAAGCCTCGCGCCAGGCGTCATCGATCGCGATCGGAGGCCCGAACTGCACCAGCACGCGGCTCCTGAACTTCTTCGGGTGCACGTAGACCAGGCCGACCGGGACGACGCGCACTGTGAGATCTTTGCGCTTCGCCGCGAGGCCGAGCGCGATGCGCGCGGCGCCGGTCTTGAGCTTGGAGAGCTGCGCCTCGTCGTGGCTGAGGCCCTCCGGGAAGATGCCCATCGCGCGGCCCTCGCCGAGGATCCCGAACACCGCGTCGAACGCCGCCGCGTTGTCACCGCCGCCTTCGGCGTGATCGGTCTTCCGCGCGACCGCGACGGCTCCCAGGTTGTGCAAGAAGAACCGCATGAACACGCTCTTGAACAGCGTGTCCTTGGCCATGAAGTGCACCACGCGGCTCGAGCGCGCGATGATCAGCATCGGGTCGTTGAGAGAGTTGGGGTGGTTGCCGGCGAAGATCACCGGCCCGTCGTTCGGGACGTGCTCCAGCCCGACGACCTCGATCTGTCGATAGAAGACATCGAGGAGCATGCGCAAGAACGCGCGGAACAGGCGATAAGCGAGCACGGCTCAGGGGTGGCGCTGGGACAGCAGCGTGATGTCGTGCATCGACAGCGGGAGGTGCGCGTCGTAGCGCGGGTCGTCGTTGGGGCCCACGGTGAGGGTGGTGATGCGGTCAGCGGCCTGGGTCGATCGATCGAGCTTCGGGATGTGGTAGCCGCCCTCGTCATCGGGAAACAGGAACCGGATGGACGGGTCGGTCCACCCTTGCTGCGCGATGGTGTTCTGGCTGCGCGCTTTTGCGGCGCTGCCGATGCCGGCCTTCACGTTCTCGAAGCGCACCGGCGCGAGCGTGCCGTCGGCGGCTTTGTCGAAGACCGCCGCGTCGATCTCGGTCTTGAGCACGCCGTAGTGCGAGACGCCGTCCGGGCCTTGGTAGTGGTGCAGCCACGCGTGGTTCATCCCCTGCGCGCTCGCCCAGCTCTTGGCCGCTTCGAACGAAGAGATCTTCCACAGCGCCTCGGGCGACTCCATCACCAGGATTCCCTGGATCACCGACTGGCTCGGCCCGAGCGTGGGCTCGATGTCGGCGATGCGGGAGACCTCGCCGACGATGCCGCGGTGCGTGGACAGATCGTGCGTGTGGGCCCACTTGGGGCTGGAAAACAAGCCTCGCGTGGCCAGGCTGGTCTCGGTGAGGAACGCCGCGTCGGGCGCGTCGTAGCTCGGCGGCGCGGACGGCGAGCGATGGACCAGCGCGGCGATCGGATCGCTGCCGGCCACGATGACCTCTTCGCGCCAGTCGTGCGTCGCGGGGAGGCAGCCCGCACCGCGCAGGATCGCCGCCAGCTCGTTGCTGCCGGTCTTCGTCTGCGCGAGCGCATCGACGGTCTCGAGCGCCGCCGATCGGCGCGCCGCGTCGGGCTCGTTGGCGAGCACGTCGACCAGGATGCGCACCAAGTGATCGTCGTGGCCGGCGAGCGCGTTGATCGCGCGCTCCTTGCGGATCCACAGGACGAGGTTGATCGCGCCGTCGGCCGCGGAGACCTTGTCGAGGAGCTTCAGCGCGACTGCATCGCCCTTGGGCCGTTCGCGGAGGAGCGCGATCGCCAGCCCCACGTCCTCGACGTTCGAGGCCGTCCCGTGGACCGGCGTGGACGCCTTCAAAGCCTGGGAGAACAGCGTCTCGACGCGGCCGCTCCCGCCGAGCATCACGCCGGCGAGGTTCGAGCCTTTCGGCGGGGTGGCGCCGAGGCGAGCGCGATCTTTTGCGCTGGTCCCCGGGGATGGAGGCGTGTTCGACAGCGGCTTCTTCAGCTCGATGTCGGCGGGCGTCCCGATCGCGCCGGAGACGTTGCGCGGGCCTCCGATGCGCACCACGTCAGACCTCCAGCGTCACTGCCCGGGCGTACGCCTGGGCGGTGCGGAAGAGGGCCAGGGCGCGCGAGAGCTCTTGCAAGCCAGGCTCGGCGGAGGCGTTGTCGGGATCCAATGCGCAGAGCGTGGCTTCGATCGCCCGCACCGCGCTCTCGACGTCGCTCGTGCTGAACCGACGCCCGACCGGCGCGTCGTGTCCGATCGGCATTTCCAGCTCGGCCAGCTTCACGCCGCGCGCGCTGACGAGCGAGCGCGCGAGATCGAGCGGCTCGCGGTGCACCATCACGGTGGACGCCTCGCCCTCGATGTCGTCGAGGTCGCCGGCGATGCGGAGGACCATCGTGGCCAAGGGGAGAAGAAGTACACTTAAGCCGTCATCAAGTCACTTCTCGACGGCCTTCCCGTCGATCCACTTGTAGAAGCCTTCGCCGGTCTTCTTCCCCAGCTTCCCCGCGCGAACGAGGCGCCGGAGCAGGGGAGGGGGCGTGAACTGCGGCCCGATCTCCTTCGTGAGGTGGTCGGCGATCGCCAGGCGCACGTCGAGGCCGACCAGGTCGGTCAGCTCGAGCGGGCCCATCGGGTGCTTGTAACCGAGCTTCATCGCGCGATCGATGTCGGCGGCCTGCGCGACGCCGGCCTCCAGCATGCGGATGGCCTCGATGCCGAGGATGATGCCGAGCCGCGAGGTGGCGAAGCCGGGCGAGTCGTTGACGACGATCGGATCTTTTCCGATGCGCTTCGTGTACTCGAGCGCCGCGTCCACCGTCGCCTGTGAGGTCTGCTCGGCCCGCACCAGCTCGAGCAGCGGCATGATCGGCGGCGGGTTGAAGAAGTGCATCCCGATCACCCGGTCGGGGCCCTGGCAGGCCGCCGCGATCTCGGTGACCGAGAGCGAGGATGTGTTGGTGGCGAGGATCGCGCCGGCGTTCTTGGTGGAGAGATCGCCGAGGATCTTCTTCTTCAGCCCGATGTCCTCGGGCACCGCTTCGACGATGAGATCGGCGCGCGTCGCGCCCTCGAAGCTCGAAACCGCGCTGATGCGGCCGCGGATCGCCTGCGCCTCGTCGGCCGTGAGCTTCTGCTTTTCGACCGCGCGGGCGAGCGACTTCTCGATGCCGGCGAGGCCCTTCTTCGCCGCGTCGATGTTGACGTCGCACAGCTCGGTCTCGATGCCGGCCCGCGCACAAACCTCGGCGATGCCGGCGCCCATGGTGCCCGCGCCGAGGATCACTGCTCGCTGAATCATGCCTTCTCCGTCTTCTTTTCGCGCTTGTCGAGGAACGCGGTCATGCGCGCTCGCTTGTCTTCCGAGTCGAACAGGATCGCCTGGCCGAGCGCATCGACCGCGTCGTACGGGATGCTCGTGCCGCAGTTGGCGTTGATCGCGGCCTTCGCGACGCGAATCGCCAGCGGACCCTGCTCGGCGATCGTGCGCGCCATCTTCTCCGCGGTCTCCAGCACCTCGGCGTCGGGGACCACGAGGTTCACCAGGCCGATGCGCTCGGCCTCGGTGGCGTCGATGATGCGGCCGGTGAAGATCAGCTCCTTCGCGCGCCCGAGGCCGACCAGGCGCGGCAGCCGCTGCAGCGCGCCGGCGCCGGGGATGATGCCGAGCGCGACCTCGGGCTGACCGAACTTCGCCGACTGCCCGGCGATGCGCACGTCGCAGGCCATCGCCAGCTCGCAGCCGCCGCCGAGCGCGAAGCCGACGATCGCCGCGATGGTCGGCACCTGCACCTCTTCGATGCGGCGAAACAGCGCGGCGTTGATGCGCAAAAGCGCCTCGAACACGCCGCGCTCGCGCAGCTCGGCGATGTCGGCGCCCGACGCGAACGCCTTGCCGCCGTGCCCGGTGATGACGATCGCGCGCAGCTTGGGATCCTCGGCCAGCGCATCGAGCGCAGCGCCGAGATCGAGGATCATCTGCTTGTTGATGGCGTTCCGGACCTCGGGTCGGTGCAGCGTCAGCGTCGCGATGACACCGTCACCGGCACGCTGCGAGTCCACACGGATCGTCGAATACGTCATGCCGCGTCGGTCTAGCGCGGCAGGATGCTCAGGTCTACCGTGGCGGCGCGCCTTGCTGGACGGGCGCCTCGGCACCCAGGGCGCCAAACCTATCTCGGTCAGCCGCCAAACCGCTTGATCGACCGCGCCTTGGCCTTGGCCTTCTCTTCGTCGCGATTTTTCGGTGGCGCGCGCACCTCCATCCCGTCGATCAGCCCGCGCGTGAGCTGGGCGAGATCGTCGACCGCGCGATCGAACACCGCCTGGTTGGCCTTCGATGGCGCGAGCGTGCCGGTCACCTTGCGCACGTACTGCAGAGCCGCGGCGCGGACCTCATCGTCGGTGGTGGGCGGCTCGAAGTTCAGGAGAACGCGGATGTTGCGGCACACGGGCGCAATCTATCACGGCGATTCTATGACGTGGCCTTCGACGTGGGGCGCATCGCCCGAGAGGATCGCCTTGCTCTGCGCCAGGCGCTGGTCCGCGACGCGCTGGATGAAGCTCATCGCGTCGGGTCGGGCATTCACGATCGTGTGGAACACCGCCGCCGGTAGGCTCACCGCGAGCGAGCGGGTGTTGGCGCGGACGCTGGCGATCGCGGGGCTCTTGGTGAGGAGCGAGATCTCGCCCGCCACGTCACCCGGCTTGAGGCGGCCGAGCACGCGCCCGCCGTCCTCATCGAGGCGCACCACGTCGGCGCCACCGGCGAGCAAGAGGAGCAGCCCCGGCACCACCTTGTCCTGCTCGATGAGCACGGCGCCCGCGTCGACCTCCAGCAGCTGGAAGCGCGGCTTCAGCGCGGCGCGATCGCGATCCGAGAGCGGCGCGAACAGCGGGTTGCTGGAGAGCAGCCGCTCGACCAGGCGATCGCGCAGGAAGCGGAGCAGGCCGTCGAGGAAGCGCGGATCTTGCGCCGAGAGCCGGCCCACCACGCCGCGATCGATGGCGATGAGCTGCACCGGACCGAGCGCGATCACCGTCGCCGTGCGCGGCTGATCGGTGAGCACCGCGATCTCTCCGAACACGCTCTTCTCGCCGAGCTTGGTGATGCCGCGGCGCGGCGGTCCCTCGTCGATGACGCCGACGGTGCCCGAGACGACGACGTACAGCTCCTCGCCGACGTCGCCCTGGTGGAACACTTCGGCCTTGTCCGCGAGGTCGAGCAGCCGCGCCTGCGTGAGCAGCGCCGCGAACGTCGGCGACGAGAGCCCCGCGAACAGCGTGCTGCGCAGGGCGTCGCTGGCGATGCCGGCCTTCTCGGGCGGGATCGAGCGGCGCACCGTCGGCACCACGTTGCCCACGATATCGATCGCGATCGGGCCCTCGTCGGGCCCCGCCTCCACGGGCTCTTCGACCACGATCTCGAAGTCATCGTCCGTGACGTCGCCGCGCAGCGCGATGCGGTGCACGCCCGAGTTGAGCGGCGGGCCCATCGGCGGCGGCGCCATCGACGCCGTGACCGGCAAGAGATCGCGGAAGTAGAAGGTGTGGATCGCGTCGGCGATCTGCTCGGCGACCTCCGGCGTCGGCGGCGGAGGCGGCACGGTGCGCGGCGCCTGCATGAGATCGGCGTCGCGCATCGCGACGAGCTCCGGGATGCGGTCGCGCGTCTCCTCGTGCTCCGGATTGATCGCCAGGATGAGCTTCGAGGTCACCGCGGCCTTGAGGATGTCGCCCAGCTTCATGTAGCCGCGCGCGGCCCGGTTGAGCGCCTCGAGCTCGCCCGACGCATCGCCGAGCCGGTTGTGCAGCTGGGCCTCGCGGCGCGCGGACTCGGGGTCGGTCTCCAGCGTCTCTACCTCGCGGTAGATCTTGATCGCGTCGCGGAGGCGACCCTCCTCGAACGCCCGCACCGCGGCAGCGCGAAGATCGTCGGCGGCGGACATCCCGCCACCGGGACTAAGTCGGAATACGGACTTCCACAAGAGAGACCTGTCTCATTCGGATCCTGTCCACAGAACCTCCCCGGGCTGCCGTTGGGACCATCGTGTCCCCGTCGGTCGCCCCCACCAGTCTCCTGAGTGCGCGCGAAGCGCAGTTCCGCCAGCTCGCGGAAGCCTCGCCGTTCCTGATCCGGACGTCCGGCGTAGACGGCGTGACGGACTATCTCAACCCCGGCTGGCTGGAGATGATCGGCCCGCGCGAGGGTGGCCCGCACGCGATGTGGGTCGAGAGCATCCATCCCGAGGACCGCCCCTGGGTGGTCGCGAGCTACCTGGAAACGTGCGCCGAGCGCGTCCGTTGGGAGCGCGAGTACCGCTTCGTCAAGGGCGACGGCTACGCCTGGGTCCTCGATTGCGGAGTGCCGCGTCATGACAGCGACGGCGCCTTCGCGGGCTTCATGGGCTCCGCCATCGACATCACCGCGCGCAAGATCGCGGAGCTCGAGCGCATCCAAGCCAACGAGTTCCTCCGTGCGGTCATCGACGGGACTCCCAACCCGGTCTTCGTGAAGGACGAGCGACACCGCTGGATCGACTGCAACGACGCGTTCTGCGCCATCGTCGGCCAGCCGCGTGAAAAGCTGATCGACAAGAGCGACTTCGACTTTTTCCCCGAAGACGAGGCGCGCGTGTACTGGGCCAAGGACGACCTGGTGTTCGCGTCGGGCGGACCCAGCGAGAACGAAGAAGCGATCACCGACGCGGCGCAGAACAAGCGCTGGATCCTCACCCGCAAGACGGTGTGCACGGCGCCCGGCGGGCGCAGGTTCCTCGTCGGCGTCATCACCGACATCACGCTGCGCAAGCACGCCGAGCTCGAGCTGGTGCGCGCGCGCGAGGCGGCGGTCGAAGCGTCGCACCTCAAGTCGCGGTTCCTCGCCAACACCAGCCACGAGATCCGCACGCCGCTGAACGGGGTCATCGGGCTGACGGGGCTGGCGCTCCAGACCGAGCTCGACCCCGAGCAGCGCAAGCTGATCCGGACCGCCCACGACTCGGCCCATCAGCTCCTCGGCATCATCGACGACGTCCTCGATCTCTCGAAGATCGAAGCGCAGAAGATGGACCTCGACGATCTGCCCTACGACCTCGCAGCGGTGATCGACGCGGCCGTGCAGCCGGTGAGGCCCAGGGCGGCGGAGAAGTCGCTCGCGCTCACGGTGGCGATCGCGCCGGGCCTGCCCTCCCATCTGTGGGGTGACGGGGGCCGCGTGCGCCAGGTGCTGCTCAACCTCCTCGGCAACGCGGTCAAGTTCACGGCGTCCGGCAAGGTGCACCTCGACGCGCGACCCGGAACTGGCGCGCAGGAGGGCATGCTTCGGATCGACGTGATCGACTCCGGGGTCGGCCTGTCGGCGAGCGCGCAGTCGCGCATCTTCGAGGCCTTCACGCAGGCCGACGCGTCGACCACGCGGAAGTTCGGCGGGACGGGGCTGGGCCTCACGATCAGCCGGCAGCTCGTCGGGCTGATGGGCGGAACGATCTCGATCGAGAGCGAGGTCGGCCGCGGCAGCACGTTCTCTCTCGCGATCCCGATGCGCGCCGCGGCGCCGCCCAAGTCGCTGCCCCCGGTCATCGTCGTGGCTCCCCACCGGCGGCTGCGCGTGCTGCTCGCGGAAGACAACCAGGTCAACCAGATGGTCGCGATCCGCTTGATCGAGCGCCTCGGTCACCAGGTCGAAGTGGCGAACAACGGGCGCGCCGCGCTCGACGCGCTGAAGAGCGAGAAGTTCGACGTGGTGCTGATGGACGTCCAGATGCCCGAGCTCGACGGGTTCGACGCCACCCGCGCGATCCGCGAGCTGGAGCGCGCTAGCGGAGGACGGATACCGATCGTCGCCCTCACGGCGCACGCGATGCGCGGCGACGAGGCCCGCTGCACCGAGGCCGGAATGGATGGCTTCCTCACCAAGCCGATCAAGCCGGAGGCGCTCTCCCGCGAGCTCGCCCGCTGGAGCTGAGCTTCAGAGCCCGAGCTGCTTTGCCAAGAAGGCATACGCCAGCGCGAACATGTACGCGCGCTGCTCGTTGTTCGCCGCGCCGCCGTGACCGCCCTCGATGTTCTCGTAATAGAGGAGGTCCTGCTTGTTCTCGAGCAAGCGCGCCACCATCTTCCGCGCGTGCGCCGGGTGCACGCGATCATCGCGCGTCGACGTGGTGAACAGCGTGCGCGGATAGCGCGTCCCGGCCTTCACGTTCTGGTACGGCGAGAACTTCGCGAGCGCCTCCCAGTCCTCGGCCTTGTCCGGATCGCCGTACTCTTCCATCCACGACGCGCCGGCGAGAAGCTTGTGATAGCGCTTCATGTCGAGCAGCGGGACCTGGCACACGACGGCGCCGAAGAGGTCCGGGCGCTGCGTGAGCATCACGCCCATCAACAGACCGCCGTTGCTCCCGCCCATGATCCCCAGCTTCTGCGCTGACGTGACCTTGCGTGCGATGAGGTCCTCGGCGATCGCGATGAAGTCGTCGTACGCGCGCTGGCGGTTGTGCTTGAGCGCCGCCTGGTGCCAGCCCGGACCGTACTCACCGCCGCCGCGGATGTTGGCCAGGACGTACACGCCGCCCCGCTCGATCCACGACGCGCCGGCCGTCGCGTTGTACGTCGGGAGCGACGAGACCTCGAACCCACCGTACCCGTAGAGCAGCGTCGCGGCGTTGCTCTCGACCGCCTTGCCCTTCTTGGTGACCTGGAAATAAGGGACCTTGGTGCCGTCCTTGCTCGTCGCGAAGTGCTGGCTGGTCTCGACGTTCTTCTCGTCGAAGAACGAGGGCATTTGTTTCAGCTTCTCGCGCTTGGTGGTGACGAGCGAGAGCGTGTTCGGCGTGCTGAAGCTGCTCTCGGTGAACCAGTAGTCGTCGTTCTTGTCCTCGTCGTACGCGATCACGCTGAACGAGCCGACGTCGGGCGCGTCCACCTTGGTGCGCGTCCAGCCCTTCTTTCCGGGCACATGGCGATAGAGCCGGCTCTTCACGTCCTCGAGCTCGATGACGAAGACGGCGGTCTTGGTTGCGACCCACGAGTCGAGCGAGACGTTGGCGGTGGGCTCGAACAGCGCCAAAAAATCGCGCTTTCCGGCCAGGAAATCGGCGAACTTGATCGCGACGAGCGAGCCCGCCTTCCAGGTCTTCTCGCCGGCGATCCAGTCGGTGCGCAGCTTGATGATGATCTGATCGTCCCAGACCTCCGCCTTGGCGTCGTCCGGCTTGTCGAGCTTGGTGAGCTTGGCGGCCTCGTTGAGCATCACCTCGTTGGTGAAGAACGAGGGCGCTCGGCCGACCCAGTCGCGCACCTTGCCGTGGTCCCACTCGCGGTACGCCCAGATCGAGACGTCGGTCTTCACACCTTCGTAGATCGTCTTCGCGTCGGCGAGCGGCGTGCCGCGCTTCCATTCCTTGGCGATGCGCGGGTAGCCGGAGTCGGTCATCGTGCCGGGACCGAAGTCGGTGCCGACGTAGATGGTGTCGATGTCCTTCCACGCGACCTGCGTCTTGGCCTCGGGCAGCGTGAATCCACCCTCGACGAAGGCCTTCTTCACCGTGTCGAACTCGCGCACGACCTCGGCGTCGGCGCCGCCGCGCGACAGGCTCAGGAGGCAGCGCTCGTACTTCGGGAAGAGGCAGTTGGCGCCGTGCCAGACCCAGTTCTCGTTCTCTTGCTTGGCCAGCGCGTCGAGGTCGATGACCGTCTCCCACTTCGGCGCGGCCTTCTTGAACTCGGCGAGCGTCGTGCGTCGCCAGAGACCCCGCGTGTTCGTCTCGTCCTTCCAGACGTTGTAGATCCAGTTGCCCATGACGCCGGGCATCGGGATCTTGTCCTTGCTGTCGTAGATGGCCTGGAGCCGGGTCTTCAGGGCGCCGAATCCGGGCACCGCCTCGAGCTCCTTCTGCGAGACCGCGTTCTGCTCACGGGCCCAGGCGAGGGCCTTGTCGCCGGTGACCTCCTCGAGCCACAGGTATGGGTCCTCGGGGCGGGCATCGTCGGTCTTGGACATGGGTGGGGTCTCCGTGGGCGCGGGTGCGGCCGGTGCGGTGGCCGCGGGCGGCGCTGACTTCGAGGCGCAGCCGCCGATCAGGACTGAAGCGATCAGCATTCGGGTTCGCATGCGCGAATCCCATACGCCGCGCGACCGCTGCTGCCCACCGCAATGAGGCATTCTTGCCGCAGTGGGGGTCGGGGAGTCACCTCTGAGCTTGCGTCGATGGCCGCGCCGATGGATCGTCACGAGGCCGGAGCCCCAACGCTCCAAGTTATGGCATCGACAGGGAACTTGATTGGCCACTACGAGGTGGTGGCCCGTATCGCGCAGACCCATACCGGGGAGATCTTCCTGGCCCGCGCGCACGGCGAGCCCGCGGCCATCAAGGTCTTCAAACCGGAGATGCTGAAAAAGCAGTTCTTCGAGCTGATCGAGAGAGAGCGAGGCACCGCCGTCGCGTTCTCGCATCCCAGCGCGGTCAAGATCCTCGACGTCACCGTCACCGACAAGCGCCCGGTCATCGGCATGGAGCTGGCCTGGGGGCAGCCGTGGTCAGCCGTCGTCAAGAAGGCCCTCCAAGACGGCTTTCCGCTCGATCGCGAGATGGTGCAGTGGATCGGGCTCCAGGTGGCCCTGCTGCTCCAGGAGGCGCACAAGACGCCCTGGGCGATGCGCGAGACGGCCGGCATGCTGCACGGCCGCATCGCGCTGAACGACATCGTCATCACGTACAGCGGGCAGATCAAGGTGCCGGGGTTCGGCATCGGTCGCAGCTGCCTCACGTTGCCGCTCTCCACGGCGAAGCTGCCGTATCGCGCGCCCGAGCTGTTCGGGAACCGCGTCGACGTCCGCGCCGACATCTACGGGCTCGGCGTCAGCATGCACGACGCGTTCACCGGCAAGACGATGTTCAAGCGCACGACCGCCGACGAGACGCGCGACGCGGTCCTGCAGAACGACGTGCTGCCGCTGGCCAGCATCGGGCTCGAGAAGGACATCGCGTCCATCATCGGGCGCATGGCGGCGGGCAGCCCGGACATGCGGCCCAAGATCACCGAGATCATCGCGTTCCTCGAGAAGGGCCTGCCCAGCGAAGAGGACATGCGAGTCACGCTCTCGGAGCGGATGATCGCGCTCTTCCCGCAGGAGCTGAAGGCCCATCGGCGCATGCGGGACACGGTCTTCCGCGATCTCCCGGCGGACCCGTACCTCTACCAGGCGGTCCGCATGCCCTCGCTGCCGCCGATGTTGCCCGCGTCCGCGCTGGTCGAGCTGCAGTCCGACCCGCCGATGCTCTCGATGTCCGCGCTGAAGGCGATTCCGGACGACGACCTCGAGCTCGGGTCCGAGACGAGCGACCTCCTCGGGAAGTTCTACGAGGAGATGGGCAAAGTGACGGATCCGCCCGCGACGCCGTCCTCGAAGCCGTCCGTGAGCCCCACGCTGCACCCGACTCCGCCCCCTGCGGTGCCCGGCGGCCCGACGCCGACCCGCCCCGGGATGGCCGCGATGAAGTCCGGCAAGCCTCAAGCGCGCGTGGCGGCGCCCGTGCGCCGTGTCCCGGGGGCCACGGGCTCGGGCAAGCCGACCGGCTCCGGGACCACGCCGCTCCCCACGCCGCCGAAGCCCCTCAGCGCGGAGCTCGAGGCCGGCGACATGATCGCCGGTCGCTACCGCGTCATCGGCCCCCTCGGCGAGGGCGGAATGGCGCTCGTCTTCCGCGTCATGCACACGCTCCTCGAGAAGGAGATGGCGATGAAGGTGCTGCGGCCCGAGGTGCTCGAGGTGCCGGGCGTTGTCGAGCGCTTCGAGCGGGAGGCGCGCTCGTCGTGCCGCCTCGATGATCCGAACATCGTCCGCGTCACCGACTTCGGACGCACCGAGGCCGGCCTGCCGTTCCTGGTGATGGAGCTGATCTCCGGCAAGTCGCTGAGCGCCGTGATCAAGGACCGCGGCCGCCTCCCGGCCGAAGAAGCGCTCTCGATCATCGACGCGGTGCTGAGCGGCCTCGAGCACGCCCACCACCACGAGATCGTCCATCGCGACATGAAGCCGGACAACATCATGCTCACGGAGAAGCCGGGGAAGAAGGAGAAGGTCGTGAAGATCGTCGACTTCGGCATCGCCCAGGTGATGAGCAGCCAGGCCGATCAGAAGCTCACGCAGGTCGGCATGATCTTCGGAACGCCTTCGTACATGGCGCCCGAGCAGGCCACCGCCGAAGACATGGATCTGCGCACCGATCTCTACTCGGTCGGCGTGATCCTCTATGAAGCGCTCAGCGGCCAGGTCCCTTTCCGCGCCGAAACGACGGTGAAGCTGCTGACCAAGCTCATCACGCAGGAGCCGCCGCCGCTGGTCGCGCCGCAGGTCAGCGATACTTTGCTCGCGCGCCTCGACAAGGTGATCCGCCGCGCGCTCTCGAAGTCGAAGGAAGATCGCCACGCCAACGCGGCGGAGTTCCGCAACGCCCTCCGCATGGCGGCGGGCCGCACCCGCTGAGCTCGCCATGGCGGATAAGTCCGGGAAGCGCTCCGAAGGCGTCACGCCGCTCAAGCAGAGCCCGTTCGCCGGGCTGCTGAAGACGCCGCTCCCCGCGCCGGCACCCGCGGCTCTGGCTGCACCGGTCGTGGAGAAGAAGGGCCCCCCGCGCGCGGTCGTCCGCATCGAGCGCAAAGGTCGGCGCGGTAAAGACGTCACGATCGTCGAGCAGCTCGATCTGAACGACACGCTGCTCGAGAAGTGGCTGAAGGATCTGAAGCAGTCGCTGGGCACCGGCGGCAGCCGCGAGGGCACCAACCTGGTGCTCCAGGGCGATCACCGCGATCGCGTGGCGAAGTGGCTCGACGAGCGCGGGGTCAAGAAGGTCACGATAGCAAATTGATCGTCTCGCCGAGGGCGAGCCAGCGCGTCTTCTCGCCCAGGCCCGCCTCGTCGATCTTCGCCTTCAATGCGTCCGTCGACTCGCGAAAATGCGACCACCCATCGCGGTGCACCGGGATGATCACGTTCGGCTGGAGCAGCTTCGCGGCCCGCACCAGCTGCTTGGCGTCGAAGGTGAAGAGCTGATCGCCGATCACCGGCACCGCCGGAAAACGCACGCCGCCCGCGTGCATCACGGCCACACCGATCTGCCGCTTCCAGAGCTTCTTGATGCAGTCGGCGAGCGCCGGATACATCACCGTGTCGCCGCTGATCCAGACGGTCGGCTCGCGCGGCGCCTCGATGAGGAAGCCGATCACCTCGTGGATCTGGGGTGTCCCGAGCGGTCCGTGTCGCGCCGGCGTGGCGGTCACGGTGATCTCGCCGATGCGCGTGACCTGACCCGGCGTGAGGCCGACGACCTTGCTCGCGATGCCGAGGCCCTCGCCGGGCTTGGTATCACCGTCGTGCGGCTTCGCGCGCCCGAGCCGCCGCGCGCCCGCTCGCGTCGTCACGACCTTCTTCACGGTGTCGGTCGCGAGGAGCCGGCGCCCGGCCATGTCGAGGTTGTCGCCGTGGTGATCGTGGCTCAGCAGCACCGCGTCGATGGGGCCGCTCGAGAGCTCGGGCGTGGTGTATGTCTTCTCCGACGCGAACCACGACCTGGGCGCGTACCACGGGCCGAAGTCATAGCTCGTGCCCTGCGGATCGAACGCGGGGTCCGTGAGCAAGCGCCGCCCCGCGACCTCGATCAGGACCGAGGCGGTGCCGAGATAGGTGAGCTGCACGAGATGCGTCGCTCAGAAATGACTGAAGAAATCTTCGCCCAGCTGATTCTGTACGTTCGCAATGTCGCGGTCCTTCGTCGTGTTCGGCTGGGCGAGCAGCTTCACGTACGCGCGGGCGTCGTCGATGCTGGCGTCGATGCCCTGCGACTTGGCGACGTTGAGCAGCGCCTTCAGCCGGTCCTCGCCGGTCTTTTCGCCGCAGCTCGCGGCGATCTGGGCCTGGAGCGTGGGGCTCGCGGCGGCATTGGCGAAGAACCTCTCGATCGGCCTCATGGCTCCCGGCTAGCACCGGCATGCGGGATTGTCCATCCACGCGGGTGCGCGCTTGACCCGACTGCCCTGTTCGTCGTCTGACAGTATCGTGAGAGTTGCGCCGGTATTTTTCCTTCTCTTCGCCGCGTGCGGAGCGAGCGAGGGCGCGATCGACGCGGCCACGCCCGGAGCGCACGACGACGCTGCGGCCGAGCGCGACGCGACGGTGATCGACACCGGCACGACCGCGCCCGACGCCGCAGCTGCCGACGCCGCCGCCGATATTCCCGACGCCGGTCGCGCCGATCCCGACGCCGCGATGATGGTCACCGATGGCGGCCAGCCGCCGAGCTGCCCCCCGAACGTCCGCTGCGTCTCGACCTTCCCGTTCCACGACCAGGCCAACACCGCCACCGAAGGCGCCTCCTTGCTCGCGGCGTATGACTGCTCGCCCAGCACCAACGAGGGCGGCCCGGAGATCGTCTATCAGGTCGACGTGCCCGCCGATGGGTTCCTCAGCGCCGCGGTCACGGATGGCGCGGGTGTCGACATCGACCTGCACATCCTGCGGGCGATCGACGCTCAGCAGTGCCTCGATCGCGGCGACAAGCACGTCAGCGCCGACGTCACCGCCGGGAGATACTATGTCGTCGCCGATAGTTTCGTGAGCGGAGGCACCGCCCAGTCCGGTGATTACGAGCTCGACATCGGCTTCATGATCCCCTCGCAGGGCGCGTGCGAGATGGAGGTCGGTGAGATGGCCCGCGTGAACGACGGCGGAAATCATCTGGCGATGCCTGCCACCGGCCCGATCGTGCTCGAGGCCCACCTGGTCACGCAGGACGAACCCCCGCCGTACCCGATGACGTCCACCGAAGAGCTCGCCGAGCACTACGCCCACAGCCAGGAGGTGAGCGGCCTGGTGATGTCGCGCTCGCAAGTCTGGGCGCCGCTCGAGGGCGGCTCCTTCTATGGCGCGGGCATCGGCAGCCCGACGCTCTTCCCGGCCGCGCACGAGGCCTGGTACGTGAACATGTACTGGACCTCGGCGGCTCGCCCCGCGCGGGGAACCAAGATGATCCTGCGCAATGGCACCCGCGCGGTGGTGGTCGCCGCGGGCTACGAGTCCGGTCCGGGCAACCTCACGCACATCGCGGGCACGCCGGAGGAAACTCACTTTTACATGGGCACGCGCCACCTCTCCCCGATGACGATCGGGATCGCGGTGGATCAGACGCTCCCGTATGGGCCGCGCGTGTGTCCGTAACACGTTACACCCCCGCTATCCGCCGCGCGCAGGCGCCGCCATGAGGCGGCCCGGCGCGTGCGAAGCAGGGGAGGGTGACGCCGCCGCTCCTCCCGACCCCCGTTCGCACCCCGCCGGTCACCTTCGATCCGACCAAGCCCGCGGCGCCGCCTCCGCCCCCGCCTGCGCCGACTCCGAAGGCCGACTCCTTCGTGCGCAACGCCAGCGCTTCGCAGAAGCCGGTCACGTTCTCGACGCCGAAGGACGCGGTCGTAGACATCGAGCAGTCGACCGCGAAGCCCGAGACCGCGCGCATCAAGTATCGCAACCTCATGATCGAGGGCGACAACGTCACCGGCTGGCAGATGTCGCATTCGAAGGAGCACGTCGATTTTCGCCTCAAGATGGCCGATGGCTCCGAGGCGATCGTCCGCGAGCGCGGCCCCGGCAAGCCCATCCAGGTGAAGATGGCGGGCGAGGGTGGCTGGCGCGAGGTCCCGGTCGCCGACGGCGAGCGGCTCACCGGCGTGAAGGTGAACAAGGATGGCTCGGTCGACGCCACCACCGAGCCGAAGACGGTCGATCCGGTGAACGACCGAAAGGCCGGCCCGAAGGTCCGCCACCTCGACCCGGCCGCCGATGGAAAATGGACCTCGACCCTCACCAGCAACTTATCCACCAAGGAAGCGCGCGATCTGTCGGTCGACGCCGGGCAGGCGCGGCTCGCGAAGGGTGACGCGGGCGGCGTCCGCGACATGGCGCGCGCCTACGCGGCAAAGAACGAGCTCGACTACGTCTACGCCGCGGACAAGAGCTTCGTCCCCGACGTCGCGATCAAGGATCGCAACGCCGCCGACTTCGGCGCGCGCAGCGGCAAAGAGATCGCGCGGCTCCACTCCGAGGGCAAGACCGAGCAGGCCAAGGTGCTGCAGAAGGAGTTCGCGACGCAACTCGGGACCACGTTCCCGGATCCGGCGCAGCGGCAGCGCGCGCTCGACACCTATACCGGCGAGGTGCTCGACCGCGGCCCCAAGACGGCGACCGACCTCCTCCCCGCGCTCGCGAAGGATATTGCGCCGAAGCACGCGCACCTCGGCGCGAACAGCTTCGACAAGCTCTCCACGATGGCCGATGCCGAGCTCGCCGCGGGCAACAAGGACAGCGCCAAGGTGCTCTGGAATTTCGCCAAGAAGGCCAGCGCCGAAGGTTCGCGCGACTATCTCCCCGGCGCCAAGCCGGTGAACGGCGAGCTGTGGGTCCCGACGGGCAACGGCGGGAACATGGCGCTGAAGGAGATGACTCCGGGCAGCGGCGAGATCGAGGTCAACCACGGCCGCCAGATCGGAAACGCCGCGGTGGCGGACGTGAAGGCCGGTCAGCTGGAGTATTCAGCCAAGTTCGTCGCCAGCGCCAAGTCACTTCCGAAGCTGCAGCTGACCGACGCCGAGCTCAACGGCGTCCCACCGACTCCGGAAGTCATGAAGAAGTATCTCGCGGCGAAGTATGACGGGAAGATGCCGGACAAGTTCCCGCAGCTGCAGTCCGAGATGACGGAGTACATGAACGTCGGCTTCGCGCACACCAAGCTCGACGTGCCCGACGACAACAAGGCCTGGCAGAGCGGCGATCTCCCGCGCACCAGCGATGGCCGCCTGGCCGGCGACTGCATGGTGATGAACCGCGCAGTGACCGGCATGCTGTCGGACGTCCGCGGCCTCGACATGCGCGCGGTCGAGACCGACGGCCACACCCGCCTGGTGGTCAGCGACAGCAAAGGCCGGGGCTTCGTCCAGAGCAACGAGAACGTGGTCGCGCTCGCCCGCGGATCGAGCCTCGAGTCCCGCGTCGAGAGCACCATCGCCAAGACCCCCTCCCTCCAGGTCGTGCACGGCATGCCGAGCCCGGTCGAGCTGGGTGCCCCGATCGCGGGCGACGACTTCGACGCGAGCCGCGCGGTCGCCGCCGGGAAGCTCGACAAGCTGACCGGCAACGAGGCCAAGATGCGCGCGTCGGGTGGCCCGGTGCGGGACGCGCTCCACCACGCGGACGCTTTTCGCCTGCGTTCGGAGGCCTTTTTCATCCGCTACCAGGAGGCCAAGCCGGACCAGCGCAAGAAGATGGAGAGCGAGCGCCAGTCGATGGCCACTGAGTACGCCGGCCTGCAGACCGAGATCGGCCAGCTCCCCACCGCCGGCATGAAGTCGTTCGTCGAGGGACAGCGCAAGTCCGGCGCGCTGAATTTTTCGACCGAAGCGGCCGAGTTTTACAACAAAAAGACACCAACAATCGGCGCCAACAGCATCAACCCGTTCGATCCGACGATCATCGTGGTGGTCGCGAAGAAGTAACTACGGAGAGGTCATCACCAGATACATGACCGCCTCGCCCGAGCCGACGTTCTTGTACTCATGGGGGACGTCGGCCTCGAAGAGTATGGAGTCCCCGGAGCGCAGCTTGTGCGGCGCGCCGTCGACGATCATCTCCACCATGCCCGACGTCACCACCAGGTTCTCGATCGTCCCGGCCGGATGCGCGCCGGCGACCTCGGATGACTTCGCGGCCAGGCGCAGCTCGTAGAACTCGACCTTCCGCGGCTCGTCGAAGGGAAAGAGCGCGCGCGAGCGGAAGGTATCGTCGGACGACGCCAGCACCTTCGATTTTTCCTTGGGGAGCACCGAGACCTTCGCCGTCGTGGCGTCGCTGATGAGCGCAGCGAACGGCAGCTCGAGGGCGCGGGCGATCTTGGCGACGACGTTGATGGTCGGGGTGCTCTGTCCGAGCTCGATCTGCCCCAGCATCGCGCGGCTCACGCCGGAGGCCTGGGCCAGCCGCTCGAACGACAGGCCGCGCTGCGTGCGCAGGCGCTTGAGGTTGGCGCCGACGATGGGGGTGAGGTCGTCGGACTCTGCGCCGTCGGCCACGGCGCGGCCCTTTACCGTGCCTGCCATTTCTTAGTGCCCCTGCCAGGGGGCGGCCCGCCAGAGGGGGACCCAGAAGAAGACCGGCACCCAGACCACCGGCGTCACCGGCACCGCCGTGGGAACGGGCACCGGCTGAGGGCGCTGGGTCTGGGCACGATACGCCTGAAGGTCGATCACGCGGGCCGTCGCTCCGTTGCTCATATTACAGAGGACCATCCGTTATGTTGGATCCGCCTGTCAAGCGGTTCATCCGTTTTAGCGGATGGTCGTTCAGGCCGCCCGGGACAGTCGCTCGACGCGCCGCGCCACGAATTCCGCGGCGCGGAGGCTCATCGCCATGATGGTGAGCTGCGGATTCACGCCCAGCGACCCGGGCACCGCCGAGCCGTCCACGATGAAGAGGTTGTGCACGTCCCAGGTCTCGTGGGTCGGGTCGACGACCGAGCTCAGCGGATCCTTCCCCATCCGCGCGGTCCCGAGCGGGTGGTACGCGGTGATGTCGATCTTGCGCGCGGTCAGCGCCGCCGCCTCCATGCGCGCGACATCGTCGAGGCCCCGCAGCCGCTCGAAGCCAGCGACGGGCGCGTGGACCTCCTCGGCGCCCGCGGCAAAGAAGACCCGCGCCAGGATGCCCATCCCGCGCCGCATCAGCTTCAGGTCGCGGTCGTTCAGCCAGTAGCTGATCTTTGGCTCGCCTTGCTTGCCGGCGGTGACCCGGCCGCGCGAGCTGTCCTTCACCATGAAGCCGAAGCCGAGCGTGTGATTGAAGTCTTCCATCAGCGCGACGTACGAGGGACCGAAGCCGGTGAGTGACACCGCGGTGATGTCGAGCGGCACGGAGCTGCCCTCGAAGAGTATGCCTTCGGACTTGAACTCATCGATGGCGTAGCCCTGCGGCACCGTGCTCGCGCTGTTCACCACCTCGTTGAAGCGCCCGATCGCGGCCGTGGCCGGGTGGATGCTGAGGTTCCGGCCGAGCATGCCGGAGTTGTTGGCGAGCCCGTTCTTCTCGAGGAGCGCTGGCGTGTGCAGGGTGCCGCACGACAGGACCACCGCCTTGGCGTGCACGGTGATTCGCTTCTCGCCGGCGAGCCCCTCGACCCCGATCGCGCGACCGTCCCGGGTGAGCACCTTTTCCACGCGCAGGCCGGTGAGGAGCTGGGCGCCTTTCTCCAGCGCCATCGGCACGAAGGAGACGTTGGTCGAGCGCTTGGCGTCGGTCGGGCAGCCGAAGCAGCACAGCCCCTGGCCGTCGCAGCCGGGCGCGTTCCGGTTGAGTGGGTGGTGGGAGTATCCGAGCGCGTCGCAGCCGCGGGCGATCAGCTCGGCCGGCTTTCCCAGCGCCTTCTTGCTGCTCGGGCCGACGCCGATGATCCTCTCGACCGTCTGATAGTAGGGATCGAGACCATCGAGGTCGTCCAAGCCATACTCATCCTTCCACTCGCGCACGGTGCTCTCGGGCACGCGAAAGCAGGTCCCCGAGTTGATCAGCGTGGTCCCGCCGACCGCGCGGCCGAGCGGGATGGGGATCGCGGTGTTGCCCATCGCCAGCGTCGCGCCGCCTCTTCGATAGAGCTTCTTGAGCATGTCGATCGGACGTCCGGTGAAGTCTTGCCGGGTGAATCGCTCGCCTTCCTCGACGAGCACCACCGCGAGGCCGCGGCTGGCCAGCTCGTACGCCACGGGCGCGCCGCCTGCGCCGGTGCCGACCACCACGACGTCGCACTCGAGTAACTCACCGTCGCTCAGAGAGCTGGCCGGCGTGATCTGCTGGTCGCTGCGCGCGCGCTCGAGCGGCGGCCTCTCGACGGCGAAGCGGCAGCCGAGCGCCGCGTACACCGTGGGATCCTCGAAATAGGCCAGCTTGATCGGTGAAAGCAGGCCCCGCAGCCCGAGCCGGGTGGGCTCGAGGCTGCTCCACGACTCCAGCACGGCGAGCCGGCGACCGAGCGGCTGGCGCGCGAACCCATCGCCGAAGCGCGCGCGGGTGTGCAGATCGAGGGTGGCGAGCAGGCCGCGATATCCAGTCTGCAGCGACTCCGGCAGCTCGCCGAGAAAGGCCTCCAGTCGGAGGAGGGTCCCCTCGCCGGCGCCGGGGAGGGTCTGGCCGCTCGGGAGGACGGTCTCGGCGAGCGCGCGAAGTATCTCGCGGTTCATCCGGCGATCCTCTTCCGTTCGAGCAGAGTAGCGCCGGCTTGCAGGCGGCGCGCGGCGTCGGTGCGGATCTGCAGCCAGGACGCGACGAAGGGGATAGTCTCTCCCAGATCGAAGCGCATCATCCCGCGGGCGATGATCTGGTCACCCCGGCTGATGGTGGTGTCCATCTCGGTCATCGTCTTCTTCAGCGCGAGGATCGAGGGGTGTTTCTGCGCGCGCAAGGTGAGATCGCCGAACTCCACCCGATAGGTGAGCGAGCGCAGGAGCGGCGCGATGATCAGCGTGCCGCGCGCCTCGGTCTCGGTGACCCACGGCGGCGCGTACATCACGCCCTCGAGCGCGAAGTGACCGGGTCGATCGGCCTGGCGCGCGCGGACCTCGAACGCGATGGGGTGCTCTTTGCCGTCGTCGCCGGCGACCCAGCCGCGCATGGCCTCGATGAATGCGAGCTTCATACTACCTCCGGAAATCGCGGGTCCGGCGTGGACCGGAGAAACTCGAGCGCTCCGCCGTGCGCGCTCGACAGCTCGAACGCGGGGCCGGTCTTCGGCTGCACCGCCAGCTCCACGCGCGCGAGCTTGGAATTGAAGCAGTAGCGCATCTCGCCGCCCGGGTTCTGGTAGCCGAGGCACACCATCGGGCGGCCACCGGCGTCCATCTTCAGGCGCGCTTCACCGCCCGATCCGAAGAGGCGGAGGTTCCAGCTGTCGCCTTCGAGCGCGGCGTCCTGGCGCCAGAAATCGAAGATCCGATCGAAGCGAAACTCTTCGGTGCCACGGCGCACGACCAGCGCGGACATCCGCGGCGTGGTGCGGCCGGCGATCTGGACGCGACCGGTAAAGCCTTCCATCATCGCCGGGAGCTCGCCGGGAAAAAGGCACTGTCCCCAGACATACTCATAGGCGTGCTCCTTCCCCCAGTTGTGACCCTGCATACCTTCCCAGCCGGTCAGATCGATCGTCTCGTCACCGAGGTCCACCGTGCCGCTGAAGCGAACCCACGGCGCGGGCGTCAGGAGCTTCGACTTGGGAAAGGGACCTTCGCGCAGCGCGCGCCAGGGATAGATCGAGAGCGGCGCGGCGACCGGGTGGGCCACCTTCTCGAGGCCAAGATCGAAGCGCTTTCCGCGGATCTCGCCGCTGATCCGCTGGTTCGGCTCGAAGGCCCAGGAGCCGACCGTCACCTTCTCCAGCGAGAAATTGGTGCCGGCCAGCGGATGAGTGTCCTTGTGGGCGATCGTCCGCGACGGCGAGAACCAGATGAACCAGGTCTCCGCGACCGCCGGGCCGTTCAGCGGCGCGAGGATGGTCGTCTTCAGCCACAACGCGCGCTCGGAACGCGGATCGTTCGCGCGCAAAAAGTAACTCTCGACGTGGCCCGGTGCGCCGCTGAAGCGCGGGGCATTCGGCGCGAGATCCGAGTTTGGTGCATTCATGTTTCCTCCACGGTCGAGAGCGCGGTCGCAGCGTGCGCGCGCATCGCGTTGCTGGCGCCTTCGGGGTCCTTGGCCTTGATCGCGGTGACGGCGCGCGCGTGGTGCGTCGGATCGAAGACGTCCTTCGCGTACAAGCCGATGAAGCGCTCGCGCCCGCCGAGATAGATGTCGCGCACCATGTTGGAGAGCAGCATCAGGATGCGATTTCCGGTGATCTGCACCAGCTCCTGGAAAAAGTCGTAGTCCAGCTCCTGGAGCGTGGTGGGTTTGGTCTTCGGCGCGGACATTCTTCGCGCGAGCTCGTCGAGGCGCATGATCGATGCGGCGTCCGCCTTCACGGCGGCCTGCTCGGCGCACCAGCCGAGGATCATCGCGCGGATCTCGTGCAGGTCGCGCAGGATCGCCGGGTCGACCTTGCCCCCCACTTCCAGCAGCGCCGGTAGGAGCTCGAGGCCGGCCGACATGAGGAAGTCGGAGACCCGGGTCGCGCCGCCGTGGCGGATCTTCACCAGGCCCCACGCTTCGAGCCGCTTCATCGCCTCGCGGATCGAGCTGCGGTTGACCTCGTACTGATCGGCCAGGTCGCGCTCGGAGGGCAGCGAGTCGCCCGGGCGCAGCCGGCCCTCGATGATCGACTTGCGGAGCTTCCCGGCGATCTGCTCTGCCACGCCTTGCTTTGCGACCACTAGCCGGACCAGTAGCACGGCCTTCTGCGCGTTCGCAACAGGCCAGAATTGACAGTCAGCGCACAGACTCCCATCCTCTGGCCCGACCAGTTGGAGGTCCCATGCCGCACACCGCCTACGAGCGCCTGAGGCGCGCCCAGCGCCACTCGCCCAACCCCACCGCCGACGAGCGCACCGACTGGCTGGAGCGCCTGGAGCGCTTGCTGGTCACCCACAAGCAGGCCTTCGTCAGCGCCATCGACGCCGACTTCGGCGGCCGCTCTTCGCACGAGACCCTGCTCGCCGACGTGCTCCTCACCCTCGACACGGTGCGCAGCGCGAAGCGCTCGGTCGAGTCGTGGATGGAGAGCACCCCGGTGCGCCCCAGCAAATACTTTCTCCCGTCGCGCGCGATGATCGAGACGATGCCGAAAGGGGTGGTGGGTATCATCTCGCCCTGGAACTATCCGGTGAACCTGGCGTTCGCACCGCTGGCCGCGGCGCTCGCCGCTGGAAATCGGGTCCTGCTCAAGCCGTCGGAGCTCACGCCGCGCACCTCCGAGCTCATCGCGCGCACCGTGCGCGAGACCTTCACCGCGGAGGAAGTGGTCGTGCTGGAAGGCGACGCCGAGGTGGCGAAGCAGCTCTGCGCGCTGCCGCTCGATCACCTCTTCTTCACCGGCTCGACTGCCGTCGGAAAGATGGTGGCGGCAGCGGCGGCGGTGAACCTCACGCCGGTCACCCTCGAGCTCGGCGGGAAGTCACCCGCGCTGGTGCACGCCGACTATCCGATCGCCAAGGCGGCGGCGCGCATCGCGGTGGGGAAGATGTTCAACGCCGGTCAGACCTGCATCGCTCCGGACTATGTCCTGATCGCGGATGGTCGTGAGTCGGAGTTCGTTAGCGCCTTTCGCGCGGCGGCCAAGGCGGCGTATCCGCGCCTCGACGGCGGTCAATACTCCAGCGTGGTGAGCGATCGTCATCTCGCGCGCCTCGAGGGTCTGCTGGCCGACGCACAATCGCAGGGCGCGCGGGTCGAGCCCGTCTTCCCCGACGAAAAGGTGCAGGGCCGGCGCATGCCACCGGTGCTCGTGCTGGGCGCGACCAGCGAGATGAAGCTCATGCAGGAGGAGATCTTCGGACCGATCCTCCCGATCCGTACTCACAAGAATCTGGACGGGGCGATCGACGAGATCAACGGGCGCCCGCGGCCGTTGTCTTTCTATTACTTCGACGAGGATCTGGATCGTGCGACGGGCGTCCTGTCCCGGACCATCTCCGGTGGCGCGTGTTTGAACGACACTCTCGTCCATTTTGCGCAAGAAGATCTCCCTTTCGGCGGCGTGGGCGCGAGCGGCATGGGAGCCTATCACGGGCGCGCCGGCTACGACGTCTTCAGCCACACTCGTGGCGTCCTGATCGCGAGCGCGATGAGCCCGGCGCGGCAGCTCCAGTCCCCACCGTACGGCCGGGTGCTCGATACCGCGCTCGAGGTCCTGATCGGCGGCGCGGGCTTCCTGCGATCGAAGCTGCTACGCTGATCGCCCGGTGCGATCGCTCGCGCTCATTCTCCTGCTTCTCTCCGCCTGCGCGCGCGACGATCTGACGCTCGCGCTCGAGCTCGATTCCACGCTCGCGCAGGGCACCCTGGCCGTCCTCGTACAGCGCGGCGAGAGGTCGCTGGTCACGCGCCCGATCGGCGCTCCGCTACCGGCGTTCGACGATGATGGCGAGCCGCTCGCGCTGTACGCGATGGTGTGGGAGGAGTCGCCCGAGGTGCTCGGGCCCCTCGCGTTGAAGCCCGAGCTCCTCGACGCAGTGCCGGTCCCGGTGGCCGAATACGAGGCCGACCTCGACGAGGGCGTGTGGCGGCGCGTGACCACCTCGCGCGCCGCCGAGATCGGGCGCGATCGACCGCCCGACTGCGTGCCCCTGGTGGTCGACCCGCTGGTCATACCCACCCAGCGCGATGACTTCGGCGTGGTCGGCCTGCTCCCCGTCTCGCCGGATATCGTGGTGGCACTGCTCTGGCAGCACTTCTATGTCATCACCGCCACGACGGTCCGCGAGATCCCGACGCCGGTGATCGGCTTTCGCGCCGCAGCGCAGGCCCCCGACGGAAGATTGTGGGTCGCCACGTCGACCACACTGTACGAGGCGCGCTGGACCGGGTCGGCGATCGCGCTCGACGTGATCTCGACCCACCGCGATCCGTGGCTGGTGCATAGCCTCGCCGCGACCAACAACGAGGTGATGGCGCTGTCGAAGGACGGCCTCCTGCGCCGCTACGCGCTCGACGCCTGGTCGACGATCCATCGCTTCGACACCGCCGGGAGCAACCAGACCCGTGGCGCGGTGACGCGCGTCGGCGATCACGCGTTCGCCGCAGGGATCGCCACCGATCACGTCATTTTCCGCTGGGAAGACGGGGTCGGGCGCGAGGTCGTGCTCGACGAGCAGGCCGAGGGCGCGATGAGCTTCGCCTCCCATCGCGCGCTCGGGCTCATCGCTGGCACCAGCCTCGGCCACATCGTGGCCGAGTCCACCCGCTATCGCGCGCTGCCCGATCCCCAGGCCGCGATCCCTCCGCAGAGCGACGTGCGCGTCCTCCAGCCCTTCGGCGACCGCATCATCGTCGCCGGTGACCTGGGGTGGGTTGGTGAGCTCACGCCTACCCACGAGCTCTGCACGGCCGACACCCGCGGGGGCGCGACCTTCCGGCTGGCGGCGCCGCTGGGGGATGGTGTGCTCCTCGCGGGCCAGACTTTGATGAGCTCACCCCGCACGATCGTGCTCAGCTGGGTCCATCGCCCGTAGAAGATTTTCGCGCGTCCTGGTATCTCCGAATTCGTGCCGAAGGTCCGAGCTCATGCGCCCATCGCGGCGCCTGCGAAGACGGCGCTGATCGCGCCGCGGGCGGCGAAGAAGTCGGGCGCGCTCGACACGCTCGACCCCACCCGGACCGGCGGAAAACGAGAGCTCTGGAGCGAGAAGGACAAGGCCATCGCGGTGACGCTCGCGCGCATCGCGAAGGACAATCCGGACGCCACGTCGTTCCGCGAGCTCGCGCGGGTCGCCCAAGAAGAGCTGCCGGGGCTCGAAGACTTCCACGTCGTGGCGCTCAAGAAGCGCCACCCCGACACGCTGGCCGGCGTGGAGTCGCGCGGGATGCACGCGCCCGTCCCCGCGCCAGCGCGCGAGCGCATCGTCGAGCTCGCGCTGGCCCACCCCACGCTCGATTACGGTCAGCTGGCCGTTCTTTTCGCGAAGGACGCGAAGCTGAAGGGCGTCCTCGAGTGGAGCGAGGAGGAAGTATCTCGGCTGCGCGAGCCGAGCCGTATCGTCCCGAGCGAGAGGAAGCGCCAGGCCGCACTGGTCGAGATCGCGGTCGAGCACCTCACCGCGGCGACCGGCGATCTCGATGGCGCGTTGAAGAGCCTGGCCAAGGTGCACCCCGGCGTCACGCGCGAGCAGATAGTATCGCTCGGCGCCCACGAGCCCACCCTGGCGAAGCAGATTCGGCGCCTGGAGGGCGACGCGCCCGCGGTTGGCGCGTCGACGCTGACGATCGATCTCCAGACCGCCAAGAAGCTCGATCTCGGCTGGGCGATCATCGAGCGCGGGATCGGATCACGTCTCGACGGCGTCGTCGCCGAGATGAGCGCGGCGATCACCAAGCTGGAGAAGAACGCCGGAAACAACGACGGCAACCTCGCCCCGCGCGATCTCTCCGACGTCGATCCATTGCTCGGACGCGTCATCGCCCGCGTCTACGAGGACGTCGGGAAGAAGTCGCATCCGATCGAGGTCATCACCGCCGGGCTCTCGTCGGCGATCGCCAAGCTCGCCGACAAGGGGCGTCGCGCGAACAAGGACACCGATCTCTATCGCCGCGCCACCGAGGAGACGATTCGTGCGCTGGCGGCGGACTACAAGAAGGAAGTCATCGACGGCGGTGCCTCGGTCAGCGGATTCTATCTCGATCGCAAGATAGTTTCGAAGATCTGGGTGCGGATCAAGGAGCAGATCCCGGGCGCTTTTCCGGATCCGGCCGATGCGAAGGCCGAACCGGGGAGGCTGAAGGCGATCTCCGAGCTGTACACCCAGCTCCTCGATGGCGATCTCACCACCACCGGCTTCTACGCGCGCGCCAAGATCAGCGCGGACCAGCTGCGGCTCCTGCAATCCTCGGATCCGGATAGTTTCCCGCGGCCCGCGGGCACACCTTCGTGGAAGACGGTCGTGGGTCGGCGCGAGGTCAACGCCATCGACGTCGATGCCCTCGCGAAGAAGTACAAATACGTCGTCGTGAGCGGCGACAAGTCACTCGGTGATTTTTTGCGCGACGAAGGCGTGAGCAAGCACCGATTTGTTGGCCTGCGCGCCGAACACCCGACGAAGTTCACCAGCCTCACGGGGCTGAAGGCACCCGACGCCGTGCTGGCCAAGGCGCTCGGCCACAAGGCGCGCGCCGAGTTCAAGCGCGACGTCTTGATCGACGTCCCGGAGATCCTGGCCAAGCTCAACGCCAACCCGGAGCTCGTCGAGCTGGTGGGTGGGAAGATCTCCCGCAACCGCTACGAAGTGCTGCGCAGCAAATTCCCCGAGCATTTCCCGAAATTCAAGGACCCCTCGCTGGTCTTGCCCGTGCTGGCCGACGAGGTGCGGGAGATCCTCGCGAAGAAGCCGGGGCTGAACCCGGTCGCGCTGACCGCGGCGATGCAGAAGCTCCACCCCCGCTTCAACATGAGCCGGCTCTCTCAGCTGCGCGAGACGTCCCCCGATCTCGTCCCCAGCCAGGCCGCGAAGAAGATCGGCGATCGCCAGGCCGACGCCGAGCTGCTCGCCGCGCGGATGCGCGCCGATCCAGGGCGCACGCTGCAGGAGCTGGCGGAGGATCTCGGGCCGCGCTTCGACAAGGACTATCTATCCCGGCTGCGAAAGGACTTCCGTTCGACGATCTTCGACAGCGGGCCGATCGCCTTCAAGGGGCGATCGATCGCGCGGGAGAGCCTGGCGGCCAACGAGCTGTACGCGATGGCGGTGCGACTATCTCCGCCGGGCACGAATCAGGTCGATCTGGTCAAGGCGCTGGACGCGTTGCTCGAGGCGCGCGGGCTCCCGACCTATGGCAGCCAGCAGCCGCCAGCCGGCATGGTCAAGGCGCTCGAGAAGAACCACGGGGGCATCGAGGCCCAAGGCGCAGCGATGGTCAAAGAGATCGCCTGGGAGTACGCGCGCGCGGCTCCCAAAGGAACTTCCGAGAAAGAGATCTTCGACGCGATCCTGGCCGACTATCCTTCGCTCGATAAGTTCAAGATGACGACCTACCGCAAGACCTGGGGGGGCGCGCCGCTGGTGGGGCAGGGCAAAGTGGTCGATGATCCGCGATTTATCGGCGGCTGGGACGTCGAGCGCGCGCTGCTCGGGCCGGCGCGCACCGATCCCGCTCTGGCGAAGGGGCTGGCCAGACTATCGGCCCACGCGCGCATGCCGCTGACGTTGCCGCTGCTCGACAAGATCGTCGAGGATCTCGACGGCAAGAAGCCTCTCGCACACAAGAACTTGCTCTGGGTGACGCACGTCCTCGCCAGCACGTATGCGCTCTCCGTCGCGCTCCGCCAGGCCGGCGTCGCAGCGTCGGCTTCGATCGTGGTGGGTACACCGTACGGAACCAACGACACCGTGAAGGCGACGCTGATCGACGACGGCTTCGACGTACGGAAGCCCGCGCTCGATCCGAAGGCCTATCGCGCCGAGGTGGAGAAGGCCGTCGACGAGATGGTGAAGCTGCACAAGAAGAACCATCATCCGGTGGTGGTGATGGACGACGGCGGCCTGGTCGCCGAGATCTTGCGATCGGACCCCAAGTACAAGGACGTGATGGGGGCGTTCAAGATCGTCGAGCAGACCACCCGCGGCATCACCGCCGCCGAGCAGGACACCGTGTCGATGCCGGTCATCAACGTCGCCCGCTCGAAGAGCAAGATGGCGGAGGCCGCGCTGATCGGTCGCGCGGTCGCGGCGAAGGTGCTGCAGGGCCTGAAGCGGCTGGGCAAGGATCTGAAGAAGGAGAACGTGACGGTGGTCGGCTACGGCGCGATCGGCGCGAAGATCGCCGCCGAGCTGCGCAAGGCCGGCGCGCTGGTCACGGTCGTCGAGCCCAGCGCCGATCGGGCGAAAAAGGCCGCAAAAGCTGGGTTCACGGTGGCCTCGAAGGAACAGGCGTTCCCGAAGTCGAACGTGGTCATCGGCTCGAGCGGCGTGACCTCGATCGGCCTCACCGACCTGAAGCGACTGCCCAACGGCGCAGTGTTCGCGAGCGCCTCGTCGAAGCGCTTGGAGATCGACATGGAGGCGCTGGAGAAGGCCGCCTCCTCATCGCACGAGATCGCCTCCGATACTCCGCTGGTGACGCTCCCGACGCGCGCGTACAAGCTCGGGGGCAAAGAGATCACGGCGCTCGGCGACGGGTGGCCGATCAACTTCGATGGAGACGTCGAGGACATCCCACCGGAAGAGATCCAGCTGACCCGCGCGGTGATGCTGGCGGGCGCGATCCAGGCGGGGTCGGTGAAGACCAACCAGGTCGCGAACAAGGGCGTCATCCCGCTCGACGAGAAGCTCGACGATAGTGTCCTCGAAGGTTGGCGCGCACTCATGAAGGGCCGCAAGACCAAGTCTCCGATCGGAGATCCGAGCGGGTGGGCGGATATCCTGCGCTCGTCGGCGGCGCTGATCCGAGGCGCGATCGAGGGGGCGTAGGATTTCGGATTTCGGATATGATTCAATGCTCCCATGACCCGACGAGCTCGCGGATCAGCTGACCGACCGCCACCGCGTCCGCGCGGAAGGCGCGTCATCACGGTCGACGAACGGTCGTACTACTGGTCCGTTCGTCGAAAGGGAACTTACAGCCAGCTGCTGGGGCGCGACGGTCTTGTCGTCGCGATCACGGGCACGGCTCCAGGCGGGCAGCGCCTCGTGGTCGAGACGGGACTCCCGCGTATCGACAGCTGGCTGACCTTCGAAGTCGCCGTGCCCGTCACGCCCGCTCAAGTCCGAGCCTGGATACTCGAGGGTGTTCGGCAGGGCTGGACCCCGGAGTCACCAGGCTCCCCGCTGCAGATCGTGAGCGCGCCGCCTTCCCCGGCAATAGCGAAGGTCGAGTACGTCGTCGACGGAGCTGACTTCGAGACGCTCGAACAGTTCTACGAAGTGGTCAGCCGAGTACTCATACCGAATGCCGACTGGGGCCGAAATCTCGATGCGTTCAATGATATCCTCCGGGGAGGCTTCGGCACGCCAGAAGGTGGATTCGTCTTCATCTGGAAAAACGCGGCTCGCTCGCGGG